>Ga0070691_10001284_pt1 | contig 10631 bp, 7 predicted proteins | sample KBSK1101metaG_FD_64673 | JGI IMG/M metagenome (GOLD analysis project Ga0070691, IMG submission 64673) | Corn, switchgrass and miscanthus rhizosphere microbial communities from Kellogg Biological Station, Michigan, USA - KBS K1-10-1 metaG | ecosystem: Host-associated > Plants > Roots >... | reverse complement strand
CCGATGAGAACGTCGGCCTGGGCAGTCGGAACGCGCGGGCCATTGATGCGCGCCTTGGGAGCGGCAACGCGGACAAAAGAAGTGACCGCGCCGCCCTTCTGCGCCAGGCCCATCATGTCGAGCGTGGCGGCTGTCTTGCCTTCGATATGGGCGGCGGTTCCCAAGATCGCGCCGATGGAAGTGACGCCCGTGCCGCCTATTCCGCCAATGACGATGTTGAACGGCTCGCGCGTGACCTCGGGCAGAGTCGGTTGCGGCAGGTCGAAGGCAGCTTCCGACTGGCCGTTCTTGGCGCGCGTCTTCAACGCGCCGCCGTGCACGGTCACGAAGCTCGGACAGAACCCTTCGACGCAGGAGAAATCCTTGTTGCAGGACGACTGGTTGATCTTGCGCTTACGCCCGAACTCGGTCTCCAGCGGTTCGACGCTGACGCAATTCGAAGTTCGGGAGCAGTCGCCGCAGCCTTCGCAGACGAGTTCGTTGATGAAGGCGCGCTTGGGCGGATCCTCCATCAAGCCGCGTTTGCGTCGACGACGCTTTTCCGCGGCGCAGGTTTGATCGTAGATCATCACCGTCACGCCGCCGATTTCTCGTAACTCCTTCTGAATCGAATCGAGATCGCGGCGGTGTTCGATGCGTGTGCCGGATGGAAAGTCGGACGTCTTATGCTTCTCCGGCTCATCGCTCATGATCACGAGGTTTTTGATTCCCTCTGCCGAAACCTGTGCGGCCATCTCGGCGACGGTCAGCTCGCCGTCGACGTGTTGACCGCCGGTCATCGCAACCGCGTCGTTGTAGAGGAGCTTGTAGGTGATATTGACGCCGGCTGAGATGGCGGCGCGGATCGCCAAAATACCCGAATGGAAATAGGTGCCGTCGCCCATGTTGGCGAAAATGTGCGGTCTGTCCGTGAAAGGTGCTGCGCCGATCCAGGGCGTGCCCTCCGCGCCCATTTGCGTGAAGAGCGCAGTGTTGCGTGTCGGCTGCCATGTCACCATGTAGTGGCAACCAATCCCGGCCATGCCGATGGAACCTTCCGGCACTTGAGTCGAGGTGTTGTGCGGACACCCTGAGCAATAGAACGGCGCCCGCTCATAAAGCGTCGTCATGCCCTCTTGTTCGCGATGCTTGGTTTCGAGCCTGTTGACCAGCGCGCGCATGCGCGACGTCCACTTGTCCTCGCCAATGATTTTCGCGAGCGCAAGCGCGACCAGTCCGGCATCGAGATCGAGGATCGAGCGGACGAACGGCTTGCCATCGCGGCCAAGCTTGCCATACACGCGCGGGCGCTTTTCCGCGTTCATGTTGTAGAGGATGGACTTGATCTGTCCTTCGATCAGGTCGCGTTTTTCCTCGATGACGAATACTTCCTCAAGACCATAGGCGAAGCGCGCGATCTGCGTCGGTTCGATCGGCCATGTCATGCCCATCTTGAGCACACGGAGCCCGAGCGCCGCCGCCTCGGCGTCGCCGATGCCCAGATCGTCCAGCGCCTGCCGGAGATCGAGATAGGATTTGCCGGCGGTGACGATGCCGATCCGCGCATTCTCCGAGTCCATCACGACACGGTTCAGCACATTGGTGTGCGCGAAGGCGATGACGGCCGGAATTTTGTGGTCGCGCAGACGCCTTTCCTGAGCCTGCGGATTGTCACCGATACGAATGGACAGGCCATCCTTGGGCAGAGGAAAGCCGAGCGGCCTGACGATCGGGACGCGATGCGGATGCACTTCGACGGTCGCCGAAGCGTCCATCGTCTCGGCCAGCGCAATCATCGAAACCCAGGTGCCGGCATAGCGCGACAGCGCCCAGCCATAGATGCCGAAGTCGAGCACTTCCTGGATGCCGGCCGGATTGAGCACCGGAATTTCGGCATCGACCATCGCATATTCGCTCTGGGACGGAAGAGTCGACGACTTGCAGGCGTGATCGTCGCCAAGGATCGCGAGCACACCGCCCTTGCTCCAGGTGCCGGCCGCGTTGGCATGACGGAAGGCATCTCCCGAACGATCAACACCCGGTGCCTTGCCGTACCACATGCCGAAAACGCCGTCATACTTGGCGCCTGGATAAAGGTTTGCCTGCTGCGAACCCCATACGGCGGTGACCGCCAGGTCTTCGTTCAGACCGGGCTTGAACACGATGCTGTGCTTGTCGAGAAACTTCTGCGCCCGCCAGAGTTGCTGGTCGAGCCCGCCGACCGGAGAGCCGCGGTAGCCGGAAATGAAGCCCGCCGTTTTCAATTTGGCGCGACGGTCCAACTCATGCTGCATCATCGGCAGACGGACGAGCGCCTGGATGCCGGTGAGGAATACGCGGCCGGTCTCGACTTCATATTTGTCGTCGAGCGAGATGGGCATCAGTGTCATGTGCTTGTCCTGGTGCCCTAATATGGGGTTGCCCGACTCTAATCGGAAGTTGCGCGAACATACCTTTTGCACATCGCAATTGGGTTGCCATTTGGGGGCTGGAGTCGCAACAGAGGTGCGAACGGCGCGCACGCCGAGCAATAAATACATCGTCTGCGGCCACGCTTTACAGTCGAGGGCCGCCGGTTCTCTATTGCCCCATGCAGAGTCTTGAATCCCTTCGACCTAAGCATCCGGAAATCCGCCCGGACTACACGATCGACCAGCATTGGGAGCGCTATGACGACGCCCAGCATGGCATGTGGCGAACCCTCTTCGAACATCAGGCCAAGATCCTACCAGGCCGCGCCTGCGCGGAGTTTCTCGAGGGGCTGAAGAAACTCAATTTGGTCTCGGACCATATCCCCGAGTTCGACCGGTTGTCGGATGATTTGCTGCGGTTGACAGGCTGGAAGGTCGTCGCCGTCCCCTCATTGGTGCCCGACGAGGTTTTCTTCGACCACCTTGCCAACCGCCGCTTTCCGGCGGGACAGTTCATCCGACGGCCCGACCAGATCGACTACATCGAAGAACCGGACGTTTTCCACGATGTGTTCGGGCATGTCCCGATGCTCGCGCATCCCGTCTTTGCCGACTATATGCAAGCCTATGGCAAGGGCGGCCAGCGGGCGCTGAACGAATTCGGCGCGCTCAAAAACCTCGCCCGGTTGTACTGGTACACGGTCGAGTTCGGGCTGATTGCCAAGCCCGATGGTTGGCGCATCTACGGTTCGGGCATTGTCTCGTCGCGCGCGGAGTCGGTCTACGCGGTCGAAAGCGCATCGCCGAATCGCATCGGGTTCGATCTCGAGCGCGTGATGCGCACCGAATATCGCATCGATGATTTCCAGGAGAGCTACTTCGTCATTCACTCATTCGAGGAGCTCTTCGCCGAAACATACAAGGATTTCGCCGCGCTCTATCGCAAGCTCGCAAACGGGCCGAGCTACAAACCCGGTGACGTCCTGGCGACCGACCACCTTTACACCAAGGGCACGCACACCTATGTCGGCGGCAGTCACGCGGCGGAGTAAATGGGCTAGTGCCTCATCGCGGCAATGTCCTCAGCCGAGGTTTTCGTTCGGATTTCGAGCAGGTGACCGCCGAGTTCTCGAAAATAGACAACGCGACCGCCGTTGAATTCTCCCACTCGCATATCTTCGTTCGAATAGGGACCGCTGCCGTGCTTGAGCCCCTTGGCTTGCACGCGGCCGAAAATGGCATCGAACTCGCTGGGGCTCACCTGGAATGCATAGTGATGCACTTCGACGGGTTTGCGCCGGTCGTCGAAATCAAAGGTGGTGTGTTCGTTGATCGCAACTGGAACAAACGGACCGTAAGGTTCCCCGCAGTGGAGACCGAAGATCTCCGCGAAGAATTTGGCGGCAGCGAGTTTGTCGTGCGCGGGAACGATGGTGTGGTCGAGGACAATGCTCATGACCGAGACTCCCAACCTTCATTTTCTAAAGTAACATCTTTCTAAAAGAAGGTCAAGGCGCTGCGGGGTGCGGCGCCCTATCCGTTCAGCGCATCCAGCACGGCGCGTTCGGTCAGAATCTGCGGCAAAATCTTCGGCTCGACGGCGCCGGGCGCATAATACAGATAAAGCGGCACGCCCGGACGGCCATGCTCCGCGAGAAGCGCGGTGATCTCCGGATTGCGGCGTGTCCAGTCCGCCACGACGTAGGCGACGTGGTGCTGCGCGAAAGCTTGCCGCACGCGAGCGCCCGAAAGCGCCGCCTCATCATTGACTAGACAGGTGATGCACCAGGCGGCTGTCGCGTTGACGAATACGGCGCGGTTTGCTGCACGCAGCGCGGCCAATCGTGCGGCCGAGTAAGGCTCCGATGCCAAACCGGTAACGTTGACGCTGCTTCCGGTCGTGGCCGGAACCGCTTTGAGTAGCGCGAGACAGGAAAATGCCACGACCATCGCAAGCAGTGTGATCAGTGCGCCGATCCCCCGACCACGTGGCGAGGCATTCCGGCTCGTGCCCCAGACCCAGGCGGCAAAGCCGGCGGCGACCATGGCGGCGAGCGCGCAGGCAACTGCATTCGCTCCAGCCTGTTGCGCGAGCACCCAGACGAGCCACGCCGCTGTTCCATACATGGCGAAGGCGAGCACCTGCTTGAGATAGAGCATCCAAGGGCCCGGTTTGGGCAGCGCGCGCATCACGGCAGGAGAAATTCCGACGAGCACAAACGGAGCCGCAAATCCCAGACCAAGCACAAAGAAGATCGCGAGCGCGATGGCCGCCGGTTGCGTGAGGCCATAACCAAGAGCGCTGGCCATGAACGGTGCCGTGCAGGGCGCCGCCACAGCCACCGCGAGAATGCCCGTGAAAAACGAGCCCGCTTCGCCGCCTCTTCGCGTCAGCCCTTCACCGCCGCCAAATGCCGCGAGTTCGAAGACGCCGGAAAGATTGAGGCCAACGCCGAACATCAAAAGCGCAAAAGCGCCGACCACGATCGGTTCCTGCAGCTGAAAGCCCCAGCCGATTGTCTGTCCTCCGGCACGCAGCGCAATCAGCAACGCGCCGAAACCGACGAAACTCAGGATCGCGCCTACCCCGTATGCCAGGCTCTCGCGCACTGCTTCCGCGCGATCCCGACCGGCTTGCGAGGAAAGCGCGAAGGCTTTCATCGCCAGCACGGGCAAGACGCACGGCATCAGGTTGAGAATGAGCCCGCCGACAAATGCGAAGGCGAGCGCCAGCAACAAACCGACGTCCGACTTTTCCCCGTCATCGAACGTCGCAGGCGGAACAGGCCCAGGCAACGCTTTGACCTGCAGCGCCGACACAGAACCGTCAGACGAGGAAAGCACGAGCACACCTTCGAGGGCGCCACCCTTCTTGGCAAAGGACTTGCCTGGCGTCATGCGCAACACGAGTCCATTGTTCGCGAAACCCATCGTCTGGGCCGCGGGGGCGATGACGACGCCCGTCGCAAACGGGAAGAACTGCGCGCCAACGGGATGGGCAGCCACGAGCGCCTTGGCCGCGACGTAAAGTTCGAGTGCTGGTCCGAGCGCGTAACGCATCGCCCATGGCGACGGCACCGGGAGACGCGCACGCGCGGCCGTGAACGCCGCGACTGCCGGAGCACTCTGAGCCGGAGCGCCGATCTTGATCGGCAGTACCAAGTCGGCGTCCTCGGGAATGCAGATCTCTTTGCAGACCAGCCAGCTCGCCTTGGCGCTCAACGTGATGGTACTGCCCGTTGCAGCGTCGGTTGGTGCGGTCAGCGTCGTGAGAATCCAGACTTTTCCTTCGTAGCCATAGTCCATGAAAGGTCCAACCGGCAGACGCATCGGATAGGGCCACTTCAACGCGCCCGCTTTCCAGCCTCCGGGAAGCGACCAGTTCAGCGTCGTCGGTTGACCAACGTCGCCTGGGTTGAGCCAATAGGTGTGCCACTTTGGACGGATCACTTGCTCGAATGCGACGGTGACAGTTCCGCCAGGAGCAACGCTCGCGCTTTCTGCGACGAGGCGGGCATGGACTTTGGGCCCACCGTCGACCTGCGCCACGGCCGGAAATGTAATGCCGAGAAACACCAGAACGGTGACGAGCCATTTCATGGCACGGCTATAGCGTTGACCGGACGCTCCCGCCAGCACCCCTCGCGCAGGCGTGACCGCGGCGATAGGCTGCGCGCCCGCCATCGAGGAGAGAAACATGCGCAACAGCAACCGGCAATGGATCCTGAAGAAACGTCCCGTGGGCGACATCAGGCAAGGCGATCTCGAACTCGTCGAGACAGCTATTCCGGTGCCTGGCCCCGGTCAGATTTTGGTCCGGACACTCTATTTGTCTCTCGATCCGACAAACCGCATCTGGATGAGCGACATGGACCAGTACATGCCGCCCGTGCAACTTGGCGAGGTGATGCGCGGCGGCACGCTCGGCGTCGTCGAGCAATCGAACAATCCCGACTACAAAGTCGGCGATATCGTGAACGGTCTGGCGGGCTGGCAGGAATACGTGGTTACCGACGCCGCACAGAAGATGACCAAAGGGCCGGTGCCGCTGCCCGCCTATATGAGCGTGCTTGGCATGACGGGAGCCACGGCCTATTTCGGGCTGCTCGATCTCGGTAAACCGAAGGCCGGCGAGACTGTAGTCGTTTCCGCGGCGGCCGGTGCAGTGGGCTCCATCGTTGGCCAGATCGCCAAGCTCAAGGGCTGTCGCGTCGTCGGCATCGCCGGCAGCGACGAGAAATGCCGCCACCTCGTCAAGGATTTCGGCTTCGACGCCTGCATCAATTACAAGAAGGAGAACATCCGCGCGGCCTTGAAGCGCGAATGCCCGAACGGCATTGACGTCGACTTCGAGAATGCCGGTGGCGAGATTCTCGAGGCAGTACTGGAACAGATCAACCTCAAGGCCCGCATCGTCCTGTGCGGCATGATCTCGATGTACAACGACAAAGAACCACGGCCAGGGCCAAGTCTCACGAACGTTCTGATGAAGCGCGCCCGCATCGAGGGCTTCATCATCATCGACTACTTCCCCAGACTCGGAGAATTCGTCGCCGACATGAGCAAGTGGGTTGGCGAAGGCAAAATCAAATACGACACGACTGTCGTCAAAGGGATCGAGAATGCACTGAGCGCGCTCAACATGCTCTTCACCGGCGCAAACACGGGCAAGCTACTCGTGCAGGTGTCGGAAGAACCGTGAAGATCAGCGGTGGGCAGTTTCGTGGCCGCGCGCTTATTGAACCCAGGGACGGCCGCGTGCGCCCGACATCGGACAAGGTGCGCCAGGCGATCTTCAATATTCTGGCGCACAATGATTTTGGCACAGGCTTCGCGTTGGAGGGCGCAAAGGTCATCGACATCTTCGCAGGTACGGGTGCGCTGGGAATCGAAGCGCTGAGCCGCGGTGCAAGCTTCTGCCTCTTCGTCGATGACAATGCGGACAGTCGCGCATTGATCCGCAGGAACATCGAGGCGCTCAACCTGACGGGAGCGAGCAAAATCTGGCGACGTGATGGGACAGCGTTGGGACCACTCACAGCCGGCGCCGGGGGTCCGTTCGACCTCGCCTTCCTCGATGCGCCCTATCGGCAAGATTTGACGCAACGGGCGCTGGCGTGTCTCGCGCAAGGTGGGTGGCTCGCAAGAAATGCACTTATCGTCGCCGAGACCGCAGCAGACGAATTGCTGACGGCGTCGCCTGATTTCAAATGCGTCGACCGCCGCACCTACGGTGAAACGTCGGTTCACACCTTTGGCATATCGCCGACCTGAGTCTGGAACTCTCCCGATTCAAGCGCCGCATTGACGACATCGGCCGGGTGCGTCGCGTAGTAGCGTTGCAACAGAATGAAGACAAACACCGCGCCGATCAACGCCATCAGGATGGTCAGCGACAGCGAACCGCCATACCAGGTAATGGCGGCGGCAAGCGACAAGCCGGTCGCGACACCGACGTCCCAACCGCCTTCGGCCGCGATATGGAAGCGCAGCACGCAGGGCGACCGCTTCGCCTGGTTGTAAACCGCCGTCATCATCGTCGGCACGTAGAGACACCCGACCAACGCCCCCATCGCGTTCGCCGCAACCGCCAGCACGGGATGGTCCTGCACCCCTGCACGAAGCATGATGACGAGCGCGAGGAGACCGACCGACAGCCAGACTGCCTGCCCACCTTTTCCCGAATCGATGTAGCGGCCGAGCGCCAATCCGCCTATGGCGCCGACGAAGGCAGCGACCGCCAGCGCGCCGCCATAGGCCAGATAGTTTTCGCCCAGCGTGATGAACAGTGCGATTTGCCACACAATGAAATAGCCGGACGAAACCCAGCCGTCGCCGACGAACAGCATGGCGCCGGAGAGTGCAGCACGAAACGCGCCCGGTGCGCGGCGCGCGATAGGCACGTCCGGCGTCCAAAGCAGCGGTAACGCCGCGAGCGCCTGGACAACGCCTGTGGTGAAAAACGCGACGCGCGGCCCGAAGCTGACGAGTAACCAGCCCGCAACGAGCGGGCTGACGATTCCGAGTAGCGCTGAGATCGCCTCGCGAACGCCGAGCTGTTGTCCGCGGTGCTCCTCATCGCCCAACGCGGCAAAGTAGGCGTGGTAGCTCGGCCAATAGACGGTATCGGCCAAAGCGGTCACGATCACCAGCCACACCAGTGGCCAGCCGATGCCATGCACCGGCGTCAGAAAGGGAAACGAAATTCCCATCAGAACGGTGCCGATCACGACAAGCCAGCGCAAGCCGATGCGGACTCCCAGCAGCAGGAGGAAACTGCGCAAGATCAGGCGCAAGCCGAAAGTAGTGGCCGACATCAGCAGCACGCCTGGCACGCTGAGCCCAGCCTTAAGCAGATAGACGGACCAGAATGCGCCGCCCCCGCCAAGCGCTATGCTGGTGATCCAGTAATGAAGATTGAGAAGATTGACGGTGCGATTGTGAAAGAAAGCCATGATTGTCCCGCAGAAAATGGTTGTTCGGAGTCGACGTGAGTCATCGTCCGGGCGGGCCAGGCGGGCCTCTGCACCGGAGCGGGTTCTATCTCAGTCGACCGGCCGCCACTTTGGGGCAATCCTTCTTTTGAACGGCGGGACGCTAACCCCGTTCGCGCGCGCCTTCAATCGGCAGGTGTGCGAATTTGCGTTACTGTGTGCCAATGAGCACAAGCTTTCGTCCTGCGACGCCTGACGATGCGGCATTTCTGGGTTGGGCGATCGTGATGGCGGCGCGCGGCCATCTGGCGCGCGGCTGGTTCGACATTGTCCTGCAACGTCCCGAGGAGTTCTGCATCGCCTTTTGCGCGCGTCTCGCGAATGCGCAGGCAAAATCCTGGTGGCACCACAGCTTTTTCACAGTTGCAGAGGTCGATGGCGTGGTCGCCGCGGCGGCGTGCGCCTTTCCCGACGAGACGCCCTACACAGTTTCGGGCGAGGCGATGGCCGAAGCAGCGCAGCTGAGCGGTATCGAAGCCGCCGAACAGTCAGGGCTCTGGCCGCGCGGCCAGTTTATCATGAGCGCCACGAGTGGCGAGGACTATTGCTGGACCATCGAGAATGTCGCGACGCGCCCCGATATGCGCGGCAAGGGTATCGCAACCGAGCTCGTTCGGCATCTCGTTTCCGGTTTCTTCGGCAACGGTCCGCGAAAGGCGCAGATCAGTTTTTTGATCGGCAACGAAGCGGCAGAGCATTGCTACCTCGGCTGCGGCTTCAGCTTTGCCGAAGACAAGACGTCGGAAGAATTCGAAGCCGCGATGGGCGTTCCCGGGATCAGAAGACTGGTGCGGTCGTTCCGATAGCGAACGCCATTCACGCGGCGTCCAGGCGGTATGAGCCGCTGCGGCCCGGCAAGGGCGTTCGACCCGCGATCTTGTCCTCCGGCTTTCCCAACAATACTTGAGCCATGTCCGAAGCCATCTCCGGCGCGTGGATATAGTAATGGTGATAATCCCAATCCGAGTCGTTCCAGCGCGAGATATTGGAAGCATCCACCAACACAACGGAGTCGGGAATGGCGGCGGAGTTTCTCGGGCCGCGCGAGCCGAGGCGACGCGGATTGCCCTTCGTGGTCCGGCTGATGTCAAGGGCGATATCTTCCGGATTGTAGTAGACGTGGATACGTTTGCAGAGGTGAGAGAGCGGCGCGAGTTTGTAGTCGAGCTCGAGCGCGTCATAGTCCTCGTCGCCCGCAATCAGGAGAACCTGGTCGAACAAGGTCGGCGGACTCGCAGGCAAGTTCTTGATCAATGCCTGGATTGCATTGCGCAGCACATAGACTCCCATGCTGTGGGCGACGATGTGAATACGACCACGGCAGAAGTCGCCGGGTTTGAGCGCATTCAAGAAATCGCTCAACTGCAATAGCGCTCGTCCTCCGGCTTCCCCGGAATCCTTGGCATCGCGTCGATCGCTGGCATAAGACAGGAACGGAGTCATCGAGCCGTCCGACGGCCAGGTGAACACAACCATATTGGCCGCCTTGAACTCTCCCAGGTTAAGACGTTGCCGCAATAGTCCAAGGCCGACCAGCGCTTCATTGAACTTGTAGTCGAAGCCGTGAATGAACAGGACTGTGTCCTGTACGTCCGCCTTCATATTGGTTTGAATTTCGCCGAACAGCGAGAAATGCGGAGCTACGCGCTGCCCTGCCGGCGCATTGGGGCTTGGCTGCCTGCTCTCCGGCGAGACGAATACCTGATGAATCGACGGCGGGGTCACGCCGAGGTCGAGTTCGCTCCAG
>Ga0070691_10001281_pt1 | contig 10633 bp, 8 predicted proteins | sample KBSK1101metaG_FD_64673 | JGI IMG/M metagenome (GOLD analysis project Ga0070691, IMG submission 64673) | Corn, switchgrass and miscanthus rhizosphere microbial communities from Kellogg Biological Station, Michigan, USA - KBS K1-10-1 metaG | ecosystem: Host-associated > Plants > Roots >... | reverse complement strand
ATCGAGGTTATGCCACATCCACTGCCCTGACCGCTGCTCTCCATGCCGGGCGGGTGGACGTCGCGGAGGGTTACACTGAGGATGCACTCCCTCTGCTCGCGCAACTTCCGGCTGATTTACATGTGCAGATTACGCCTGCTGCCGCCTATGAGCATCTGGATTTCAACCTGGCGCGCCCTGTCTTTCAGGATCTCAGAGTACGCCAGGCATTTCAACTGGCCATCGATCGCTGTGGCATTCTGCGCGATATTCTGCATATGCCTGATTGCTCACGGCTGGCCGATCAGGTTGAGCCGCTGCCCTCGCTGGTCTACGACTCCACAATTCACGCCCCGGCGTACGATCCACATGCGGCTACTCAGCTTCTGGCTGAGGCTGGCTGGCTTCCTGGCGCTGCTGGCCTGCTCTATAAACAGGGTCAGCCACTGGTGGTACATCTGGTGACGACGAGCGATAATGCGCTGCGGGCGGCGGTCGCCGCGCGTTTGCAGCAGAATTTGCGCGCGATCGGCGTCCAGGTCACGCTCTCTTTCTACGATCTGGGAACGTTCTTTGGGGTTTATGCTCGCGGAGGCATTCTGGCCACGGGTGCCTACGATCTGGCAATGTTCGGCTACGCTAACGCACCCGATCCTGATGATGAGTACGTCGTTTTCCATTCGTCCCAGATCCCCAATGCGGCCAACTCTGATCTCGGTAACTATGGACGCATTCATGATCCCATTATCGATCAGGCGCTCACTCAGGGGCGTTACAGCGTGCCTTTCGCGAACCGTAGACAGGCCTACCATCAGTTTCTCGCACGCCTGGCTTCACAGGTCTATCTCATTCCACTTTACACAGCGGTGAATATCCTGATCTTCAATACCCATGTGAAAAACGCTGTGGGCAATCCTGAGCCGATTGCAACTAACTGGAATATTGCCGACTGGTGGATGTCGGGGTAAAATGCGCGAACGGTGACATATTAACCTGTCCTTTTATCCTCGATATGGACGATTTTTAAGGAATGAGCGTCCTGGCCGCGTTTTGCTCTGCCTAATAAACCTATTATGAGATCAGAAGAATTGGATGTATCCGCCTCTTCGGGTGAGATGTAGTTCAGCATATCGGGGTGATGGCCGGTGATGACCCAGCCGCCGGGAGGATTCGGGAGCGAGATAACGTTAAAATCTGCTGAGGCGCTGCCTGCATGGATAGGTCCCCAGATTGACATAATCTGATGAGCCTGGGCGGCCAGGTCCGCTTCCGGTTGCATTAAAATAAGGCAAGTTCCGTGCTCAAACAGAACCCAACTTTTCTGCTCACCCTGAATGATGGAGCGCCAGAGCGTAACAAGGTTGGCGATTTCTTGTGCGTTTTCGTCCATGAGATGCTTCCTTTGCGAAATAACTAAAGAAGGAGTGGGATAGCTTATCCACTCCTTCTTTATGCTCATTACGCTTAATTCAACCATTCGCCGGGGGCGTTGCTACGAATGCGCACGCCGCCCTCGCGGTTCTTGATGACTTTGGCGTCATCGGCCATGCGCTGACGGAGTTGCGCCATCGAGGTGCGGTGCCAGTAGGCAGCCGGGATGAGGCCGATGGCTAGAGCGAGCGGCGCGCCAAGCTCGGTGCGGTCGATCGGCAGACTGGCTGGCAGCATCAACGGCACATGAGTCAGTATGCCAATGCGCAAAATCAGCACGAAGACAAAAATTGCCAGTTGGATCAGGCTGGCGGCGATATAGGAAAGCACCTCGAGCGCGCGTCTTTTGCGAAACGCAATCGCCAGCGCGAGGTTGAGCAGAAAAAGAAACGCTGAGACAAACAGCATCGTGGTAATCACAATGCTGTTAATCGAGGTTCCCAGGACCATGTGGGTCGTAGATAAGCGAGTCGCGTTAGCCGCGATGAGAGCAAGAATCGTCAAAGATGCCTCCACCGGTCAGCCCACGAGTGGGCAAGATAAGCGAAAAGACTACGTGTGTGCGACAAGCAAATGGGAAAAGGCGATTTCCGCGCCATCCAGGTTGACCAGCATCCCTACGCTGCCGCTGGCGAAAGAGCTGTCGTGCAGGGTGCCAACCTGTGTACCATTGACTGTGAACGTAAACATTGTACCATTGCTGGCAACTGCCACGGTGTTGATGTGCGTGGGTCCGCTGCCCTGGAGAAACTCTGAGCCAAAGCCTTTAGACCAGACTTCGCTCCAGGGATTGCCGGTTTTCGTGCCGTCGTATTTCCAGAATTGATACTGACCACCCGCTCTATTGAGGATCTCAAAGGCGTAGAAGGTGGCCACCCGGTTCCCGCCGATCATCTGGGTATGCTCGTTCAGAATCATGCCAAACTGGTTATTCGGATCGGTCTCGTCCCCCTGGATCTGCTCCATGGTCAGCGTGTACACAAATGGCCCATTGGAGCCTTTCATGGGTGCGATGACCGAAGCGTTTTTGCTTTTATCCTGGTTGGTGATGTGATAGGCTCCATCGGTAAACACGCAAGTATACCAACCCTGTAGGCCCACCGGCCAGCCATTGGTATTCTGGCTCAAGTTGTCAGAGAAAATGACGTTGGCGCGCGCGGTCGCGGTCGCCTGGATTTTGGCTCGCATCGCTGCCGTGAGCTGCTTTGGTTGACTGGGAGGCGGGCTACTGTGGCCGTGCGCGTTCAGGTAAACGGCGACGCCAGCGACGCCAGCGATCAGCACCAATGCTGCGGCCAGCAGATTGAGGATCGCTCGCCGTTTGCCGCCGCGCTTCTCTTTATGTTTGCTGCCGCGTTTTTTCGCGCTAATCTCGACCTGCTCATCGACAGGATGCGTCGGCAGAAAGTCGGTCAGCATCTGGCCCGTTTGCCTCTGATCCGCGCCCGTTTGCGTGATATCAGCAAGTTTGAGAGAGCTGGTAGTGCTTCTCTCATTCTCATCTGAAAGATCACTGAACGCTCCAGGAGCGTCGGTTGGCGTTGACGCTGGTTTGAGTGAAGCAGAAGAGAGTTCTTCGCTGCTGCTAGTCGCTTCCGCCGGCTGGTTGGGGAGGCGGATGGCGTCCTGGCTCGCGGTATCCTGCTGGGACACATCTGGCGGGAGCGCGTCGGTCTGGTGGGCGTTCCTGGTGGGTGCGAGCAGGTTGGCATATTGCGCTTTGAGTCCAAAGGGCGTTGGTGGGACAAATTGTGTCGGCGATTTCGCACTGGTCTGTCCCTTTGCCTCCTGCTGTGATTCGGTGCTTCCCGTAGAGAGTTGCGAGTTGACGTTTGTGTTTCCCTGCAAACCCAGTGCATTTGCTTCGGAAAGGCTCGAATCGCTGGCTAACGGCACTGTCGCGTTAAAGTTTGGCCCCAATTGGGAACCCACGGCGGGCAGCGATCCCTGTGATTGCCATTTGGGATCGAACAGACCACCGCGCCGGGGTGCAGTGATGCGATCCGCCGTGTTGCCGTTATTGGCGAGGTTGGCGAGCTGAGCCAGGGCGTTCGGTTCCGGTGGCCTGGTTGGTAGTACGGTTGCTTCAAGCGCGAGCCGGAAGGCAGAGGCCAGATCGCGGGCATGCGAATAGCGGTCTGCTGGTCGTTTTGCCAGCGCGCGCATAATTACCTGTTCCGCTGCTTGAGGCAGATCGGGACGGAGCGAGCGTGGCAAAGCAGGCGTGGCCTTGACCTGTTTCATCGCGATCTCGCTGAGCGATGATCCCTCGAAGAGCGACGCTCCTGTGACCATTTGATAGAGGACCGCGCCGAGCGAATAAAGATCGGTGCGTGGATCGATGGCCTTGCCCAGTACGTATTCTGGCGCGATCGTGTTCAGCATCCCCGTCATGGCCCGGCGTGTTTTGGCAAAATTCTTTTCGGTCGTCAATCCGGCCAGGGCGAAATCGCTGAGCAACAGATTGCCGTCGGGTGCTAGCAGGATATTGGACGGTTTGAGGTCGCGGTGTAAGATGCCGTTGGCGTGGGCATAATCCAGGGCCGAAGCCAGTTGCGCGAGATAGGTCTGAATTTGCGTAAAGGGTAACGCACCTGAGCGCTTGAGACGCGTATCCAGGCTCTCGCCCGCGTTAAAGGGCATAATTTGATAGACCAGGCCATTTTGTCTGCCGTGGCCGAGTGTGGCTAGAATATGGGGATGCTTGAGGGTAGCGTTGTGCGAAATGATGTCCTCAAGGCGCTTCAAGAACTCTTCTTGCTCGATCTGTTCCAGTGTAGCAGCCGGTAAAAAGACCTTGAGAGCGACCTGGCGATCACCCTGAGAGGCCAGGTAGACCGCGCCCATTGTTCCCTGACCCAGCAAGCGTTTGAGAACGCTTTGACCCAATTCCATCCCAAGCAATGTTTCAGGACTCATAACAAATATTTTACTCCTTTTATGACACATCCTGGACTATCTTACGCGAAGACAATCCAGGATGACAAGAGTTTGCCCATATGAGCGGAAGAAAATACTATGGATTGCGCGTGACCAGCATATTCGAGAAGGCCACCTCGGTTCCTTTGTAGTTGACCAGCATGCCTAGTCTGCCTGGTTGCAGCGAGGTATTCTTCGCTGTCCCGACCTTCTGGCCATTCACATAGAAGGTGAACGAGCCGTTCGCATCAACCACCTTGAGGACATTGAACGCATTCGGGCCGTGACCACCGTGAAATTCCTTGCCCGGAGTCGCGGTCCAGATTGCTTTATCGCCCCAGGGTTTGGCCTGTGTGCTGTCGTATTTATAGAAATCGTACTCGAAGTTGCCGGTTTCGTTGCGAATCTCGAAGGTGTAGAACGTCGCCACCTGCTTGTTATTCGCTGTTGTTTGATGATAGTCCAGGATGACCCCGATGGTATTGGCCGGATAGCTATCATTTCCTGCTACCTCATCCATCGTGATCTGATAACTCAGCGTCGTCTCCGTAAAATCCTGTTGGGTGAGCGAGATAATGCTGTTGTTACCCTGGTTGGTGATGTGGTAAGCGCCCTTGGTAAACGCATACTGACCACCACCACCCTTGATGCTACCCTGACTCCAGTTATGGGTGTTCTGCATGAGCGAGTCAGAGAAGAGAATGTTCGCTTGCGCAGTCGCGGTCGCCTGAGCCATCGCGGTCGCGGTCGGATTGCCCGTATCGTTATTGACCGTGCTGGGCGAGTTGCCATGCGCATTCCGCAATGCGAGGCCGCCGCCGACGCCGCCGATAATCAGAGCGAGGAGCATGACTGTCAGCACGACCCGCTGGATCTTGCCGAGGCGTTTCTTCGTTGGCGGCTCCGAGATGGGATCGGGTACCTCTTTCTGCACCGGCAACAAACCGGTGACGTACTGCCCACCGCCGACCGGTACCTGCACAACCTTCACCGCGCCGGTCAACTTGATCGTGTTGTTATCCTGTTGTTCCGCGTTGAGCAGGGCCAGCGCGCTCGTCGTGTTCTGAGTTGCTGGCGACATCTGTTGCAGATCGTTCGGCGGGAACGGCTGCTGCAGCGTGCCTGTATTAGATGCGAAGAGCGACGACTGCAAGCCAGCCGGTTGCATGGGAACGGTCATAGAAGCATCGGGAAATGCCTGTTGCTTCCCGGTTTCGACCGTCAGTTGATTTGACGCGAATAGACCTGCTTGCGCGGTCGGCGCGGCTGCCATTGCGCCGGTGTTGCCGCTGAGTCCCACGCGCGGAAACATCCCGGTTTTCGAGAGGAGACCCGCTCCGGCTGGCCGATCCGTTGTCGCCGGTTGCGCGCTCGCCGCTGGCATCATGCCGCTGGCCTGCCATTGGGCGTCGAGCAAGCTGCCCTGGCGCAAACTGGTATTGGAGAGTAGACCACCGCGATTGGCCGAGATACCCAGGCCGTTCATGCGCGGCTGTTCCACAAGCGCGGCACGGAAGGCGGTGGCGAACTCCTGGACGCTAGTAAAGCGCTCATCGGGCCGTTTGGCCATTGCGCGCAAAAGCACACGCTCAGCCGCTTCGGGCAGATCGGGACGCAATGAACGCGGCATGGGTGGCTGCATGTGGAGCTGTTGCGACGCGATTTGCATAGGCGTCTCGCCCTGGAAGGGCGTCGTGCCGGTCACCATCTGGAAGAGCACCACGCCGAGCGAATACTGGTCGGCTCGCCCATTCACTTCAGCGCCAATCACCTGCTCCGGTGACATATAGTCGGGCGTCCCGACCGGCGCGCCAGCGCCCGTCAATTGGATTTGCTCGGACTGATGATCGGTTACGACAACTTTGACCAGGCCAAAATCGGTCAGCAGCAAGCGATTATCAGGCGTGAGCAGCATATTGGCGGGCTTGATATCGCGGTGAATCACCCCGCGTGAGTGTGCAAAGTCTAGAGCGGCTGCCATCTGTTCGGTATAGTTTACCGCGCTTTCAAAGCTCATCTGACCCTCGCGCTCCATTACATCGCGCAACGTCCCGGCACTGATATAGGGCATCACCAGATAGGCCAGACCGCCGCGTTCACCGTATTCGTAGACCGGCATGATGTGAGGATGCTCAAGCGAGGCGGCGGCATCGGTTTCGCGCCGGAAGCGTTCGAGGAACGCCGAGAGCTGGTGTGGTTTCAAGGGAGATGCAGGCATCAGAACCTTGACCGCAACCTGGCGGCGCGGACGCTCCTGTTGCGCCAGATAGACCGCGCCCATGCCTCCCTGCCCAATAAGCTGCTGAATTGTGCAGTTGCCTAAGACTGTTCCAAGTAATGCTTCAGCCTTCATCGAAATATCTACCTCTTTTTACAAGCGCCATCATTTATGCTGACGTATACGCGAATATACGTGCTTATCCTGGCATCTGGCCTTACTCAACGTGAGCAGGCCCGTGAGCCGCGCTCAAGCGGCGTTTTTCATCGTCTTTTTCCTCTAAATTGCCCTATCTCTGAACATGGTAGCCAAAATGTAGCCATATGGCAATGGTTGGGCCTTGCAAACATGACCAAAGTAATAGGGATACGGTGTATCGTTGTGTGTCAGGGCGCCAAAGTGAGAGAGATAGATAAGTCTCGGGCTGGATTATTCTCCTACATAAAGCGTAGATACTTGTTTTTGGATGCTTTGCGTATTATATCTGCATCTTTTGGATGCGGACGTACTTCGACGGAGCCACACTGTAAGCAGGTCCACAGGTATAAATAGACAGGTTTCCCTTTCTCAGACGCGCAAACCCATACCGAACTGTCAGTCGTGGAGCATTTGAATGCAATCCGTTCGCCACCACATTCTGAGCAAGGTTTTGGCAATTTCTCCGCTGATTTTTCTGCTGCCCGATGTACCCTTTTCAGATCATCAGGATGAATCCGCAAAGTCGTATATTCGCATTCCAGGTAAATATACCAGTTGACTTTAATCGGCCACATGAACTGGTAGGGAATTATTGGGTTGGACGCATTGCTAAAAAAAGCACACTTGCCGCCACATTCAGGACAGGGTGGGAATGATTCCATTAGATAACCTCTTTGCATAATGCTCAGTTTACTATGTGCGATAAATGTCGGCTAGTCTGGAAATCTTCGGGATTGACGAAGAGTTGGACGTAACCGCAGACAGTGCAGATAAGCGGAATAGCTTGCGACCCTCTGATTGAATGGCGCAAGGGGCAAATCCGCATGGGCGTTAATATAAGTTGTTCGCGACGAGAACCATGTGAGCGTGGGCAACAGGGCGCGCGCAAGGGGACGCCCCTACTATGGACGGAGATTACAGCAATTCAGAGATTTTCACGCGAAATGAAATAGATGGTGCGAGATTCCCAGCCCGTTTTACGTGGAAATGTTTGAATGATAACTCAACCCCGTCCATAGTACGGGCGTCCCCTTGCGTGCGCCCTGTGTCCCGCACACGAAATTTGACTTTGCGAGGCTCCCAATTCCTATTTTTCCTCGTCATCGTAATAATAGAGGTCGTCCATCGAAACACCAAGATAACGCGCAGCTTTCGCCAATGTTTCCCCCGTTGGATTGTAAGAAGGGTCATTCACCATACGCCGTACCATCCCAATCGGGATATCGGCCCCGCGTGAGAGCTTTCCTATAGATATCCCTTTCTCCTTTAATACATCCTTTACTCTTAACCTGTAGACCATAAAAATTACCTCGCTATTTAGAATGCCTCTCTTTATTCTATAGATCAATTCTAGCTGAAACTAGCCCTTAGCTTTATAGGAAGTGATTTATAGGACTTGTTTTATCTAAATAGTAATGATAGACTAGATCTAGTAGTAGTGACCTATATAAGAAGGGAGCAACGGATGAGACAGTGGTGGATGGCTCGCTGGGCAACGTGGAGCGGGCTGGACTACGAGTATGTGTTTGAAGGACCGGTCAGTGAAGAGGGCGCACGCGGACGGATGATTGCCAATCTCTGCACCATGGGCGTCCATCGACCGGATGTGTATCGTTTAGAGCGCGTGTCCCCACGCCTGGAGGAAATGAAATGGAATTACCCGATGCTCGTCGCGAGCAACAAACCGCTCGCACGATGAGCAGTATTCCTATGAAGCATGATGTGAGCGATCTTGTGCTGCAAGAGACGCGCCACGCTTTACGTCGATTGGCAGAGGTTCCGGTGGATCAAGAATTCGCGGAGCGGCTGACCGCGCTGCTCGAAGCACACGGCGCGACGGTCAGCAGGCAGTACACGCGGCGGTATGAACGGCGCGACCAGGAGGCGACAGAGCTTCAGGGGGAGTATGCTGGATACTTCATCAATTTTCCCGATGGTACTGAACGGGCCTATAAGCTCAGGATGCGCACGACCGCGCCTTTCGTGATCTATTTTCCCGATGGCTTCGAACTGCACGGGGCTGAGGTTTCGCCGTCAAGCATTCGAGATAAGCCCACTATTATTCTCTACTTGCCCCGTGAATAGATTATTTCCTACCATGCCCTCGCGTCTCGGCCCCTTCTTGAGCGCGAGGGCTTTTTAATGTTCCTGCACCACGTCCAGCGGATCGATGTCTTCCGCGTTATCCACCGGGATCTCCTCTTCTTCAACGCGGGAGATCATCGAGGGGACGGTGCGGCTTTGCAGGATGATGCCGCGTTTGAGAGCAGTCACGGCCTGGGCAAAGAGCGGGCGCAGATGTTCGAGGCGCGCCCGGTACATAGTGAGGCGCTCGGCGTACTGGTCGGCTCGCTGGCGCGCGATCTGGCTCTCCTGCTCCGGGCGCTCTGGATGCCAGATGTGATGCAGGTCAAGGACGTGACCAACAGCGGTTTGGAGCTGCTGAAGCAGGTCGATGGTCTGGTTGAGCAGCATCAGCAGGTCGCCCTCGGCCATATCAATGCGCCTCAACAGCCCACTCAGCGACATGCCACGCGCCCAGGCGAGCGCGACCCCGTGAAATTCTGGCACGATGGTTGGCGAAAGCGGAAGCTGGGCCTGCTCTTCGACGCGATGCACGCTCTGTGCGATACTCCTGAGATCGCGCCTGACCTGCACGAGCCGATTGCTGAGGACATTGCGATTGTTCAGACGGCGATCATTGTCATAGGTGAACCAGCTACAGACCTCAGCCAGTTCGGAAGCGTTGAGTTCGTCCAGCACACCCATCAAAAGAATATCGACCAGCATAATCCCGGCAGGGTGGAAAATGTTGCGCAAAAGCAGGCCCGCGAGCGTCAATTGATCCTTTTCATTGATATAGTTGAGCGCGCGCAGGGCGAAGATGGTGCCGTCCAGTTCGGCGGCTCCAGCGCGACTGAGCGGATACGCGCCGATTTTCTGGCGGCGTTTTTCCAACGCTTGCTTGGCAGACTCTGATCCCAGCCCTTTTTTCTTGCCAGATTTTCTCGCCTTCTGTTGCCGTTCGGCCAGCTTCTCCATGCGTATCAACTCGCGCTGCTCCCAGAGGATGTAGCGTTGATACTCGCGCAGGCTGGAGGCACAGATGCGGCGCAAATGTTTGGTATCGCCGGGTCGCCAGAGGCTCAGCACCGAATTGTAGCGAATAGCGAAGGCGCTGGTCACGGGATTGAGTTCGTTGGTGATGCGCTCGAAAGCTGACTCAAAGGGTTCCCAGGGTGAATAGGGGATGATAGCTGAGCCGCGTATATCCATGCCGCGCCGTCCAGCGCGCCCGGTCAACTGACTATACTCGTTGGGCGTCAGCAGGCGCATCTCCTGACCGTCAAACTTGCTCAAGCTGCCGACCACGACCGAGCGCGCGGGCATATTGACGCCAAGGGCCAGGGTATCGGTGGCGAAAACGGCGCGCAAATGGCCGCGTGCAAACAGCGTCTCGACCAGCACTTTGAGCGCGGGCAGGAGTCCGGCGTGATGGAAGCCCAGACCACGCGGCAAGAGATCGGCCAGCGCGTGGACCTGCTGCAAATTGCGATCCTCTTTCGGCAGGTGCTCCAGCCATTCGCTGACTTCCTGGCGCAACACTTCGGCCTCTTCCGGGGTGGTGAACATGTGGCGCGAGGCGCTCAACGCGGCTTCTTCCACAACCTTGCGCCCCGGCAGGAAGTAGAGCGTGGGCAGGAGATTAGCTTCACGCAACGCGGTCAGGATTTCGCCTGGCTCAGAACTCTTGCGCGGTTTGGCGCGTTTATTTTTCGGTTCGCTTTCCCCATTGGCCGGAGCCTGCTGTTCACTTTCAGCTTGTGGTGCAGCTTGCTCGGCGCGTTCATCTTCATCACCGAAATTGTAGCGTTTTCCACGTCGCAG
>Ga0070691_10001280_pt1 | contig 10635 bp, 8 predicted proteins | sample KBSK1101metaG_FD_64673 | JGI IMG/M metagenome (GOLD analysis project Ga0070691, IMG submission 64673) | Corn, switchgrass and miscanthus rhizosphere microbial communities from Kellogg Biological Station, Michigan, USA - KBS K1-10-1 metaG | ecosystem: Host-associated > Plants > Roots >... | reverse complement strand
CGGTGATCGGCCCGGTGATCGGCCCGGTGATCGGCCCGGTGATCGGCCCGGTGATCGGCCCGGTGATCGGCCCGGCGGTCGGTCCGGTGATCGGACCGGCGGTCGGCCCGGAGGACGGGACGTAGCCGGTGGCGCCCGGATCGCGCGGGCTCAGGTCGGCCGGACCGGGCGGTGTGGGCGGCTGCGCCGCGGCGGGCGGTGCGACCGGGGCCGGCTCGTCCCGGCCGCCGCGGGTGCCGCGGGTGCCGTCCATCTCCACCCCGAGCAGGGCCAGCAGCACGGCCAGGATGCCGCCGCAGACGATCCCGGAGTCGGCCAGGTTGAAGATCGGGAACAGCATCCGCCCGTCCGGCGAGCGCAGGCTGATCCAGTCGACGACCCAGCCGCGCAGCGGGGCCGGCGACCGGAACAGCCGGTCGACCAGGTTGCCGGCGGCCCCACCGAGGACCAGCCCGAGGCTGATCGCCCACGCGGTCGACCGCAGCTTGGCGGCCGTCCGCACGATCACCACGATCACGATCGCGGCCACCGCCGTGAACACGACGGTGGCGCCCTCCGCGAAGGAGAACGCCGCCCCGGGATTGCGCGCGTGCACGAGCCAGAGGAAGCCGCCCGGCAGCTTCACCGGCGCGCGGTGCATGAGCTCGGCCACCACCAGCACCTTGGAGACCAGGTCGAGCGCCAGCACCAGGACGGCGGTGCCGACGAGCACACCGGTGCGCCGGCGGGCCGGCGCGCCCGCGGCCGGGTCGCCCGGCGACCCGGGAGATCCCGCGGGCGGGCCGGACCGGGAACGGTGGGAGCTCACCCTCCCATCGTCCCAGGCCTCGCCGACCGCGTCAGCGGCGCTCCTCCCGCTGCTTGCACGTCACGCACAGGGTCGCGCTCGGGAACGCCTGCAGCCGCGCCTTCATGATCGGCTCGTGGCAGCTCTCGCACCGCCCGTACGTCCCCTTGTCCAGCCGCTCCATCGCGCGCTCCATCTGCACCAGCAGGTCGCGGCGGTTGTTGGCGATGGACAGCTCCTGCTCCCGCTCGAAGGTCTTCGAGCCGGCGTCGGCCTGGTCGTCGCCCGCGCCGTCGCCGCTGGCCTGCTGCAGCCGGGTCAGCTCGGCGATCGCACGGTCGTAGTCGGCGCGCCGCTCGGTGATCTCCCGCTGCAGGTCACCGCGGACCTCGGCGAGCTCCTCGGCGGTCCAGTCGGTGCCGGCGGGCACCGGCACCCGGTCGGCGACCGCGGTGTGCGCGGGAGCCCGGCCGCGGGTGCGGCTGGAAGTCGACGTGCCGGTCGACCGGGTGGAACGCCCGGTGGCGGCCTTCGCGCCCGCCCCCGTTCCCCGGGCACGGCGTGCCGGTGTCTTGTCCGGCTGGGTCCCCGACCTCGGGGTCGCCGTCGTGCTCGTCTCGGAAACGTGACCGCGAGTGGCCTCGGCCACCTTCGCGGTCGTCGCGTTCTTCGCCACGGTCGTCCACACCGCCTTCAGTCGACTGCCAGCTGGCCGGCGACCCGGGGGCCGCAGGCCTCGGTCATGGAGCGCTCCCCCTCCTCGCAGAAGCTCCTCGCAGAAGAAGCGCCCGTGATCACGGGGATCACGAGGCGGTCCAGAGGATACGTTCGGCGAGACTCCCCGACAACAGCTATCGACGCAGAGTGACGAAACCGGAAGGTTGGCGACCCGTACGACCGGGTTTGACCGGAACGACGGCACGCAACGCCACGCTCACTCGGCGTCACTGCCGCCGGATGCCGGACGGCGCCGCAATCCCGTCCCACGCGGTCGGGCCCCGGTCGAGCCCGGGCCCTCCAGCCAGCCGGCGAGCCGGCCGGCCCGGCCGACCGCGCGCAGCCGCCGCTCGGCCGCGGCCCGGGCCGGCGCGGTCGTGACGACCAGGAGCTGGTCGCCCCGGCGCAGCCGGGTCTCCGGCCCCGGCACCATCCCGTCGCCGTCGCGGACCAGCAGCGAGAGCACGGCGCCGGCCGGCAGCCGCAGCTCGCGCACCAGCACGCCGTGCATCCGCGACGAGGTCGGGATCCGTACCTGCAGCAGGTCGGCGTCCAGGTCGTTCAGCGGGGCGGAGTCGACCTCGAGGTCGCGCGGCTCGCTCGCCGAGGACAGCCTGAGCAGCCGGGCCAGCGGCGCCAGCGTCGTGCCCTGCACCAGCGTGTACACCAGCACGATCACGAACACGATGTCGAAGATCCGGCGTGCCTCCGGCGCACCCGCGGTCAGCGGGATCGTGGTCAGCACGATCGGCACCGCCCCGCGCAGCCCGGCCCAGGACACGAAGACCTGCTCGGCCCAGCGCACCCGGAACCAGACCGCGGACGCGACCACCGACAGCGGCCGGGCCAGCAGCAGCAGCACCGCGCCGAAGCCGACCGCCGCCAGCACGGCCGGCCCGAGCCGGCTCGGCGTGACCAGCAGCCCGAGCAGCACGAACAGCCCGATCTGGGCCAGCCAGGCCAGCCCTTCGACGAAGCCGACCGTCGCGTGCCGGTGCGGCAGGTGCACGTTGCCCAGCACCAGCCCGGTCAGGTACGCGGCGAGGAAACCGGAGGCGTGCGCGACGGTGGCCACCGCGTACGAGCCGACCGAGACGGCGAGGATCGACAGCGGGTAGAGCCCGGCCACCGGCAGTGCCCCGCGCCGAAGGAGCCAGGCGGCGCCGAACGCGACGGCCAGCCCGATCACGGCTCCGGCCAGCAGTTGGTAGGTGATCAACGCGACGAGCTCGACCGGGGACCCGGTCGCGCCGCTGGACAGCATGATGACGAGGATGATCACCGGGGCGTCGTTGAAGCCGGACTCCATCTCCAGCGTGGCGGTCAGCCGCGCCGGCAGCCCGAGCACCCGGAGGGTGGAGAACACCGCGGCCGCGTCGGTGGAGGAGACGATCGCACCGAGCAGGACGCCGGTCCGCCAGCCGGTGTCCAGCAGCACGACGGCCGCGCCGGCGGTGACCGCGACGCTGACCGCGACCCCGAGCGTGGACAGCACGACGGCGAGCGGGACGGCCGGGCGGACAGCGGTCCACCGGGTGGTCAGGCCGCCCTCGGTGAGGATCACGACGAGCGCAGCCAGGCCGAGGGTCTGGGCGAGGGCGACGTTGTCGAACCGGAGCCCGAGCCCGTCCTCGCCGATGGCGACGCCGATGCCGAGGTAGATCAGCATGCTCGGCAGGCCGAGCCGGCTGGACACCCGGACCGCGGCCACCCCGAGCAGCACGACCGCGGCGCCGGCGAGGGCGACGATCTCGAGCGGGACGCCGGCTATCTCAGCGCCCTGCAACGCCAGCCCCGCCATCGGGCCATGATCTCAGTCGCGGCGGTCCCGCCCGAATGCCGGTTGCGAGGGCCGCTACGCTGGATGTCGAGAAGGCGTCGATGGGGACGAGTAGCGCCGGACGCAGCCAGCAGCGACCCGGGGGCGGTGGAAGCCCGGGGGCCTGGCCGGTGCGAAGATCACCCCGGAGCCCCGGAAGAAACGCGCCCGGCGCGGAGTAGACCCGGCGAGCACGGCAAGAGCGGGGTGCCCCGACGGGCACCCAAGGAGGGTGGTACCGCGGGCCGGCGACGGCTCGTCCCTCCATCGGACGCCGATGGAGGAAAGGTAAGGACAGTGCCCCTCTCGCCGCTGCCGGCCCACGTCGACCTGCCGAAACTGGAGCACGAGGTGCTCGAGCGCTGGCACGCCGACAAGGTCTTCGAGCGCAGCCTGGAGCAGAGCGCCGGCAACCCGACCTGGATGTTCTACGAGGGCCCGCCGACCGCGAACGGCACGCCCGGCGTGCACCACGTCGAGGCCAGGGTGTTCAAGGACGTCTTCCCGCGCTACCGGACCATGAAGGGCTACCACGTGCCCCGCAAGGCCGGCTGGGACTGCCACGGCCTGCCGGTCGAGATCGCGGTGGAGAAGGAGCTCGGCTTCAGCGGCAAGCCGGACATCGAGCGGTACGGGATCGCCGAGTTCAACGCCCGCTGCCGGGAGTCGGTGCTGCGGCACGTCGACGAGTTCACCGTGATGACCGAGCGGATGGGCTACTGGGTGGACGTCGACGACGCGTACTGGACGATGGACCCGTCCTACGTCGAGTCGGTCTGGTGGTCGCTCAAGCAGGTCTTCGACAAGGGCCTGCTGGTCGAGGACCACCGCGTCACGCCCTACTGCCCGCGCTGCGGGACCGGCCTGTCCGACCACGAGGTCGCCCAGGGCTACGAGACCGTCGTCGACCCCTCGGTGTACGTGCGGTTCCCGGTGACCTCCGGCCCGGCCGCGCGGTACGGCGCGGACTTCCTGGTCTGGACGACGACGCCGTGGACGCTGGTGTCCAACACGGCGGTCGCGGTCAACCCTCGGGTCGAGTACGTCGTCGCGCGCAGCCCGCAGGGCACCTTCGTGGTGGCCGAGCCGCTGCTGACCGCGGTGCTCGGCGAGGACCGGGTCGAGGTGCTCGACCGGTTCCCGGGCACCGCGCTGGAGCGCTCGGGCTACCGCCGGCCGTTCGAGCTGGTCGAGATCCCCGGCGCGCACTACGTGATCCTGGCCGACTACGTGACCACCGAGGACGGCACCGGGTTGGTGCACCAGTCCCCCGCGTTCGGCGCGGAGGACCTCGCCGCGACCCGCGCGTACGGGCTGCCGGTGGTCAACCCGGTCGAGCCGGACGGGCACTTCCGGGCCGGGATCCCGCTCGTCGGCGGGCTGTTCTTCAAGGACGCCGACCCGCCGCTGGTGGCCGACCTGCGCGAGCGCGGGCTGCTGTTCCGCGAGCAGCCGTACGAGCACGCGTACCCGCACTGCTGGCGTTGCCACACCGCCCTGCTCTACTACGCGCTGCCGTCCTGGTACGTCCGCACCACCGCGGTCAAGGACCAGCTGCTGGCCGAGAACGAGCGGACCACCTGGTATCCCGAGACGGTCAAGCACGGCCGGTACGGCGACTGGCTGAACAACAACGTCGACTGGGCGCTGTCGCGGGACCGCTACTGGGGCACCCCGCTGCCGGTCTGGCGCTGCCCGGACGAGCACGACACCTGCGTCGGATCGCTGGCCGAGCTCGGTTCGCTCGCCGGTCGCGATCTGTCCACTGTGGACCCGCACCGGCCGTTCGTGGACGAGGTGACGATCACCTGCCCGTCCTGCGGCGCCGAGGCGCGCCGGGTGCCGCAGGTGATCGACGCGTGGTGGGACTCCGGCTCGATGCCGTTCGGGCAGTGGGGCGCGCCCTGGCAGCACAACGACGAGTTCGAGCGGACCTACCCGGCGCAGTTCATCTGCGAGGCGATCGACCAGACCCGCGGCTGGTTCTACTCGCTGATGGCGGTCGGCACCGTCGTGTTCGGACGGTCGGCGTACGAGACCGTGCTCGTCCTCGGGCACATCCTCGCCGACGACGGCCGGAAGATGAGCAAGCACCTCGGCAACATCCTCGAGCCGGTGCCGCTGATGGACCGGCACGGAGCGGACGCGCTGCGCTGGTTCATGCTGTGCTCCGGCTCGCCGTGGTCGGCCCGCCGGATCGGGCACGCGGCGCTGGCGGAGATCGTCCGCAAGGTCCTGCTCACCTACTGGAACACCGCCTCGTTCCTCACCCTGTACGCGGGTGCGGCAGGCTGGGAGCCGGGCGCGCCGGTGGCCGAGGTCGCCGACCGGCCGCTGCTGGACCGCTGGGCGCTGTCCGAGCTCGACCGGACCGTGGCCGAGGTGGACGCGGCGATGGAGGGCTTCGACACCGCCCGGGCCGGCAAGCGGCTGGCCGCGTTCATCGACGACCTGTCCAACTGGTACGTGCGGCGGTCGCGGCGGCGGTTCTGGGACGGCGACCCGGCCGCCCTGGCCACCCTGCACGAATGCCTGGAGGTGCTCACCCGGCTGCTGGCGCCGTTCACGCCGTTCGTGACCGAGGCGGTGCACCGGGCGCTGGTCACCTCGGTCCGGCCGGACCTGCCCGACTCGGTGCACCTGTGCGAGTGGCCCTCGGTCGGCGGAGCCGACGCAACGGGTGGAGCCGGCGCGGCTGGCGGAGCCGGCCGGTACGACCCGGTCCTGGCCGAGCAGGTCGCGCTGGTGCGGCGGCTGGTCGAGCTCGGCCGGTCGGCCCGGACCGCGTCGAAGGTGCGCACCCGGCAGCCGCTGGGCCGGGCCCTGGTCGGCGCGCCCGGCTGGGCCTCGCTGCCGGACGAGCTGCGGGCCCAGGTCGCCGACGAGCTCAACGTGCAGTCGGTGGCGGCGCTCGGGTCGGCCGGCGGCGAGCTGGTCGACGTGACCGTGAAGCCGAACTTCCGCGCGCTGGGCAAGCGGTTCGGCGCCGGCACCAAGGCGGTCGCGGCGGCGGTCGCGGCCACCGACCCGGCCGGGCTGGCCGCCGCCGTCCGGGACGGCGGCTCCACCACGGTGACGGTGGACGGCGCGCCGGTGGCGCTGTCGGGCGACGAGCTGGTCGTCACCGAGACGCCGCGGTCGGGCTGGGCGGTGGCGGCGGACGCCGGCGAGACCGTCGCGCTCGACCTCACCGTGACGCCGGAGCTGCGCCGGGCCGGGATCGCCCGCGAGGTGGTCCGGCTGGTGCAGGACGCGCGCAAGGCCAGCGGCCTGGAGATGACCGACCGGATCGCGCTGACCTGGTCGGCGTCCGAGCCGGAGGTGGCCGAGGCGGTGCGCGAGCACGCGGCCGCGGTGGCCGGCGAGGTGCTCGCGACCTCGTTCACCGAGGGCAGCGTCGGCAGCGTCGGCAGCGTCGGCAGCGTCGGCAGCGCGGGCGGCATGAGCGGCAGCCGGCGGGACGACGAGCTCGGGTTGGAGTTCTCGCTCGCCAAGGTCTGAGGCCGGCCGATCGGCGCAAGGTCGTGCGCCCGCGCTCGCCCGCGGGCTACGCAGCGTTAAAGTTGCTGACTGTCGTCGGTAGGCCGTTCGATGGCGCGATCCTGCGCCCGCTGCTGCGCCTTCTGCTGCGCCCGCTCCCGCGAACGGGCTAGCAGCGTGCGGTCAGGGGCGCAGACGGCGCACGGTGTGAAGCCGCTCCGGCGGGCGGCGGACACGGCCAGCGGCACGGTCCCCGCGCCGGCTGCCGCACCGGCTGCGGCACCAGTCGCGGGGCCGGCTTCGGCACCGGCTTCGGCACCGGCTGCGGCGCCGGCTGCGGCGCCGGCTGCGGTGCCGGCGGCGGTGCCGGCCAGGGTCGGGCAGCCGGCGAGGTGGTAGCGGGGGTGGCCGTCGACGACGAGGACCTCGTCGTCGAGCTGAGCCACCCGCAGCGCGTCGCGGACCGCGACCTGCTCGACCGCCGGCTCACCGGCCGGCTCGGGGATGGGCGTCGCCTCCGGTTCCGCTGGCTCGGCCGCCGGCGGCGCCTGGGGTTGCGCGGCGGCGGCCGGCGCGGACGCCTCGTCCGCGGGCGCGTCGTCCGCGGATCGTGGGGGCACCGGAACGGGACCCGTCCAGCCCGGGCGGGCGCCGGTCTCGGGCGCTCCGGGTGGCGGGGTGGACCAGGGCCACGACTGGCTGCCCGGCGCGGTGCCGGGCCGGGTTTCCGGGTTGGCGCCCGGCGCGTACTCCGGCCGGGTCCCGGTCGGGGACACGGGATCGGCGGCGGGTGGGGCGGGCGCCGACTCTGCTGGTCGGGACGGCGGCGCCGGGGAAGGGGCCGGGTCGAGTCCGGCTGACGCTGCACCGACCGCTGTGGAGCCGGCCTGCTGCCGACCGGCGTCCGGGATCGCCTCCGGCACCAGGTGCCGGCGGCGTCGTGCGACCGAACCGGCGACCGACGCGACCGCGCCGAGGCCGGCGGCCAGCGACGCCCAGATCAGCGGGTCGCTGGAGGCGAACACACCCCACGCCAGCGTCGTCGCGGTGGCGACCACGAGCGCGAGGCTGAGCAGGATCACGGGCGATCCCCGGGTCGGGACCCGGGATCCGGCCGTGACCGGGTGAGCGTGCCGGCGCGAGCGTCAGTTTCCGCCGCGACCGTCGCCCTCGCCCCGCCCACCGTAGGCACCGGCGTAGCCCGCGCCCGCACCGGCCGCGACGGTGGCCGGTTCGGCCGAACCGCGACCATCGAGGTCACGCAGCTGCGACTCCAGGTAGGACTTCAGCCGCGTCCGGTATTCGCGCTCGAACGTGCGCAGCTTCTCGATCTCGTTCTCGAGCGTGCCCTTGCGCTGCTCGAGGCCGCCGATGATCTCGTTGTGCCGGCGCTCCGCGTCCTGCACGAGCGACGTCGCCTTGCTCCGCGCGTCGCGCTCGACCGTGGTGGCCTGCGTGCGGGCCTCGCCCACCATCGAGTCGGCCTTGCTGCGGGCCTCGCCGATCATGCGGTCGGCGGTGGACCGGGCGTCGCCGATCATGCGGTCGGCCTCGGCCTTGGCGTCGGAGACGTACTTCTCGGCGGTCTCCTGGGCCATCGCCAGCACCTTGACGACCTGGCTGTTCTCGTCGATCCGGGGCGCCTGCGGCGGGCCGGGGGCAACCATCGGCATCGGCTCGGGGGCCGGCGGGGGCTGCTGGCGCAGCTGCTGCGGACCGGGGCCGTGCGGGCCGGACCGCGCCATGTCGTCGACCTGCTGCTTGAGGTCGTTGTTCTCCTCGATGAGCCGGGCCAGCTCGGCCTCGATCAGGTCGAGGAAGGCGTCCACCTCGTCTTCGTCATAACCGCGCTTGCCTATCGGCGGTTTCTTGAACGCGACGTTGTGCACGTCCGCTGGAGTCAGGGGCATCGGATCACCTCGGGTCGATGGGACACAGGCCAGACTACGGCCTCGGCAGACGGTACCCGCTCAGGCAGCAGCTGATTGCACGACCTGCATCAGCACGTACACCACGAACAGCAGGACCATGAAGCCGAGATCGATGCTGAAGTTTCCCAGACGCAGCGGCGGGATGATGCGCCGGAGTGCCTTGAGTGGCGGATCGGTGACCGAGTAGACGACCTCCAGCCCAGCCGCCGCTACGCCGGATGGACGCCACGAGCGGGCGAACATCATGACGTAGTCGAACACCAGCCTGGCGATGAGCAGGATGAAGAAGACGAGGAGGACGAAGGACGCCACCTCAAGGACTACGCGCACCGATCTCCCGAATCAGCTCTGGTTGAAGAACCCGCCCTCGGCGATGCGGGCCTTGTCTTCCGCGGTGACGTGGACGTTCTGCGGAGAGAGCAGGAACACCTTGTTCGTCACCCGCTCGATGCTACCGCGCAGGCCGAAGATCAGTCCCGCCGCGAAGTCGACCAGGCGCTTGGCGTCGGTGTCGTCGAGATCGGTGAGGTTCATGATGACCGGCACACCCTCGCGGAAGTGCTCGCCGATCGTCCTGGCCTCGTTGTAGGTACGCGGGTGCAGCGTGGTGATCCGCTGGCTGACCGGCTCCTCGACCACGTCCCGGTAGGCCGGCTCGCGGTAGCCCTCGTGCGGGGCCGGCATCGCGGCGCGGGGCTCGGCGTCCTCCCAGCCGCGCCCGGCGGAGACCCGGCGGACCGGCACGACCTCGGCCTCGGCGTACTCGTCGTACTCCTCGTACTCTGCGATCTCACGGCGGTCGTCGTCCTCGACGAGGCCGAGGTAGACCCCCATCTTGCGCATGGCACCCGCCACCAGGACCCTCCTCCGCGCCGGAACTGACCACGTACCGGGGCGATCCAGACCCGGCCGCGCGCCGACACTACCTCCGAACTGGCGGCCGACCGCCGAGCAACGCCGTACCGATTCGAAGGTGTGTCGCGCCGTTCCTGACCGCGGCCTCGAGGTCGCCGCTCATGCCGGCGGAGATCACCGTCGCACCGGGATGAGCGGCCCGCACCGCGGCCGCCGTCTCCCGCAGGGCGGCGAACGCCCGATCCGGGTCGGCGTCCATGGGCGCGACCGCCATCACCCCGACCGGGCGCAGCAGCCCGGTGGCCGCGGCGGCATCGGCCAGCGCGACCACCTCGCCGGCCGGGGCGCCGCCGCGGTCCGGATCGCCGTCGATGCTGACCTGCACCAGCACGTCGAGCGGGTCCCGCTCGGCCCGGTGCACCCCGTTGGCCAGCGCGCCGACCAGCTCCGGGCGGTCGAGGGAGTGCACCACCGCCGCGTACGACGCGACCGAGGCGGCCTTGTTGCGCTGCAGCCGGCCGACGAAGTGCCAGCGCGCCTCGGGCACCTCGCGGGCCTTGACCCTGGCGTCCTGGTCCCGGTTCTCCCCCAGGTCCGGCACGCCGAGCCGGACCAGCCGGCGGGCGTCCTCGGCCGGGAACGTCTTGGTGATCCCGATCAGCGTGAGCTCCGCCGGGTCACGGCCGGCCGCCTTGGCCGCGGCGGCGATCCGGTCCCGCACCTGCGCGAGGTTGGCCGCGATCTGCGCGCTGCGCGGGTCGTCGCTCACCCCCCGATCCTGCCAGTCCCCACCGGCGGCCTCGTCCCCGCTCCGCCCGGCGGTCGCTGTTCGCCGGGCGGGATCACTCGATCCACGCGAGCGCGGCCTGGCGGCCGGTGACGCCGTCGCGGCGGTGGCTGTAGAGCTCGGGGTCCTCGGCCGTGCAGCGCGGGTCGGTGACGATCCGCTCGACGCCGAGCGCGGCGAGCTGGCGGGCGATCCCGGCACGCAGGTCGAGACCGGGCGTCCCGGCGCGGGTCCGCACCGCGCTGCCGGGCAGCCGGGA
>Ga0070691_10001275_pt1 | contig 10641 bp, 11 predicted proteins | sample KBSK1101metaG_FD_64673 | JGI IMG/M metagenome (GOLD analysis project Ga0070691, IMG submission 64673) | Corn, switchgrass and miscanthus rhizosphere microbial communities from Kellogg Biological Station, Michigan, USA - KBS K1-10-1 metaG | ecosystem: Host-associated > Plants > Roots >... | reverse complement strand
TGCTACCCGGCTAGATGATTGATTGATCTAGTCCTCGCCAGCCGCGAGCTCCCGCGCGCGGTTCATCGCAGCCTGGATCGCGTTGAGGAACGCCGCCCGCACACCGGCGGACTCGAGCTCTCGGATCGCCGCGATCGTGGTGCCGCCCGGCGACGTCACCATCTCCCGCAGCTCCACGGGGTGGAGACCCTCGTCGCGGAGCTGCTTCGCGGTGCCGAACATCGTCTGGATCACGAGCTGCGTGGAGATCTCGCGGGAGAGGCCGAGCAGGAGTCCTGCCTCGATCATCGCCTCGGCGAGGAGCGCGAAGTACGCCGGGCCGGAGCCCGAGACAGCCGTCACGGCATCCATCGAGCGCTCGGGCACGCGCACGACGGAACCGAGATGCGCGAGCGCCTCCTCGGCGAGCGTGACGTGGGCGTCGTCGGCGTGGGCGCCGGCGCAGAGCCCGGCGATCCCCTCATGGACGGTCGACGGGGTGTTCGGCATGGCCCGCACGACGGGGACGCCCGCTGCGAGATGCTGCTCGATCGTCGCCGTCGGGGTTGCGGCGGCGACGGAGAGCACCGTCTGCTCGGCCGAGATGGCCGGTCCGATCTGGCCGAGGAGCCCTTCGATGTCCTGGGGCTTCACGGATACGACGACGAGGGCCGCACCCGCCGCCGCCTCGACGTTGTCCATCGTCGTGGCGATGCCGTATCGCTCGGCGAGCTCGACGAGTCGTTCCGCACGGCGGCTCGACGCGACGATGTCCTCCGGCCGGCGCCAGCCCGACGAGAGGAGGCCCGAGATCAGCGCCTCGCCGATCCTGCCGGTGCCTAGCACCGCGATACGCCGCTCGTCGACCGCCATGCCTGACTCTATGCAGCCCGGCGCTCTCGGCGTCGGGCGATGCGCGCCCGGTCGGCGGACGCGCCCGGGACGAGGCCACGCGACCAGCCGAGCAGGAGGATCTCCCCGGCGAGCCCCTGCCACTCGTCGTAGGGCGCGAGGAGCTCCGCGGTCTCGTGTCCCTCGACCCACCGCCCGGTGAGCGCTGCGTGGAGCTTCACGAGCGAGAGGTCGCCGACGAGGCCGCGGTCGAGTCGCCCGAGGCCCTCGAGCGAGATCACGCCGATCGACCACGGGCCGATGCCGCGGACGCGCGCGAGCCGGGCGACGACGGAGTCTCCGGGGAGGCCGCGAAGGCGCTCGAAGTCGAGCGTCGCCGCCAGGCGGGCTAGGACGGTGGCCCGTTGCTGGGCGAGACCGAACCGGCGTAGCTCGACCGGAGCGAGGCGGCGGAGAGCCGGCTGAGTGACGACCGCCTCGCCGCAGGCACGTGCGACCGCCTGCTCGATCGCGCGAGCGCGTCGTGCCTCGATCAGCTGTCCGCACAGCGCGCGGACGACGGCGTGCGTCACGGTTGCGAGGCGGAGCGGCCGGTAGCCGACGAAGAACCGTGCGGACGGGCCGATCAGCGGATCGCGGGCGAAGCGCTCGTGGAAGTCGGCGGTGTCGTCGTCGAGCGCCAGCATGAAGCGGGCCGTCGCGAGTGCCTCGTCGTCCGGCGCGCGAACGACGACGCGACCATCGGGGCGCTGGTTCGCCGTCGCGACGCGGTTCCCGGGCAGGGAGCCCTGCCATGTCCCGCTCCGCGCCATGAGCCGAAGGCGATACGGACCTGTCGGCGTGATGACGTCCTCGAGCACGGCGTCGAGCCTACTCGGGCGGTACGCTGGCGGCCGCCGGTGTCAGACACCGAATCCTGTCAAGGGGTTTTCGTGCCGACTTCGCGTCAATCGTTCCACAGCTCACGAGCCCGCTTTCATTCGACGGTCAGGTCGGCTGCGCCTCGGCCCCCTCGTTGCTCGAAGGGCGAACGGGCGAAGCATCCGTGGGACCATGCGGGCTCGGGCCTGGGGAGCAACTGGCACAAAGACGGCGCGCTTTGGGGTTGACAGAAATCGGTGTCTGACACCGCTCTCACGTGCGGCGCGCTGCTCGGACTCGCGCTCGGCGTCGCGCTTGTCGCTCCGGCGGTGGGTGACGCCGCGCGGCCGACGCCAGCCCGGGGCCTGACGCTCGTCGTCGACTGGAAGGCGAAGGTGTCGATCCGGCAGGCTCCCGGAAGCAGGACGCTCGCGGTCGCGAAGTGGAAGACGCCCTTCGGCTCGGTTCGGCGGCTGCAGGTTGTCGCCCGTCGCGGCAACTGGTTCGCCGTGGAGAGCGACGTGCTCGGCAACGGCATCGTCGGCTGGGTCCCGCGCACAGCGCCGGTCCGGCTCCGCGCGGTGCGATACGCCGTCGAGGCGGATCTGTCGAAGCGTCAGCTGACGCTTCGCGAGAAGGGCCGCGTCGTCTTCCGGCGACGCGTCTCGATCGGCGCCCCGGGCTCGCCGACGCCGACCGGGCGTTTCCACGTGACCGACCAGATCTCCGGGCGCAAGTGGCGGCTCGGCTGCTGCATCGTCGTGCTCTCGGGGAACCAGCCGCGGCTGCCCGCGGGCTGGGGCGGAGGTGACCGGCTCGCCATCCACGGACGCCCGTCGGCGCACGAGACGCTCGGTGCGCCGACGAGCGCAGGATGCCTGCATGCGACCGAGCAGACCCTGCACGCGCTCGCGCGGCTACCGCTCGGCACCCCCGTCGTGATCCATCCGTAAGGTCGGAGCGTGCGGCTCACCGACGCGATCTCGATCCGTTCGCGGAGGCGGAAGCTGGCGCTTTTCCTCGACGAGATGCGGCCCGCCGAGGCCACGACGGTCCTCGACGTCGGCGTCGACGAGGTCTCGCTCGGCGAGGGAGGTGGACAGAGCGGCTGCACCACGCACAACTTCCTCGAGGAGCGCTACCCCTGGCCCGAGCGACTCACGGCGCTCGGCCTCCACGACGGGGCACGCTTCCGCATGCGCTACCCGCGGATCGCGTACGTCCAGGGTGACGCCTGCGCGCTGCCCTTTCCGGACGCGAGCTTCGACGTCGTCCATTCGAACGCGGTGATCGAGCACGTCGGGGGACGGGAGCGGCAGGCGGTCTTCGTCCGGGAGGCGCTCCGCGTCGGCCGGCGGGTGTTCCTGACCACCCCGAACCGCTGGTTTCCCGTGGAGGTGCACACGAGGCTTCCGCTCGTCCATTGGCTGCCCGAGTCGCTCGCCGGACGCGCGTACGACGTGGTGGGCAAGTCCTGGGCGAGGGACAACCACCTGCTCGGCCCCGCGGACTTCCGGTCGCTCTTTCCGGGGGCGGTCGAGATTCGCAATCTCGGCATGACGCTCGTGGCGATCACGTGACGTCCCGATTCCCGCGCATCGCCCTCCTCGTCCTGATCGTGGGGCTCGCGCTCCACAACCTCGCGATGGCGCTGTTGTGGCAGGCGGGCGTGCGCGACACCGCGCTCGACGCCGTTGCCGCCTGGAAGGACGTCCTCCTGCTCGCGGCGGTCGTCCTCGCGCTCGCCGCCGCCGGATCGATCCCCCATCTCGGCTGGCCCGACCGCTTCGCCCTCGCCTACGGCGCAATCGTCGTCGTGTACTGGCTCGTGCCGCAGTCGTGGCTCGACGGGGACGCGACCGCGCGAGGTGAGCTGTACGCGCTCCGCCACCACCTCCTTCCGCTCGGTGCGTACATCCTCGGGCGCCTCGTCGCGCTCGACCGCGCGTGGTGGCGACGCATCCTCCTCACCCTCGTCGGTATCGGCGTCGGGCTCGCGGTCTTCGGGCTCGTCGACGTCTACTTGGTGCCGCTGCAATGGTGGCGCGACTCGGGTGTGCCCGACTGGTTCCACGAGCAGCTCGGGCTCGCCTATCGCTGCCTCTCGTACCTGCCCGAGAACTGGATCCTGAACACGGACGAGGAGAGCCCTGTCCGCCGTCTCGTCTCGACCTTCCTGAGCCCGCTCGCGACTGCGTACGCCCTCGTCGTCGTGCTGCTCCTGCTCGTCGCCGCGCGGCCACGGTGGTGGACGGTCGCCGCAGGCGTGATCGTGTACACGGGGCTCCTGTGGACGCACACGCGCGCAGCGTTCATCGCGCTTCCCGCAGGCCTGCTCGTGCTCGCCGCTCTGCGGCGCTCCTGGGTGCCGGCCGTGCTCGCGGCCGGCTCGGTCGTCGTGACGGTCGGCTTCGTCGCCCTGTTCCCGACGATCGGACCGACGACGACCTACACCGCGGCGGAGCTCGTCTGCCTGCGCGAGAACGCCGCCACGGGCGGCGTCAAGAGCGACGACCCGTTCTCGACCGGCGAGAGCTCGACGTCGAGCCACCTCAGCGCGTTGCGTGACGGGATCCGCACCGTCGCCCGCCATCCCTGGGGCTACGGGCTCGGGAACGCGGGGGTCTCGGCTGCCCGCACCGGCGTGACGCCGAAGGCCGGCGAGTCCACCTACACGGAGCTCGGCGTCGACACGGGCCTCCTCGGCCTCGCGGCGTTCGTCGGCTGGCTCGTCGCGCTCTTCGTCGCGATCCGCCGGCGCTCTCCCTGGCTGGCGGCGTCGCTCGTCACCGTCGCGGTGCTCGGGCTGCAGACCGACGTGATCGGCATCCACTGGCTCTCGGTGGTCGTGTTCGCCCTCGCGGGCGCCGTGCTTCGCGCCGCACCGGACGAGCCGCCGAGCGAGGACGCGCTCTAGCTCGAGCTCGACCCCGAGCCGAAGCCGGCGCGGCGCTCGACGTCCGCCTCGTCGACCATGTGGCCGTCGCGGCTGACGTACCCGCCCTTGCCGCCGACGACGAGCAACACGAGGTCCTCGTCGCCGCCGTTCGAGACGCGGCGAGGCGTCGTCGACGAGACGTGGACCATCCCGCCCGGTCCGAGCAGCCGCTCCTCGTCGCCGACCTCAACGCGCGCGGTTCCGGAGTGGACGAAGTACAGCTCGTCCTGCTCATCGTGGTAGTGCTGGAAGCCGGTGTAGTTCGGCGGCATCACGATCACGTTGATGCCGAATGCCTCGACGCCGAGCGCCTGGCGCACCTTGCGGAAGCCGTAGCCCTCGCCCAGCTCCTCGATCGTCCCGAACGCGTGGCTCATGTCGCTCCCTTCGTCTGCACCATTGCGTCGATCGTCCGGCGCAACCCTTCCTCGAAGCCGACGCGCGGCTCGTAGTCGATCGTCTCGCGCGCAGCGCTCACATCCGCCCACGACTCGCGCACGTCGCCGGGCTGCGCCGGCCCGAACGTCTTCTCGACCGGCTTGCCGATGATCGAGCCGATCGTCTCGGCGAGCGCGTTCACGGTCTCCGAGCCTCCCGTCGCGATGTTGAGCACCCGGCCGGCGCCGTCGGGAGCTTCGGCCGCGAGGAGGTTCGCGTGGACGACGTTCTCGACGTACGTGAAGTCGCGCGACTGCTCGCCGTCCCCGTGCACCGTCACCGGGCGGCCGTCGGCGATCGCGCGGATGAACCGCGGCACCACGGCCGCGTACTGCGACGTCGGGTCCTGGCGCCGCCCGAAGACGTTGAAGTAGCGCAGCGCGACCGTCTCCAGCCCGTAGACGCGCGTGAAGCTGACGCAGAAGCGCTCCGCGGCGAGCTTTGCGACGGCGTACGGCGAGATCGGGTTGGGCGCCTGGGTCTCGACCCGGGGGAACGCGCCGCCGTCGCCGTACACCGAGGACGACGAGGCCGCGACGACTCGCCGGATGCCCTCGTCGCGCGCGGCGAGGAGGACGTTGAGCGTCCCCTCGACGTTGACCGCGGTCGACGTGAGCGGATCCTGGACCGAGCGTGGAACGGAGCCGAGGGCCCCCTGGTGGAAGACGACCTCGGCCCCGCGGACCGCAGTATGGACACGTTCGTAGGAGCGGAGGTCGCCCTCGACGACCTCGACGTCACGCCCGAGCGCCGCGAGGTTCGCGCGGCTTCCAGTCGCGAAGTTGTCGAGCACGCGCACCTCGTCGCCTCGCTCGAGCAGCGCCTGGACGAGATTCGAGCCGATGAACCCGGCGCCTCCCGTGACCAGGACCCTTGTCACTGCCGGCTCCCCGCGGTGACGGGGTACGCGGGGGCGTCACTGGGGACAGGCACCCGCGGCGCCAGTCCCCGGTAGAGGACGCACCTCACGCGGCTCGCTCCGCGACGACGTGGTAGTTCGCGGCGATCGTCCCGGGCCGCTCGTCACGGAGCTGCGCCACGCGCCGGTCGAGCGCCCGCGCGGCGCGGTTGAGCAAGCCGACGATCGGCCCGCGAACGACGCGAAGCGGTGTCCGCCGGAGAACGTGCTCGAGGTAGATCGCGTTCAGCATCGCGAGGGAGGAGGCAGTGCCGGAGCCGGCGGACACCGTAACGGAACCCCAGTCGCCGTTCGTCCTGAACAGCCGGTCGAGCCCCGCGCCGGTCCAGCGCCAGAGGTCGACCGGGTTCGGGTGGTAGACCATCGCGCCGTGGGTCGACAGCAGCACCCGGCCTCCGGGGCGCGTCACGCGCGCGAGCTCGCGGATGCCCTGGGCAGGATCGTCCACGTGCTCCAGCACCTGCGCGCAGAGGACGACGTCGAAGGACGCGTCGTCGGCCGGGATCGACTCGATGACGCCCCTGAGCGATGCGCGCGGGTTGTCCCAGGTGTCCATCCCGACCACCTCACGGACGTGGGGCTGGAAGAGCGTGAGATACGGCATCTCGCCGCAACCGACGTCGAGCAGCCGGTACGGCCCGAGGTCCGCGCCGGCCCGTGCCGCCTCTGCGCCCAGCCAGCGCGCGAGCGGCGCGCGGACGGCGTAGGTCGGCATCGACAGCGGCGGGTCGAGGCGGGCATCACTCACGGACTGTCACCAGCCCGAACGCAATCCAGGTCAGCGCCTCGAGCGGCAGCCCCGCAACGAGGCCGATCCCCGTCCACACGCCTGCGACGACGCAGAGCCAGCCGAGGCCGACGAGCGGGACCGGGGAGGCTCGCAGCCCGCGCACCGCGGCGGCGACACCCGCGGCCGCGAGGCCGAGCAGGAAGACGATTCCGGCGATCCCGAGGTCGGCCGCGACCTGGAGGTAGAGCATCTGGATCCCCCACGGGTGCTCCGGCGACGGGAACGCCTGGTCGGGCTCGCCCGGGAAGCGGGCGCGCGCGTCGTCGAGGAACGGCGCGTACGCCCACTCCTCGCTCGAGGCCTGCCAGCCGACGCCGGTCACCGGGCGGTCGAGCCAGATCCGGCCGCCGATGTACGCGAGCAGCGTGCGGTGCGCGTAGCTCTCGACCCCGGTGTCCGCGGTCCGCTCGCGGAGCCCGACGAACTCTGCGAAGCGCTCGATCGTGTCGGCGCGCATCGTCGCCGTCCCCGCCGTGACGAGGAGCGTGACACCGACCAGCGTGAGGGCGCGGCGGCCGCGGAGAGCGGAGACGGCGCGGGCGCCGAGAAGCACCGCGGCGAGAGCGAGCCAGAGGCCGAGCACGGCCGTCATCGCGCCGGAGAGGACGACCCCGAGCCCACCCGTGACGAGCGCGACGACCGACCAGCGCCGCCCCGCCGGCCTTCCCTCGGCGAGCACGATCCCGATCGAGCCGACCACCAGCACGGCGCCCGACAGCGCGGCGAAGTCATGGATCCCGACGAAGGACGGCTCTCGCTGACCCGGTCGCTTCCCCTCGAACTCGGCCACGATCCCGAGGAACTGGAGCAGCCCCCACGAGGTCGCGGCGACGCTCCAGGCGACGAAGGCGCGGACGACCGGGACGAGGTCGACGGTCGAGCGGACGAGCAGCACGGTCGCGGGCAGAAGCGTCGCGTACCAGCCGAACTTTGCGAGGCTGATCGCGTGGCGCGTGAGGTCGTACTCCTCGCCGAGGAGAGAGGGCGTCGCAAGTGAGATCGCGCAGACGAGGAGGAAGGCGGCCGCGAGGCCGAGGACGACCCGCGCGCGGAGGAGCGGCTGCCAGCCCTCGCGGCGGCTCCGTAGCCCCGCCGCGACGAGCGCGCACGCGATCGCCGCGTCGGCGAGCGTCACGTCGACCGAGGTCGACCCGACGCCGAGCGACGCGCTCGGCTGGTACGTCGCGTGCAGGAAGAGGAACGGAACAGCGGCAGCGAGGACGAGGGTCTCGCGCGACCGCCTGCCCGTCGGTGTCGGCTCGGATGCGGGAGCCGCGTGCGCCCGGGGGAGCAGGTCGGCCGTCACGCGCCGGACTGTAGCGCGGGGTTTGGACCGTACCTGGTGGTGCCTGGTGTCCGACTTGAAGTCGGACACCCCATGCCCCCTACACTGACTCCCCACGATGGCTCCGAGCGTTTTCCGGCGCCGGTCTGCGACCGCAGCCGGGCTCTACCTCTCGGTGGCCCTCGGCATCCTCGGCACGATCGCGGCCGCTCGGATGCTCGGCCTCGCCGACTTCGGGCGCTTCGCGACGGTGATGGCCGTCGTCGGGCTCGCGCAGACGCTCCTCGACCTCACCGTCGAGGAGAGCCTGACGAAGTTCGGGTTCCGGTACGTCGCCGCCGAGGACTGGGGGAAGCTGCATCGTCTCTTCCGGCGCGCGCTCGAGGTGAAGCTGGTCGGCGGCGCGCTCGCGTCTCTCGTGATCCTCGCCATCGCGCCGTTTGCGGACACGCTCTTCGGGACGGACGGGCTCACCGCGCCGATGGCCGCGGCAGCGGCGATCCCGTTTTTCGCCGCTCCCGAGAACGTCTCCGCGAGCGCGCTCCTCCTTCGCGGCCGCTACGACCTGCGCGGCGGCTTGCTGTCGGTGACGATGGGCATCCGACTTGTCGCGATCGTCGTCGGAGCCTCGATCGGCGTCACCGCGGCGCTCGGCGCGCTCGCGGTCGGTCAGCTCCTCGCGACGGCGATCGTCGGCACGGCCGGCGCCTCCGCGCTGCGCCGGTTCCCCCGCGGCGAGCAGCGCGCTCTCGGCGCCGACCGGCGCGAGATCTTCTCCTTCGTCGTCCAGTCGAGTGTGGCGACCGGCGTCATCTCGCTCAGGTCGGCGCTCGCACCCGTCCTGCTCGGCATCGTCGCGGGCACGACCCAGGTCGGCTACTACCGTGTGGCGCTGGCGCCGCAGAGCGGGTTCTCGGCGGCGAGCGCGCCGGTGCGCCTCGTGCTGCTGACCGAGCAGACGCGCGACTGGGAGCACGGACGGGAGGGGAACGTCCTGCGCGGCCTCCGGAGCTACACGCTGGCCGCGCTCGGCGTGGCGGCGGTCGCGGTGCCCGTCTTTCTCGTCGCGATGCCGTGGCTCGTCCGCGTCGTCTTCGGGTCGGAGTACCTGCCGGCGGTCGACGCCGCCCGGATCGTGCTCGTCGCCGCCGCGATCCAGCTCGTCCTCGGCTGGTCGAAGTCACTGCCCGTGACCGTCGGCCGCCCGCACTTGCGGATCGTCACGCACGGGGTCGAGACGCTCGTGCTGCTGCCGCTGGTCGCCGTCCTCGGCGACCGCTGGGGCGTCACCGGCGCGGCCGTCGCGTTCCTCGTCTCGACGCTCGTGTTCGCCGCGACCTGGGCCGTCGTGCTCGTGCGGCTGCGGGCCGAGCTGCGCGCGACGGGGCGCGTCGGTGCGCCGAGGGCTGCTGCCCCGTGAGGGTCGTCGTCGTCTCGGGGATCTGGCCGCCCGACGTGGGCGGGCCGGCGAGTCACGCGCCCGCGCTCGCGGATGCGCTCGTCGAGGCGGGTCACACCGTCGAGGTGGTGACGACGGCCGACCTGGCTCCCGACACGCAGCCATACCCCGTGCACTGGGTCGCGCGCGACCGGCCCGCGCCGCTCCGCCACCTGGCGGTCGCGCGCGAGGTCCGACGCGCCGCTCAGGGAGCCGACCGGGTCTACGCGACGACGATGGTGCGCCGCGCAGCGCTCGGAGCCGCGCTGGGTCGGCGGCCGCTCGTCGTCAAGCTCGTCGCCGACGAGGCGTACGAGCGGGAGCGCCGCGCCGGCCGGTTCGCGGGCACGCTCGAGGAGTTCCAGGCGGAGCGCCGTGGTCTCCGCCTGCGGTTCCTGCGCGCGACGCGAACTGCTGCTCTCCGTCGCGCGCGGTGCATCGTCGTGCCGAGCGCGTACCTCCGGCAGATCGCGATCGGCTGGGGCCTCGACCCTTCGCGGGTCGACGTGGTGCCGAACCCGGCGCCTGAGGTGCCGGAGCACCCGACGCGAGACGAAGCGCGTGCGACCCTCGGCATCGACGGCTTCGCACTCGGCGTCGCGGGCCGGCTCACGGCACAGAAGGCGCTCGGGGACACGCTGGAAGCTCTCGCGCGTGTTCCGGACGTCGCGCTCCTCGTCCTCGGCGACGGACCGGAGCGGGCGGAGCTCGAGCGTCGCGCCGGCGAGCTCGGGCTGGCGGATCGCGTCCGCTTCCTCGGAGCCGGGACGCGCGACGACGTGATCGCGCTGTTTCGGGCCGTCGATGCCGCGCTTCTCACGTCCGCCTGGGAGAACCTCCCGCACACGCTGCTCGAGGCGCTCGCTACGGGAACGCCGGTGATCGCGACGGCGGTGGGCGGAATCCCGGAGGTCGTTCGCGACGGGGAGAACGGCCTGCTCGTCCCGCCGCGCGACATCGCCGCGATCGCCTCCGCCATCGACCGCCTCGTCCACGACGACGCGCTTCGCGCGTCGCTCGCGGCTGCCGCCGCGCCGTCGGTCGAGGAGCTCGCCGAGCCGCGTATCCTCCGCCGGATCGTGCAGGCGATCGTCGGTGACCGGGAGCCGTGAAGCCGCGCGTCCTCATGGTCGGGCGCACT
>Ga0070691_10001274_pt1 | contig 10646 bp, 7 predicted proteins | sample KBSK1101metaG_FD_64673 | JGI IMG/M metagenome (GOLD analysis project Ga0070691, IMG submission 64673) | Corn, switchgrass and miscanthus rhizosphere microbial communities from Kellogg Biological Station, Michigan, USA - KBS K1-10-1 metaG | ecosystem: Host-associated > Plants > Roots >... | reverse complement strand
CGCGCTTTACGATGAAGTCCGCAAGCAGTTCAGCGACAAGGAACTGGTGGACCTCTCGCTCGCGATCATCGCGATCAACGGCTGGAACCGCCTGGCGATTCCGTTCCGCTCGGAACCGGGGCACTACAAACCGGGCGATCACGCCAAGGTCTCTTGATCCGCGCGAATCAAACGCCGCGTCACAGCCCCTCGACATCGATGCCATGCTCGGCCAGCCACGTCTTGCGCATTTCGTGGTCGGGCATCGCACGTGCCACGCGGCGCCAGAACGCTGGCGTGTGGTGCGGCTCGTGGAGGTGCGCCATCTCGTGCACCACCACGTATTCCGCGATACGCGCCGGCAACAGGATGGTCTTCCAGTGGAAATAGAGCCGACCACCCTTGCCGCAGGAGCCCCAGCGATAACCCAAGTCCTGCACGTGGACGCCGGCGGGAACTACTTCCATCCTGTCGGCGTAATCCCCGACCCGTTTCGAGAGCCAGGGTGTTGCGCGCTCGGCGTACCAGCGCCTCAAGTGCGTGCGTCCATTTGCAGCCAGCGGGCGCGGCATCAGTAGCCGACCGCGTTCAAGCCGCACGGGCGCCGCAGCTTTTGCCGAGCCGGCGACGAGCCGCAAGCGATAACTGCGGCCCAGGTACAAAAACCCCTCGCCATCGACGAACCCCTTGTGCGGAATGGGGCGCATCAAGGCTTCCTTGCGCGCCAGTTGGCGATACACCCACATCCGCTTGCGGCACACGAAGTCCCGCAGCCGCGCTTCCCTGGCGCCGATCGGCGCCGACAGGATCAACTCACCCCCGCGGTCCACGGTGATTTCCAGCGTGCGTCGCCGCGCGCTGCGGCGCAATTCGAAGCACAGCTCGCCAACGACTAAGCTACTCACGACTGCACCAGCCGGATATGATTCGCGCGCGCCAGTTCCAGCAGCTTGTCGACCAAGGCGTCCAGCTCATCCGCCGGCATCAGGCGTGCGTGCATGAGGATGCCGAACAAGCGGGTGCCGAGCGCGTCGCGAGCCGGCTGGTTGGCCGGACGCCAGAAGTTCGGCGTCAATTCCGCGGCGAGCGTATCCACCACTTCCACGGTTACGTCGGCCAGTTTCCGGCGTTCGGATGGAGATGGCGAAGTCGGGCCCGCTGCCGCGTCACTCACGAGCCGCAGGAATGGCGCGTAACGCTCGGGAACATCGATGATGTCGCCTTCGACCTGCACGCGATGCCCGCGAATCTCGTTGATCACCCCCTGCAGCGCCGCAGTCAGGCGTTCCCACTCGTCGCCTATTTTCTGCAGAAGTTTGGTCAGGCGTTCACTGAGCTTGCGGTACAGCACCGGGTCCTCTTCGTAGTGCTCGCGGATGTGCGCACGAATTGCGTGCTCCATTTCAGAAGCCTTGGCGCGCTGGTTGGCCGTGCGCCCCACCTCGGCATCGAAATTGGCGTCGGTCAAAGAAATCGGCGGAATCTTCGGGTCAATCCCGAGCGACACCACGTGCTCGTCGATCAGGCGCCGCACCTTGGCGCCTACGTCCTTGCCCAGCATTGGCGTGTCGCGGTAGCGGTTGCGCGCACGTACGTAAATCAGCGCGAGCCGCTTGGCATCGGCGCTGAACGGCAGTGCCTCCGGGCGCGGCAATACCACGTCCAGCGAATTCAGAAACTGCTTCAGCTTGACCGCGAACTCGGCGCGCAGGCGCTCGTTCGCCAGTGCCTCCACGCAGGCTTCGGTATCGTCCAGCCCGTCGATGCCGTGGCGGCGGAACAGGTCGGCGACACGCAAATGCCTGTCGCGCAGCACCGGTATTTCGTCCTTGAGGCTTTGCAGCGCGCCCTCGACATCTTCGTCGGCGTACACCGCCAATGCGCGTTTCAGGTGATGGGCCAGTCCGTAGTAATCCACCACGATCCCGAACTTCTTGCCATGGCCGGTACGATTCACTCGTGCCACCGTCTGCAACAGCTCCGCCTCCTTGATCGGCCGGTCGAGATACATCACGCCCTCGATCGGCGCGTCGAAGCCGGTGATCAGCATGGATTTCACGATCAGGAAGGCCAACGGGTCGGCCTTGGACTCGTCGGCGTGCGCCAGCGGTTTCTTGAAGCGTTCGATCCGGGCTTCCTGTTTCTTCGAATCGGTCCAGTCTTTCCACCCGGGATCGTCGTTGTTGCTGCCGGAAATCACGGCCGCGAACTCGATGCGCCGCAGCGTGTCGCGATAGCGCCAAGCCTGCACCCTCGCCCGGACGGCGGCCGGTTGTGGGCACAGTACCTCGTCGTCCATGGACTTGTCGGCGTCGCTCAAACCCTCCGCCTCCGCCAGTAGTTCATCGCGCGCCGCCTGCAGGGCCGTAAAGTAGCGGACCACCGCGAGGCGGCTATACGCCACCACATGGGCCTTCAGGCCGTTCGGCAGAATGTTGCTCACGTAGTGGCGCAACATGTCGCGCGCCTTGTCGGCGATCAGCGCCGGCGCCTCGAACAAGTTGCCCTTCGTCGCGTACTTGCGGCGGATCGCCTCCAGTTCTTCCGGCGTGCGCTCGCCGAACAGGTCCTCGAACAGTTCGTCGAGATTGGCGCCGTCCTTCACTGCGCCGCGTGCGGTGCGGCCCTCGTACAAAACCGGCACGATGGCGTTGTCGCGTTCGGCCTCGCGGATCGTGTAGCGGTCGATGAACTCGCCGAAGATTTCATGGGTGCGCTTCTTGTCGCCCATCAGGATCGGCGTGCCGGTAAAACCGATCTTGGCCGCGTTGGGCACGCCGGCCATCAGCCATGCGTGCAATTCGTTGTTGTGGCCCCGGTGCGCTTCGTCCACCAGCAACAGGATGGATTCGTCCTCGTTCAGCACTTCGAGCAAACGTGGTTCGCGCACACCACGCGGCGAGGGCAGATCGGCGGCGGTCAAGGGCAGCTCGCCCACTGCGTCGCCGCGTTGCTTCTGCAGCATCGCGAAGATCAGATCAGGCGCGTGCCGCGCCACCATGGCCCGCCAACCTGCCACCGAGGTTGCACGCAACACCGTCTCGCCGGTCAGCGTCGCGGTGTCCGACAGCTGCTTTTCCAGATCCTTGCGGTCGGTGACAAACACCACCTTGAAGCGCCGCAGTTGCGAGTCGGTGCGCAGCTTCCTTACCAGGAACACCATGGTCAGACTCTTGCCCGATCCCTGCGTGTGCCAGATCACGCCGCCGCGACGGTCGTGCTCGCCATCCTGCAGGCGCGTCTTGCCGGTGCGCAACCGCTCGATGGCGTGCGTGACCGCACGATATTGCTGGTAGCGTGGCACCACCTTGATGGTGCGGCCTTCGAGCTGCATGAAGATTACGAAATGGCGGATCGTATCGAGCAACTGCGCCGGCGAGAGCAGACCTGCGACCAGGCGTTCCTGCTCCGACAACTGCGTCTTGCCGAGTTCCGCGGCGACTTCGGCGTCGGTACGCGGCGCTACCGTCTTCCACGCCCCAAAGTGCTCCAGCTCCGCACCGACGCTGCCCAGGCGCGCATGATCGAAGCTCGTCGCGACCAGCAATTGGTTGGTGTGAAACAACGCCGGGTTGCCTTCGGGATCGCCAACCTCGCCGCTGGCGAAACGCTGATTGGTGTAGCGTCGCAACTGATCCACCGCATCGACCATGGGCTCCGGCACCAGCGGGCTCTTGCACTCCACCACCACCAGCGGAATGCCGTTCACCAGCAACACGAGGTCCGGCACAATGAAGCCCTTGCCGCGGTCGTGGCCGGGCGGGCAGTCCACGCGGTACTGGTTGACGACGGTGAACGCGTTGCGCTCGGGATGATCCCAGTCGATGTAGCGAATGGTCTGGCCACGCCCGCCGTCCCAATCCGGCAGGCCGTCCAAAGTAATGCCTTCGAGCAACAATCCTGTGGCGATGCGATTGGCTTCCATCAGGCGTGGCGCGGCGATGCGGGTCAGCGCGGCCACCGCCTGTGCGATGCGCGCATCGTCCAGCCACAGCTTGCCGTCACGCAGGTTCAGCGCGCGCAACTGATTGCGCAGCGCCGCTTCCTGCATGACCTCGCGGAAGTTGGCACGACCCGTCACCACCGGATCGTCGATGTCGCCCGCAACGAACGCCCAGCCAAGCCCTACAAGCTGCTCCACGAACGGCTTTTCGACGGCTTCCAGCTCCCAGCCCATGCTTGCCCCCTGAAAGATGATCGGCAGCGTTGCCTACGCCGCATCCTGCAAAGGCTGCACCTTCGGTTGCTTGCGCGCTTCGGCCCGCGCCAGCTCATAGTTGGCCTGCAGGGCCATCCAGAAGTGGGCGGTGCTGACGCCGGCGCGCTCCAGCCGGATCGCGAGATCCGGGCTGATGCCGGCGCGGCCGTTGATGACGCGCGACAGCGTGGTGCGCGACATGCCCAGCCGCTGGGCGGCATCGGTCACTTCAAGCCCGAGCGGCACCAACACGTCTTCGCGCAGCAGTTCGCCGGGGTGCGGAGGGTTCTTCATCATGACGGCGCCTCCGAGTATGCTCAGGCGACAGCGTGCTCGGTCGCCAACCGGTCCAGTGCCAGCCCGATCATCCGCTCATCGAACAAGTCCAGCTTGCGCTGACTTGCGGCAGTGCCACCGGGCCATGACGCCAGTGCGTTGCGCACGGCAGGAATGTCCGCATTGACCCCACCCTCGCTCAGCAACCAGTCAACGGTTGCTAGAAGTTCCATGCCCAGCGGTGACTGGAATCCATCGATCAGCTCTCCGGTTTCTTCCAGTGCCTGATGATAGGGACGAGCTTCTGTCGAGCGGAGATAAGCATCGACGTGCGCGCGGCGACCTTCGTCGAACCAGATGGTGTCAAACGGTCCGGCATCGGCCAGCCGCTTCTCGCAATGGAGATAACTGCCATCCAGATCGTTGAGCATGTGCTGCAACTCCGGCGCATACGGGCCGTATTTGTGCGGCTTGAAGCGCAAGTGCAGCGGGTCGTCCAGCCCCACCATGCCGACGCGCCGTTGCAGCAACCAAGCCAGCTTCTGCACTTCGAGGATCGAGCACTCGATGCCCAACACCCAATAGCGCCGCACCAACTCCGCGATCAACGCGCGTGCCGGCGTCAGCTTCTCCACGCCGCGGCGCTTGGCCACGTTCTGATAAGCGCGGGTCGGCTCGAACACCTGAACTTCGACACTTTCCAGATCCCCCAGTGTCTTCTCGATCTCCGACTTCACATCCGCCCAGTCGAGTCCGCCGTTGCCGCAACCTAGCGGCGGCACGGCGACAGAGTGAATGTTCTTCTCCACGATCACCCGGCGCAGGTCGGCAAGGCCGTCGACAACCCATTGCAGCTTGGTCTTGCTGCGCCAATCCTGCTTGGTTGGGAAATTGATGATCCAACGCGGTCCGAGCACCGCGCTTCGCTCCGTGACGAACATCCGCCCGACCTGCACCTCGCCGCGTTTGCACGCAGCCGCATAGGCGCGGTAGTTGGCGTCGAAAGCCTCGCGGAACATCAAGGCGATGCCCTTGCCCATGATCCCAACCGTATTGACGGTATTGACCAGCGCTTCGGCCTTGGCTTCGAGGAGGTTGCCTGTGGTGTAGCGGATCATGAGAAATACCAGGTCGGAAGGGCGAACACCTTGAGGTCGATGCCGCGGTCGTTCAGCATGCGGCGTACTGCCGCTGCCCCGGTTTCTTGGTAACACACGATACCAAGAAGTGCCTGTACTGGCACCTGCCGGAATACCAGCGCCTCGGCCTGATAACACTCCACCTTGGCCGGATCGTTCGGGTCTTTCTTGAAGTCCTTGGCCTGCAGCCGTTGCCAGGGAATCCACGCCGGCAGGTCGGCCATTGAATTGCTGAATCTCGCCGCCGCCAGGTACGCATGGCGATCGCTGAACACGAACTCGATACCAAGGTCGCGCAGGTGTGGCAGCGAGCTCACCAGAAATACTAGCTCGTTGTTGTCTCGCCGCGTGATACCGCCCCAGCCCGTATGAATGTTAAGCATCATCGGCGAGTACGGGGTGAAGTAGAACGGCACATAGTCGCCTAGCGTGCCGTGACATGGCGCGGGAAGTGGACGTTCGCGCCGCTTGCCGATCAGGTCGGCATTGCCGATGCCGATGAATCCGGGATCTTGTTGCCCGGAGCGAGGACAGTGCAGGCCATGGTCCAGCAGCCACGGCAAGTTGTCGCGATGGGTCACACGAAAGATCAGCGATTTCTCGGGCGAGAGCTTGGGCGCGGTCATGACGTCGCGGCGGCTTCCAGCAGCGGCGTGACGCGGACGCGACCGGTAAGCAGGTCATCCATCAGGCCGGATTTCTCGCGGTTGAGTTTCGCTTGCACTCTTAAGTTAAGGTCAATGTCACGCTCAGACGCTTCAATGCGTTCGGCAATCCCGACCGCTTCCGCCGGAGGGGGTGTCGGCACGACGAGGTTCAACACGTCGCTGCCCTTGATGTTCTTCTGCACCCCTCCCACTGCGAGCCGCGCAAGTAGCGGACGACCCAGCGCGGAGTTGAAGTAGCGTCGATAGAAGGCGTTCAAGCGGGGATCGCGCAAGCGGAACCGAATCAAGAATGCGCCCGGCACAACAGGAATGTCATGGCCTGTGAACACGCCGGTTACGCCGCACGTGCCACTTCGGGAGATCACGATGTCGCCCGGTCTGAGCAAGTGGTCAGCGAACGTCGATGGCGTGATCGCCGCGCGAGGCATTGTGGACAGCGAGATATTTCCCTCGTCGTCCATGTCAGTGGTGCGAAGCGTTGCGAGTGGCCCGTTCTCGTCGTACGCGTCGGATGGGAACCGAGGGCCGAAAGCGCTTGACTCGCAGAGTTCGCCAAATGGCTTATATTCCCACTCCTTCGGAATCCGTCCGAGCGGCGATTGCTTGTAAAGGTGGGGCGCGTGGGATTGCGGGGAACGCAGTTCGCCGTTGGCGTCGATGCCGCGGGTGAGCAGATCATGCAGCAGGCCCTGCTTCACCAGCTTGAGCTTGGCGATGATCGCCTCGGTCTGGCGAATGGCGGTGTCGACGGTGTCGAGCACCTCTGCAATTTTTTCCTGCTCACGAAACACAGGTGCGAACACCCTGAACTGCCGCACATCACTATCGTTCAAGGCGGGGTAGCTCGAACCAACGGCGTTGCGATTGGCCTGAAGACGAATCTGCTCGCTCAGTGCGCAATGAAACAGATAGCGCGGATGGCTTATGCCTTCCTTCGCGCGGATGACCGAAAACCCCGTCGACGCCACGACCGCGTTCCACCGGAGCGCGTCAACGTATCCGTGCGATTGCAGATTCGGGCGTACAGTGCCGAAAAGCACATCGCCAGCCTTGACGACGCGACGCGCACGGCTCGGGGCTTCAGAAAAGCGCAAGTCGGGCACTTCATTCCATTCAATGAATCCTTCGTTGACAGCGCTCAGATCGACATAGCGAATACGATCGCTCGCATGCGTCGATGCTGGGAGCGTATCCGGGTTAGTGTCCGCAATTTCTGCAAGTGCGCAGTACGGAGCGGGATCTTCAGACATACCCCAACGCCTCCAAGAATCCCCGCAATTCCCCCGCCGCGCGATCACGTTCGCGCTCGATCTCGACCAGAGTCACGCGGTACTTGTCCCACCAGTTCTCGAACGCGGCGACCAGTTGCTGGCGCTGGGCGCCGATGTAGCGCGCGAGGATGGTTTGCATGTCGTCGTGCAGGATGGCGAGCAGCAAGTGCATGGCCGCGGCTTCATCCAGTGCGGCGACCGCGACATTCAGACGCTCGGCGAAGGCGGCTTTCAGGGCCCTCTGCTGTTTCTTCGTCGCGGCCAGCTCCTTCTTCCACGCCTTGAGCTGGGCTTCGTCCACGGCGTCGGCGTCGTCGGCACCGGCGTCTTCATCGTCGTCGTTTTTGTCGGGCGCGGCCGCCTCGATCTGGCTGTCGAGTTCGGACCTCGAAGCATCCAGCTCGGCCAGCTCGTCGATGAACTCCGGCAGCAGCGCGCGCACCAGCTTGTGGTCGAGCGGGTTGGCTTTGTTCTTGTCGTCTTCCAGCGTGCTCAGGATCGACGCACGCCAGGCGTCGATGACGCCCTTGGCGCCGCGCGCCTTCAAGGTCAAGAGATCGAACTTGGACTGGTCCCAGAACCCGGCGACGATGCCGCGCACCTGAAAGCGGTCGAGCGTACCCAGCGGATCGAGCGCGCCGCTGAAGCTTTTCAAAAGGTCGGCGCGCAGGTGGTAGAAGTGGTTGCCGCCGGCGAGCGCGGCGATGCGCGGGCTGTGCTTCGTCCACCAGTGCTCGAAGGCGCCGCGCGCAGCTTGTTCACGCACGACGACGCTGGCGTTGCTTTCGATGGCCGGTTTGAGTGCTGTACGGGTAACGAGTTCGGGACGGAAATCGCAGTAGCGTGCGTCGCGTTCGATGAGCACGTCCAGCGGATTCAGACCGTGCGCCGTGAACAGCGGCACCTTTGCTTCGACTTCGATCTTCGGGATGCCACCGCGCAGATGCGCGCGCACGTCCTGCGGCTCGGGCGGCGGGGCGTTGTCGGCGTAGCGGCGGATGTTGAGGTTGTAGTCGTTGGCGCGCAAGGTTTCAGCATCGACCACGCTGGCGAATGCCGGCACGTCCTCGAATGCATCGAAGCTGCTGACGATCTTCTCCACGTGCTCGGGCAGCAGGTAATTCTGCGCGCGGCCTTCGAAGTATTCGCGATCGGCGTTGATGAAAAGTACCTTGCCACGGCGCTTGCCGGACTTGCCGCTGGCATTGCCTTTGCGCTGGCGCAGCACCAGCACGCAAGCGGGAATGCCGGTGCCGTAGAACAGGTTGGCAGGAAGACCGATCACCGCTTCCAGCAGGTCGGCCTCGATCAGGCCGGCGCGGATGGCGCGCTCATCGCCGCCGCGGAACAGCACGCCGTGCGGCATCACGGTCGCGACCACGCCGCCCTCACGGGCGACGGCCAGCATGTGCTGCAGGAACATCAGGTCGGCTTTCTTGGTGCCCAGCGGCACTTGGCCGTAGCGGAAACGTTCCGGGTGTTTGGGATTCCATACCGGACGACCCTGGTTGTCGGTATCGGCGGTGCCCCATTTGATCGAGAACGGCGGATTGCTCAGCACGCGATCGAAGCGCATCAGCTCGCCGCCCGCGACGTGCGCAGGTTCGCCCAGGGTGTCGTCGTTGCGCAGATCGGCGTTGGCGATGCCGTGCAGCAGCATGTTCATCTTGGCGATGGACCAGACCGTGCCGTTCTCTTCCTGTCCGTACAGTTCCAGCCGGTGGCTGTCGCCGCCGTGCTCGTCCACGTATTCCTTGGACAGGATCAACATGCCGCCCGATCCAACACATGGATCGTAAACGCTCATGCCGGCTTCGGGCTTGACCAGCCGCACCATCATCCGCACCACTGCGCGCGGGGTGTAGAACTCACCGCCCTTCTTGCCGGCGGAATCGGCAAACTCGGCAATCAGGTATTCGTAGGCGGCGCCCAAGAGGTCGGGAAACTCGAAGTCCTCATTGCGCAGGCGGTACTGGCTGAAGTGGCTGATGAGTTGGCGCAGCTTGATGTCGGGAATTTTCGATTGGCCGACCTTGCGGGTGAAGTCGATGTGCTCCAGCACTTCGGCGAGGCTGGCGTTGTTGGTTTCAAGCCCGCCCAGTGCCTTGTTGAGGAAGTCACCGACGTTGTGGTGCGCCTCGTCGACCAGGTATTGCCAGCGCGACGTGGACGGCACGTAGAACGAATCACCGTACCAGCGCTTCACCTCGGCCAGCTTCTCGGCTTCCTTCGCGCTGTGGCCAGATTGCAGCAGTTGCGCGACCACTTGTTCGCGGCGCTGGTCGAACACATCCGAACAACGCTTCAGAAACAGCATGCCGAAGATGTATTCCTTGAACTCGGACGCGTCCATCTTGCCGCGCAGGATGTCGGCGGCCTTGAACAGGTGGCGTTCGAGCTGGGGGAGTGTCAGCGGCATTCGGATTCCCTGTGCGTACTGTTGCGGCCGACAGTGTTGCCGTGAGTTCGGAGAGCATTACGCGACCGCAACGTGACTCGTGATTGTGCGTGCGGCGAGGTGTTCTGCCAAGCTGCGACAGCCGTCGCGGCGTTCCAGCTGAACACTGCGCCGGAAGGACGGGATCAAAGCAAGTGGTGGCGAGGGGCGGATTGCGCAGGCGGGACGCCGGAGTGAACATCAGCGCAGCCGATGGCGCGAATACTGCGCGCGCCGGGGGCGCGCGCGAACGCCCCCCGGATCGAGGCCGGGGCAGGCTGCGGCTGCCCAAGGGCGAGCCACAGGGACGTGGCGAGTCATCGAACCACGGGGTTCGATTCCAGCAAGACGCCGCATCGAAGTCCCGATGCCGGATGGAATAAAACAGAGGGAATGGTGGCCAAGGGCGGAATCGAACCACCGACACGGGGATTTTCAGTCCCCTGCTCTACCAACTGAGCTACTTGGCCACGCTTGCGCGAACGCTTGCCATGTCCGCATTGCACGGATTCGCGATCACGAACCGCGTATTAGACTGGCCACCGCGCAAACCGTCAAGCATTGAGCTCAGCCGATGCCCCACAGGGCGCGATCCAGGTCGGCATCGAGCCCGAATGCGTGCATCGGCACGCGGCCGTCACGCACGTCCACGCCCTCGGCGCGCAGACGTTTCGACTG
>Ga0070691_10001260_pt1 | contig 10685 bp, 16 predicted proteins | sample KBSK1101metaG_FD_64673 | JGI IMG/M metagenome (GOLD analysis project Ga0070691, IMG submission 64673) | Corn, switchgrass and miscanthus rhizosphere microbial communities from Kellogg Biological Station, Michigan, USA - KBS K1-10-1 metaG | ecosystem: Host-associated > Plants > Roots >... | reverse complement strand
CGATCGCGAAGTCCCGCGCGAGCCGGCCGCCGCCTGCGAGCAGGAGCGCGACGAACCCGCCGATCAGGCCGCCCACGCCGATCGCGGCGTAGAGCAGCCCGACTCCGGCCGCCTGCAGGTCGAGCAGCTCGAAGGCCGTCACGACGACGAGGACGTTCAGCGCGCCGGCGACGAGAGTCTGCGCGGCATACAGCCCGACGAGCGTCCGCAGGGTCGGCTCGCGCGCGATCGTCACGATCCCCGCCAGCACCGCGCGCTCCGTTTCAGCCGCATCCGGCGTTTCGGCGCGGTCGTGGGGCTCCTCCTGCCCGCGCAACGCGAAGACGAGCGCGGCCGACCAGAGAAACGTCGCCGCGTTGGCCGCGAACACGACCTGCGCGCTCGACACGGCGAGCAGCAGCCCGCCGAGTGCCGGCCCGAGGAACGTGCCGATGCTCTCGATCGTGCTCGAGGCGACGTTCGCTGCGGTGAGCTCGGACGGCGTCCGCACGAGCCCCGGGAGCAACGCGGACTGGGCCGGACGGAACACGGTGCCGACGACCTGCGAGACGGCGACCGTCGCGTAGACGACCGCCCCCGGGCCGTCCGCGGCGATGACCGCCGCGGCGACGAGCATCAGCGCGAAGCGCGCGAGATCGCTCGCCACCATGACGCCCACGCGCGAGAAGCGGTCGACGAGCGACGACGTGAACGGCGCCGCCAGTGCGGCGGGTACCAGCCGGATCAGACCGACGATGCCGACGGCCGCCGCGCCGCCCTGGTCGTACGCATAGACGCCGAGCGCGACGAGGTAGGCCCAGCCGCCGAGGATGGATCCCGCCCACGCAAGCTGGAGCCGGCGGAGCGGCGGGCTGGCAAAGACCGCGCCGAGCGCCGCGAGCGCCGCCCGGGCTCTGCCACCGCTCGCCTGGGCGTCGTCACTCATCCGTTTGCAACCACACCAGAAACGCGGGAAGATTTCATCTGCCCCGCGCGTCTCGTGGGGTGAGATGCCATTCCCGGCATCCATCGAAAGGAGAACCAACAATGTCGGACGAGCGCGAGCGGGTCGATACCGGCGAGACCGAGAAGGTCGAGGACGCAGATTTCGAGGGTCATCGCCTGGACGTCGGCCGATTGGACGACGACAAGGTCGACGTAGGCCGGATGGACGACGGCAAGGTCGACGTCGGCCGGATGGACGACGGCAAGGTCGACGTGGGCTGAGACCGACGGAGGCGGGACTCCCGCCTCAGAGATTGTGGGGGCTCCGGGGTCGGCACCGTCGGTGTCCGGCCCCGGTTGCGTTTCTAGCGAAGGAGCGTTTCCAGCGCCTCGAGCAGGCGCCGGCCGGCGTCGTCGTCGGTCTCGTCGAGAAGCGCGGCGACGCGTGCGACGAGCGCGGCGCTGCCGGCGTCGTCGTCGCCGAGCGCAGAGCGGGCGCGCCTGGCGCGGAGCAGCAGGTCGAGCCCGATCGCGGCCTGCGTGGAGAAGCGCGACAGGAGCTCGAGCTCCGCCAGCCCGAAGGGCCTCCCTGGATCGCGGTCGAGCACCGAGAGGACGCCGAGCGCCCTCTCGCCGTAGAGGAGCGGCGAGGCGACGATGCTCGACGGCACGTAGCCGGTCGTCTCCGCCCGGTCGCGGGAGAAGCGAGGGTCGGCGTTCAGGTCGTCGACGACGAGCGGCTGGCGGGTGACGAGCGCGAAGCCCGCGATGCCCGTGCTCGACGGGAACCGCGAGCCGACGAGCGCCTCCTCCCCGCGTCCCGAGACCGCTTCGAAGACGAGCTCGTCCTCCTCCTCGTCGAGCAGGAAGATCGACGCCGCCTCGGCGGCGAAGATCGAGCGCGCGACGTCGACGATCGACGCGAGTAGCTCGCGATACGTCTCCTCGTCCCCGCCCAGCATCCCCGTTGCCGCCTCGCGCCGACGGTCCAGCTCGTCGCTCATCCCCGCTCCCGGCGCGGGCAAAGCCGGCGCCTCCGTTCATTGGAGCCTCCGTCGAGCCTACGGCTCATCCCTCACCTCCGGCGTTCGTCGCGGTCAGGTGGAGCACGCTCTTCAGCTGGTACGGGGTGAGCTCCGGGTGCTTCGCGAGCACGAGTGCGGCGACCCCCGCGATGTGCGGGGCCGCGAAGCTGTTGCCGGTGCAGCGAAGGGTGGCGCCGCCCGGCCACGCCACCTCGACGTCGACGCCGCGCGCGAAGAGCTCGACGGGCGGATTGGGGTTCGCGTACCAGACGAGCGGATCGCGCTCCTCGTGGCTGCCGACCGAGATGACGGACGAGAACCGCCACGGGTAGCTGTCCACGGGGAGGTTGTGCGCGGACGCGACCAGGATCGTCCGGTCGAAGTACGCCAGGTCGGCGAGCTCGTGGAGCTCCTCCGCGAACCGGCGCTTCGTGGTCGAGAGGCTGAGGCTGATCACGCGATGGCCCGCCTCGATCGCGTGACGGAGGCCTGCGAGGATCAGGTCAGCGGCGCCCGTCGCTCCGGCACCGAGCACACGGATCGAATGGAGCCGGCAGTCCGGTGCGAACGAGCGGATGATCCCCGCGCACGCGGTGCCGTGGCCGCAGACATCGCCGAGGTCGTCCTCGACGATCGCTGTCTCGCCGTCCTCCGAGACGACCGCCAGGGCGCTCGCGAGCGGGCCGACGAGCGGATGGTCGGGATCGACGCCGCTGTCGACGACGCACACGTCCACGTCGCCTCGCGACCCTCCGAAGGCCCAGTCCCGCGTCACGATCGCGCGCCAGGTCGCGTCCGTCTCGATCGGCGGGGCAGCACCTGGAGGCAGGCTCCAGGCCGGAACGGGGCGCGCGCTCACGTGCAGGCGAGCGCGACCTCGCGTGCCGCGGTCGCGGAGCGGGCTGCGAGCTCGGCCCGCGTGGTGAGCTCGTCGTCGGGCCTGGTCGAGAGATTGACGTGGACGAGCTGGGCCGCGGCGACGCTGGCCGCCTCGGCGAGGGTCGCGGCCGTCCAGGCGTCGCCACGGACGTTCGGCGCGCCGTCCCGTGCTGCGAGCGCGGCGAGCGCGGCCACGTCGGCGGCAACCTCGGCGATCGAGAGTGGGACCTGTGCGGCCCGGCGCAGGGCCCGGCCGAGTGCCGCGTCTTGCTCGGGCATGCGGAGCTGCTCGAGCGCGTGCGCGTAGACGCGATGGTCGTCGTCCGCGAGCACCAGCGCGCGATCTCCGAGCGCGGCGGCCTGGGCGGCGATCCCCGGCGCCTCCTCCCAGTCCCGCGAGACGCGAGCGACGAGGCGCACGAGCCCCGAGGCCATCGTCGTCGCGAGCGCGGCCGCAGACCCGCCCGCAGGCCCCGGGCCTGCCTGCGCCAGCACGTCGTGGAGCCTGCCCGTCGGCAGGCTGGCGAGCGTCAGCCCGGTCGTCGCTGCGCTCACGGCTCGAGGCGGCGGCGCAGGTGGGCGACGACGACAGGAGTCGGCTCCACGCCTTCGGCGCGAAGCATCGCCTCGAGGTCCGCGACGGCGCGCTCGCGGAACCGCTCGTCCCGCTCGATCCGTTCGAGGATCGTGTCGAGCTCGCGGCGCACGAACGGCAGCTCCTTCGCCGCCTCCGCCCACCCGACGGGTGGCGCGGGAAGCGCGCGCAGAAGCTCGGCGATTCGCTCCTCGGGAGTCGTCATCACTGTCCCACCTGTCCACCTGACGCAGTGGACTCGGGTTTTCTTCCCTCCTCGGTCTCGCTGGGATCTATCACGCCTCGGAGACGAGCGAGGCAGCGGGCGATCCGGCTCGCGATCGTGCCGGACGGCAGCTCGAGCTCGGCGCCGATCGTGCGGTAGCTCTCGTCGCGGCAGAAGAAGCGATCGAGGATCTCGTGGCACTCGGGCGAGAGCCGGTCGAGCGCGGCGTGGACCGTCAGGGCCTCGTCGAGCCGCGCGAGCCCGTCGTCGACCCCCTCCGGGACGTCGTCCACCGGCACCTCGCGTCCGGACCGCCGGAGCGAGTCGACCGCGCAGTTGCGTGCCGTCTGCGCGATCCACGGCCGCAGCGCGTCACCGTCGCGCAACGTGTCGAGCCGCTCGAAGACCCGCGCGAACACCTCCTGGAAGACGTCCTCGGCGTCGTGCGAGTCGAGCCGGTAGACCCGCGCGACGATCGCGTGGACATACCGCGCGTAGCGGTCGACGAGCGCCTCCCACGCGGCCTGGTCACCGGCGCGGCAGCGGGTGACGAGCTCGGCGTCCGACGCGGCGTCCACCGCGCTCCGTCTCCTATCTGTGCTCGGCGGCGCGGAGCCGCTCCGCGAGCAGCTCGAGCAGCTTCCACGTCACGCTGGGACGGGACTCCGCGAAGCTCCGGAAGCTCCAGACGGGCAAGGCGTACGCCCGCAGCTGCGAGGTCGCGGTGACGGTCGCCGACCGCGCCGACTTGTCCACGAGCGCGATCTCGCCGAACGACGCGCCGGCACCGAGCGACCCGACCTGAGTTCCGCCCACCGAGACGTCCGCCGTACCACTCTCGACGACGAAAAAGTTCAGGCCACCCTCGCCTTCGGTGGCGATCTCCTGGCCAGGCCTGAAGTCCCGTTCGATGAAGTCGGTGGCGAGCTGCGAGACGGATGCATCGTCGAGCTCGGCGAAGATCGGGATGCCGCGGATGAGGTCGGCGCTCGGTTGTGCCATGGCGGCGACCTTACCCTCCCGGCGGCTCGCTGTCACGTCCCGAGCCGTCGCCCAGGCGCAGCTCCTCGATCTCGAGCTCGGCCCGGTCGAGCCGCTCGACGCAGGCGCGGTGGAGCTCCTCGCCGCGCCGCCAGAGCGCGAGCGCCTCGTCCAGCGGAACGTCCCCCCGCTCGAGCCGCGCGACGACCTCGTCCAGCTCGCGCTGCAGCTCCTCGAACGACGGCTCGCTCACGGACGCACCTCCTCGACACGCGCTCCGAGGCCGCCCTGCTCGAGCTCGATCTCCACGAGCCCGCCGGCGGAGACCGTGCCGGCGTCACGGACGACGGCGTCACCGGCGCGCACGATCGCGTACCCGCGCGCGAGCGTCGCGCGGGGGGAGAGCGCCTGAAGCCGGGCCGCGGAGCGGTCGAGGGCGCTCCGGCGGCGTTCGAGCAGGAGGCGCGGCGCGACGGCGAGCCGCTCCCTGCTCCGCTCGACGCGCGCGCGGTCGCGCTCGAGCGCGCGCCCCGTGCCGGCGCCGAGCCGCTGACGGGAGCGGCCGAGGCCAGCGCGGAGCTCGTCGAGGTCGGGGACCACGAGGCGCGCGGCCGCGGTCGGCGTCGGTGCGCGCATGTCGGCCGCGAGGTCGCAGAGCGGCTCGTCCTGCTCGTGGCCGACCGCCGACACGACGGGGACGGCGCAGCCCGCAATCGCACGGACGACCCGCTCGTCGCTGAACGGGAGCAGATCCTCGAAGCTGCCGCCGCCGCGGGCGAGGATCACCACGTCGACGCCGTCGCACGCCGAGAGCCGGCCGAGCGCCGTCACGATCGCGCCCGGCGCCCAGGGTCCCTGCACCCGGGTCTCGGCGATCACGAGCCGCACCGCGGGGTAGCGCGTCGCGATCGCGGCAACGACGTCGCCTCGCGCTGCGGCGTCGACGCCCGTGAGGAGCCCGACGCCGCGCGGGAACCGTGGCAGCCGGCGCTTGCGCTCGGGCGCGAACAGCCCTTCCGCGGCGAGCGTGCGCCGGAGCAGCGCCAGCGCAGCCGCGTGGTCGCCCGCGCCGACGCGCTCGAGCGTGCCGGCCCGGAGGCTCACCTCGCCGCGGGCCTCGTAGAGGGAGAGCGAGCCGTTCGCCTGGACGCGCTCGCCCTCGGTGAGCGCCGGCTCGATCGAGTCGAACCGCCGCCGTGGCATCGTCAACGAGAGACATGCGCCGGTCCTCGTGTCCTTGAGCGTGAGGAACACGGTTCCCCAGGCGGGGCTTCGGCGGAGCTCCGAGATCTCGCCTTCGACCCAGACGTCGCGCACCCGGCCGACGTAGGTCGCAAGCCGCCGGTTGAACTCGGCGACGCTGTACACCTTGCGCTCGGCAGCCGCGCTCGTCTCCATGCAGCGGAGCGTATCCGGCCACCCGACCGGTCTCTCCGCCGGGTCCGGGTCGCTCGCAGTCGTCCGCGACGACACGACGGAGCAGTTGCGGCCGCGAAGCGGCCGCCTTCAGGGACGTGCCCCGCCGCAGGCGGGGATCCCCGCGACGAAATCCGCTCGGCGGATTTCGTCTTGCGGACTACAACAGAATCTCGGTGGCGGTGACCGGGCTACAGCCCTTGCGGACGAGCTGGACGCACGTGTGGAGATCGGCCTCGCTCGCCGCGAGCCGCTCGGCGAGCGGGAGCGGGAACCCAGCCTCGATCAGCACGTGCAGGCGCCAGCTTTCGACCTTGGACTGCTCGTCCTCGCGCCACACGGGTGTCTCGATCGTCTCGGCCATGGTGCACGGAGTTTCGTGCTGCCTTTGACGTTTCCTACCGCCCGAAGTTTGTGGCGGCCCCTTCGCCGCACCAGAGAGATGACGCGACGGGCCTCGGTGGTCAGCTCCCTATCGTTCAGGGGTGGCTGAGCGAATTAGATTCACGATCTCGTTCGAGGAACCTGACGAGGAAGGCTGGATCGTTGCGCAGGTCGTCGAGGTGCCGGGGGCGATGAGTCAGGGCAAGACCCGTCTCGAGGCGCGAGAGAACGTCATCGACGCGCTGCGTCTGATGCTCTCCCCCGAGGGAGATGCGCCTTCGGGGAGCGACGAGAGCTTGGAGCTCGAGCTGCAAGCGATCGCGTGAAACGCCGCGATCTCGAGCGACATCTCAGAAACCAAGGAGCACGTAAGTCGCCGAGGGCGGCCGCCACAGCAAGTGGCGAAGCGCGGATGGCACGCGTACAACGGCCGTCCCACGACACAACGAGATCGGGCCTGGCCTCGTCCGCGCGATCTGCCGGCAACTCGACCTCCCGGTGCCCTGATCCGCCGACCCAACGACCAGGCTAAACCAACTTCAACCTGACAACCCGTCGACAAGGGTTGCCACGAGTCGCGTTCGAGGGTGCGCTCGCTGCGAGGCGCCCGTCAGCGAGCGTCGAGCCGCTGGGCGAGCTCCTCGCGCGCGAGGAGCTCGATGGCCCGCTCGAGCTCGCGCTGGAGCCGCGTTGCCGCCTCTTCCCGCGCCTCGCGGAACCGCTCGTCGAGCGCCTGCATCGCGATCTGCGCGTGGCGCTCGACCTCTCGCTCGGTGACGCGCTCGAGGCGCTCGTTCTGGCGGCGCTCCCACTCGACGAGCACGACGTCCAGCCGCGCGCGCACGTCGGTCTCGGCGCGCTCGATCGACTCGGCGACAGCCTGCTCGCGCTGGCGCAGCCGCTCGGTGATCTCGGCGATCGCCCGCCTGCGCTCGACGGTCTGGGACTCGAGCTCGTCGAGCGCCTCGGTCACCGCCTGGCCGGCGGCGCGCTCGAGCTCCTCGCGCAGCCGCAGCACCGTCTTGCGCTGCTCGTCGGCGGTGGAGCCGAGCTCTGCAGACTCGGCCTCGAGCCTTGCCTCGACCTCCGCGATCGACTGGCGGTACCTGTTCCCGAGCGCGGTGAGCTGCGCCTCCAGGTGGCGTTGCGCACGGTCGAGGTCGTCGGTGAACGAGCGCAGGCGCTCGTCCACCCGGCGCTCGGTCCTGGCGAGCTCGTCGGCGAGCGCGTCGCCGGTGCGCTGCTCTCGCTCGGCGAAGGCCACGCGCCGCTCTTCTGCCAGACGGCGCTCCTCGGCGGCGAGCACCGATGCCGTCTCGGCCCGCTCGCGGGTTAGCACACGACGGATCTCCTCGGTGTGCGCGGCCGTCTCCTCGGCGACGGCTTCCCGGACGGAAAGGCGCGCCTCGGCCACGAGCCGCGACGTCGCAGTGGCGGAGGCTCGCGCGTTCCGGAGCGCGATCCACAGGATGCCCGCGAGCAGGAGGGTGCCCGCGAGAGCGGCGGCGAGGATCCAGACGGCCACGCCTGCAGGGTAGAGCGTCGTCCCTAGACGCGCAGAGCTACGAGCGCCGCGGCAAGCAGGACTGCCGACGCTGCGAGGAGTCGGAGCGCGCTCTCCGCGGGCTCCGTCAGCCGCTCCCGCTCGAGCGGCTCATCCGTCCCGTCCGCGAGCAGGAGCCTGCCCTCGATCGACGCGACGTCGCGTCGCAGCCGCCGCACGGGGCTCGAGAGGCGGCGCTGGGCGAGCGAGAGGAGTGTGGCCCACACCGCCGCGAGACCCGCCTCGAGCCCGAGCGTCCCCGTCTGCGCGACGTACGCCGTGAGCAGGGGGAACGCTCCCCACGCGAGTGCGAAGCCGAGGTCGGTGTGCACCCGGCCGCCGAGCAGCTCGAGGTTGTAGACGGGCACGAGCGCGGCGCCGACCGCGACGAGCGGAATGATCCAGAGCGTCCGCTCGAGCGCGACGACGATTCCCATCACGGAGGCGGCCGCAACGGAACCGATCGCGAGCCCGACGAGCACCCGCGAGGGAATCTCCGTTCCCAGCGGCCGCCCGCGGAGCTCGTCGAGGGCGTGCGCGCCGACGCCCATCGCGAGGGCGAAGGCAAGCACCGTCCACGCGAGCGTCGGCCAGTCGACCACCGCCGCGAGACACCCGCCGACGACGACGTACGACAGGTGCCAGGCCGTGTACGGCAGGTGCAACAGGGTGACGTAGTCCCGCCAGCCACCAGGCCGCAGCGCGTAGAACGCCGGCGCGGTCACCCGTCGCGCCGGCCCCACATGACGACGCCGCCGCCGAGGCTCAGGCGCCGTGAGCGGACGTCTGCGATGCCCGCGTCCCGCCACAGGGCCAGCAGCGCAGGCTCCGGGTAGGCGGCGTGGAACGCGCGAATCGACGGCCCGAGGAAACGGCCCACCTCGTGCCACCCCGGTGAGATGAGCCGGCCGGCGACCGGCAGCCCGATGCCGACCCAGAGGTCCCAGAGCGGCCGCCAGACGCCTCTCGGCACGTCGAACTCGAGCATCGCGACCGTGCCGCCGGGACGGACGACGCGCGCGAGCTCGCGCATCGTCGCGGCCGGGTCGTCGACATAGCGGAGGAGGTACGTGAACGTGAGGTGGTCGAAGGAGGCATCGGGGAACGGAAGAGCGGCGGCCGAGGCCTCGACGAGCTCCACGCGATCGCCGAAGCGCTTGCGGGCGAGCGCCAGCATCTCCGCGCTCTGGTCGAGGCCTGTCACGCGGAAGCCGCGCGCCACGAGCGCCTCGGCGACGAGCCCCGTGCCCGTCGCGACGTCGAGCACGTGCCCGCGATCCGCCGGCAATCGCGAGACGAGGAACCGGCGCCAGCGGGGGTCCTGCCCGAACGAGAGCGTCGCGCCGACCCGGTCGTAGGTCGGGCCGAGCGGCGCGAAGAGCGCCCTGGCATGGCGGCGTCGCTCGGAGAGCATGCCGCCGTATCCTGGCACGGTGGCCCTGGCCGACGACCTCGAGCGCATCGCGGCGTCGGCCGCCGCCCATGCGGGAGGCGACGACGACGGTGCTCTCAGCGGGATCCTCGCGACCGAGCCCGGCGTCGGCGCGCGGATCTACGTCTGCGCCTTCGAGTCGGCCGACGGCGCACGGAGCTGGCTTGCGCTCGACGGCGACGGTGCGCCGGTCGCATCGGAGCGGAGCGTGCGGGACGCCGTGTCGATCGCGGCGCTCTGCGAGGTCGCGGAGGAGGCCGCCTTCCCCGGCGACCTCGACGAGCTGCGAGCACAGCTCGTGGCGCTCCGCATCACCGAGGGGCCTGACGGGATCGACGAGGCAGACGCGGCTGCGCGCGGGCTCCAGCACGTGCTCGGCGCGCCGCCGCATCTCGCCTCCCCCGCCCGGCTCGACGAGATCGGACAGGCCGCGCGTCGCCTCGAGCTGGCCCTCGATCCCACCGCGCCGTCGCCGTTCGCAGCGGCGATGCGAAGCGCGGTCGACGTCGCCGAGGCGCTCTGGGCGGACGTCCATGGCGCCTACCGGGGCTCGCTTGACTACCCTTGAGAAATGGAGGGCGGTGGCTTCTTCCCGTTCGGCGGAGACCCCGAGGAGATCCTGCGCGGGCTCCGCGACTTCGCGGAGCAGCAGGCCGAGGGCGTCAAGGAGACGCAGCGAGAGCAGTTCGCGACGCTGACCCTCTCGACCGCGGTCGATCTGACGCAGGCGGCGCTCGCGCAGATCGAGCCGTCGGGGACGGTCGACGAGCAGGCTGTCCAACTCCGCGACGCGATGCGCGTGCTCTTTCCGGAAGCCGTAGCGCTGGTCTCCGCGGCCCGCCAGGGCTTCATGCGCGAATAGGATCGCCTGCCGTGAGGCTGTTCGACCGCGCCGTCGTCCGCGTCCTCCCCGCCGTGCCGCGCTCGGTGGTGCGCAGGATCGCGGCGCCGTACATCGCCGGAGAAACGCTCGACGACGCCCGCCGCGTCGTCGGCGAGCTCAACGCAGCAGGCGTCCGTGCCACGGTCGACGTTCTGGGCGAGGACGTCTCGCGGCCCGAGGAGGCGGAGGCGATCGCGCGCGCCTACCACGACGCGCTCGCCGCGATCGAGGCGGAGCGGCTCGACGCGAACGTCTCGATCAAGCTCACCGGCCTGGGCCTCGAGCTCGACAAGGCGCTCTGCCGCACGCTCGTCGAGGCGGTCGTGGACGACGGCGCGAAGCGCGGGATCTTCGTCCGCATCGACATGGAGGACTCGTCGACCACGGACGACACGCTCGATCTCTATCGCGCGCTCCG
>Ga0070691_10001253_pt1 | contig 10710 bp, 6 predicted proteins | sample KBSK1101metaG_FD_64673 | JGI IMG/M metagenome (GOLD analysis project Ga0070691, IMG submission 64673) | Corn, switchgrass and miscanthus rhizosphere microbial communities from Kellogg Biological Station, Michigan, USA - KBS K1-10-1 metaG | ecosystem: Host-associated > Plants > Roots >... | reverse complement strand
CCGCCCAGACGCTGCAACGGCGCCGCGTCGTCGAGGATGAAGAGCCCGCGACCGTGCGTCGCGACCAAGAGATCGTCGGCGTCCGGTTGGACGCGCACGTCGCGCACGGATCCGGGCGGCAGGCCGGCCGTCAGCGCGCGCCAGTGCGCGCCGCGATCCCACGATGCGAACAAGCCCGTCTCGGTTCCGACGTAGATGACGTCGCGGTTCCGCGGGTCGGCCAGCACCGAACGCGTTTCGATCCCGGCCGGAAGCCCGGCGTCGATCCGGTTCCAGTGCGCGCCGTAGTCCGCCGTCGCGAACAGGTACGGCGCGCGATCGCCGGTCATGTGCCGGTCGTAGATCGCATACGCCGCGCCCCGGACCAGTCGCGACGGCGAGATCGATCCGAAGCGCCCCCACGGATGGGTGCGCGCGAACGGCGGGGTGACGTCGCGCCAGTGCTTCCCGCCGTCGCGCGTCAGTTGCACCAGCCCGTCGTCGGTACCGACCCAGACCTCGCCGCGCGTCGCGCGCGACGGTTCGATCGCGAGGATGGTGTCGGACGTCTCGGCGCCGGTACCGTCGAGCGTGATGCCGCCCGTGACGACTTGGTGCGAGCGATCGTCGCGCGTCAGGTCGGGAGAGACGACCCGATAGTGGTAGCCGCGATCGCGCGTCGTGAAGAGCACGTTCGCACCGACGTAGGCCGTACGTCCGTCGAACGGATCGAACGCGATCGGCGTCTCCCAGTTGAACCGGTAGCGGAGCGCGCGGGGATCGACGACGTTCTGGTCGCGCGAGTAAGGAGCGACCGATCGCGTCTCGCCCGTGCGCATATCGTGGACGTACACATCCCCGCCGAAGTTGCCGCCGCCGAACGACTCCCAGACGAGATCGTCATCGAGCGGATCGAAGAGCGCCCAGGTGCCGTCGCCCCCACCCGTCCGCCGCCACTGCGCGGCGTTGATGCTGCCGTCGAGTGGATCGGCCGGCGCGCAGAACGTGCCGTTGTCCTGCAGCGGGGCGCAGACCGAGTACGGCGTGCGTCTTGAATAGCCGACGTGATAGAGCTGGGAGATCGGGATGTTCTTGCGCCAGAGCCAGCTCGCACCGCCGTCGTTGGAGAGGCCGACGCCGCCGTCGTTCCCTTCGATGATACGCCGGCCGTCGGCCGCGATCCACATCGCATGATGATCGCCGTGCAGGTCGCGACCGGTGGTCGCGAACGTCGCGCCCCCGTCGGTGCTGACGGTCAGGTGGACGGAGACGGACCACACGTGATCCGCGTCGGCCGGATCGACGAACACGTGATTGAAATAGAACGGGCGCTCGTCGATGAGCGTATCGCGACTGCGCATCGTCCAGGTCGCGCCGCCATCGTCGCTGCGCCAGAGCAGACCTTGCTTCGCTTGGATGAGCGCGTAGACCCGCTGCGGGTTCGAGACGCCGGCCGCCAACCCGATGCGGCCGAGCGTGTCGGTCGGCAGGCCGTTGCCGGCGAGCTTCGTCCAGGTCGCGCCGTCGTCGTCGGAGCGATAGAGCCCGTCATCGGCTCCGCCGCTCTGCAGCGACCAGCCGGTCCGGCGATACTGCCAGATGCCGGCGAAGAGCGTATCCGGCTTCGCGCTCGAGCGCACCAGATCGGATGCGCCGCTGCTCGGACCGGCATAGAGCGTCTTCTTCCACGTCGCGCCGCCGTCGAGCGTTCGGTAGATGCCGCGATCCACGGTATCCGCGAACGGATCGCCGAGCACCGCGACGGTGACGTTCTTCGAATCGCGCGGATCGATCGAGATGGCCGAGATCAGCGCGTCGCGCAGCGGGAGCACGTGCGTCCAGGTCTTCCCGCCGTCGGCGGTCCGGTAGAGGCCGTCGCCCTGGGTGACGTCGTTGCGCGGATTGGCTTCGCCCGTCCCCACCCAGACGACGCGCGTATCCCGCGCGTCGATCGCGATCGCGCCGATCGAGGCGACGGGCTGTGCGTCGAAGACCGGATGCCAGGACTGCCCGCCGTTGGTGCTCTTCCAGACGCCGCCCCCGGCGGCACCGACGTAGTAGAGACGCGGGTCGGCGTCGGTCCCGGCGACCGCACCCAGGCGGCCGCCCGAGACGGACGGCCCGAGCGAGCGGAACGTCGCGGCCTCGAGCGAGGGCGTCGCGGCGCCGGCGACCCCGCCGAGAACCGCACATAAGATGAAGGCGAGGACGGACGAACGGAGCATGGACCGCACTTAGCCGCGCGGTGCCGGTTTCACTTTACGAACGGGCCCGGGTCCGGCACGTCGCCTTTGCCGATGCGCTGCGAGAGGTAGTAGGCGATCAACGCGCCCTCCCACTCGAGACGCGGCGCGAGCCAAGCCTTTTCGCGCGGGCAAGTCACCTCGCCGAGCTCGATCACGATCGCGCCGTCGGCGCTGCGCACCTGTCGAAAGCCGTAGTAGTCGCGAAGATTCCGGGTGAAGTCGTCGGGCATGAACGCGTACGGGAAGTAACGCGAGTAGATCGCGCGCCAGGCCGCCGCCGCCGGCCGGTCGCTCTCGCGATGGTAACCGATCGACGCGCCGGTCGAGCACGGCGTGTCGTTCCCATCGAAGTGGATGAAGACCGCCGCCCCGACATCGTAGGTCCCATCGAAATCGGCTGGAAGGCGCGCGACCGTCACGCCGTGGGCGCGCAAGACGCGGGTGGCCGCATCCGCGACGATCGGCGTCCATTGCCGCTCGCCCGGAGCGCCCAGATTGCATTTGTGCTTTGGAAAGCGCGGGCAGCTCTCCGGCCGTCCTTCGTGGCCGGCCGAGATCACCACGTCGACCACGATCGGGGCCGCAGTCGGAGTCGCAGTCGGGGTCGGCGAGACGAGCGCGGCGAGGAGCGCCAGGGTTGCGATCACGAGCTACTCCCGACCAGGGCGACGAGTGCGGGCGACGGATCGCATTGCAGTTCGGCCTGCAGCGTCTCGCGATACTGACGGAAGTGACGCAGCGCGGCGGCCCTATCGCCGAGCAAGAGGTATGCGCGGATCGCGATCTCGCGAGCCGGTTCGTCGCACGGATCGTAGGCGATCATCTCGTGCGCGAGCGCGAGCGCATCCTGCGCGCCGTCGCTCGCGAGCGCGTGCGACGCCAACCGCATCGCCACTTCGAGGCGAAGTTCGCCGATGTGCCGCTCCGTCGGCTCGAACCACTCCCAGGACTGCATGCGCGTCGGGCGCGGCTCGCGCAGGCGCGCGTACGACTCGCGCAGCGCCTCGCGCTCGACCTCACCGACCGTCCCGCGCGCCCGGATCGCGGCCACCAGGCGGTCGATCTCCCACAGGTCGACCCAGGCGTCGTCGTGCAGGCGATAGCCCTCGCCGCTGCGCACGATCGCACCGTCGCTGCCGAGATGCGCGCGCAGGCGATGGAGGCAGACCGAGAGCGCATTGCGCGCCGCGTAATCGTCGAGCTCCGGCCAGAGCAGATCGGCCAGCCGCCCGCGCGGCACCGTCTCGCGGCGCAGCGAGAGCGCCACCAGCAGTTCGAGCTCGCGACCGGAGAGCGCCACGGGCGTTCCATCGCACGAGACGCGGCCGCTGGTCAGCTCGATCTCGAGCGGCGGCGAGCGCCGCTCCCGCTCGCGCGAGAGCCGCCCGACGAACGCGTCGAGCATGCCGTGATCGCCGTCGCGCGCCGCGATCGACGCGACCGCCTTCTGGAGCGCGGGCGAGTCGCAGCGGGCCGCGCATCCGGCCGCGCGTTCCATGTACTCGGCGAACTGGCCCGGAGTGAAGAGCGCGACCGCGATCGCGGCCAGGCATTCGGTGAACGGCGCGCGATAGAGCTCGGCCGCCGAGAGCGCCGAGAGCGCGAGCCGGGCGGCGTCCTGCGCGTCGGTCGCCTCGCCGCACGCGATCAGCCGGCCGACGGCGACGTACTTGAGCAGATCGACCTCGGTCGGCTCGGCCGCGCGGCCGCGCGCGACCGCCGCGAGATATGCGAAGCCTCTGATCCCCAGCCGTTCGACGTGCTCTTCGAGTTCGACCGCGTAGCGCGCGAAGATCTCTTCTTCGCCCGCCAGCCACGCGCCGATGGCCGCCTCGGTCAGGTCGAAGGCGACGAAGTTCGAGAGCACCGAGCGCCGCGCGTGCTCGAGCGCGCGATCGATGAACTGGCGCTCGAGCGCGCGCTCGCCGCGCACGCGCGCGATATCGGCACCGAGCGTGAGCAACGTCCCCGACGCCATCACGTCCATCTGCTGGACCAGCGGCAACGCCAGCATCAATTGCTTCTCCGCTTCGTCCAGGCGCCCGAGGCGGGCGGTCAGCAGCGCGCGGACGTAGGCCACGTAGCCGTCGAGCAGCGAGCGCGGCTCGTCGGGCACGCCGTTCTCCTTGGCGAACCCGTCGATCATCTCGATCGCCTCTTCGAACATCCCGACGTAGGACATGAAGAGCACGCGGAAGACGAAGATGTAGTAGCGTTCGATCGGGGACGTCTCGGGCGGAAGGGTGCGGTAGATCGACTCGGCCTCTTCGAGCATCTCTTCCGTATCGACGCAGAACAGGCGCATCATGGCCGTCACGCCCCACAGGCGCGGATAGGTGCGGACCTGCGAGCGGTCGAGCGACGAGAGCGCGCGCGCGTATTCCATCGACGGGCTGTGGTCGCGGATCACCTCGTGCCGCCCGAGCGTCTGGGCGGCGGCGGCCTGATCGCCGCGCGCGAGATGCAGCTCTGCGGCGCGGACGTAGGAGCCCTGCGCCGCGTAGCGCTCGGCGACGGCCGACAGCAGCGAGTCGCGCTTCTCCTCGCGATGTTCGAGCAGTAGCGACGCGAGCAGCGGGTGCACCGCGAGCGTGCCATCGGCGTTGCGCGCCGCGAACGGCGACTCTTTCGCGAACTCCGCGATCTCGTCGGCGATGGCCGCGTCGTCGAGCGCGAACGAGACGTCGAGCGGGGTCGCGCGCGGGATCGACGCGGCCGCGAAGAGCGCGTCGACGGTGCGTTGGTCGAGCGACGACAGCACTTCGTCGACGAGGTAGTCGTGGAGCTCTTCGAAGGCGACGTCGTCCAGGCGCGAGAGCAGCTTCTCCATCCGCCCTTCGGCGGCGAAGCGCTTCACCAGGAAGATCGCGATCGGCCAGCCTTGCGAGACGGCCAAGATACGATCGAGGGTCGCGTCGTCGGCCACGTGCGCGCCGAAGATCGCGCGGATCTCGTCGCGATCGAACGCCAGGTCGACCGCGCGCAGGACCATGATCTCGTGCGGCGGCGCGAAGCGCGTGAGATGCAGTCGCAGCGACTCGCGCGAGCAGATGACGATCGAACGGCCGTGCGGACGCTGCGCGAGCAGACGCGCGAAGAAGTCGCGCGCGGACGGCGCGTGCGCGAGATGCTCGGCGTTCTCGAAGACGAGGGTCGTGCCGCCGGTCGGTTCGCGCCACGCTTCGAGCGCCAAGCGCACGCGTTCCGAGACCGAGGTGCCGCCGTCGCCGAGCATGAGCTCGCGTTGCGTCAAGGCGGCCACGCGATCCGGCGATTCGATGGCCAGCGCCGGGATCAAGCGACGGGCGAGGTCGAGATCGTCGGCGATCCCGGAGCAGTCGCAGATGGCATAGCCCGGGCGATGACCGAGCAGTTGGCGGGCCAGGGTCGACTTGCCGAAACCGGCCGGCGCGACCAACGCCACCAGGGTCGGCCGAACCCGCTCAAGTCGCTCGAGAAGCCCGTCACGCCGGACCTCCGGTCCGAGCGCCTGCTCTTCCATGCTCGCCCTTCGTGTAAGCGCTTTGTAAGGAATCGGTTGTGGGCCGTAAGGCCCAGGAAAGCTGACGAGGGTAGGCTTCTCCCATCAACGGACCCGACCTTTGCTTGCCCCACTCGAGGAGTTCAACCATGATCGCCATCCCCGCCAGCACGTACCGCGCCAAGGTCCAGATCGTCGGTCGCGACCCGAAGCTGACCGAGGCCCTCGCCCGCCTGATGGACCTCGACACCGACCTCGTCGTCGCCGCCCGCACGTCGACGGCCGTGCCGGCCGGGAGCGTCCGGCCCGACGTCCTGCTCTATGCGGACGATGCCGCCGGGGTCGGTTCGACCCTCGACTATACGCGCGGCGTCTCGCCGAGCACGGTCGTGTGCGTCCTCGACGCCCTGCGCGATCTCACGATCACCGAGTTCCTGAGCGCGGTCAAGGCGATGGCCCCGATGCCCCCGCGCCATCTGCAGCCGGTCCCCGGAGCTCCGACAGTGCGCGATATGCGCGCCCTCCTCTCGGAGCGCGAACTTGAAGTCGTGCGGCTGGTCGCCGAAGGGCTCTCGAATAAAGAGATCTCGTCGCGCCTCTCGCTCAGCGACAAGACCGTCAAGAACCACATCTCGCACATCCTCGCCAAGCTGAACCTGACCGCCCGCACGCAGGTCGCCGTGATGGCCCTGCGCGTCGGGATCGCCCGCTAGCGTCCGGACCTAGGCGGCCCGCCCGAGCGCGCCGCCCTCGACCCGAAGCCGCCGCGAGCGGCCGCCATCGAGATCGCAGACGACGATGCTCTCGATGACGGCCGCTTTGCAATTCCGGGCGGCGACCCGGATGCGCCGGAAGAGATCGAGCCGGCGACCGTCGCGCGGGATCGCCCGGAGCACCACCGCGTGGAAGCGGCCATCCTTGCCGCGGACGATCGCGTCGAACGGTTTTGCGGCGGAGCCGACCGCGATCAGGTCGCGCGAACGGACCCCGAACAGCCGGGCGGCTACGCGGAGTTCGAGGAAGCCGCGCAGACCGCGCAAGATCCGGTCGCGCTGCGCGAAGAGGAGCGCCGGGCGGATGCCGTCGGGCGTTTTCAACTGTACGGCGCGTTCGAACCGGACGAGCGCATCGCCGACGAGCGCGCTCAAGGTCGGGCGCTTGCCGGTGGCGAGGGCGGCGATCACCGCATTTCGCATGGCGGCATCGGCGACGCGGGGCAGACGTTGGGCGGCTAGTAGGGGATCCATGTCGAGGGTCATGCTACGACCCCCGAGTGCCAGGTGGGTGGCATTATAAAACGGTGACGTCTCCTATCCCTATGGTATACTTATACCCATGAGGGTAGACTCGTGGCATTAAATATCAAGAACGCTGAAGTTGTCGAGATGGTCCGCCGATTGGCGAACGAGCGCGGAGTCGATATGACCGAGGCGATTCGCGGTGCCGTGGAGCGCGAACTCCGGTTTTCCGAGGCCGCCATCTCCACTCGACTCCGGAAGATGCGCGCGATCTCAGAACGCATCTCCGCGCTTCCGCCCCTCGACGACCGGTCTCCTGATGAGATTCTCGGCTACGACGAACATGGTCTTCCGTCGTGATAATCGATACTTCGGCGATCATCGCGATCCTGACAGCCGAGCCGGAAAAGGACGCTTTCGATTCGACGGTCGCCGCCAATCCGTCGCGCCTATCGAGCCTCACCTACTTGGAAGCGTCGATCGTCTTGTGCGCCAAGCGTGGCGACGGGGCCCTGTCCGGACTCGATATGTGGATAGAGACGTCTGGAGTCGAGGTCGTGCCGTTCACGATCGAACACGCACGGATCGCTCGCGAAGCCTGGCTCCAGTTCGGTAAGGGCCGGCACGATGCGCGGCTCAACTTCGGGGATTGCGTCACCTACGCGCTCGCCAGTTCCACCGGCGAACCGCTCCTCTATAAGGGCGACGACTTCGCTAGGACCGACATCGAGCCGGCCATCTCCTAGTATCGCGCACTTCGGACCGCAACCGCCGCGATAGGCAGGCATCCTCACTTCGCGTCGAATGGACGTCTCTGATGCTCCATCGACTTGCGGTTGTGACGATGCTCGTCTGTTTTGCAGCTGGCCCTTTGACAGAGCCCGCTCCGGCTGCGCCGTCGACCGCGACTCTATCGGTCCATGTCACGGACGCAGCAGGGAGACCGATTTGGTTGGCGCGAGCTACGGTCGCCGGACCGGTGACGGTAGTGGCCGCGTCCGTCCGCGCAGGCGACGCGGTCTTCACTACGCTCCCGGCCGGGACGTATCAGCTCACTGTTGCGCGCTACGGTTATAAGACCGCAATCGTGAAGGACGTCACGCTAGCGTCCGGTCAGCGACTCGCGCTCGCGGTCCGGCTGGTCTCGACCGCGCTCAAGCAGATCGTCACCGTGACGGCGCGCACTCCTGCGAAAGATGCGAGCGAAGTGAAAGCGGATGGCACGCAGGCCGCGCTGAGCGACTCGGTCGTCTCGGCCCTGCAGTCGCTCCCCGGCGTCACGTTCGGAACGGATGGCACAGCCTCGATCCAAGGCTATGCGCCGAACCAGACGAGTTTCACCATCAACGGCGTGCCGGTCTCGCTTCCCGGATCGGCCCAGAGCACGGCGCTCTTCAACGCCGACGTCTTTTCCGGCGCCAGCGTCACGCCGGGCGCCGGCGGCGGCGGGACGATCGGTTTCACGACGCGGAGTCCGTCGCTCGCGTGGCAGGGCGTCGTTCGCGCGATCGGCGCGTCGCATCACGGAAAGGACATCGCGCTGCAAGCGGCCGGCACGATCGGCCAGATCGGCGTCTCCTATTCCCACGCCCGCAACGTGGTGAGCGATGCGCTCGACGGCCTGAGCTTCCGGGATACCAGCGGGCTCTTCTATTCACACGATGCATCGCCGTCCGTGACCGGCGACGCCCTGCAGCTGCGCTACGAGTTCTCGACGAGCAATACGCTGTTGGCGAACGTCGTCGCGCTCGACTCGAGCATTCCGCTCGTCTGCCGCCAATGGACCGGTGCGGTTCCGTGCGGGTACGGCCCGACGAATCTGCAGCACCAATCGTTGACCGCCCTGCAACTCGACGACTCCGCCCGTCTCGGCACGAGCACGGTGGATCTGAAGGTCTACGCGAACCGCCTTAAGGACGCCCTCGACCAGAGCGGCTACTACGTCGACGGCGTCAATCAGCCCTCGACCAGCCTCCAGAACTCGCGTCAATCCGGGATGATCGCAAATGTCAGTCTCGGACTCGGACCGAAATTCTCGCTTCCGATCACGTTAGCAAGCGACTCCACCTCCGTCGTCGTCGGCGGCGATGCGTTCGGGCCGATCTTGTCGAGCGCTCTGCCCCGCACAGCCTCGTTGCGCGCGACGACGACCCTACCGTTGATCGATCGCCCGCACTTCTCGCTCGGCACGGACCTGGTCTTCCAGCGCTTCAATACGGCGACGTCGAGCACATCGCAGACGAGCGGCTCGCTCGAAGCGACGTACGCGTTCTCCCCGCGCGAAAGCGTGAGCGCCGTCTTCAGCCCGGGCAACCTCAGTAGCCCGACCGCGCCCTTCGACGGCGTTTCCGCGCCCGCGCAGCTGCAGTTCGTCTGTGCTTCCAATGTCGGCGTTGGCGTGGGGCCGAGCAGCAGTTCCTCCGACACCAGGCAGACGATGGCATCGGTCGCGTGGTCGCTTTCAAATGTCGGGTGGAGCGCCATGCTCTCGGCACATCGCAACGTCCAGACCGGCGGACTCGTCGGCGCTACCGTCAACGCGCTCGGACTCGATCCTTCGCTCTTCGCTCCCGGCTACGAGGCGCTCGCGCAGCAGAACGCTCGCGCGACCTGCGGCGATGCCCGTACCGTCTCGCTCGGCGATCTGTATTTCAATGTCAGCGGGCTCGCAGACCGGGTGATCTACAGCGGCGAAAGCCTCTCACTCTCGGCGCAACTCAGCTCGCAGACCCGCGCCTCTGCAAGCTTCACGCGCACGTCGGCGGTCGCATACGGAACCGATCCGCTGATCTTCGGGACGCGCTCGACGGTGGTCGCGGGGCGACAACTCCCGAATGTCGCGCCGGACGCCGCCGTCTTCTCTCTCAGCACCGCGGTCGGGCGCAATGCGGTCGCGCTGTTCGCCGCACACGCCACTTCGTCGAACAACGCCAACGATCTCCCCGGCTACGTGAGCTTCGACGCCGGCATTCTAGCGCAGCTCCCGCGAGGGCTGCTCTCGGTAACAATGACGAACATCGGTAATGCCCACCCCGGCCCGTTCGCGGTCGCCGACGGCGCAGTACCGCTCCCGATGCTCGCCGGCGCGTTCCCGACGATCGCGCAACCGCTCCCGCCGCGCACCCTGCGCGTCGGCTATCGCTTTCATGTCGGTCCGCCCGAGCGCCAACCATCGTTCGACATCCCATCCGAGCAGTTCCAACGACCCGGCGGAGGGTTGACGATCTATATGACCAGCGTACCCTTCGAGAGCGGTCCTCCGAAGACACCGTTCACGATCGATCGCAATGGAGTCGGCTGCGGACCCAAGGACGTCGCGCCGGCCGAAGCGATTCTCGGCGCATGGAAACGGTATGCGACATCGATCGAGGCGGCGCGCGTTGGCGGCGCGTATCCGGCGACATTTCCGCCCGCGACCTTCGGCGCGATCCAGTTCACCTACCAGCCCAACGGCGCATCATACGCGATCGTCCTGGCGCCGACGGGCACGGTCCGCGATTTCTTGGAAGACTACATGCCCCTCGGTTTCTGCGCACTCGTCCACGGCGGTAGCGAGAAGGAAGTCGCCGACCGGCACCTTCTCGTCCCCAAGCGACACCTAGGCTTCGACGCGATCGGCGTGGTCCCGCGCTACGCGCCCGAAGTCGGGCTCTATGCGATTCCATTCAGCATCAACGTGAACCCGAACTCCGCGACCGGCTCGATCGGAGCGGTACACGCGACGCCGACCCCCGCGCCGACACCGACGCCGACGCCGGAGATCGAG
>Ga0070691_10001252_pt1 | contig 10713 bp, 7 predicted proteins | sample KBSK1101metaG_FD_64673 | JGI IMG/M metagenome (GOLD analysis project Ga0070691, IMG submission 64673) | Corn, switchgrass and miscanthus rhizosphere microbial communities from Kellogg Biological Station, Michigan, USA - KBS K1-10-1 metaG | ecosystem: Host-associated > Plants > Roots >... | reverse complement strand
CCGCCCGAGCGCGCACTGCCGCGCGCGCTGTGGTTGTAGATTTGCCAGTGCCCGCGCGACATGAAGTATTTGCAGGCATACAGCGGCTTGCGATTGAGCACGCCGATGCGCCAATCGAATTCGGTGTACAGGAACTCCTGCGCGATCAGCAGTGCGGTGCTTTGGAACAGATGCGCCGCGGCCTTGGCCAATTGGTCGAGATCGTCCACCTTGATCACGCCGCGCGAGAACGATCCATCCGGAATCTTCAGCACCAGCGGGAACCCGAGCTTGTCGGGCAGTTCGCGCAGTTGCCGGGAATCCTCGCGATACAGCACTTCCGAGCGCGGCACTGCGATCTTGTGGGCGCGCAGCATGTCATTCAGATAGATCTTGTTGGTGCAACGCAGGATCGAGGTGGGGTCGTCGATCACCACCATGCCTTCACGCTCGGCCTTGTGCGCGAAGCGGTAGGTATGGTCGTCCGGCGCTGTGGTTTCGCGGATGAACAGCCCGTCGTATTCCGCCAGGCGTGGATAGTCGTGTTTGTGGATGGGGTCGACTTCGATCCCGAGGTCCCTGCCCACGGCGATGAATTGCTTCAGCGCGCGCGCGTTCGAAGGCGGCATCGCTTCCTTCGGGTTGACCAGCATCGCGAGGTCGTAGCGGAATTGCCGCCGGGCGCGCGGCTTGCGCCACAGGCGCTTCGAGAACGCATCCAGCGCCTGCGCGAACGCGTCTTCCTGCACGTCGTCCAGCGTGTGCAGACCGACCGGCTTGATCGCGCTGATCTGCCATACGCGGTCGCGCTCGAATTCGATGCGCAGCAGCGGACACGGGAAGGTTTCGAACACCTGCCGCGCGAGGTCCTGCAGCGCGGGATACGAAGTAACCCCGAAGTAGACCAGGATGCCGAGGTCGGTGGTGTCCTGTCCGCCCGCCGGCAGGAAGTGCGTCAGCTTCTGGTTGAGGTCTTCGACGTCGAGGTTGTAAAGCGCACGCTTGCGCAGGTCACTGATGGTGCGCACCGACGGAATCACCCGGTGTCCACGCGCCTCGCCCAGCAACGACACGTAATGGCCGACGCCCAGATACTTGTAATTGCGGCACAGATTGATGACGTGGGTGCGTTCGTCACCGCCCACGGGTTCGCGCAGATACTGCATTGCGGTGACGACGTTGTCCGACGGGTAATAAGAACCCCAGTCGGAAGCTTTTTCGACGACGATGACCAGCCGGCTCATTGCGGATCTTCCCGATTCGTACCCCGAAGTCGCGACGAGTTGCGCGGCATCCGGAGGGCGCAGTGTCGGCACCGCGCGGTGCAAACGCAAGGGGCGAAGTTTTTCTCCGGCCGGCGCGGATTCAGCCTTGCGCAAGCCCGGTCCGCACGCCACGCTTGCGGCATGCCGCTCCGCCCGTCCGCCCCTGTCCGGCAGGCCATGTCCGCCGACCTCGACGCCTTGCTCGCGCTGGAACAAGCCAGCTTCGAGGGCGACCGCATCAGCCGTGCGCAGTGGCGAAGGCACATCGAGAGCGCGACAGCCGCCGTGTTGGTGGTCGGTGGAGCAGCCGCCGGCATCGACGCCGCGGCGGTGGTGTTTTACCGGCGCCATTCGCGGACCGCGCGGCTTTATTCGCTGGCGGTCGCCGCGCACGCGCGCGGCGCGGGGCTGGGCCGCGCGCTGCTGGCTGCCGCCGAAGCGGCCGCCCGTGCGCGCGGATGCGAATCGATGCGCCTCGAAGTACGGGTCGACAATGCCCCCGCCATCGCGCTGTACGAACGGCACGGCTACGCGCGCGGCAGCCGGATCCCGGGGTTCTACGACGACGGCGCGGACGCGTGGCGGTACGCGAAACGCCTGACAACTGTCAGCCCGGAATAGATGACATCCGGGACATGTGCGCCCTCTCGGCGTGTCCCATTATTTACTCGCCGTCGTTTTGCTCACGGATGCCGTGCCTGTCAAGTTCGCTTGACATCATGGACCGCCATGGCTATCTTTGTGTCAAGCAAACTTGACAAGGAGTCAGCGCGATGAACCATTCAATTCTCGCCGCTGCGTTGTGTGCAACGTTGTTGATCACCGGGGCGTCATCTTCCGCAGCGGCACCGCTGCCGTCCGCCTCCCCCGCAATCGCCGCCACCTCACCCGTACCACCCAGACCCGTCGTACAACGGCCCCAGGCCGATCCGCAGATCGAACGGGTCCTGACGGCGATGAACAACGCATCGACCTGGGGACATCCCGATCTGTTCGGCGAGTTCGCCGGGATGCGCCTGTATTCGGAAGGCCACTACAAGGCGGCGATCAAGTACTTCAAGTACGGCGCGCGCTACGCCGACAAACTGTCCCAACTCAGCATCGGCTTGATGTACGAGAACGGGCGCGGGGTCGAGCAGGATTCCGTCACGGCCTGTGCATGGCTGGCGCTGGCCTCGGAGCGCAAATACCCGAGCTTCATCGCCACCCGCAACCGGGTCTGCGAAGCGCTGACCCCGGCCCAGCACGACCAGGCGGTCGCGGTGCTGGACAAGCTGATGCCGGAGTACGGTGACGCGGTGGCCAAGAAACGGATGGCGCGCGCGCTGGAAATCGCCAAGACGCAGGGCACTGGTTCGCGGCTGGGATTCGACAGCGGCGTCACCACCATCGGTGTCAACAAGGGCGGGTGCGGCGGTCCCACCGTCGCCGATGCGCCGATCGCCGGTTGCGGCAGCACGGATTTTTGGAGCCCGTGGCGGTGGGACCCCAAAAAATACTTCACGGCTCGCGACGCGCGCTGGCGTGGCGTGGTCACGGTCGGTTCGGTCGAGGATGCGCACCATGCCGCCAACGCTGCCAGCAAGGTACAACCCACCGCTCCGTCCAGCGCCGGCCACTGACGCATCCAATGCGACGGACCACGAAGGGCTGTCGCGGATTCATGTCCCGACCGCGCCTTTATACTCACCGGCGACTTGTCATTCGGATCGCGCGCATGCGTCCTGGCATCGTGGTTTCTGCTTTGCTGTTGCTGTGCGGCGCCGTGCTGCTGGCCGGTTGCGGACAGAAGGGGCCGCTTTTCCTGCCGACCAAGTCCGCGGTCCCGGCTTCTGCTGCGAGTGCGCAGCCAGTGCCGGCGATGTCCACCGCTCGACCCGCGCCCGCTTCGACGGCCGCCGTGCCGGCAGCGGATTCGTCCAGCAGCCATTGACGCGCGCCAAACGTGGCCATCCGCTTCACCAAGATGCACGGCCTCGGCAACGACTTCGTGGTGCTGGATGCACGCGCCGCGCCGCCGGGGCTGGACCCGGTCACGATCCGGGCCATGGCCGATCGCCACACCGGCATCGGTTTCGATCAACTGCTGATCATCGAACGGGCACGTGACCCGGCCTGCACCGCGGCCTATTCGATACGCAACGCCGACGGCTCGCCTTCCGAACAGTGCGGCAATGGCGCGCGCTGCATCGGCGCGTGGCTGCACCGTGCCGGCGCGGTGGCACTGGGCGAAGCCATGAAGCTGGAGAGCCCCGCCGGGATCATCGGCGCGCGCCTGACCGATCCGGCTAGTGTCGCGGTGGAAATGGGCGAGCCCGAATTCGAGCCCGCGCGCATCCCGTTCGATGCACCGGCCGCAGCCGATATGTATGCGCTCGAGGTCGGCGGCGAATGCATCGACATTGCGGCCGTATCGATGGGCAATCCCCACGCGGTGCTGGAAGTGGACGACATCGCCGACGCGCGCATCGATCGACTCGGGCCGGCAATCACTACGCATCCGCGCTTCCCGCGCGGCGCCAATGCAGGTTTCGTCGAGTTGATGGACGCGCACTACGTGAAACTGCGCGTGCACGAACGCGGCGCCGGCTGGACCCAAGCCTGCGGCACGGGCGCCTGCGCGGCGATGGCGGCGCTGCATCGCCGGGACCGCGTCGCGGACGAGGTTCGCGTCGAACTGCCGGGCGGCATGCTTTCGATCGCGTGGCAAGGGCCTGGCCACACGTTATGGATGACCGGTCCGGCGGCATTCGTATTCGACGGCGAATGGCTGGATTCCTGACGAGCATCGCCGGGAAACTTTGACGCGGATAAAAGCAGAACCTCGGATAGAGCAGACAACAAGCGGGACAGATCCGCGATCATCCGCTTTGATCCGTGTCCAAAGCTTTTCTCCGAATGATTGCGTTCGCGCGGTCGAACACGCACACTTCGCGGCAACTTGACGCGAGCGGAATCCGCATGGCCGATTTGACCCTGAAGCAAAGCCTCGAGGCGATGGACGTCGCCGAATACCTGCGCCAGCACCCCCGCTTTCTCGAAAACTTTCCGGACGTCGCCACGGAACTGGTGATGCCGCGCGAAAACGGCCCCGCCGCCTCGCTGGCGGCGTACCAACTCGAAGCGTTGCGGGCGCGCAACCACGAACTCAACGAGCGGCTGGCGGAACTGGTCGCGATCGCGGGCGACAACGAACAGCTGATGGTGCGCGTGCACACGCTCACGGTCGGCTTGTTGCGTGATGACAACCTTGCCGATGTCTTGAAAAGTTTCGTCGGTGCACTCAACGAGGACTTCCACACCGACCTGGTGCGCGTGGTGCTGTTCCGCGACCCCGCCGATCTGCCCCACGCAGATTGGCTGGCCTGCGTGCCGGGCGGCGCCGGCGCGCTGCCGACGTTCGCGGATTTTCTCGCACGCGGCGACGCCGCCTGCGGACGCCTTGCACAGGCCAAGCTCGATCGCCTGTTCGGCCACGACGTCGGTCGCGTGCAATCCACCGCGCTGCTGAAGATCGGCGACGCCGGCATGCTGGCGATCGGCAGCAATGATCCGAACCGCTTCCATCCGGGCATCGGCACGCTGTTCCTGAAGCTGATCGCCCAGGCGCTGGACGCCGCGATCGCGCGCTATCCCGCTGCATGAGATGTCCGTGCTGGCCGCCGACACTGCGCGTTTCCTGGAATACCTGAAGGTCGAGCGGCACTACTCGCCGGGCACGCTGCGCAACTACACGCACGCACTGGAAACGCTGACGCGTTTCGCCGACGGCCTTTCCCTCGCCGCGTGGCGCGATCTCCGCGGCGAACAGTTGCAGACACTGGTCGCCGACGAACACCGCCGCGGGCTGGAGCCGCCGTCGCTGCGCGCCCTGCTTTCCGCCTACCGCAGTTTTTTCCGGTTTCTCGCGCGCGAGGGAAAGATCCAGAACAATCCCGCCGCCGGCGTGCGCTCGCCCAAGGTGCGCCGCAAGCTGCCGGAAGTGCTGGACGTGGATGAAGCCGCGGCGCTGGTGGAAGTCACGGCGAACGACCCGCTGGCGCGACGCGATCGCGCGATGCTGGAGCTTCTGTACTCCAGCGGCGTGCGCGTGTCGGAATTGTGCAGCGTGCGCTGGCGCGATCTGGATGTCGGGCAAGGGCTGCTTCGCGTCACCGGCAAGGGCCGCAAGACGCGCATCGTGCCGGTCGGGCGGATGGCGCTCGAAGCACTGGCGACGCTGCGCAGTGCGCAGCCAGCGGGGGATGATGAACCGGTATTGCGCGGCCGCGGCGATCGGCCGCTGACGCCCGGTGCCGTACGCGCGGCAATCAAGCGTCGCGCGCGATCCCAAGGCGTGTGGCGACGCGTGTATCCGCACCTGATGCGGCATTCCTGCGCGTCGCACCTGCTGGAATCGTCCGGCAACCTGCGCGCGGTGCAGGAACTGCTGGGCCACGCCGACATCGGCACCACCCAGATCTACACGCACCTCGATTTCCAGCATCTCGCGAAGGTGTACGACGACGCGCATCCGCGGGCGAAGCGGAAGTGAATGCGTCTATATGGTGTAGCCGAAGCGTTCGAGCCATGGACGCAGCAACGGCAGCACCGGTTCGAATTGTTCGCGGTAATGCTTCCAGCGCCCCACCGCTGCCGTGCTCACCGGCTGCGTGACCTGCGCATAGCTCGGCGTGGCGATGAACTGCTTGCGCCGCGCGTTGCCGGCGAAATCCATCATGGATGACGCGTCCGCAACTTCCAGGAAATCGCCAAGCCTCGCCACGGCCGCGCCGGGATCGGCGACGACCGATTCATACCGCCACTCCAGGACACGCGGCTTGAACACCTTGATGTGCCCACAGCACTGTTCGAACGCTTCGGTGTATCCACGCGCCAACCGCGGCAGTGAGGAACACATCGCCCTGAACGCCGGCGAGCGGAACGCCTGCATGCTGCAACTCAGCAACACGTCGCACGGGTGGCGGACGCACAAAATGATCCGAGCATCCGGGAACAGCCGCAGGACCATCGGCAGACACAGCATGTTGAGGGGATTCTTGTCGACCAGCCGACGCGCGCCGAGGTTCGGTAGCGTGTGGCTTACCAGCCGCCAATAGACCTCGCGCAACTGATCCGCTTCCTCCTGGGCGAGATTGGCCAGGTCCGCCGGGTAGTGTTGCCCCGCGCGTTCCATGCGGTCGATCAGTTGGTAAACGTAGCCGCGTTCGTCCATTGAACGGAAGGCCGGATGCGCGTCGAGCATCTGTTCCAGCAGGGTGGTGCCCGAACGCGGAAAGCCGATCACGAACACCGGACTCCGCAGCATGGAAGGGCCTGCCACGGGTTTCCAGGTTGCGTACGCGTGCGCGTCGACCGTTCGGGCCACCATCGGCAAAGGTTGGCCGTTCGGTTTCGACAACTCCGGCGCCGCCTTCCGGGCGATGTCCATTTGCGCGGCATGGGCGATCCCGAGCGCCTTCCACGCATCGGGGTAGCGCCCCTGACGGTCGTGTGCCGCAGCCAGGCCGAACGCGGCGCCCGACACGACCTCGGGATCCTCGGCCGCGTCCAGCACGCGCTGGTAGAGCATGGCTGCATCTTTATCGCGATGCTCGCGCGACGCTATCACCGCATGCGCGCGCCAGCCATCGATGCGTACCTGTTCCGCATCGTCAGGCAACGCACCCAACACATCCAGCGGCAACTGCTGTAGTTCACGCTGCGCGCGCTCGAGCAGATTGTTTCGTTCGTACAGCGCGACGCGCTGCGCCGCGATGCGAAGCCGCAAACATTCGGCGGCCGGCCCCGTGGGCAACCGCGCCTGCGACAGAACCTTCAGCGCGATTTCCAGACGCCCCAACACGGACAGGATCGAGGCCAGCACCAAGGCCTGCTCCGCCGGCTGCGGCGGCCAGTCTTCGGCGCCTTCCAGCATGGCCTCCTCGCCTTCGAGATCGCCGCAGACGTGACAGGCATGGGCGGCCTCGAGTCGCGCTTCGACGAATCGTGGCGCAAGCTGCGCCGCATCCAGCAACACGTCGCGACCCTGCGCCCAGCGCTGCTGCTGGATGTAAAGCAGGCCGAGGTTGTAATGCACCTCGGCATCGCCGGGTGCCAGCGACTTCGCTTTCAGCAGCGCGCGTTCCGAGCCCGCCAGGTCACCCGCCTGCCGGCACACCTCCCCGAGATTGTTCCACCAGGCCGAGACCTCCGGCTGCATGCGTGCCAGGCGCCCGAAGGTTTTTGCCGCGTCTGGATGGCGGCCTGCATGCTGCTGCGCGACCCCGAGCAGTGCCAGCACGTTTGCATCATCCGCATCGACGCCGGGCGCCCGCATCGCGAGTTCGATGACGCGTTCGGCCTGCCCCGCATTCCACGCCGCCACCATGGATTCGACAAGCGTGTTGGTCGGAGCAGGCATGCGAAACGATCCGTGGCGCGGATCGTTTCAGTGTAACCACGAAAAAAGGGCGCCGCTCGCGCGGCGCCCTTGGCTTGTTTTACTCCGATGTTGCACCAACTGCGCCTGGAGGCTCAGAACTTCAGCGTCGCCCTCGCCCAGTAGTAGCGGCCCATCATGTCGTAGGTGGCGGAATCGGTGTTGCCTTGCCCGTTCTGGTAGATCAGCGGCGGCCGCTTGTCGAACAGGTTGTCCACGCCCACATCGAAACGCGTGTGGATGCCTGGCACCGCGATGCCGAGCTGGACGTCGTTGTACACCACCGAGGCGACCGGCAAATTCGCGCCGGTCGCGGCGTCCGCATTGAGCGCCGTCACGCCGCTGATGTAGCGCGTCCGCCACTGTGCATCCCAGTCCCCGCGATTCCAGTTGAGCGAAGCGGTGGCCCGCCAGCGCGAGACATTGCCGAACTGCGCATTCCAGGTGCCGGCCAGCTTGTCGACCGTGGAGCCGGGCGCCCCGGGGGTCTTGTTGTTGTTGAAAGTGGAGACGTAGCTGGTAGCCAGCCCGAGCTTGAAGTCTCCCGGGTTGAAACCGCCGAAATCGAAGTGCGGCAGCTTGTAGTTGGCCGTGAAGTCGATACCGCTGGTACTCAGGGTGCCGAGATTGACCACGGGCGCGTCGATGTAGAAGACTTGGCCGGGCTGCTGGGTGGTGTTGTCGTAGCGATGGATGAACGGGCAGAACGGGCTCGCGCCGTTGTTGAAACACGCATCGACCACGGTACGCCCGTCGATCGCCACCAGGGTGTCATACAGGTAGATGTGCCAGAAATCGACGCTGGTGTTCAGGCCAGGTGCCCAACTCGGGTTGTAGACCAGACCGAAATCGACCGACTTGCCGTGCTCCGGCTTGAGGTTGCCGCCCACCACGTTTGCGCCCGAGTAGTACGTATTGACCTGCGCCGGGCTGTTGCCCGCCCAGTTCGGCGGCACGAACTGGCACGCGATGGGATGCTGCGCAAGCTCCGCGGCCGAGAGATGGGCGCAGGGATCGTTCAAGGCCGGCTGGATCAGCGAACGGCCGTCGTAGAGCTGGTCGAGATTCGGCGCGCGGAACACCTGCGAGATCGTGCCGCGCACCAGCAGGTCCTGGATCGGCCGCCATTCGATCGCGACCTTGCCGTTGGTGGTGGAACCCGCGCTGTTGTAGTCGGAGTAACGCACGCCCACGTCGACGTTCAACGAATACGCGCCGGGTACTTCCTTCAGCAGCGGAATCAGCGTTTCCGCGAAGGCCTCCTTGACGCTGTCGTTGCCACTGCCGGGCGAGCCGCAGGCTTCCTGCGAGATTTGGCAGAAGCCGGTCACCGGATCGAGCAAGGCGAGCGGATTGATCGTGTAGTTCATGCTCTGCTTGCGATACAACGCGCCGGCCGCCAGTTGCACATCGCCCGCGGGCAACGAGAACAGGTTGCCATTGGCGCCTGCCGAGATCTGCCGCAGGATCTCGCGTTTCCGGTAGATCGCATCAATTGCACCCGCACCCAATGCCGCACCGTTGTTGGCCTGGTCGAAAATGTTGGCACCGGCATCGATGGCCGCCTGCAGCGCGGGGATGTACAGCTCGTTCTTGTCGTTCTGGGTGCGCGAGGTGTGGCCGTAGTCGACCGTGACATTCCAGTTCCAACTGCTCTGGCCGACCGCGCCGCGCAAGCCCGCGATCAACTGCCCGGTGCTGGTGGTATAGGGATGGATGCGCGTGCCCACGCCGGTGAGGCGCGTCTGGTACACGTAACCGCTGTTCGGATCACCGGGGATCGGATTCGGGCTGAAGGTGACCCCGAACGGATTGAACGGCGCGGTCGAGGGAATCACCAGGCCGTCACCGGTACCTACCGGAATGGAAGCATCCTGGCCGGCCGATTCGGTGTGGTTGTAGAAGGCATCGACAAACGCCGTGATGTTGTCGGTCAGGTTGTAGCTGCCGAGCGCGAAACCATCGGTGCGCTGCTGCTGGACCTGGATGTAGTTGTAAGCGGCGTAGTTGAAGGTATCGCTCGAGGTGCGGCAGCGGTAATCGCCAAGCGTCGAGCCGTCACCGACGTCCCGCGTCACCACGATGTGGTTTGATGAGTCGGGCGTGCATCCGTACTGCGCGGCAAACGACCCCGGCAGCTGCATCCGGCCGTTGGGGATGGAACTGGATCCCGCCACGCTGACCTGGCCATCGGTCAGGTACAACTGGTGCGCCGCGAAATCACGCCGCGAGTTGGGCACCGCATTGTATTTGTTGTAATCGAGGCCACCGACGATGTTGAACCGATCGCCGGTGTGGCCCATGGTCAGGCTCAAGCCATGCCGCTGGCCATCCCCATGGCCTGAAATGCCGCTGTTCACGCTGACCTCGGCGCCATCGAAGTCGTGGCGCAGGATGATGTTCACCACGCCACCTACCGCATCGGAACCGTAGGTCGTCGAGGCGCCTTCCGCCAGCACGTCGATCCGCTGCACCATGTTTTGCGGGACTAGGTTCATGTCGGCGTTCAACATGCGCTGGCCGTCGATCAGTACCAGGGTGCGTCCTGTTCCCAGGCCGCGCAGCGACACGCGCGAAGCGCCATCGCCACCTTCCGTCAACGGCGAGGCGACGCCGCCGCCGTTGGAGTTGTTCTGCGGGTTGGTGGCAGCGCCCGCGACGCTCGGCAGTTGCTGCAGGACATCGCCCAGTGTCGGCTTGCCGGAATTGCTGATGTTGCTGCGATCGATGATGGTGACCGGGCTGGCCGTTTCGGTATCCACGCGCCGAATCAACGATCCGGTCACGACCACGGTTTGCAACGTTTTGGGTTGATCCTTGGTGTTGCCCTGATCTTGTGCAGGTTGCTGCGCCTGGGCCAATCCGGCGGCTGCAACCAGACCAGCGGTCAGGCCGACGCGGACCGCGAACGACAGGCGTTTCATTTGGTGGTTCATGGGCTCTCCAGCGGAAATCGAACAATGCAATCGCGTGCACCGCGTCCCGCCGGATTCCCCGGCGTGGTGTGTCGCGTGTGCCGCGTACCTCCCCCTTGGGGTTCAGCTAACC
>Ga0070691_10001249_pt1 | contig 10721 bp, 7 predicted proteins | sample KBSK1101metaG_FD_64673 | JGI IMG/M metagenome (GOLD analysis project Ga0070691, IMG submission 64673) | Corn, switchgrass and miscanthus rhizosphere microbial communities from Kellogg Biological Station, Michigan, USA - KBS K1-10-1 metaG | ecosystem: Host-associated > Plants > Roots >... | reverse complement strand
ACCTCCAGCACGCTCGAGCGGGTCATGCGCGCGACCATGGCCACGGAGGGCAGGGCCAGGGTCACCGCCGGCAGCACGAGATGGGCGGGCGTGCCCGCGCCGCCCACGGGGAGCCAGGACAGCCAGAAGGCAAAGACCACGATGAGCACGAGGCCGGTCCAGAACACGGGCATGGACAGGCCGAAGAGGGAGCCGATCCGGGCCACGGTGTCGAAGTACGAAGACGGCCACACCGCGGAGACGAGGCCGGCGAGCACCCCCACCACCGCCGCGATCACGAGCGCGGCCACCGTGAGCTCGAGCGTGGCCGGCCAGACATCCCGGAGCTCGTCGAGCACGGGGCGGTTCTGCTGGATGGAGCGCCCGAGGTCGCCCCGCACCACGCGGCCGACATACTCCACGTAGCGCACCAGCATCGGCTTGTCGAGGCCGAGATAGTCCCGGAGCTTGGCCACCGCCTCCGGCGTGGCATGCTCGCCCAGCATCAGCGCCACCGCGTCGCCCGGGATCAGCTCCACGGTGAGCATGACCACGAAGACGACACCCAGCAGCACCGGCACCGCCAGCATCAGGCGCCGGAGGAGGAACGTCAGCATCGGGAACGGGCTACTTGTCGAGCCAGACCTTACCCAGCCAGAGGTTGTACTCCACCGGATGAATGGTGAATCCCTTCACCGCCGCCTTGGTGGCCACGATCTCCTTGGTGGTGTACACGGGAATCCACACCATCTCCTTGGCCAGGATGTCCTGCACCTCGAAGTAGAGCTTCTCGCGCTCCGACTGGTTGAGACTACGGCGCGCCTGCTCGACGAGCGTGTCGATGCGGGCGTTCGCGTAGCGAGAGGTGTTCCAGCCCGCGGGCGGCGCCTGCTTGCTGTGGAAGAGCGCGTAGAGGGAGTAGTCCGCGTCGGCGTTCGAGGTCACCCAGCCCAGCGTGAACATGTGATGGTTGAGCGGGTTACCGCGCACCTGCTGGAACACCGCCGCCCACTCCAGCACCTGCACCTTGGCCTCCACGCCGACTTCCTTGAACATGGCCTGGATGGCCTCGGTGATCTCGCCGTCCTTGGGATAGCGGCCGCGCGCGGTGAGCCACGACAGGGAGAGCTTCTGGCCGCCCTTCTGCATGATGCCGTCGGGCCCGGGGGTCCAGCCCGCCTGGGCGAGCAGCGCTTTCGCCTTGGCGCGATCGAACGGATAGGCCTTGTCGAGCTGCATGTCCTTGTAGCCGAACACGCCGGGCGCGAGCACGCCCAGCGCCGGGCCCGCCGAGCCCTCCATGATGTTGTCGAGGATGGCCTTCCGGTCCACCGCGTGCAGGAGCGCCTGGCGCACCCGCACGTCGTCCAGCGGCGGCAGGCCCGCGTGGAGCCCCGCGAAGACCACGCGGATCCCGGTGGTCTCGTGCACGGTGAACTTCGGGTCGCGGCGGAGCGCGGGCAATTGCGCCGGTGAGGGGAAGAGCACCATGTCCGCGTCACCGGTCTGGAGCGCGATCATCCGGGCGCCTTCCTCCGGCACCACCTTGAAGATCACGCGATCGAGGAGGGCCTTGTCGCCCCAGTAATCCGGGAAGCGCTCGATGATCACGTGCGTGTTGGTCTTCCACTCCACGAACTTGAACGGCCCCGTCCCCACCGGCGCCCGGCTGAAGTCGGCGCCCAGCTTGCCCACCGCGGTGGGCGACACGATGCCCATGCAGTACATGGCCAGCGTACGCAGCACCGGGCCATAGGGCTCCTTGGTCACGATGTCCACCGTGAGGTCGTCCACCACCTCGGCCCCGCTCAGCGAGCCGGCGAGGCTGGCCCAGCGCGCGGGCGGATTACCCTTGAGCGCGCGGTCGTAGGTGAACTTCACCGCGGCGGCGTTCATCGGCGTGCCGTCGTGGAACTTCACGTTGGGCCGGAGCTTGAAGCGCACCCGCGTGGGCGACATCACCTCGTAGGAGATGGCCAGCGAGGGCTGCACCTGCATCTTCGTGTCCAGGGTGAGGAGCCCTTCCAGCATGTTGAAGTACACCCACGCCCCGGGGGCGGTGGTCTCGAGGTTCGGCTCCAGCGAGACGGGATCGGTGGGGCGCACGATGGTGAGGGTGCCGCCCCGCTTCTGGGCCTCGGCCGGATCGGCGGAGGCCAGGAGCCCGGCGGCGATGGCGCCGGTGACGAGGACAAGCAAGGCGTTCCGGAATCGCGTCATCGGATCTCTCCTTGTGGGACGCGCGTGCCGAGCTCGACGGCCAGCTCGGACGCCACGTCGAGGGCGTGCTGCGCGCGGTTGCGCTCGCGCCCCAGCGCGGCGAGCGAGAACTTGGTGAGGTCGGCGGCGGCGTCCATGCCGGGAAGATTCCGGACCGGCTGCAGGCCGGCCAGCGGCGGGATGCCGACGGCGAGATCGTGGGCGAAGCGGTCGCCGCCGGTGAAGAGGAGCGGCACCAGCACGCGCGACAGTCGCATGAGGAGCCGGTTGGCGGCGGCGGTGTCGCGGCCGTCGCCTTCGGCCAGGCGCGCGAGCCCCGGCGCCGCGTCGTCGAGGGCGGCGGCCAGTCCCCGCGCGGCGGCCACCAGGGACGCGAGGTCCATGCGGCCGCCCGCGGCCGCCTGCAGCTCGGCGGCGGTGTCCGCCACCGCGCGCGCGGCGCGGGCCGGCCCCAGCGGCAGGACCGGCGCATTGCACAGCCGAAGCGCGGAGGCCACGAACACGCGCGTGTCGCGCGCGAGCACGTCCCCGTCGAGCTTGTCGATGGTGTCCTCGAGCGTGTGCCACCACCAGGGGAAGCCGGAGGTGCCGAAGAGCCGCTCGGTGGTGCGGCCGAAGTCCGAATCTTGAGGCGGGAGCTGGGACATGGACATGAAGGCGCTGGGCAGCCCGATACCCCAGAACGACTGATCGCCCGCGCGCGAGAAATGCCGCGCGCGGCCCTGCTGGCCGGTCACGTCGGCCACCACCGCCTCGGCGAAATCCGCCGCGTCCTCGGTGGCATGAAAGACCGTGAAGTCGGTCGCGCCCCTGGCGCCGGTGGAGTCCACGTTGAGGTGCAGGACGCCGTGCCGCTCGAGCTCGCGCCACGCATGGTCCGCGTACCACGCGGAGCCCGCGTAGCGCCCGTGCGAGTGGCCGGACCAGAAGGCCAGGCGCAGCCCGCGGCGCAGCGCGCCCCGGTGCGGGCTCAGCAGCCGCGCGACCTCCAGCATGGTCGCATTCGCGCTGCCGTTGTCCATGGCGCCGTGGTGCCAGGCGTCCACGTGGCCGGAGAAGAGGGTGAACGCGTCCTCCGCCCCCGCCAGGTGTCCGGTGAGATGCGGGATGGGCATCCACTCCGTGCGCACGCGCGTGACGAGCCGCACGCGGAGGGGGCCGGCCTTGAGCCGCGCGCGCAGCCCGTCCGCATCCACCTTCTTGATCGAGCAGCACGGGAGCTTCGGGATGCGCCACGCGGTGTCGGGCGTGGGCGTGCCCCAGATCGTGGTGACGATCATGTTGTGGAGGTGGTCCAGGTTGGTGAAGAGCTGGCCGAGCGTGCCCGCCTCCTGCGCCGCCCACGCCTTCGCCGGGGTGGCGAAGCTGTCGATGAGGGCCAGCTTCCCCCGGGCGCCGGCGCGCGCGAGGGTCTCCACCCCGCCGTCGCCGCCGTCCACCAGCTCCGCCTCGAGACCCTCCGGCCCGGTGGAGGTCGAGAACGAGTGGGTGAGCGACCCGATCACGGTGCCGTCGGGCAAGAGCACGCGTGACTCCAGCGGCAGCGAGATATACGCCTCGATCTCGCGCCGCTCCACCTCGAGGCCATAGCCCTTGAGGCAGCTCTCGATGTAATCGAAGGCCCGCGCCTCGCCGGGGCTGCCGGATTCCCGCTCCCAGGTGGCGATGGCGCGGGCATGCGCCATCAGCGACTCGGCCGACACCGCGGGCAGCAGCGCGGCTTCCCGCGGGTCCTGCCAGCCCCAGTGGGCGCGCCTCATGCGCGCGCTCCGCCCGCGAGCGCCACCAGCGGCTCGAGATTGGCCCAGTCCATCTGGCGCCGGCCGTCCTCGAGGTCGCGGATCAGCTCGATGAGCCGCCGCGTCAGGGGCATGTCGATCCCGAAGGTCTCGCCCTTCGCCACCAGCATGCCGAGCTGGCCGTCCACCTCGGTCTTGCGCTTGCGTACCGCGAGGTCGCGCCAGATGCCGGTCTTGGTCTTGGTGTGGGCGCGGTAGTGCGCGGCGATGGCGCTCATGGCGCGCTCGCGTGCGCTCGCGTCCCCGGCCACCGCCGCGCGATACCAGGCGGGATCGAACTCGTCGAACGGCTCGATGCGCACCCCGGCCTTGTCGGCCACCGCCATCCCCTCGCCCACGATGCCCACCAGCGCGCGCTGCACGCCGGGGCTCCGCTCCACCACCTCGTAGACGTGGGCGTCCACCACCGCGGTCCCGAACAGGAGCGCGCCGTAGATGAGCTTGGCCCACTTGTAGCCCCAGATATTGTCGGTGACCGGCGTCTGCTCCACCGCGCTCAGCACGGACGCCAGCTCCCGGACGCGCGGGGTGATGCGGCCGTCGAGCTCGCCCAGCACGAAGGCGCCGTGGCCGCCGTGCAGGATGCGCCCCGGCGCCACCCAGTCCGCGGCCCAGTTCACCAGGCAACCGACGGTGCGCGCCGGCCCCACCGCGCGGGCGATCTGTTCCTCGCTGAGCCCGTTCTGGAGAGACACCACGGTGCCGCCCGCGGCCAGCCGCGGCACCAAAGTCATGAGCGCCTCCGCGGTGTGGTGGCTCTTCACCGCCAGCATCACGAGCTCCAGGCCGTGGCCGAGGTCCCGCGCGTGCGCCGCGCGCACCCGCGTGGTGGTGGCCTTGCCCTCGCGCTCCACGGTGAGGCCCTGGGCATTGATGGCCTCGACGTGGGCCGCATTGCTGTCCACCAGCAGCACGTCGTGGCCGGCTTCCGCCAGGGCCGCTCCGGTGGTGCCCCCGATCGCGCCCGCGCCGACGATGGTGATGGTCATGGTGCCCTCCGACCTAACACACGCGAGAGAGCCGGGTCAAGCGCGTCACCGGGTGCGGGAGGGGCGCAGCGACGCCGCCGCTGCCTCCAGCGCGGCCAGCTCCGATGCCTCCAGGGTGACGGCGCCGAAGCGGACGCGCTCGTAGCCCGCGGTCACGCCCTCCAGCGCGGGCGCCGCGGCGGGTAGCGCCCGCGCCGCGCGGGCGGCAAACTCGCGCGCGGTCTCTCCCGCGCCCGGCCGCAGCCCCCGGCGCGCGAGGGCGCGCAGCAACCGCGCATAGAAGCGCGGCAGCGCGGCCGTCGCGCGCGCCGCCGGCCCGCCTGCGCGCCGCCGCCGGAGCCGGACCAGGATCACGACCCCCGCCGCCGCCAGGAGCGCGCCCGCCACCACCGCGCGCGGCGGCAGCCACTCGCGGAGCGCGGCGCGATCGAAGCGCCAGGCGGTGGCCTGGCGCCGGATGGTGGTGGCCACCTCCACCTGGTCACGCAGGCTCCAGTTGATGACGTAGCGGTACCAGCGCAGGCGTAGCGCGTCCAGGTACAGCGAGGCGCCCACGGTCCCGTCCTCCGCGTCCGCGCGCGGCGAGGGATCGAGGCTCACCCAGCCCGCGCCGGCGAGATGGACCTCCACCCAGGCATGGGCGTCGCGCATGCGCACGGTGAAGTAGCGGCCATACGGGTTCCACTCTCCGCGCTGAAAGCCCCCCACCACGCGCGACGGGATGCCCAGCGTGCGCAGCATGACGGCCAGCGCGGCGGCGAAGTACTCGCAATTGCCCGCGCGGCTGTCGAAGAGAAACTCCTCCAGCGGCGGCAGCTTGGTGCGGCGCTCGAGATTCAGCGAGTAGCGGTACTCGCGCGAGAGATGCGCGGTGAGGCGCAGCGCGGCCTCGTGGGCGTCGCGGCTCCCCGCGGTGACCTGGCGGGCGAGCGCGGCGATGCGGGGCGCCATGGTGGGGAGCTGGAGGTAGCGCGCCGCCGCGGGCTCGTCCAGCGGCTGCCGGGGCCCGCTCCGCAGCGCGCCCAGCGTGGGCGGCGTCTCCAGCTCCGACTCGATCCGATAGTGCAGGCGCGCCGAGGGCGAGGGCACGGCAATGCTGCCCATGTCGTCGAGCGTGATCTCGGCGGCGCGCGTCTCCAGCCGCAGCGCGCGCGGGGCCGCGAAGATGATCTCGGTGCCGATGGGCTCGAGGAAGACCTCCTGGATGAGCTGCGGCCCCCGCCCCCGGAAGGGACCCACCCGGTAGTCACTGGCGGGCGAGCGACGCAGGGTCACCCGATTGGCCCGGCCCACCGACCACGCGCGGCCGTCGAACTGGTCGAAGACGATGCCCCGCCAGCGCAGCGCGGTGAGCTGCTCGGGCTCCACCGCGCCTTCCACCACGTGCACCCGCATGGCGATGCTGGCGTCGTTCTGGATCTGGCCGTAGGCGCCCAGCTCCACGCGGTCCGAGAAGCCGGTGACGAGCGAGCCGATCTTCCCCCGGAAGGGCAGCGCGGCCAGGCCCACGCGCGGGATCACGAAGAACAGCGCGGTGGTGATGAGGAAGGTGGCGATGGCCGCCGCCGCCGCCAGGCCCATGAGCATGCGCGGGCTCGCCCACTGCGCGGCCCCGCCCGCCACCACGCGGTTCGGCGCGGGGGCCGACTCCGTCAGCACGTGCTGGAGCAGCAGGAGCCAGGTGGAGAGCAGCAGGAAGGCGATGAAGACCCCGAGAAAGCCCACGTCGAAGGCCGCCGAGGACGCCGCCACGAGCATGAAGAAGGCCAGGAAGGCGATCGTATGCGCGTTCCGCACCGACTCGGCGGTGAAGAGGCGCGCGAGCACGAGGAACAGCAGCAGGTGGACGAAGCCGTCGAGCAGGGTCTCCGCGAGGTAGACCAGATCCACGATGGAGGCGACGGCGGCCACGCCCACCAGCACCGCGCCCAGGCCGCGCGTGCGGATGCGCGCGCGGATCCATTCCTGCCCCCAGCTCAGCGCCAGCGCCCCCAGCGCGACCGCCGCTCCCGCCGGCCCGAGCAGCCCCGCGAGGACGAGCGCCACGATCCCATCCAGCACGAGCAGATAGGTGGCGAGGCGCACCGCCAGCGCGATCGACATCAGCCGAGCCCCACGCGGATCTCGCGCACTCCGGGGCGAAGCGGTGGGGCGCCGACGTCGGCGGCGGCCGGATCCCAGAGCGCCAGCGCGGTGAGCGCGCGGCGGCGCTGCCCCGGCCCGCGTCCGGGGGGGACCCAGAGACCGCGCCCGGCCAGCTCCACCTGGGCGCCCGCGCCCAGCAGGTGCGCGGCGAGCGCGGCCGCCTCGCTGATGGCCTCCTCGAGCCGCGCGGGATCACCGCCGCTCCCGAGCACGATGCGCGTGTCCAGCGCCGTCTCCGCCTCCGTCTCGCGGACCGTCAGCGTCCCCGTCTTGGCGCTGGACTTCCAGTGCACGAGCCGCGGGTCGTCGCCGGCGCGATAGTCCCGGAGGTTGTGAAGGTCGCTGCCCCGCCCCCGCCGCCGCGCGGCGACGGCGCCGCCCGCGCTGAGCTGGCGTAGCAGGTGGGTCGGCACCGGCACCGGCGCCGGAAAGACGAGCACGTCCTCGCGCAGCGTGGGCTGGCCGGCCTTGAGGAAGATGCCGAAGGGGAAGCGGGTGGTGACGCGCAGGCCGTCCAGCCGCCGGCGCCCGCGCCGCGGCAGGGTGGCCTCCCAGGTGATGAGCCGGCCCTCTCCGGCCGGGATTCGAGGGATGTAGATGAAACGCGCGGCTCGGCCCGCCTCCAGCACCTCGATCGTGATCGAATAGGACGGCACCCAGCGCTTGGCGCTCGTCACGGTGGCCCCCATCAGGGCGGGCCGGCCCGCGTAGATCTCCTCCGGCAGCATCGCCGCCACGCGCAGCCGGCGGATCACCGCCTCGGAAAGAATCCCCGAGACCACCACCAGGGCGAGCAGCATGGAGGAGAGGAGATAGAGAAGATTGTTGCCGGTATTGACCGCGGCCACCCCCAGCCCCACCGCCGCGAACAGCGTCCACCAGCCGTCGCGCGTGGGCCAGATGGTCCGGCGCGGATGCCAGAGCCGGCGGAGCCAGTCGGGAGCGCGCATCAGCCGCCGCTCAGCGCGGGACGGGCAGGTCCTGGACGAGGGCGCGGATCACGGCCTCGCCGTGCAACCCGCCGCCGGCCACGCCGGGCGTCGCGCGGGCGATCACGCGGTGGGCCAGCGCGGGCACCGCGAGCGCTTTCACGTCGTCGGGCACGATGAAGTCGCGCCCGTCCGCCAGCGCGCGGGCGCGGGCGGCGCGGAGCAGGGCGAGGGAGCCGCGCGGGCTCACGCCCAGGGAGAGCAGCGGCGAGACGCGCGTCGCGGCCACCAGCGCCATGAGGTAGTCGAGCACCGACTCGTCGGCGCGCACGCTGTCCGCCTGCGCCTGCAGCTCCAGCACCGCGGCGGCGTCGAGCACGGGCTCGAGGAGCGTGAGGAGGGCGCCGCCGCCCCCGCGAAGAATCACCTTCTCGTCCGGCCCGTCGGGATAGCCGATGCGAATGCGCAGGAGAAAGCGGTCGAGCTGCGACTCCGGGAGGGGGAAGGTGCCCTCGTACTCGTGCGGATTCTGCGTGGCCAGCACCATGAAGGGCTTCGGCAGCGGGTGGGTGGTGTGGTCGAGGGAGACCTGCGCCTCGTTCATCGCCTCCAGCAGGCTCGACTGGGTCTTGGGAGTGGTGCGATTGATCTCGTCGGCGAGCACGATATTGGTGAAGAGCGGGCCGGGCTTGAAGACGAATTCCCCGCGATCGGGCTGGTACACCGCGATGCCCAGCACGTCGGAGGGCAGCATGTCCGAGGTGAACTGGATGCGCTGGAAGCCGCCCCCGATGGAGCGGGCCAGCGCGGCGCCCAGCGTGGTCTTGCCCACCCCGGGCACGTCCTCGATGAGGAGATGCCCGCGGGCGAGGAGGCCGATGACGGCGAGCCGCACCACCTCCGGCTTGCCGACGAGGGCGCGCCCGACGCTCTCCTCGAGCCGGCGGATCCGATCAGCGGTGCGGGGATCCGCGGCCATGCCGGGCGGCGCGCTCAGCGGAGCGCGGGCGCCACCTCGGTGATGAAGCGGTCGAGCGTCTTCTTCTTGGCGGCGCCGAGGAAGAAGCTGGGGATGAAGAGCAGCCCCACGCCGGCGTCGCGCAGGCGGCCGAGCGTGTCCTGGATCTGCGCCGGGCTCCCGGCCAGCACGGTGTCGCGGGCCTTTTCCTCGTCCGCGCCCATGCGCGCGCGGTAGACCTGGCGCATCTTCTCCACCTCGGCGGCGTCGTCGGTCATGGCGAGCACCATGACGGCGGAGCGGAGGATGGTCTTGGGATCGCGGCCCACGGTGGCGCAGTGGCCCTCGAGGATCTTCCCCTTGGCGGCGAGCGTGTTCGGCCCGCCCCACACGTTCCAGTGGTCGGCATGCTTGGCGGCGATCTTCAGCGTCACCTTCTCGCCCCCGCCGCCCACCATCAGCTCGGGATAGGGCTTCTGCACCGGCTTGGGATCGTGGGGCGCGTCGTCGAGCGCGTAGTACTTGCCCTTCCACGTGGACTTCGGCTGGGTCCACAGCAGCTTGAGCATCTGGCACGCCTCGTCGAGCCGCGCCAGCCGCTCGCCCACGGTGTAGAAGGGAATGTCGTAGGCTGTGTGCTCGTTCTCCTGCCAGCCCGCGCCCATCCCGCAGATGAGCCGGCCGCCGGAGATGATGTCGATATTGGTGGCCATCTTGGCCAGCACCGCGGGATGGCGATACGTATTGCCGGACACGATGGTGCCCACGCGCATCCGCCGCGTCTCCGCCGCCAGCGCGGCGAGCGCCGTCCAGCACTCCAGCGTGTCGCCGACCCGGTCCTTCGTGTTCGGCATGAAGTGGTCGGTGACGCAGGCGGCGTCCCAGCCCGTGGCGTCGAGGTGGCGCCAGGTATCGAGCAGGTCGCTCCAGGCGGTGCCGCCGAGGCCGGAGAAGAGCGCGAATTTCATGGAAACCCTCCTTGGGGATTGTCACGAGCGTACCATATCGGCGGTTCCGGCCATGACCGCGCCCCGTCGCCTTCTCGTCATCCATCCCGGCGCCCTCGGGGATGTCCTGCAGGCGGTGCCCGCGCTGCGGGCGCTGCGCGGGAGTGAGCGCGCATGTCGGGTGAGCCTCGCCGCTCAGCCACGCCTCGCGCGCCTCCTCGCGGGCGCGGGGGTGGTGGACGAGGCGCTGTCCTTCGACGCGCTGGGGCTGTCGGCCCTCTTCTCGGACGATCCCCTGCCCCCCGCGCTGGCCGAGCGGCTGGGCCGCTTCGACGACATCGTCTCGTGGTTCGGCGTGCGCGCGCCGACTTACTCAGAGCGACTGACCGCGCTCGCGCCGCGGGTGGTCCTGGCCCCCTCGGCGCCGCCCGACGCCGGCGAGCCGGTGTGGCGGCATCTTCTCGGGACGGTGGCCCCGCTCTGCGCGCCGGATCCGGCCGCGGCGGGCCATGCCGGCGCGCTGGCGGCGCCGCTGACCATCCCGGAGGAGTGGCGGACGCTGGGCCGCGCGGCGCTGAGCGCGACGGGACTGGCGGACGAGCGGCCGCTCTTCGTCGTGCATGCGGGCGCCGGCGGCCAGTGGAAGCGCTGGCCGGTGGAGCGCTTCGCCGAGGTGATCGCGCGCGCCGCGGGCTGCGCGGTCGTGCTCCACGAGGGCCCGGCGGACCGGGAGGCGGTGGATGCCCTGGAGCGCC
>Ga0070691_10001248_pt1 | contig 10729 bp, 7 predicted proteins | sample KBSK1101metaG_FD_64673 | JGI IMG/M metagenome (GOLD analysis project Ga0070691, IMG submission 64673) | Corn, switchgrass and miscanthus rhizosphere microbial communities from Kellogg Biological Station, Michigan, USA - KBS K1-10-1 metaG | ecosystem: Host-associated > Plants > Roots >... | reverse complement strand
GCGAACGCGTTCTCGTGGAAGTCGACGAACGCCAATCCCGCTAGCGGCGGATAGAGCAATACGACCAGCCCCGCCAGGCGCGCCGTCGCGAGGTCGGTGCGTGCGCGGACGATCGCGTAGACCGGCGGTGCAGCGAGCGCACAGGCGATCGCGGGCAGCGCGATCAGCACCAGCGGCGATTTCCAGATCAACAGCAGCGCGCCGGGCGCGTACAGGATCGGCGAGAAATGGAACGCCCAGTGGCTACCCTCAGGTCCGTTGCAGAAGCACCCGAAAGCACTGGCAGCCGTCTGCGCGAAGATCCCGAAGTCGACCAGGTTATGGTGCGTCTCGTACTTCACCCAGCCGAGCCACGTGAGCGCGATCGCATACAGCGCGCAGCCGACCCACAACCACGGATCGCCGAACGCCTTCCGCACTAGCCGGCCGCCAGGGTTTTGCGTTGCTGGAGATACGGCCAGATGAACGTGTCGATCTCGCCGTCCAACACCGCGCCCGAGTTGCCGGTCTCGACGTTGGTGCGATGGTCTTTGACCATCTGATACGGCTGCAGCACGTACGAACGGATCTGCGAGCCCCATTCGTTGGCCTGACGCTCGCCGCGTAGCTCGGTCAACTGCTGGTCGCGCCGTTCGATCTCGCGCTGCACGAGCTTCGCGCGCAACAGGTTCATCGCGAGTTCGCGGTTCTGGGTCTGCGAGCGCTCCTGCTGCGAAGTCGTCACCAAGCCCGTCGCGAGATGGACGATGCGCACGCCCGACTCCGTCTTGTTGACGTGCTGGCCGCCCGCGCCGCTCGATTTGAACGTCTCGAACCGTATCTCGTCGGGTTTGATCTCGATCTCGCCGTACTCGCCGGCCTCGATCTCGGGGATGATGTCGACCGCCGCGAACGACGTGTGCCGGCGATGGGCGGCGTCGAACGGCGAGAGCCGCACCAGGCGGTGCACGCCGCGCTCGCTTTCGAGCATCCCGTACGCGTTGCGCCCGCGGACGATGAACGTGACCGACTTCAAGCCGGCCTCTTCGCCCTCGGACTCCTCGACGATCTGCGTACTGAAGCCCTTGGCTTCGGCCCAGCGCAGATACATGCGCAGCAGCATCTGCGTCCAGTCGGCCGCGTCGACCCCGCCGGCGCCCGCGAAGATGCTGACGATCGCGCCGTGCCCGTCGAACTCGCCGTCGAAGTTGGCGGCCATCTCGAGGGCCTCGATGCTCTCGGCGGCCTTGGCGATGTTCTCGTCGACCTCGGCATCGGCCGAGTCGTCACCGGCGAACAGCTCGAGCATCTCGCGGGCGTCGTCGAGCAGGCGCGCGGTCCGGTCCATCCGGCCGGTCTCCTCGCGCAGATCCGCGAGGCGCTTCATCGCCTGCTGCGCCTTCTCGGCGTCGTTCCAGAAGCCGTCGGCGCGCGAGCGCTCGTCCAGCTCGGCTATCGAGCGGGTCTGACCCGCGTAGTCAAAGACGCTCCTTGAGCGCACTCAGGCGCTCGGCGAGGCGGGCGATCGACGTCATCTGTGAATCGGACATAGCGCCGACCCGTTTGGAGGAAATGCGTGCGCCCCCCTTTCACTCGGGCGTTTCGGGGGGATGGACGGACGACCAGTATCGACACCAAACGGAGGCACCCATGTACGTCTCACCGCAGGAGCGCCCGTTCCAAGCCCTGGCCACCGGGATCGGCGGCTTCGGAACCGGATTCGACAACGATCTCGAAGGCGATTCTCCGCTCACGTTCTCGCCGAACGACGCGATCTCGCGCCTGATGCCGCCGCTCCTCGACCCGCTCGGCGTCGGAAGCGCGGTGGCCGGCGGGCTCTCGCCGATCCTCCAGTCGCTCGGAGGTCTGCTCCAACAACTCTCGCGGGCGCTCGGCGGATCCGGCAACTCCAACGGCTACGGCGGTTCCGCCGGCTACGGCGGGAACTGCGCCGGTGCGCCGTGCGCGAACGCGCCGCAGCAGTACTTCGGGAACGCGAGCGCGTCGTCGACCGGCGATCCACACCTCGCGTTCTCGGGCAACGGCACCAACGCGCACTGGGACAGCATGAACGGCCACGCCGACCTGCTCGATTCCAACTCGTTCAACGGCGGCTTTCAACTCTCGACCCAGACGACGACGCCGAATGCGAACGGCGTCACGTACAACGGCTCGGCAAGCGTCGCGACCCACAACGGCAACACCCGGGTGACGCTCGACAACGCCGGGAACGCGACCATCGATCGGAACGGCCAGGCCTTCGCGCTCCAGAACGGCCAGAGCTACGATCTCGGCGGTGGAGAACGCGTGAGCCGCGGAGCCGACGGCTCGGTCGACATCACCGAGCGCAACGCGCACGGCGGAAGCATCGACACGACGCTGCGCGACAACGGCCAAGGCGTCGACGTCGACGTGCAGGCGCGGAACGTCGGGCTTGGTGGCGATCTGGTCAACGGCGGGAACGGAAACGCGGGCGGCTATCAAGCGCCGCCCGAACTGATGCCGCTACCGCGAGTCGGCGTACCGGCGCCGCACGTGCGCCCGCCGCATCACATCCTCGAGCCGGTCAACTCCGAGTTCGAGGAATAGGAGTCGACGCTATGCGTCGACTCCATGGCACTTCTTGAACTTCTTGCCGCTGCCGCACGGGCAGAGGTCGTTGCGGCCGACCTTCGGCGCGTCGCGCTGGACGGGCTTCGGTCCGGACTCGTCGTCCTTGTTGGTGTGCAACTGCTGCGGGCGACGCTGCGCTCCGGGTACGGGGCCGAGCAACTGCTCCGCCTCGTGCGCGGAGAGACGACCGGCCGGCTCGGGCGCGAGCGCGCCGCTCGGGATCTGTTCGAACGACGGCGGCGCGGGCGGTTGCCCTTCCGGCGGTCCATGCTCGATCTTCACGTGGAAGACGCCCTTGACGGCTTCGTCCGCGATGTTGTTCTTGAGGTCTTCGAAGATCTCGTAGGCCTCTTTTTCGTACTCGACGCGCGGATCTTTCTGACCGTAGCCGCGCAGGCCGATGCCGGTCTTCAAGTGATCCATCACGTACAGATGATCGACCCACTGACGATCGATGATCGGCAGCATCAGGTAGCGCTGCTCGACCAAACGCAGGATCTCCGGGCCGACCTCGGCCTCTTTGGCCGCGTAGGCGGCCGCGGCGGCCTCGCGCAGCGTCTGGCGGATCTGCTCGCGGTCCTGATGCTCGATCGTCGCGAGCGGAACCGCGGCCTTGACCGGATAGATCTGATCGAGCTCGTCGAGGATCGCCTCGAGGTTCCACTCGCTCGGCGGGGTGTTCTCGGGCGCGTTCTGGTCGACGCTCTCGTCGATCTTCGCCTCGAGCGTCTGCTCGATATAGGCGCGCGAGTCGAAGGTGCCTTCCAGGATCGAGCGACGGTCGCGATAGATGATCTCGCGCTGCTTGTTCATCACGTCGTCGTACTCGAGGACGTGTTTACGGATCTCGTAGTTGTGGTTCTCGACCTTGCTCTGCGCGCGCTGGATCGAGCTCGAGACCAAGCCCGATTCGATCGGGGCTTCGTCGGTGAAGCCGACGCGGTCCATGATCGAGGTCATCCGCTCGCCGCCGAACAGACGCATCACTTCGTCTTCGAGCGAGATATAGAAACGGGTCGAGCCCGGATCGCCTTGCCGGCCGGCGCGACCGCGCAGCTGGTTGTCGATGCGGCGCGACTCGTGTCGCTCGGTGCCGATGATGTGCAGGCCGCCGTTCGCAGCCACGCCCTCGCCGAGCTTGATGTCGGTGCCGCGACCGGCCATGTTGGTGGCGATCGTCACCTGGGCCGGCTGGCCGGCGTCCGTGATGATCGAGGCTTCCTGTTCGTGGTACTTCGCGTTGAGGACGTTGCACTCGACGCCTTTGCGCCGCAGCATCGCCGCGAGGATCTCGCTCTTCTCGATCGAGCGCGTGCCGACCAGGACCGGACGCCCCTTGGCGTGCTCGGCGATGATCTCGTCGACGACCGTCTCGAACTTGGCCTTCTCGGTCTTGAAGACGATGTCGCTGTTGTCCTTACGGATCATCGGCTGATTGGTCGGGACCACGACCACGTCGAGACCGTAGATGTCGCGGAACTCGCGTTCCTCGGTCTTCGCGGTACCGGTCATGCCGGCCAGGTGCTTGTAGAGCCGGAACAGGTTCTGGAAGGTGATGGTCGCGAGCGTCTGATCCTCGCCGCGGACCTTGATGCCTTCTTTGGCCTCGATCGCCTGATGGATGCCGTCGGAATAGCGGCGGCCGTACATCAGCCGTCCGGTGAACTCGTCGACGATGACGATCTCGCCGTCCTTGATGATGTACTGCTGATCCTTGTGGAACAAGTTGTGCGCCTTGAGCGCCGCGTTGAGCTGGTGGGCCAGTTCGATGTTGCGCTGGTCGTACAGGTTGCCGACGCCGAGCATCTTCTCGACCTTGGCGACGCCCGCTTCCATGATCGGGACGGCGTGCGCCTTCTCGTCGACGGTGTAGTCTTCGTCCTTCTTGAGGCGCGGGATGATCTGCGCGAACTGATCGTACAGCTCGGTCGACTCTTGCGACGGTCCGCTGATGATGAGCGGCGTGCGCGCTTCGTCGACCAGGATCGAATCGACTTCGTCGACGAGCGCGAAGTAGAGCTCGCGCTGGACCAGATCTTCGACCTGCCACGCCATGTTGTCGCGCAGATAGTCGAAGCCGACTTCGTTGTTGGTGACGTAGGTGATGTCGCGGGCGTACATCTCGCGACGTTCGGCCGGCTCGAGCCCGTGTTGGATCGTGCCGATCGTCAACCCGAGGAACGTGTAGAGCTGCCCCATCCACTCGGAGTCGCGCTTGGCCAGATAGTCGTTGACCGTGACGACGTGCACGCCTTTGCCTTCGAGCGCGCGCGCCACGACCGGCAGGGTCGCGACGAGCGTCTTGCCCTCGCCGGTGCGCATCTCGGCGATCCGGCCCTCGAGCAGCACTTGGCCGCCCATGATCTGGACGTCGAAATGGCGCATGCCGAGCGCGCGTTTGCCGCCCTCGCGGACCACCGCGAAGATCTCGTGGATCAGACTATCGAGCGTCGCACCGTCCGCGAGGCGCGCCTTGAACTCGACGATCTTGTCCCGCAGGCCGTCGTCGGAGAGCGCTTCCATCGCAGGCTCGAGCGCGTTGACGGCGACGGCGGTCTTGCGCAAGCGCGCGACGTCGCGTTCGTTCCCGTCGAAGAGAGTTTTGAGAAAAGCCATACCGAGTACTAACGTTCTCCGTGGTGAAAGGTTGCCCCCGGCTGGAGGGCGAGCGGGCTCTAGGGTCCGACGGAAGTCGGAACGACGGGGAGCAAGGGCAGCGTGATCGTGAAGGTGCTGCCCGCGTCGAGCTTCGACTCCACCGCCATCGTGCCGCGATGGACGTCCACGATCTTCCGCGAGACGTAGAGCCCGAGGCCGGTCCCGGCGACGCCCTTCGAGCGCGCGTTGGTGGCCCGCCCAAAACGGGTGAAGACCGAGGTCAGCTCGGCGCTCGGGATCCCGATGCCTTGATCGGTCACCTCGAGCATCGCGCGGTCGCCGTCGCGGCGGACCGCGATGAAGACCTCTTCTTCGGAGTACTTCAATGCGTTCGAGAGCAGGTTGTCGACGACGTGCCGGAAGCGCTGGGAGTCCAGCGAGACCATCAACTTGTCGGCCGACGTCGTCAGGTGGACGCGTTCGTCCAGCGATCCGATGCCCTCGACGCAATCGCGGACGAACGCGCCGAAGTCGACCGTGGTACGATCCAGCGAGAATCCATCGGCCTGCGTCTGCGCGAGGACCAGCGCGTCTTCGGAGAGCCGGACCAGCCGCTGCGTCTGCGCGAAGATCATCTCGACCTCGTCGTGCGACTCCGAGGTGGTCTCCAGCAGCAGTTCGCAGTACCCGAGCACGACCGTGAGCGGCCCCTTGAAATCGTGCGCGAGCATCGCGATCAGATCGTCCTTGAACTCCGACGATTCGCGTAGCGCCGCGTTCGCACGCGCGGTCTCCTCGTAGAGGTCCAGGTTGCGGAGCGCGAGCGCGAAGAGCGCGCCCAGCTCCTGGAGCAGACGCAGCGCGTCGCGCCCGAAGCGGACTCCGGGCGTCTCGACGATGAGATAGGCTTCGACCGCTTCGGGCTCGCCCGTCTCGCTCGACGTCCGCGCGAGCGGGATGCCCACGTGACCCTCGCCTTCGGCTACCCGCAGACGCCTGCGGTCTCCGGCGATGCGCTCCTCGGCGATCTGGCGGCTTCTGCGACGCACGGCGAATCGCTCCGAGAGCTCCTCGGCGTTCGCGCCGAAGACGCCGATCGGCACGAATCCGTCCGATTCCGTGCGCACCGCGCACGCGCGCGGCGCGCCGACCAGATTCGCGGCCAGCCGGCACATCGCATCGGCGAGCGGCCGAAGCGTGGTGTAGCTCAGGATCGTCCGCGCGGCTTCTGCCAACGTCGCGCGCTCCTGCGCGCGATGTTGTTCGCGATCGAACGCCTGCGCGTTGGCGAGCGCCAGTTCGAGATGCGATCCGAGCGTGCGGAAGAACGTCTCCCGCTCGTCCGGTTGCCAGTCCGCGACCGACGAATCGACCGGGAATGCGAGCGCCCCCCACGGCGCGCCTTCGACGTGGAGCGGGACCAGCACGCCCGCCCGGCCCGCCAAGATCCGTTCGCGCAGGGCGCGCGGCAGCACCGACGCGTCGGTCGGCTCGTCGCCGTCGAGGAACGGCGCCAGGCTGCCGACGTCGATCCGCTCCGCCGGCTCGGGCGCGCCGTGCGCGCGCATCCGGACCGCGCGGCGCGCGTAGCCGTCGCCGTCGTGTTCGTACGCGGCGCAGTCGATCGGAAGCTCGTGCGTCACCGCGATGACGAAGACCAACAGCACTTCCTCGAGCGACTGCGTGTCGCGCAGGACGCGCACGATCCGCTCGAGCGCTTCGGCGCGCGAACGACGGGCGCGTTCGCGCTCGTACAAGAGCGTGTTCGCGAGCGCGAGGCCGACGTGGGCGGCCACCGATCGCAGGGCCGCCGCGGCGGACTCGTCCGCGGCGTCGTCGGAGAACCCGACCGCGAGGATCTGTTCGGCCCGTCCGTCCCGCGCGAGCGGTACGGCCAGCGCCCGGCGCACGCCGAGCGCGCGCGCGATCGAGTCGGGCTCGAGTCGCAGCGAGACGATCGCCGGCAACGATCGCGCGCCGCTGCCCGCGACCGCCAAGGTGCGCGCGCGATTGCCGTCGGCGACCGTCCGTTCGAAGATCGCACAGCGTTCGGCCGAGAAGCCCTCGCAGACGGCCTCGGCGATCGTGAAGAGCAGATCGTCGCTCTCGACCGCCCGGCGGATCCGTTCGTCGACCAGCGCCAGCACTCGGCTGTCGCGCGACTCGCGCTGCGATTGCGAGACCTCCCGGCGCGCGCCGATAAGGCGGGCGACCGCGTCCGCGTAGGCGCGCATCGCGGCGATGCCGGCCTCGTCGGGCGTCTCGGATCGGAGCGCGATCGCACCGAGCGCGCGTTCGTCCAACTCGATCGGCACGAAGAGCAACCCGCTATCGGAGACGGTCGCGGCGACGCCTACCAGCGCACGCGCTTGGTCGGCCGGGACGAAGAACGCGCCCGGGACGGCGAACCGTCCGAGCGCGTGGAGGAAGAGCCGCCGAACCTCGGCAGAGCCTTCGCGCAGGGCGAAGACGGGGTCGACCGCATCGTCGAACGTCGTCGAACGATCGTCGGAGAAGAGCATCGCGGCGACCGGAGCGCCGGCGATCCGCCGGGCTCCATCGGCTATCGCGTCGACGCGGCCTTCATCGGAAGTGCCGTCGGCCAACGCGACGACGGCGCGCATCAGCGCTACCGTCGCGTGCGACGCATCCTCGACTATGGCGCGAGTCCGATTCCCACCAGCGTGCCGGATGCGGTGTAGGTCAGGATCGGAGCCACGTTTCCGGACGCCAATGCGGCGAAGACGAAGATCTTGCCGGCGCCGCTATCGGAGACGTAGATCTTCCCAGTGGTATCGACCTTGACGTCGCTCGGCGTGACGAACCCGGTGAGGGCGCCGGAGATCTGCGAGGTCGGCGCGACGTTGCCGTTCGCGGTCGCGGCGAACACCAGCACGGCCTTGCGCCCCGAATCCGAGACGTAGATGACGCCGTTCGTGTCGAGCCAGATGCCGGTCGGGCTGACGAGCAACGTGTTCGCTCCGGCGATCGTGGTCGTCGGCGCGAGGTTGTCGAAGATGGCCGGGACGGGCGTCGGCGACGGGGTCGGGGTCGGGCCGACCGGCGTTGCGGTCGGGCTCGGGGTCGGCGAGGGCGTCGGGGTCGGCGAAGGCGTCGGCGACGGCGATCCGCTCGGGGTCGGGCTCGGCGTGGGCACGACGAACTTCTCGACCGAGGCGCCCTGCAGGTTGGCCACCCAGATGCCGGCGTTCTTGTCGATCGCCACGCCGGACGGCACGTTCAGTCCGGTGGCGTTACCCGAGATGACGAGATACGGCGTGCTTCCGCCGCTCACGCCAAGATTGAAGAGCTGGACCTGGCTCGGTGCGACCGGCGTGGTCGCCGTCGTGTCGACGGCTGCGAGGGCGATCACTCCGTTGGTGGAGTCGATCGCGATGCCACGGGGTTGGCCCATGTTCGCGTACGTGAAGCCGCCGATCGGCACGACGTTGCCCGTCGCGAGCGCCTTGATCTCGACGACCGAAGCGGCGCCGGTGCTGGCGTTGTAGTTGGTGCTGTAGAGATCGTCGGCGGCATCGAAGGCCAGATATTGCGGACCGCTCAACGTCGTGTTCGAGCCGCCGATCTGATACGCCGCGCCGCTGCCGGTCGCGGTGGTCGGCGGGTAGATCCCGATCGCGTTCTGCGTGCTATTGGCCGCGTAGAGCGTCTGAGGGGGGAAGTCCGGACCGATCCCGAGCCCGCCGTTGAGCGCGTTCGCGTCGTTCGAGTTGCAGGCCGCAACCGCGGCAACAAGACTCAAGCCGACGAGTCCGAGGGAAAGCCTACGCAGCATGTGATCTCCTAGAATAGAACGCGCCAGATTCCTCGGCCGCAGGGGCGGTTTCCTGGATTCCGGACGAAACGGGGGCAAGCGCACCGTGGGAGACGACTCCCCCGCGATGGCCGAGGACGTAGTAGAGCCCGATCAGGACGACCATGAGGATCGCCACCAGGATGGCCCCCTGGATGGCCCGGCGCCGGATATACCGGGGCCGGCTACTCTGAGTATCGATGATCTGACGGGGCATTCTACCACGGACTCCCTTGACTTAGACTGAACCTTTGGCGACTTAGACCGGGCCTTTTGCCGGGTGATTGAGTTGGTCGGCCGGGACTCGGGCGATCAGGTCGCCGGCGGTGACGAAGCGGTAGCCTGCTGCCCGGAAGCGAGCGACCACCTCGGGCAGGGCCTCGATCGTAGCCAGCTTACCCGAATGGAGCAGCACGATCTCGGGCGCGGTGGCGTGCTCGAGCAGATGATCGGCGATCTCCTGTGTCGTGAGGGTCCGCCAGTCACCCGAGTCGTCGGTCCAGAGGACGACCTTGTAGCCGAGGGACTGCGCCACCTTGACGGTCGCTTCGGAATAGCGCCCGTGCGGCGGCCGCATCAGGGTGCGTAGCGACGGGTCGGGCGCGATCGCCCAGACGACGTCGCGACCCTTGAGAATCTCCTCGCGGACCTGCGCGTCCGTCTCCTTATCGAGATCCGGGTGCGAGTAGGTGTGGTCCGCGATCTCGTGCCCGTCCGCTCGGATGCGCTGGGTGAGCTCCGGCCACTGCTCGGCATCTCGACCGATCAGGAAGAACGTCGCGGGAACGTGCAGCGCGTGCAACTCGTCGAGCAGCAACGGCGTGAAGACCGGGTACGGGCCGTCGTCGAACGTCAGCGCGATCAGGCGCGGACGGCCGCTGCGATTCGCCTCTTCGCGTTCGTCGAGCAGGCGGTCGACGCGCGCGCCGAGATCCGGCGAGAGCACGTCGTGCGCGTTCATCGCGGGCGTGATCAGCGCGGGCCTGATCAGCGTGCCCGAATGCACGAAGAGACGCCAAGCGCCGAACGCGACGAGGCCGGCGACGACGATCGCAGCGATGAGACGGACGCGCGGACTCAAATCTTCGGGGTCGGCAGCGCCGCTCCGGGCGTGGTCGATGCGGCCAGCGCCGTGACCAGGTCCTTGCCGACGACCACGGTGACGTCGCTCGTGGGCGTAGTCCCGCTCGGATCGTCACCGACGATCGGCAATGCGTGCAGCGGCGCCGGAAGATTGCCGCGCACCTTGGCGGCCGCGAACGCGGTCTGGGAGTGTTCGTGGATCTCGGTCGCCTCGACCTCGCTTGCGGCATTGCCGACGTTGCCGATGACGAAGCCCTTGGCCTTGAGCGCGGCCGCGACGACGTGCGCCGCGCCCTGCACGCCGCTGCCGTTCTCGACGTCGACCTTGATGGTGTTCGGCGGGATCGACAGTAGCGCCATCGCATCCGGCGACGGCTGCGGCGTCGGCGGCGCGATCAGCATGTCGTGGACTTTCTTCGCTTTTTCGGCTGGGTCGACCGTGATCGCCGTGCCGCCGTCAGCCAGCGTCACGTTGTCGGCCATGTTGAGTCTATCTTGGACGACGCCGTTCTTGTCCATGTCCGCGAAGTACGTCGCCAACGCCAACATCTCGTTCTGCGAGAGATTCGTGATAACGTTCTTGTGGACGAAGGCGATCAAGTCGGGGATATGCATCAGCGTATTGAGCTTGTTACCGCGCGC
>Ga0070691_10001247_pt1 | contig 10734 bp, 8 predicted proteins | sample KBSK1101metaG_FD_64673 | JGI IMG/M metagenome (GOLD analysis project Ga0070691, IMG submission 64673) | Corn, switchgrass and miscanthus rhizosphere microbial communities from Kellogg Biological Station, Michigan, USA - KBS K1-10-1 metaG | ecosystem: Host-associated > Plants > Roots >... | reverse complement strand
GACGACAACCGGGCAGCCAGCGGCGAGCGCTTCGTTGGCGACGAGGCCCCAGGTTTCAGACGCGTCGCTCGGCAGCACCAGGCAATCGGCGGCGGCGTAGGCGTCGCCAAGCGCCTGCTGGTTCACGAATCCCATCGACTCGAGGTCGACGCCGAGCGCCGCCGCCTCCGACTTCATCGCGGCATCGAGCGGCCCTGAGCCGGCGGTCAGGACGGTCACGCCGGCGCCGAGCCTCGCGGCGGCGCGCACCAGATCGAGCGGATGCTTCCGTTCGACCATCTTGCCGACAAACAGCGGCACGAACGCGCCGGGCGCGATCCCGAGCCGTTCTCGCACGCTCGCCCGCGCCGCGGGATTCGCGCGCGTTGCGGCGGCGCCGGCAAACAGATCGTTGTCGACGCCGTGCGGCACGCGGAACACTCGGTACGCCGGCGCGCCGTGGCGCGCGAGGTACTCGTCGGCGCGGCGGCCTGGCGAAAGAAAGCCGTCGAACTGCCGGAGCAGGAGGCGCGTCCTCGCCGTCCAGAGCGCACGCGTCCATCCGCGCGGGCCGCTGGCGAGGTTCGAGTCGCCGCGATACAGCGTCGGGATGCCGTGGCGCCGGCACGTGACGAGTGCGCGCATCAGGCTGGCCGAGTACCAACCGGTGATCATCACGACGTCCGGCTCGGAGTCGAGAATGGCCGAGGCGATGCCGGGGGCGTCGAGCCCCATGAAGCGCGACGTATCGATCCGATCGCCCGGCAGCGCGCTCCGTACGGTGACCGATCGATAGCCGTCGAGCAGCGGCACGTCCCATTCGAACGCACGCTCGAAGCCGACGCCCTGCTGCTCGGCGCTCGGCTGCGTCGCATAGACGACGGTCAGCGCGATCTCAGGCGCGGTGGCGTGAATGTGACGGAACCACGGCGAGTAGTACTGGATCGGGTGCGTGAGCACCGCCGTGAGCCTGACGGGCGCGCTCATGCGGCAGCCACCCGATCGAACAGCGCGGCGAGGCGCCGGGCGAGGCTGCGCGCGGAAAATTCTCCGGCGCGGTCGACCGCGACGTCCGCGCGGTTGTATGCGCTTCGCGCGGCGAGCGCGCGCAGATGACAGGCGACGTCGCCGACGCGTGCATCGAGCGCGTCCTGATCGCCGTAGGTGACGACGCGCACCGTCGGCTCGGATCCGATGTCGCGCAGGATCGAGACGACACTGCTCGCCTGGTGAAACAGCGCCAGGATCGGACGCTCGGCGAGAAGCGCCGGATACAGCTTGCTTGCCGTGTAGTGCGGCTCCGAGCTGCCGAGCAGGAGAATCGCCGACGCCTCGGTCAGGACCGACAGCGCGTCCAGGTAGTCGAGGCGCCCTGGCTCCTCGGTCACCACGTCGGCGACGCCGAGTTCTCGCGCGACGGTCAGCACGCGGCGGTTGTCCGACTGCGACTGATTGCTGGTGCCGAAAAAATGCAGCCGCAGGCGCCGGGCGAGCGGATCCTGCTCGCGCGCCTGAGCGAGCGCGCGCAGGAGGAGGCGCAATGTGTCGACGCCGGTCGGCAGCAGCGTCCCGACGTAACACAGGTGCACCAGGCCGTCGGCCGGATCGAAGTGTGCTGTCTTGCGTCCACGCACGTGCGTGAAGTCGTCGGCCTCGAATCCGAGCGGCACGACCGCCTGCGGCAGGCGTGCGGCGTCCGGCAGCCGGGCGGTGACGCCGTCGAGCGTGCCCTGTGAGACGGCAACCAGCGCGTCGGCGCCGGCCACGGCGCGCGGCTCGAGGCGGGTTGCCAGCGCGCGCGATGCGCGGCTCTTCCAGTCGGGCGATCCGTTCGCGCCTCCACCCACCGACTGCCCCCACGCGCCGAGCCACGGGTCCTGGTAATCGAGGACGAACGGGACGCCGAACTCCGATTTGAGCGCCGGGCCGAGCAGCGCCGGGTAGGTCGGGTAGATGGTGATGAACAGCGCGTCGTACCGATCCCGCGCCAGCAGCGTGCGGCAGGCAGTGGCGAGACCGGTGTAGGCACGCAGCCCGAGATCGCCGAGGCCCAGCCACCGCGTCGAGCGCGGAGACCACGCCGGCGCCCGCACGATGTCGAGATCGGCTGGAACCAGACGCGCGAGCTCGCGATCGAGCCGTCCTTCATAGGCCGACGGCTCGACGGTGACGATCGTCGGCCGCCAGCCGGCAGCCGGCAGGTGCGGCGCCAGCAGGCGAACGCGATGCGACGCCGCGCTCGAGTCGGGCGGAAAGTGCGGCGACACCATCAGCACGCGGCGCATCACGGTGGCCGGGGCGATCATGCGGCGGCCATCTCGCGATAGAGCCGCTCGTACTCGGCGACGATCGCGGCGTCGCTGAACCGCCGCAGCGCCTCGGCCCGGACCGTCGCGCGATCGATCGCGCCGAGACGGCCCACCGCCGCGATCATCTCGTCGACGTCGTTGCACAGGAACCCCGTGCGGCCATGGTCGATGCCCTCGGGGACGCCGCCGCGGCGAAACGCAATCAGCGGCGTGCCGCACAGCATCGACTCGGGCAACACAACTGGAAACGGCTCCTCCCACTCGATCGGCAGCAGCATCGCCGCCGCGCGGCCGAGCAGCGCGCGCTTCTCCGCGTCGCCGACGGGACCGATATAGGTGATCAGCGTGCCGTCGACGCGGGGCGCGATCTCGGTCTCGAAATACTGCTGCTCGTGCGGCAGCGGTGAGATGTTGCCGGCGATGATCAACCGGCGCTGCAGCCGCTCGGCGACCGTGATTGCGTGGTGCGCGCCCTTGCAGCGATCGAGGCGTCCCAGGAACACCAGCGGCGCCGTCGCGGCGTCGGTGCCGCCGACGAACGGATACCGCTCGGGCGCGGCGCAGTTGTAGATCACCGACCAGTCGCCGCCGCCGGGGCGGCCGGTATCGCGGATCGCGGCGCTGACCGCCGTGTAGTGCAGCCGGCGTGCGCCGAGCCGGCGCGCGGTCACCATGTTCGCCGGGTTCACCGTGCGCATGTAGGTCTGGATCTTCGGCACGTCGCGGGGCAGCACGGGCGCCAGGTAGGCCAGCCGTCCGAAGTTGTGGATGACATCGAAGCGCGATGCACGGGTCACGAACCGGCCGGCGAGCGTCAGGGCGTTGCGCAGGTTGCTCCAGCGCGTCCACTCGCCTTCCCTGCCGAACGCGTGGACGCGGCCGTTGACGCGCGATCCGGGCGCCGCCCACAGCGTGATCTCGTGACCGGCCTTCGCCAGACCGTCGGCGAGATCGGCGACGACGCGCTCGATGCCGCCGTAATGATCGGGCGGCACCTTGATGTAGGGATCCATCACCAGCAGGACCCTCACGAGAGCGTCTCCCTCACGAGACGGTACAGCGTGCCGCGCTCTTCACCGTGCTCCCAGTGCCAGCGCCGCACCGCGGCCTCCCATGCCGTCCGCCTGGCGCAGTCGAGCGCCGCGGGGTCCGACGCCCATCGTGAGAACGCGCCGGCGAGCGCGTCGATATCGCCGCAGGGCGCGAGGCTCGCCGCGCGGCCGAGATCGATGCCGAGATCGTGCTGACCTGGCGTGTCGAAGCCGGCGATGGCCAGCCCCGCCAGAAGATACGTGAACACCTTGTTGGTCAGGCAGAGCGCGCGGTTCCGCGGCTCGCCGTGCTCGAGCGCCAGGCCGACGTCGTGGACGCGGGCGAGATCGACCATCGCATCCGGAGGTGCCGGCGGCTGGTGCCGCAGCGTCACGCGTGGCGCATGCGCCGACGCGAGCGTCGCCAGACATTCGAGATAGCCGGGGTGTGGGCGCCCTCGCAGCGTGAGGTCGGCGCGGACGCCGGCGCGGCCGAGCGCGGCAATCGCGTCCTCGAGCCCGCGGCCGGCGCCGATCGTCTGGCTGAACCAGTAGACGCGCAGCAGTCCGGAATCGGCGCGCGTGAAATCGGGCGGCTGCGGCGGCAGCGGAAAGGTGTTGTGCACCACCGACGGCCTGACGCCGTACCGCTCGCGATACGCGTCGGCGATCGCCTCGCTCGACGTGGTGAGGAACGTGGCACCGGTGAGCACCGCCTCTTCGATGCGCGCGGCCAGGGCATCGACGAGCGAGGCTGCCGGCCCGCTGGTCTCGCCGCTGTGAAAATCTTCGAGGTCGAGCGCGTACGGCGTGCCGGTGCGCCGCGCGGCTTCGGCGATCGCCGCCAGCGCGCCGGTGGTGCCGCCGTAAATCAGGTCGGCCGGCGCGGCCGCGATTGCGCGCACCATCGAGGTGTGCACGCGCCCGAAGGCGCGGGCGGCAATCGGCAGCGGCGCGCGGCCAGGTCCGACGGCAGCGACCGCGGCTCGCGCGGCGCGGTGCTCGACGCCGGTGCGCCAGTAGGTGGCGGCGCCGCCGTCGCGCCGGTAGTCGACGACCTCCACCGGCCACGAGCGTCGCGACCGGACGTCGGCGTCCGCGTCGGTCGCCCACGGCTCGTGCCGCGTGGCGACGGCGCGAACCTGGTAGCCCGCTTCGGCGAGCGCGTCGGCGCTCTTCAGCATTCGCGGGCACGTCGACAGGTGCCCCGAGGTCACCACCGTGATGCGGGCTCGTGCGGCCATCAGTGCGCCGCCGCCTCCACGGCGCCGCCGCCGCACAGCTCCTCGTAGACGCTCTCGAGCCGGGCCATCGCCAGCGCGACGGCGTGCCGGGCGACGACATGTGCGCGGCTCGAGGGCTCGCGATTCTCGATCGCCGTCACGAGCGCGTGGCCGAGCGCGTCGACGTCGCGTTCGTTGCACAGGTAGACGCCCGGGCCTTCCGGCGCGACGTGCGGGATGTCGGCATGCCGCGTCGACACGATCGGCGTGCCGACCGCCTGCGCCTCGAGCAGGATCGTCGGCGCGCCGCCTTCGGAGTCGCCGTCGACGGCGGTCGTGCTCGGGTGGATCAACACCGTCGCCGCGGCCAGCCGCCGGATGAGATCGCTGTGCGGTTTCACGCCAACGAAGTCGACGACATCCGACAGCCCGAGCCGCGAGGTCAGCGCACGCGCGTCACGCTCGTCAGGGCCGTCGCCGACAATCGTCATCCGCGCCTGCGGCAGGCGCGCGTGCGCGCGGCCGAACGCCGCAATCGCGTCGCACAGCCCTTTCTTCTCGACGAAGCGTCCGGCAAACAGCACCGTCACCGCGGCATCGGGCGACCAGCGCGGGTACTTGTCGAGGTTGATGGCGATCGGCTGGATGATCGTGCGATCGGCCGGCGCGCCGGCGGCGATGATCTTCTTCCGCATCTCCGGCCCCTCGGCGAGGAACCGATCGCCGCCGCGGAACAGGCGCGCGTAGTGGTCCCGCCACTGCCGCAGGTACGGCAGCACGGCGGCGTCGACGCCGTAGAGGCTGGTCACGATCGGGATGCCGAGCGCGCCGGCGATATCAACGTAGTCGCATCCAACCGGGCCGAAGTGCGCGTGCACGTCGTCTGGTTTCAGCTCGCGCAGCGTCGACTCGACCAGCCGGCGCCAGCGCGATCGGCCGGTTGCGGCATCCACCCACCAGGCCGGGTCGAGCCGCGAGGGCCGTGTGCCGACGACCGACACCCGTGGAAACGGAAATTCCTCCTCGTGCTCGCGCGCGCGGCACACGACCGACGCCTCGAAGCGGCGGTGGCCGTTGACCAGGGTGTTGATGAAGGTCTCGCTGCGCGGCAGGAAGCGGTCGACGGCATGGACGACGCGGCGAATCATGGCTGGAGCACCCCGACCGACACCGGACGGTTGGTGCGGTACGACTCGACGCCGGCGAGGCAGGCGAGGACGGTCTGCCCCGCTTCGTCGATCGAGCACAGCGGCGGCCGCCGCTCGCGGATGGCGGCGACGAAATCTTCGATCGCGAGGACGCAGGCCAGCGAGTGCTCGTAGAGGCGCACTGGGTAGTGCGCCGCGCCGTACTCGGCGCTGGGGCGGCGAGCGAGGAGTCGCAGCGCTTCGACCGCGCGCGCGTAGAGATACGGCGGCAGATTGGCGCGCAGCTGGCGATAGCGGCTCTGGCCACCCGACTTGCCCGGACCGTTCAGGAGCGGCGGCTGGAACAGCATCGGCCGGTGCAGGACTTCGCCGAGCGCGCCGTCGCGCCGGTAGAGCAGGTTGCCGCGCACGGAGGCGTCGCTGCCGCCGACGCGGACCGTGTGATCCTGCGGGCCGGGCTCGCCGAACGCGACCAGCACTTTGCCGATGGCACCCGACTCGAATCGCATCGTGACGATGTTGAGATCCGATTCGGGATAATCGGGAAACGCGCGGTGATTGGCCGCCGCGAAGACTTCGACGATCTCTTCGCCGGCGATCCAGCGCAGCAGGTCGACGAAATGGCAGCCCGAGTAGACCAGCGGCGTCGCGTTGTCGGTCTCGCGCCAGCGATCGGTCTGGAACGCGCGCGTCGTCAAATCGTGAACGTAGTAGCCCTCGAGGTATGACAGCGCGCCGAGCGCGCCCTCGCTGACGAGCGCCTTGATGCGGCGATGCAGCGGCACGAAGCGCATCTGATGCACGACCGCGACGACCTGCGCCGGCGCGGCGGCGGCGGCGCGGCGAATCGCGCACAGGCCTTCGAGGGAGTCGGTCAGCGGCTTCTCCACCAGCACGTGCAGGCCGCGGGCGAGCGCGGCCACGACATACGACGCGTGGGTGGAGTCGGGCGTGCAGACGACCACCGCGTCGAGATCCGGCCAGAAGCGCTCCTCGTCAGCGACGAACTGCGCCGATGGCGCGTGGGCGGCGGCGCGCTGCACGGCCGTCTGCCCGGTGTCGAGGATCTTCGTGACGCGGCAGCCGGCGACGCACGACCAGTAGAACATGTGGGCCTGGCCCGCGCCGCCGAACCCGATGATGCCGATGCGCATCGTCATCGCCGCCGAATCGTGAGCAGGCGCATGCGCGAATCGATGCCGATCGACGACGGCCGTGGAACGCCGAGCGCGAGCGCCGCGCGATCGAGGCCGTAGATCGCGCCGGGGCCGAGCCGGTTCATTGCGTACCGGAGGTACTTGTTCGCAGGGCCGCCATCGGGCAGCCAGTAATAAATCTGCCGCTCGGCCGCGATGCGCAATCCGAGCGAGGCCACGAGCGACTCCCAGAACGAACGGCTGCGGTACCGCAGGTATCCGGATGGCTGGACTGTCGTCTCCGGCAGCGCAGCGGTGACGAGCAGCGCGCCTTCGGGGGCGAGGCGCGAGGCGAGCGAGGCGACCGCGTGAGAGACCGCCGCATCGTCCAGGATCAGGTGCAGGACCTCGAGGCTCTGGATCACATCGAAGGCGCGGCCCTGTGGATCGTCCCAGCGGCACAGATCGGCGGCGTGGAATTCTGCGCCCGCAATCTCAGCGCGAAGATGCGCCACGGCGCGTTCGGAGATGTCGATACCGACATAGGTCGCCGCCGGAAACTCGCGGCGGTAGAAGCGGGCGAAGTGCCCCTGGCCGCAACCGGCGTCGAGCACCGTCCAGCGGGAGCGTCGATCGAGGCCGAGCGGCGCCAGCGCCGCCTTCAGCGCCTGCCGCTTGCAGGCGTAGATTCGCTGGTTCAGCGTCTCGCCGGCGCCGAGCCAGCCCGACTCCGACAGCGTGAAGGCCGAGTAGCGCTTGTTCCAGAACTCGCGCAGACGGATCGCGTCGGAGTCGGTGACCTTCATGCCGCGTACAGCGCGAGATAGTCGGATGCGACGTCGTCCATCGTCCGCGGCGGGGTCAACGCATAGCGCCAGCGATCGACGGTGTCGGCCGGCGAGAGCGCGACCCGCGTGAGCGCATGCGCCCAGGCGTCGATGTCGCCGGGGGCGACCAGCAGGCCGTTGACATCGTCGGTAATCAACTCGGCGAGGTTGCCGACGCGGCTGCCGATGATCGGCGTCGCCGCGGCGATCGCCTCGAGCGCGACGGTTGGCCCGTTCTCGAACCACATCGACGGGCACAGCAGCGCGTCATAGCCGGCGAGCAGCGCCGGCACATCCGCCGCCGGAACGGCCGGGGCAAACTCGACGCGCGGATCGCCGCCGGCCACCTGCTGAAGCGAGTCGACGTAGCGCTGCGTCGCGTCGTCGAGCACCGGGCCGCGAATCTCCAGGCGGAAGGCGACGTCCCGCGATATCGCGGCGACGGCGTGCATCAACTCGGTCAGCCCCTTGGTTGGATGCAGGCGGCCGAGGTAGCCGAACACGACCGGCGCGCCATTCGCACGATGAACCGTCGATGGCGTGACGGCACCACGCTGGCTCACGCCAAGGCGGTTCAGCACGATCTTGTCTGCCGACGATCCGTTCGACACGAGCATGCGCCGCCCGGTTTCGTTCAGCACCACGACGCGATCGACGAGCGCGAACAGCTCGCGCTGCATCGCTTCGTATTCGCGGACCGAAGCGGGCATCCCGAGCGCAGTGCCCACTCGACCGGGCAGGCCCTGCAGCGCGACGCTTGCCGGCACCGGAACCGACGCGACGAGGCGCGCGCCAAGCTGCGGCATGCCGAGCCGCGTCAGGTTGCAGGCCGCGCATTTGCCAGCGCGGACCACGCCGTCGCAGGGAACGCGCCCCCACTGCATCAACTCGCCGCTGCGGCACATGAACCCGAACCCGGGCAGGTGACAGGTGACGATGACCCGGATGCCGAGTCGACGCGCTTCACGAATCTCTGGCAGCCCGACGCCGGTCGTGATGCTGTGGACGTGCAGGATGTCTGGCCGTTCTTCGGCGAGGAAGCGATGGAGTTGCTCGGCGCCGCGAACCGGGCGCCGGTGCTGCGCCTCGTCGCGCGTCGGCGCCGACGGCACCGGATATCGGAACACTGTCACGCCGTCGTGCTCGTAGCGGTGGGCAGCGGCGCGGTGCGAATCGGGCGCGGCGACGATCACCTGATGGCCCGCGTCGCGCAGCCGGCGACAGAGCGCCTCCACGTACACCTCGGTGCCGCCGACGCTGTCGGGAAAATACCAGCCGAGAATATGGACGATCTTCACGCGTGCGCCGCGAGATGCTCGAAGACTTTGACGCAGCCGGCAACGACGTGCTCGCACTCTTCCGGCGAGAAGTCGGCCGAAATCGGCAGGCGGACGAGCGACGCGGCAACGCGATCGGTCACCGGCAAATCCACGGCGGCAATCGCTGCGCGCTCCGCATACGGCGCCGAATGGAGCGGCACGTAGTGGAAGGCGGCGGCCAACCCTTCGGCGCGCAGCGCCTGGATCGTCCACGCGCGCTGCGCCGGCGCGACCAGCACCGGGAACACATGCCAGTTGGGCCCGCATCCGTCGGCCACGACCGGCAGCTGGACGACATCGCGATACGGCGCGAGCGCCTCGAGCAGCCGATTGGCCTGCGCGGTCTTGCGTCGCGTGATCTCCGGCAGCTTGGCGAACTGGACGACCGCGACGGCGGCGAGCAGATCGGACAGCACATAGCTGCTGCCTGTGCCGACCCACGTGTACTTGTCGCGATCGCCGCGCAGGAATGCGGTGCGGTCGGTGCCCTTCTCGCGCAGGATCTCGGCGGCGCGCATGCGTTCCTCGTGGTCGCGGATGATGAGCGCGCCTCCCTCGCCGCACACCAGATCCTTGGTCTCATGGAATGACAGCGTCCCAAGCGGGCTGCAGCAGCCGAGGGGCTGGCCACGCCAGGTTGCGTTGAGGCCGTGCGCCGCATCCTCGATCACGACGAGGCCATGGCGGTCCGCGATGCCGTTCAAGGCCTCCATGTCGCACGCCATGCCGCCGTAGTGCATCGCCAGAATCGCGCGTGTGCGCGGCGTGATCCGCCGCGCCACATCGGCTGGATCGAGCCCGAACGTCGCCGGGCCGATGTCGGCGAACACCGGCTGCGCGCCGCCGTTCAAGACCGCGTTGGCCGTCGACACGAAGGTGAAGCTCGGAAGAATCACTTCGTCGCCGGCTCCGAGGCCGGCGATCTTGACGGCGATCTCGAGCGCCGAGGTGCACGAGTTGACGGTGAGGACGCCGGCGCCCATGTGAGCCGACAGCAGCCGCTCGAGCTCGCGGCCGTGGACGCCGTCGCCGGCAACGCGGCCGCTGGCGAGCACGGCTCGCGCAGCGGCCTGCTCCCGTTCGTCGAACCAGGGCCGGTGCAGCGGCACCTGGCCCTCGCGAACCGGCCGGCCGCCGTCGATTGCCAACCGCTCGCTGGTCAGCACGTTGGTACTCCGCGCCTCTGGGCCGGCGTGCCGGCGTCGGCGCTTCGCTTCGGCGGGCGCAGATATTTGATCCAGTCGGAGATGCCGAGGCCGCCGTACTTGATGAAGTCGATCGCCGACTTGAAGCGCCGCCTGCGCACCATGCGGAAGATGCCGCGCGCCTGCACGTAGGTGTAGTTGCGTTTGGCGCGCTGCAAGGTCTCGCCGCTCAGCGGGCACTCGGAGGAGTTGAGCATCCGCCACGCGACGCCGGCCGCGTGCGCGTAGGCGAGGTCGTTGGTCGGCTTGACGGCCTCCTGCCCCGGATGGATGCGGTAATAGAAAAGGTCGCCGGGGACCAGCAGCACGTTGACGCGCGCGCAGGCGCGAATCCAGAACAGGTAATCGGCGGCGTGCGGCGTGTCCTCGAACCCTCCCAGCGCCATGAACGCGTCGGTGCGGAACAGCGCCGCGGCCGGCCCCAGCTGGAACAGGCCGTAGCCGAGATACTCGCGTTCGTAGGCCAGCTTCGGCGTCAGCAGCATCGGGCACGCCGCGCCGGGCCAGGCGTACGACGCCGACAACGCGCAGGCCGCGTCCGGCTCCTTGACGAGCGC
>Ga0070691_10001242_pt1 | contig 10748 bp, 11 predicted proteins | sample KBSK1101metaG_FD_64673 | JGI IMG/M metagenome (GOLD analysis project Ga0070691, IMG submission 64673) | Corn, switchgrass and miscanthus rhizosphere microbial communities from Kellogg Biological Station, Michigan, USA - KBS K1-10-1 metaG | ecosystem: Host-associated > Plants > Roots >... | reverse complement strand
CGCCCTGGAAGGCCTGGCCGATGCCGAGCGCTTCCTGCGGCTGGGTGTAGCCGAGCTGGAGCCAGCGAGAGAGGTCGGGGGAGAACGAGTTCGGGCCGCCTTTCCAGCGGCCGCCGCCGCCGACGATCATCGCATCGGTCGGAGGGGAGGTGGGTGCGGTGATCCAGCCGTTTCCCGAGCGAGTCGCCACGTAGCGATCGCCGAGGGGGTGAAGCAGGCCGGGGGTGTCCGCGAGGGCCGCCATGGAGCGGTAGAGCACCCGTTCGCCGTTCAGCGAGAAGGACGGTTCATAGGCGGCTTGGACGAACTTCTTCGGCGGGCTGACCATCTCCAGCGCCATGCAGTCGGGCAGGGCGACGGTGCCTTCGGGAAAGGCCGGGGAGGTCTGCGCTTCGCGGATCGCTTCGTTGGGGCAGGTTGCCGCTCCGGCCGGGGTCGCGGCCGGCACGAGGCCGGCCGCGAGCGAGGTGCAGAGGGCGAGGAGGGCGAGGGCCGCTCGGCCGGGGTCGATCGTGCGCTTGCCGGCCCTCATCGCTCCTCCTCGCTCTGCGCCGTCGCTCGGGCTCATCTACCTAGGGGGAGGTGGGGGTCGTGACTGCCCAGGTGCCGGTGGCCATCGATCCCTGAGGGGTAAAGAACGACGTGATGACGACTCCGGCGGTAGAAGCACCTTTGCCCCCGCCCCCTGCTTTGTTGATCACGACGAATCCGAACGGAGGTTCGCTGACTTCGGCCGCGTACACGCAGAGGTGTCCGGCAAGGGCCTGCGGTGCTTCAGCGGTGCCGGGGCACTCGGTGGTCGGCGTAGCTTCATCTTCCAGGTAGTGGACGTTGGCTGCTGCCAGCTCGGCGGGAAGCGGGATCGGAAAGGAGATCGGTGAGCGAATTTCGCTCAATCCCCCCGGCGCTCCTTCGACCTGCGTCGTGCATGAGGTTTCCGGCACTTCGCACGTCACGATGGGCAGGGGACCGAGGGCCCAAGCGCCGGTCTCGGTCTCACCCGGAGGCAGGGTGCCCAGGTCGGTCCAGGGAGAACCTTCCGGTCCTTCGGGGCCAGTCGCTCCGGGATCGCCTTTGTCGCCTTTGTCCCCTTTATCGCCTTTGTCCCCTTTGGCGCCTTTTTCTCCTTTGTCGCCTTTGGGACCCTCTTCGCCGTCAAGCCCGTTTGAGCCGTTGGAGCCGTCTTTGCCGTTGGCGCCTGCGGGTCCCTGTGGGCCTGCGGGACCTGCTGGTCCCCTGGGGCCCCTGGGGCCTTTTTTGGCTTTGGCCGAGGCGGTGGCCTTGCCGCTGCCCGAGTCGTTGGTCGCGGCCCAGGCGCCGCCGATCATGGCGAAGACCAGGGCGATCACCGAGATCGCGCCCGGGATGCCGAAGCGGTTGCGTATTGGCGAGAACATCAAATCTCTCTCCTTGTCCCATGAGCCCCTCTGCCTGCCGCTTCCCTTGCGGTCCCTGTGGCGGACTCGGTTATGTGGTCCCTGTTTCGCCGTGCGGTTGCAGTCAGTTCCTAGAAGGTGCTGTCTGTACCGCCGACATGGCTAGGAAAGCACCCCATCACGGAGTTGTCAAGGAAAGTTCCCAAAAGAGAAAACGCGTTCCTAGACGCGTTCCCTGGACGGATACGCCGGTACCTAAGCGCCGAGGCGCGCTGGTTGGTTCCGTCAGCTGTCGACGCCGGGAATCGGGTCGATCGGCAGCTCGCCGTTTACCCGTTCCAGATTTTCCAGGTCGAGCCTGTCCTGGCCGCGGTCCGCGAGGCGCTTAAATCCGACCAGCGTGCGCAAGGAGGCAAACGGAGTCAACGTCCCCCCTACATCAACCTCGACCGCACGATCCGCGGCGGTCTCGTAGTCGAGCGGCGGCAGACCTCCCCGCATGATGCCGATGATGCCGTAGCGGCTTTTAACACGCAGGTGGTGAGCCCCGGCCACATCGTCCAGGGCCAACGTCTTGTCGTCATGGAGGCGCGTTGCGCCGATCCGGTCGAGAAAGCGGACAATTGCCTCGTCGGCCTCCGACCCGTCGGGGACGAGCAGATCGGAGTCCTTGGTGGCGCGCACGTAACCATGCGCAATGACGGCGAAGCCGCCGATAACGACGTGCGGCAGACCAACCGCCTTGGCGTCGGCCACGACGCCGTCGAGATCAGGACCAGAGAGCTCGTCTTGGCGCATGTCCGGCCTTCACGGATGCGACCAACAGGGAGACCCCCTGTTGGGAGAGCTTCTGTCCATAGGCCACGCGCTGTGCAGGCGACAACGAGGCCGCAAACTCGGCTTCCTGGCGCTCCTCTTCCTCGTTTATCCGCGCCCACTCGGCCTCGTTGCCGGGGGCGAGGAGGGGCTTTTTGCGTTGTGTACTCATCGACACAGATGTTACGCCTGCCCCGGGGCGAGGCGAGTTACCTCCACGGGACCGAGGTAGGGGAGGAGGACCAGCTCGGCGCAGTCGGGGAGGAGGTCCTCCAGTTGGGCGGCTTCTCCCGCGGCCACCTTGCGGTGAGCCAGGGAGACGAGGGAGCCGATGGTGGAGTCCTCGGTCGAGGCGGGGAGGCGGGCGCCCTCGGGGCGCTCGGCGCGGCCCTGGCGCAGGGCGGGGGCCAGCTCCCCCACCGCCTCGGCGAAGCGGGCGGTCACGGCCGGGCCGGCGCCGCGCGACTCGACCAGGCAGAGGCGCGCGAGGTCGGGCTCCGCGGCGAGGAAGGCGAGGGCGGCGCGGGTGGCGGCGATCGCCCGGTGGGGCCAGTCGGGTTCAGGCTCGGCGGCCTCGGCGATCAGCTCGCGCAGGTGGTCGACGACGACCTCGAAGGCGGCGAGAAAGCACTGCTCCTTGCTCTCGAAGTTGGCGTAGAAGACGCGGCGGCTGACCTTGGCGTGGCGGACGACGTCGCTGAGGGTGACGGCGGCATAGCCCTTCTCGGCGACCGCCGCGGCGAGGCCGGCGATCAGCCGCTCGCGCTGATGGTGGGCGACCTGCTCGCGGCTGTAGCCGTGGCGGCCCGCGGGCAGGGGGCCGAGCTCTTCGGCAGGCATCAAGCGGCGGAGATCGCTTCGGCGACCTCGCCGGCCTCCCGCGCCGCTTCGTCCTCGCCGACGTAGGGGCGGAGGAGGAACTCGAGGGTCTCGGGCAGCAGGGCGCGCAGCTTGTCGGCTTCGCCGTTCATCAGCCGCTGGCCGAGCACCCAGACCACGCCGCCCGCCAGCGTCTCCTCGAGGCTCTCCGGCAGCTCGGCCCGGCGCGGGTTGAGCTCGCGGCCCGGGCGCAGCAGCGGCGCCAGCCGTTTCAGCGCCGCCTCGTGCTTGGCGGCGGCGTCGGAGCCGGCGGCGACGGCCTCGACCAGGACAGCGCGGGCGGCGGCGGGATGGGCGGCGACGTCTTCGAAGAGGGCGCCGAGCGCGGCGCCGACGCGGTCGGCCCAGGGGCCTTCTTCGCGCTTGTAGGCGTCTTCGACCCGGCCCACGGTGCGGTCGGTCGCCGCCTCGAGCAGGGCGAGGAAGGCGGCCTCCTTGTCGGGGTAGTGCTTGTAGAAGGTCGCGTAGCCGACCTTGGCGCGGCGGACGATCTCCTCCATCGTCGTCTCCTGGTAGCCCTGCTCGGCGATCAGCTCGGCCGTCGCGGCGAGGATGCGGCGGCGCTGGTCGGCGGCGGCCGCGTCGCGGCTGACCGGCTCGGGGCCGGGCGGCTGCCGGTTCTCCTTTCCGGGCAGGGCTCGCACAGCCCCAGGATAGCGCCAGTTCCCATTGGTACGAAACTGGTACTTGAGTTAGAGAAAGTTCCCAAACATAAGCTATGGTGTCCCGAATGGAAGCACCGGGACCTTTGCGCGCAGTCCGCTCGTGGGAGGAGGTCGACCCGGACCGTAGCGCCGACGCCGCCGTGCTGGAGACGATGCTGCTGACGGTCGGCGAGCTGGGCTACGCGAAGACGACCGTGCGCGAGGTCTGCGGGCGGGCGCAGATCGCCCAGGACCGCTTCCACCGCCGCTTCGCGAGCAAGGAGGCCTGCTTCGCGCGGGCCTATGAGGAGGCCGCCGAGCGGCTCGCCGCCCAGGTGCTCGCGGCCTGCGAGGAAGCGGCCGGCTGGCGCGAGGGCTTCCGCGACGGCCTCGCCGAGCTGCTGCGCACCGTCGCCGAACAGCCGCTGCTGGCGCGGGCGCTTCTGCTCGAGGTGCGGGCGGCGCGCGGGGCGGCCTGGGAGGCCCACCAGCGCCAGGTCGAGCGCCTCACCGCGGCGCTCGACACCGCCCGGGGCGAGCCCGGCGCCCGGCCCGACGCCAACCCGATGACCGCCGGCTTCATCGCCGGCGCGATCGAGGAATCGCTCAGCATCGAGCTCGCCGCCGGTCGCGCCGAGGCCGTCCCCTTCCTGCTCGACGACCTCGCCCGCCTCGCCTTCCTGCAGCTCTTCGGCGAGGAGTAGGCGGAGCGCATATACGCTCCCAGCCATGGACCGGGGCGAGTCTTGCGCTGAGCTGCTGGCCGGACACTTTGCGGCGGGGCGGCATCTGGTCGTGGGGCTCGATCCCGACGTGTCACGGATCCCAACCTCGGTCGCGCCCGGGGGCTCGGACGCCGAACGGGTAATCGAGTTCAACCGCGCGATCGTCGCGGCGACCACCGACGTTGCCGCCGCCTACAAGCCGAACGCCGCCTTCTACGAGGCGCTCGGCGAGGACGGCTTCTACGCGCTGGAGGAGACGATCGCGACAATCCGCGACCGCGTCCCCGGCGCCGCCACGATCCTCGACGCCAAGCGGGCCGACATCGGCTCGACCAACGCCGGCTACGTCACCGCCGCCTTCGACCGGCTCGGCGCCGACGCGATCACCGTCCATCCCTACCTCGGGGGCGAGGCGCTCGCGCCCTTCCTCGCCCGCGCCGAGAAGCTCGTCTTCGTCCTCGCCCGCACCTCGAACCTCGGCGCGGGCGAGCTACAGGACCTCGAGGACCGCGACGGCGTGCCGCTCTACCGCCACGTCGCCCGCGCCGTCGCCGGCGAGTGGAACGACGCCGGCAACTGCGGCCTCGTCGTCGGCGCCACCTATCCGGAGGAGATGGGCGCGATCCGCGCCGACGTCCCGGCGACGATGCCGATCCTCGTCCCCGGCGTCGGCGCCCAGGCGGGCGACGTCGGCGCCGTGGTAGCCGCCAACCGCGCAGCCCGCAGCGACGCCTACCTGATCGCCGCCTCGCGCTCGATCCTCTACGCCTCCGCCGGCGAGGACTTCGCCGACGCCGCCCGCGCCGCGGCCGAGTCGCTCGACGCCGAGATCCGCACCGCCGCCTCCGCCTGAGCGCCGGGCCCTATTTGCGCTTGGCGATCTTCGCTGCCTCGGCGCTGCCGAGGTAGGGCGTCAGGGTGAACTCGACCAAGTCGGGAAGCAGCTCCTCGAGCTCTTCGGCCTTGCCGGCGATGATGCGGCGGGAGATCAGCGAGACCATGCCGCCGACGAGCGCTTCCTCGGTGGTCGAGGAGAGGCGCGAGAGGACCTCGGGCGGGCGGCCTTTGCGGCCCTCCTGGAAGTAGGGGACGAAGCTCTGGATCGCCGCGTCGTAGCGCTCGACGACGGCCGGGCCGGCGACCAGCGCCTCGACCATGCAGAGGCGGGCGAGGTTGGGCTCGGCGGCAAGGAAGCTCAGCATCGCGTCGATCCCGGCACGGATCGCCTGCGGCCACTCCTCCTCGGCGTCGAAGGCGGTCGAGACCCGCTCGCGCAGCTCCTTCATCACGGTGTCGTAAGCGGCGACGAAGCACTCGTCCTTGCTGGCGAAGTGCTCGTAGAAGGTGCGGCGGGAGACCGCGGCGGCGCGGGTGATGTGGGCGATCGTCGTGCCCGAGTAGCCGTTCTCGGCGATCGCCTCGGCGAGCCCGGCGATCAGCCGCTCCCGCTGGTTATGAGTGACGAACTCGCGGGGCAGGCCGTGACGGCCCGGGGGCAGGCGCGCCAGCTCGGGCGGATACTCCTCGAAACTCTCCGTCGGCGGCTTTTCCTTGCCTCCGCGTTTCTTTGCCACGTCGCGAGCATATCCCCCCGGCACGGCGGATTCACGGCTGAGCTCCGCCATAGCCGCCTCGATACCCAAATACGGCATCACCGCGGCGGACATGAGCTGGGGGACGAGGCGGGGGAGCTCGTCGACGTCGCCGCGCACGACGCGCGAGTAGATCTGCCCGTAAGCGGAGCCGGCGAGCGCCTCGGCGGTCGTGTGCGGGACCGATTCGGGGTCCTCCATCTCCTGGCGACCGGCGTCGATCAGCGACGCGATCACCCGCATCGTCATGTCGCGGCGGGCGCGGGCGGCGTCGCCGGCGGCCAGCACCTCGACCCCGAAGGAGGCGCGGCCGGGGTCGTGGCTGAGCCCCTCGATCACCTGGTAGGCGACGGCGCGCAGGCGGTCGGGCCACTCTTCGCAGCTCTCATACGCCCGCACCATCGTCTCCAGGCACTGCTCGTTGAGGTCCTGCCAGGCGGAGAGGAAGCAGTCGTACTTGCCGCGGAAGTGGCGGTCGAAGGCGGGGCGGTCGAGGCCCGCCCGTTCGAGGATCAGGTCGATCGTCGTTTCGCCGTAGCCGCGCTCGGCGGCGATCTCGATCAGGGCTGCGACGATCTGTGCGCGCTCGGAGCTGCCGGTCCGATCGCGGGTCTCCGTGTCAAGCACTAGCGCATGGGGCCCCCGATCCCTGCCCTGGCTACCGCTTGTCCGGCTGTTTTTGCGGTTCGGCGGCGGTCCGCTTGGCGGACTCGGCGCCGACGTAAGGCGTAAGCGAGAACTCGACCAGCTCGGGGAGGAGCTGCTCGATCTCCTCCACCTGCCCCATCACGATGCGCTGGTAGATGATCCAGAAGATCCCGCCGACGATCGTCTCCTCGAGTGTCCCCGGCAGGCTCTCACCCTTCGGCGCGACCTTGCGGCCCATGCGGAAGAGCGGCACGAAGGCCTGGATCGAGCGTTCGTAGCGCTCGACCGCGGCGGGGCCGGCGGAGAGCGCCTCGACGATGCAGGTGCGGGCGAGGGCCGGCTCGGTGGCGACGTAGTGGAGGAAGGCGGCGAGGCCGGCGTTGACCCGTTCGGGCCAGGCGTCGACCCGGCTGGCGGCGTCGACGACGCGGCGCAGCGCCTCTTTGACGGCGAACTCCGAGGCGGCGAGGAAGCAGTCTTCTTTGGAGGAGAAGTTCTCGTAGAAGGTGTTGCGGGCGATGCCCGCGCGGCGCACGATGTCGGCCACGGTGACCGCCCGGTAGCCCTTCTCGACCGTCTCCTCGGCGAGAGCCGCGACTATGCGGGCGCGCTGGTGCCTGGTGATGAACTCACGGGGTAGAGCCTGCCGTCCTGGGGGCATTCTGGTTGCCTGGGGGACACGCTCAGCCACCCGATCCAAGTTACTCATAGCCAGCTGAACTTCAAGCTGGACGGAAGGGCGATATACCGCTAATGTACCGAGGTCTAGACAACCTGTTCCCTAGATCCGAAGGAGGGGTAGCGATGGGGAGGCAGGCCGCAACCAACGTCCGGGCAGGGGCAGAGGGGACCGGCAGCATCAGGGAAGTTCAAGCACTCCCCCACTCTCCCAAGCTCGAGCTTGTGAATTCTTCCAAGCGCGAAAAGATCCTCGAGGGAATGCTGGAGGCGGTCGGGGCGGAGGGCTACGACGGCACCTCCGTACGCACGGTTCTCGACCGAACCGGGCTCTACCGGCAGGCCTTCTACGACCACTTCGCCGATAAGGACGCCTGCTACCTGGCGGCGCTCGAGATGGGGATCGCGCGGCTGGAAGCCGTGGTGGCGCGGGGGGCAGCGAGCGAGGAGAGCTGGCGCGGGCGGCTGCGAGCCGGCCTCGGGGCGCTGCTCGACCGGCTCGACGCCGAGCCGGATTTCGGCCGCGGGGTGATCGTCGAGGTCCACGCGGCGGGTTCGCAGGCCCTGGCAAGACGGGCCGAAGCGCTGAAAAGAGCGGCCGATTTCATCGATCTGGCGCGGTTGGACGCCGGCGAGTCGGAGTCGCCGCCGCAGATCGCCCCGGAGGGGATCGTCGCCGGCATCCACGCGATCATCCATTCGCGGCTCTCCACCGGGGCTACCGAGGGTTTCCGCGCCCTGCTGCCGGAGTTCATGTACTTCGCCGTGCTGCCCTACTTCGGCGCCGATGCCGCCGGGGCGGAGATGCAGGCCGCCCGCGCCTGAGACGATCTGTCCGCGAGAGCCCGTTGGACAGGAGCGGAGTCCTGCCCTACATTGAGTCGCGATGGATTCGCCGTCCACTTCGAATCCAGAAGCACCGCTCGATCGCCACGGGTTACCGCGCGCATACGTGATTCGCACCGAGCGCGAGCGGCTGAGGGAGGCGATGGTGCGGGTCTCGGCGGCGAAAGGCTACGAGGCGACGACGATCGACGACGTGGTCGAGTACGCGGGGGTGACGAGGGAGACCTTCGACGAGGTGTTCGGCGACAAGGAGACCTGCTTCCTGGAGGCTTACGAAGCGGTCTTCGACGTACTGATCGCCCACGTCACGGCGGCCTTCGAGGCGGCCTCGGACGCGCCCTGGCCGGAGCAGATCGAGGCCGGGCTGCGGGCGCTGGTCGAGCTGTTGGCGATAGAGGCCGACATCGCGCGGATGGCGATGGTCGAGGTGACGGCGGCGGGCGACGACGCGCGCGAGCGCTACCGGGCGATGTTCACCCGCTTCACCCCGTTCCTCGAGAAGGGGCGGACCTACGCCGGTCGGGACGCCGAGCTGCCCGCCGACACGGCGCGCTTCGCGGTCGGCGGGGCGGCCTCGCTGATCTTCGACGAGGTGCGGGCGGGGCGGGGGCCGGAGCTGAAGCGGATCCTTCCCGACCTGGTCTTCGCCGTGCTGATGCCGTACCTCGGGCCGGAGGCCGCCGAAGACGAGATGCGCCGAGTGACACGGGAGGGGTAGGTGTTGGGGGATCGGGGGTGTCCCCGATCCCCCCACTCAGACGCCTTGCCCGTGACGACCCTCGCCCGAAGCAAAGCGAGCTGCGCCACGAACGGCAACGTCGAGCACTTCGTTGCCTAAGCGAGCCTCCAGGGCGAGGCCATTGGCTAGGGGCTGGCCGAAGCCTTCTATTGCTGCTTGGCGGTCTGCGAGCATGGTCTCTTGAGGGAAGCCGGCGATGCGCTCGGCCAGCTCGAGGGCACGGTCGAGGTGCTTGCCCGGCTCGACGACCTCGTTGACGAGGCCGATCCGGTGGGCCTCGTCTGCCGGGACCGGGCGGCCGGTGAGGATCAGCTCGAGCGCGCGGCCCATGCCGACGACCCGGGGCAGGCGCTGGGTGCCACCGTCGAGCAGGGGGACCCCCCAGCGGCGCTCGAAAAGACCGAAGGTCGATTGCGGGGTGGCGATTCGCATGTCGCACCAGAGCGCCAGCTCGACCCCTCCGGCGAGGCACCAGCCGTCGACCGCGGCGATCGCCGGCTTGGCCGGGGTGAGCCGGGTCGGGCCCATCGGCCCGTCGGGATGGCTGACGTCGAGGTTCATCGCCTTCAGGTCGGCGCCGGCGCAGAAGGCCTCGCCGCCGGCGCCGGTGAGGACGAGCACGCGGGCGTCCTCGTCGGCCTCGAAATCGGTCAGCCCCTGGCGGAAGGCCGCGGCGGCGTTCGCGTCGATCGCGTTGCGCCGCTCCGAGCGGTCGATCGTCAGCACGGCGGCCGCGCCGAGGCGCTCGTAACGCAGTTCGTCCGTCATCGCGCTGGGAGTCTGCCCGAAATGCGGGAGAAGGGAGTGGGCGGGCTAGTCGACGACGAACCTCCGGGTCTCGCCGGCGACGCCCAACTCCCGGGTTACGCCCCGGCGCGCCGCGGTCATCAGGGCAGGCACTGGATGACCGATCGCCAAGCTAGAGACCGACCCGGACGCCGCTCGATTCGGGCACGAAAAAGCGACCGGGGACGGCGCCCAAAGCCTGCCTCGCGCGTAGCCTTCGCACGTAGAAGCTCTTTGCGCCACCTTCAAGACGGTGTCCCGCTGGCTTCCGCAGGGCCTGTCTTTCCCAGTCGCAAAATCAACCTAGCTCGCCGTCTCGGCGGCGTCTAGGGGCCAGCGAGGATCGACCCCGCAAAGTCCGGGTAAATCGCCCCCAGATACCCTGCTCGGATGCGCGTCGACGAGATCCTCGCGGCTAACCGGCCGGTCTTCTCGGTCGAGTTCTTCCCGCCCAAGAGCGAGGAGGCGACCGAGCAGCTGTACGCGACGGCACGCTCGCTGCGCGAGCTCGACCCCGACTTCGTCTCGGTCACCTACGGGGCGGGCGGGTCGACGCGCGACGGCACGGTGGAGATCACCCGGGCGCTGAAGGACGAGCTCGGCTTCGAGACGATGGCCCACCTGAGCTGCGTCGGCGAGACGACCGAGGGGCTAGCGACGACGCTCGACCTGATCGCCGCGGCCGGGATCGAGAACGTCTTCGCGCTGCGCGGCGACCCGCCGCGGGGGCAGGAGGACTTCGTCCAGCCCGAGGGCGGGCTGGGCAGCGCGGCGGAGCTGGCCGCCTTCGTCGGCTCGCGCTGGGACTTCTCCGTCGGCGGCGCCTGCTTCCCCGAGGTGCACCCGGAGGCGCCCGATCTCGAGACCGACCTCGACTACCTGAAGAGCAAGGTCGACGCCGGCGCCTCCTTCCTGATCACGCAGCTCTTCTTCGACAACCGGGTCTACTTCGACTTCGTAGAGGCGGCACGGGCAAAGGGGATCGAGGTGCCGATCCTGGCCGGGGTGATCCCGGTCGC
>Ga0070691_10001241_pt1 | contig 10752 bp, 5 predicted proteins | sample KBSK1101metaG_FD_64673 | JGI IMG/M metagenome (GOLD analysis project Ga0070691, IMG submission 64673) | Corn, switchgrass and miscanthus rhizosphere microbial communities from Kellogg Biological Station, Michigan, USA - KBS K1-10-1 metaG | ecosystem: Host-associated > Plants > Roots >... | reverse complement strand
CGCCTCGTATTGGACGGTTGTTCCAAACGATACGACAAAGATGCGCGAGTGGAATCGGTGCAACGCGCGCCTCCAGGTACTCGCCGATCGAGTGGATGCAATTTTCCCGTCTCTATACACGTTCTACGACGACGAGCACGGCTGGGAGGTCTATGCGAGAGCAATGCTCGCAGCAGCTCGGAAATATGGAAAACCTGTCTATCCATTTCTTTGGCCTGAATACCACGAAAGCAATCCGAAGCTGGGCGGACAGGCGATACCGGCTGAATACTGGGCGAGGCAACTCAACCTTTGTCGGCAGGCAGCGGACGGCATTGTCCTCTGGAGCGGCCTCAAGCGGCCGTGGGACGGTGCAGCTCCGTGGTGGCAAGAAACCAAGAAGTTTCTTGAGCAACTTCAGGTAGACCGGCGGGCGAAGGCCGCGCCGTAGGTGGTTCGACGGATCACCTTGCCCGTTGCTTGGGAAGCAGTCGGCGGACGGTCGTTCGCGGATTGCGAAAGTCGACCGCCAGTAATTCGATTGCTTGGGCGATCGTAATATCAGCGTCTGCCTCCACCACTTGTGCTGCTGTCGCGTACCCAAACTTGCGGAAATAGACGAGCGCTGCACCAAAAACCAAGGCGAGAAGCCCTGCTGCAATCGCCCGGAACAACAAGTGGCGGCTGTCTGCGCGAGCGGGGGGGGCCGGGTGGTTCACGACGGCGATCGCCGGTGTGTCCCGAGCCTCATCAATCTTCGCCTGCTCGTATGCCGACGAGACCGTCGCGAAAACCTGCTGGCGAAGAGTGACGTCCCGAGCCAGGCGGTCTTCGGCGAATGCCAAATCCGGCGACGAGCGGTATTCCCGATTGGTTTGGAGAAACTGCTCGAGGCGATCCTCGGCGTTGCGCAGCTCCTTTCCGGTCTCGACGAGCTGCTGCTCAGAAGATCGGCGTTCAGCTGATGCTTGCGTGTGTCGCGATTCGACGTTGAATCGATCCACTGCCCTCACTATTGCACTGCCCAGCCCCGCGGCATCCGACGGGTTGCGTGCCCAAATACTGAACGAGACAATACCCGTCTTCTGATCGTCCGAACTGATCATTCTCCGTCGAATTTCGCGAACGGCTTCGTCACGTCGTTTATTCGGATCATCGCTCGTCGCGCCTAGCACGTCCGCCACCATGCGGGGGGCCGTTCCGCCCGCGGCGCGCGGAACCGTATCGTCAGCAACCCACCCGAGCAACTCATCCGCATCTAGCAACGCGGCATAGAAGGCCGGCGTCTGTCCGAGATCCCCTTGCTGAAGATTGACGCCAAGCTGGGCGGCAATGCCCGTTAGGTTGCTTTGCGATCGCCCGGACTGCGGCACAAACTCACCTGTCGCCGTAAACGATCTCGGGAGAGCCAGGGAGATGCCGATAGTCAGCGCCAAGGCCACTGCGACGGCCCTGTAGATCGTATCCCTGCCCTCAAGCGCAGCCAGCGCGATCGGCCGGAAAAGCGCACTAGCGGGCACAGCGACAGGAGCGCCGTCGAGCGCATCCCCGGCTACATTATTCATCCCATCTGCGGGCTATGGTCCACTTCTTCATATCGGTCGTATCCGTCGAGGTCTTTCGTTAACTTAGCGGGAGTAAGATTACGCTTCCCGCACGACGTCCGGCAGTAGGGGGCAGCGATCCGCGCAAGCGCGGGCCGACGCGCCCGTATTTACGTGTGCTTTTACGTGATCGATTGATCGCGCACATTCGGTGCGCGGTTTGCCTCGCGAGGATTGCAATGCAGTCAGCCCGTCGTATTGGAAGGACTCTACTCATTGTGTTCGCAGTTGCCGGCGCGCGCCCGGAACTAGGGCGTGCCCAGCAGCCGTCGAAGCCGCCGACGCCAACAGTCGTTGCACCCACGCAACGCACCGCGGCTGAGAGCACTGCGACGGCGCTGGGTAAGCCCATGACCAACGCTGATATCGCCAACCTCATCAAGACGTCAGGCCTATCTGAGGATCAAGTAAAGGCGCGCTTGCAGGCTGCAGGATACGACCCTTCGCTCGCAGAGCCCTTCTTCGCGAGCGATCAGACGCAAGCGGCAGCGGCCGCCTCGATCGCGGCCAATCCCGCGTTCGCAAAAGCACTCGCCGACGTTACGCCTCCGAGTCAGCCGCTGGATACGACCCAGCACGACACGACGCAAGCGCCAACAAAACCGTTGCCAACGGCCGACGACAAGGCAATGCGAGTCTTCGGGAAGCGAATTTTCGCGGCCACGAGCAGTTCATTCGCCCCGCCGATCAGCGGGGTCATCGACGCCGGGTATCGGCTGGGCAATGGGGACCAGCTGCAGCTAGTGGTTACGGGTCAAGTCGAACTCGCGTACTCACTCGACGTTAGGCCAGACGGCACGGTGATTATCCCGACAATCGGGCAGGTCTCAGTTGCAGGCCTGACGTTAGACGCTGCACGAACGCTTATAAAGAGCCGCGCGGGCCGCTTTTACAGCGGCTTGAGCGATGGCAAGACGAGCTTGGATTTGTCCGTAAGCCGGATCCGCAACATCCAGGTCTTTGTGATCGGAGAGGTGGAACATCCCGGCGCATATGAAATCAGCGCTCTGGCAACGGCGTTTCACGCACTCTCTCGGGCCGGCGGCCCGACGATTCGCGGGACATTCCGGAACATCGAAGTTCGCCGCGGGGGATCTGTCGTACGGCACATCGACCTTTACGACTATCTCCTGCGCGGTGATGCGTCGAACGACATTCGGCTCGAGCAGGGTGACATCTTGTTCATAGGGTTGAACCGGCGAGCAGTTGCGATCGCAGGGGAGGTCCGGCGGCCGGCGATCTTCGAACTAATGCCAACGGATGGCTTCCGGTCGCTCATCGACTTCGCGGGAGGCCTCGGCGCGACGGCAGCTACGGATCGTCTTCAAATCGACCGAATTCTCCCTCCTGCCGAGCGCAAGCCTGGCCACGACCGCGCGATCATAGACATCCCCCTCCGAGGGCAGGTCACGTCGCTCGACACAGTGAATATCGTCGATGGCGACTCAGTCACCGTCTTTCAAATCGATGATCTGCGACGGAACCAAGTTGAAATTGATGGTGCCGTTTTTGCGCCCGGACAATACGAATGGCGGACGGGTCTGACGCTCGACTCACTCGTTCAACGCGCCGGGGGACCGCGCCCCTCCGCGTTGACGGACCGTGTGAAGGTCACGCGCCCGATATTGCGTACAGGCCGACAGCAGATATTCTCGCTCGATCTGGCCGATCCCAAGAGCGCGGCGTTCGCCCTGCAAGAGTTCGACTCCGTAAAGGTTCTCGACGGGAAGCTTTCATACCCCGCCGGAACGGTGACGATCGCTGGAGCGGTATTCACACCAGCGACTCTCCATTTCGTCGAGCACATGACACTAAAGGATCTCGTTGAACTCGCGAATGGAATGCAGCCATGGGCCATACTAGATCAGGTGCAGATCGTTCGCCGCGATTCCGCGTCTGGAAAGCGCGCGTTCTTTTCAATTGACTACCGCGATCCAGGCGCGCAGTTATTCCCCCTTCAGCGCATGGACGACATTACGGTCCTTGACTCCCGTGCCTCGGATCCGACCCGCATGGTCACGATTCTCGGCGCCGTAGTCACACCCGGAACGCGTCCATTTGCGGACGGAATGACCTTAGGCGATCTAATGGCGACCGCCGACGGCGTCCGCGAAGAGGCGCAATACGTCGACGTCGCGCGCCCGCGCCGCGAGGTGACGTATTCCGATACACTCTCCACGCTCCGTCGCTTCCCGCTAGACCGAAACCTTAAGCTTTCTCCCGAGGCGCTTCGCTTTCCACTCGAACGCTTCGATCAAGTCTCGGTCCGCAGTGGCCCGGGGTTTCGCGCAGGTGCATCCGTGACGGTCGACGGGGCGTTCGCCTATCCGGGCACCTACTCGATTGAGCGTGATGGCGAGCGGGTAAGTTCCGTGTTAAAGCGCGCAGGGGGCCTGTTGCCGACGGCATACACGGGCAGTTTCCGCCTAACCCGCGCGGGCCGTCCGGTGCCCATCGATCTCAACAAGGTATTCGGCGGCGATAAGCTACAAGACATTCCGCTCATGGATGGCGACCAACTTCAGATCGATGCAAACACTGGCGTGGTCTTTGTAGGTGGAGCTGTTGAACGGCAGGTAGCGGTTCCGTTCAATGCCAGTTGGGTGGCTCGTGACTATATCGACGCGGCAGGTGGATACACGCTCAAGGCAAACAAGAGCAGCATCGTCGCGGTATATCCGTCCGGTGCGGTCAAGCGCTTCGCTCGTCATTTTTGGCAGAGCGAGCCGAAGCTCGCGCCGGGAACGACGATCACGGTCGGAACACTTGATGACACGGACAAGGGTGACTGGAAGCAGACGCTGGCTACTGCAATGCAGATTGCGGCCACAATCTCTTCGCTGATCATCGGAATCGTCGCCGTAAGAAAACTGTGACCCCGTGAGGCGAGCATTTTGGCTGTGTCTCGCAACCGTCGCCTTCCCCTGTGCGGCCTGGGGTCAGCTCTATACGTCGCTACCGGATAGCGTCGCTCCGCGACTCGATTCTGGAGCAATTCATAGCGTCGACACGGCGTTCGCGCGCCGGTTCGTCGACGCTGCCAGTTGTGGGGCAAAGAAGTGGACGCCTGACTTTGCCACTGCGGCTGGACTCCAAACCAGCCTTGCTCCGTACCGACAGCTCCTGGCGAAGGATCTCGGGATTCTGCCGATAACACTCGGCGGGCAGCGCCTCGACGGACACGTGGTCTATTCGGACTCGTCCTATGAGCTGAGCTACGTGCTGTACACGAGTCGGCTGCTGAATGTCAGCACGGCAGCGTACATCCTTCGACCGCTGGCACGCGTCTTCCCTCCCCGGGCCGTCATCCTCTTGCATGGGGTGGGGATGTTGCCAGAACAGAGTTTCGGCCTGCGAATTCCCGGAGACGGCGCTGGTGTCACGCGCCCCGACTCCAGCACCTTTATCGGCCTCGGCCTCTCGCTCGCCCAGCGCGGTTACACAATCATTGCGCCGGTGGTGTGGGAGGAGCCTGCCTCAGTGTCTACGTTGCCATGGTCAACGGCGAGTCGCCTGGGCTTCCTGTACGCCATGAAGATAGGATCGGGCGGCGCGCTCACGCTTCTCGAGTCGCAAGTCCTGGCAACCGTCGACTACAGTGTAATCAGCGGCCTCGCCCAGCCGGGAAACATCGCGATCGCCGGCTGGGAAGAGGGCGCGTTGCTCGGATCGGTAGCGGCCATAGCGGATGCGCGCATTGGCGCCGTTATTCGCCTCTCGCCGCCGATTGACCGGTCCAGGTTCCGCCTCAGGAGTTTCGATCGGATAGACGCAGCACCATTCATGCAGATCGACTGTTCGGTCGACGAACGCGTCCAATCCGCACTCGCATTGCCCCGAAGGTTCTTGTGGGTGTGGACCGACGCTGAAGCGGCGACGAATCCAGCGCGAAGATACATCGACACTACCGTGGTGGCGGACGTACGCCGGGAAGCCATGGTAAGCGGCTACGATTCCGCCGCCGTTAGGTCGGTTCGTGTGGCCGGTCCTCGCGCAAACCCTGGGTCTGTAGTAGCCAACTGGCTGGACGGGCAGTTCTTCTTTGCGAAGGCGGTATGGCTCGCTCCGCCGAAGCTGGCCATCCCCCAGGCAGAGACATTCCCAGGCGATGTCGTCAACGACCAGCAGAACAAGATGTCGGGATTCGTCGGAAGCATCGGATCTTGCAAAACCATCGACACCGGGTTTGTCCGAGTCAACACCGAGCGCCTCGGCGGGTCGCGTCTAGCGGTCGCCAACGCCATACGACAGGCGGCCAAAATACGCACGCACGTACCTACCGGGATTCGCTCGGTGTCGCGCGTTGAACTCGGAACCGCGCAGGGCTATCGGCTAGCTGAAGTGACCGTTCGTTTGAGTGACTTTGAAGTACCTGTCGTGGGATTGCTCGCCACGCCCCTGCAAGCAACGCGAGCTGCGCCCGCCGTCGTGTCGTTTAATGGTGACGACGGCGTGCTCCAGGCATTCGGCTACGAGCCTCCGCATCTGACTCCATATATGCACGGCTACGCCGACTACTATGCGCGGCGCGGCTATGTAGTGTTTGTGCCTTACTTGCCGATCTGGTTTACCAACGCCGGGAGCAGCACCATCCTGAGTCGCGACGTGCGGAACTCATCATGGAGCGCTATGGTGCCGTATTACGAGGCCGCCGTGTCGTTCGTGGAGAGCCTCCCGAATGTCGATCCGCAGCGAATCGCGGCTTATGGTATTTCTTTCGGTGGTGTGGCGGCGCTGGTTACGACTGCAGTGGATGCACGACTCTCAGCCTTGGTCTACTCGAACATTCCGCTCGACCAGCGGGCACTCTTCTCCACGGGAGCCGGCGGACTGGTCCCGACTTGGTGGATCGAGACCTGCGGCTACATTGACGCCGCGTTTGATGCGATCGCTCCTCGGCGATTTGTTTGGGAAGCGGGCGAAGACTCGACATTCGAAAACCCAGGGTATGACGCGGTGTTACGGATGAGAGATCACTACATTGCGGCGGGCGCTCCCCAGCAGTTCCAATTCGTTCGACATGGGGGGGGGCACGAAACAAGGCCCGGCGGCTTCGAGATTTTTCGCAGCGCGCCCTGAGCAGCCAGGGCGACTCTCAAGCCCTCGCTACCCCGCCCTGCACGTTCCACTCGCGCGCCCATGCCGCGAAAGACAACACCCGCCACCGACTGAACCCGCGGGGTTCGGGCTGCCCAAGTCGCATAGCCTCGTGATTCCAGGATATGATGTCCGGCAGACGCTGGGCGCCATCCCGCAACACCTCGGCGCTCCACGCACTGAGGTCGCCCATCCACAGTCGCTCGGGTGCAAGAAATCCGATCTTCGGGCGCGTCACAATGACGTCGGGCAAGAGTCCACCGACCGCATCACGAAGGATCGACTTGGTTCGGCCGTGGCTGTCAACCAGGAGCTCCGGCGCCAAGGACATCGCGAGTTCGGCTAGTCGCGGCGTACAAAAAGGAACACGGCTCTCCACCGACCATCGCATCGAATTCCGGTCTTCGAACCGAAGCAGCGCAGGCAGCGTGCGCTGTTCGACGAACGCCACCAATTCGTCCTGCAGGTCAGCGTGCCCACGATGCCAGAGCGATTCGACGTCCGGGAGACGCGATTCGAACCAGTCTCGATTCACCCAATCCGGCACGATCGGCTCACCCAGCAATCCCAATGCTGTTCTCGCGACAGACATAGGGAGCAGGCGCACAATAGCGCTAGCGATCATGCGGGCGCGCGCGTTTGAACGGGCGACGAACTCAAATGTGCTCAGTATGCGACCGACCTCGCGCCAACGTCCCTCGCGCAGCAGCATCGCGATGCGCGCGGCAACAGCCGGCACATACCCACCAAACAGCTCGTCCGCGCCCTGACCGTCCAATAGTACTTTGACACCCGCCGCGTGGGCGGATTGAAACACCGCGTACTGCGCAACGATGCTCAGCGAGGCGAACGGTTCACCCTGACATCGCACGACATCGGCCACGGCCCCGGACAAATTGACCCCGCCGTGCGTCACATGGCCGGTCAGTCCGAATGCGTCAACCGCGGCGCGTACGTATGGCGCTTCACTCTGGCTGTCGTCCGGTGAGATGAAACTGAAAGCGTGAATAGGAACTGAGGGACCCAACTGTCCGCGCATGTGTGCGACGAGCGCTGTCGAGTCGAGCCCGCCGGACAAGCACGCTCCGACCGGCACGTCGCTCCGCAAATGCAACGCGACGCTAGCGGACAGTTCGGCGGCAACCGATTCGCGCGCAGCCCCCGCACTGACCTGCACCTTATTACGCGAAAGGCGCCAGTAGCGAGTAGCCACAGGGGGAGACCCATCAGCCCCGAATACGATTGCGTGCGCCGGCGGGACGCTCCTGACGTCGTCGAAAAACGTCTCTTCCGTATCGTCGGTCACCCCGAATCGGAGAAACTGCAAAGCAGCGCGTGGATTGAGTCGCCAGTCGGCCCGCGCCACGGCTCTGAGCGCGGCGAGCTCGGATGCAAAGTGCAGTATGCCGGATTCCATCGAGTAATAAAGCGGCTTGATGCCAAAATGATCCCGGCCCAGCAACGCCTCGGCGCGGACGAGGTCGACATACGCGAACGCAAACATCCCGGTCACTTCTTTCAGAAAGTCCGCACCGCGCAACCGGAGCCCTGCCAGGAGTACCTCGGTGTCCGAGTGCGTGCGAAGGTGCACGTCCCGGCTCAGCTGTGCGCGCAGCTCGACGTAATTGTAGATCTCGCCATTGAAAACGAGCGCCGCTTTTCGGTCATCAGATATCATCGGTTGATGGCCGGCGTGTCCAAGTTCGATGATCGAGAGCCGACGGTGGCCAAGGACGAGGGGCGCGCGACCACCTGCGAATGCGCCTGAGGTGCTGCCGTCCTCGATCGGGTCAATCGACCCACGCCAGCTTCCGCACGCGAGACCAGCGTCGTCTGGGCCGCGATGACTCAGCACCTGGCAAGCCGTGCGCACGCGCTCCACGCTCGCCGATCCCGACCCGAAGCTAATGCTACCGACAATGCCACACATGTTCCTTCCCGTGTTTGCCTAAGACGCGACCGGGCTTTGACCAGCGCCGCGGCTCGCCAACGTCGCGACGGTCGCTGCAAGCGCTACCCACAGCGTTCCTGACTCCCAGACGTCACCGGAGAGCATCGTTTCGATCAACAACTGAATGAACACCACCCCCAGCCACGCATCTACCGACCCGGAGCGCATAAGCCGAAGCGCGGCGTGCGTTCCGATCGCGAACAGCACAATGATCGGAATGCCGCCCGCGAGCCCCGTCGACATCAGCGCATCCAGGAGAATATTGTGAGGGTAGTTTCGCGACGAATATTCTTCGATTCCGTAACCGACTAGCGGAGAATCTTCGAACCCGGCGACGGCGCGCCGGATGACGCGCACTCGCTCCGCGCTGCTTTCGTCCTGCGCCCCCGAAAACAGCAGCGCGACGCGCGATACAGTTGACAGGCCCAAACTGTCCTCAAAATACCGAGCCGAGTATATACTGGCGACCGCAACGAGGCCCACGACCAGAGCGAGGCGCAGAATGTGGGCACCAAACCGCTCCATCGCTCTGACGCCGGCGAGCGCCATGAGGGCGACGACGAGCGCGACCATCGGGCCGCGCGACGCCGACCCGAGCAGCGCGGCAAGTCCCAACGCAGTCGCGGAGAGTGAAAACACCGACAACAGCGGCTGCCGACCGATCGCCACGCGCGCCACCACTAGCGACGCGAGAATCGCTCCCATCTGCCCGAGTGAGATAGGATTGAGCGTCGCCGAGCCCAATCGCCCACCCTGCAAATCGAGTACGGTCTCTCCTCGCGCGAGCGACAAGACTTCGACGACAATCGCACCGGTACAGGCGACGATCAGCGCGCGGGTAAGCCACACCCGCGCCTGATCGCGCTCCCCCGGGGTCGTGCGCAACATTGCCGCGAACATCGGGACGACACATGTTCCGAAGGTAAAAGTCACATATTCGGACGGCGCCTTGAGCAGCGGGTGCACGGAGAGCAACAGATCGTTGAACAGGCGCATCGAATACGCCGTCCAGAATACCAGACCCGCGACCCAAAACGCACGCGTACCGCCGAGTTCGCGGCGGCGCATGAACGCAGCGCCCGCCACGGCGCACGCGAGCAGCAGCACAAGCCCCCGCATAGCCACTGAGACAACGCGGTTGTCTACGCCGGTCAACTGCGCCGCGATCGCACCCAAGGGGTATGCGGTGAACACCAACACAAAGAACCACGGGAATGTACGGATTGGCGCAACGAACCTCGCCGCCGAGCGGTTCGACATCACATCGCTTTCAGCCATGTACTTCTCCTCTGATCGCGGCGCGATAGTCGGCGAGACGAACGGCGGCAATAGCGTCCCAGCTAAGCGACTCGCGGACTCGTGCTGCAGCATTGGCGCCGACGCGGGTCCGCACACTCGGATCGAGCAGGCAACGGATGACGTCCGCCAGCGAGTCAGCGTCCCCCGTCCGATAGGGCACCGCACCACACTCCGCGAGCTCTGGCTTCGTGATGCTGTCGCTGACAATCGTCGGCAGCCCACTCGCCATCGCGTCCGCTTGAGACGACGTCATGCTGAACGGCCACGCCGCGATATCCGCGGCCCGATATCGGTCGGCCAAGGCAGCCTGGGGAATTGGATCAAAAACCAATGTTCCCTCAACGCGTCGGAGGGCGTCAGCCTGAGGTCCGGCTCCAAAGCATACCAGCAGCAGCTTGCATCCTGCGTCTCGCAATCGGCGAACGGTCTTTGCAAGAAACAGCGGATTCTTCTCGGCAGTCAAGCGACCGGACGTGATGATCACGCAGTCATCGGCCGCGCATCCCCATTCGGCACGGCGCGTCGCACGAGCGAGAGCGTCGGCGGGGGTGCTTACGGGAGTGTACGTCTCTGTGTCGGCTCCCAACGGAAGCAACCGAAGCTGCGCAGGGTTGATTCCAAGCCGATCGCGTGCGATGGCGAAAGCCTCTTGCGTCACGCAATAGCAGCACGGCGCCGACTTCATCACGAACTGAGCGGGGATCGCTCGGGACACGTAGACCTTGAACCGAAGAGCCGGACGGCCGTCGCCAAGAAGTCCGCCTGGAAACGTGGCCGCCGGCGTGTGATACCCAGCGAAAAGGATACTCCCGACGCGCCGGG
>Ga0070691_10001240_pt1 | contig 10753 bp, 10 predicted proteins | sample KBSK1101metaG_FD_64673 | JGI IMG/M metagenome (GOLD analysis project Ga0070691, IMG submission 64673) | Corn, switchgrass and miscanthus rhizosphere microbial communities from Kellogg Biological Station, Michigan, USA - KBS K1-10-1 metaG | ecosystem: Host-associated > Plants > Roots >... | reverse complement strand
CGCTCGCGCGCAACGAGAAGCCGACCTGCATCAACGAACCCTCCGGAAGAGATGAGAACTGCCATAACTATGCGCCATAGCATCTCAAAAAGTCTTTAGAAAGCCGAAGCGACACGCATTTCGCGTGCCGCTCGCTTCCTACGTGTGCGCCGGCTCCGGTGGGGCCGTTGCGGCGGGGGGTTCGACCGAGGGGATCTTGCTGAACTTCAGCTTGTCCGGATTGTCGGGGTCGACGTCGGCCAGGACGTGATCGCCGGCGACGAAGTTGCCGCGGATCATCTCTTCGGCCAGATCGTCCTCGACCAGGCGCTGGATCGAACGGCGCAGCGGGCGCGCGCCGAATTGCGGATCCCAGCCTTTGGCCGCGAGCACGGCCTTGGCCGCGTCGGTGACCTTGAGCGTCATCTCCTGGGCCTTCACCTCGAGCGCGACCTTCGTCAGCTCGAGACCGACGATCTGTTCGATCTCCGGGCGCGTCAACTGATGGAAGACCACGATCTCGTCGATGCGGTTGAGGAACTCGGGGCGGAAGGTGTGTTTGACCTCTTCCAAGACCTTCGTCTTCATCCGATCGTACGACTTGGCTTCGTCCTCTTCGCTGTTCTTCTGCAGGCGGAAGCCGATATCGGTAGTCGTCTGCATGCCGGTCGCGCCGACGTTGCTGGTCATGATGATGACGCAGTTCTTGAAGTCGACCTGGCGGCCTTGCGAATCGGTCAGGCGCCCGTCGTCGAGCATCTGCAAGAGCAGGTTGAAGACGTCGGGATGCGCTTTCTCGATCTCGTCGAGCAGCACGACCGAGTACGGCCGGCGACGGACCGCTTCGGTCAGTTGCCCGCCCTCTTCGTAGCCGACGTATCCCGGAGGCGCGCCGACCAGGCGCGAGACCGAGTACTTCTCCATGTACTCCGACATATCGATGCGGATCATCGACTCTTCGTCGTCGAACAGGAACTCGGCCACGCTGCGCGCGACTTCGGTCTTGCCGACGCCGGTCGGGCCGAGGAAGATGAACGAACCGATCGGGCGGTTCGGGCTCTTGAGGCCCGCGCGCGAACGGCGGATCGCCCGGGTGATCACTTCGATCGCTTCGTTCTGGCCGACGACGCGTTCGTGCAGCGACTCCTTCATGTTGAGCAGCTTCTCGGTCTCGGCTTGCGCCAAGCGACTGACCGGGATGCGCGTCCACGACGAGACGATGTGGGCGATGTCTTCTTCGGTCACTTGCAGCGGCTTGTCGGCCTGGGCGGCCTTCTTCTCTTGCCACTGCTCGTCCAAGCGCGCGCGCTCGGCCTTGAGCGACTCCTCTTTATCGCGCAGCTCCGAAGCCTTATCGAACTCGGCGGTCTTGACGACGTTCTCGCGCTCGGTCGTCAACCGGCGCAGCTGCGCGTCGAGATCGCGCAACGCCGGCGGCAGCAAGGTCGCCTGCAAGCGCACGCGCGACGAGCCTTCGTCGATCAGGTCGACGGCCTTATCCGGCAAGAAGCGGTCGGTGATGTAGCGGTCGCTCAACTTCGCGGCCGCGACCAGGGCCGCGTCGGTGATCACGACCTTGTGATGCAGTTCGTAGCGCTCGCGCAGGCCCTTGAGGATCTCGACGGTCTCTTCGACCGACGGTTCGCCGACCAGGACCGGCTGGAAGCGGCGCTCGAGCGCCGAGTCCTTCTCGATGTGCTTGCGGAATTCGTTGAGGGTGGTCGCGCCGATGCATTGCAGTTCGCCGCGCGCGAGCGCCGGCTTGATGATGTTGCTGGCGTCGATCGCGCCTTCGGCCGCGCCCGCGCCGACCAGCGTGTGCAGCTCGTCGATGAACAGGACGATCTCGCCCGAGGCGGCCCGGATCTCGTCCATCACGCGCTTCATGCGCTCTTCGAACTCGCCGCGGTACTTGGTGCCGGCGACCAGGCCGGCGAGATCCAGCGTGATCACGCGCTTGTCGCGCAGTTGATCCGGGATGTCGCCCTTGATGACGCGCTGCGCCAGGCCTTCGGCGATGGCGGTCTTGCCGACGCCGGGTTCGCCGATCAGCGCCGGGTTGTTCTTGGTGCGGCGCGAGAGGATCTGGATGACGCGCTCGATCTCGCTCGCCCGGCCGATGACCGGATCGAGTTTGTTGTCGCGCGCGAGCTGGGTCAGATCGCGGCCGTACGCGTCGAGCGTGGGCGTCTTCGACTTACCCTTGGGCGCGGGCGGTTGGCCTTCGGCGCCGAGCAACGAGGTGGTCTGCACGCGGACCTTGGCCGGATCGACGCCGAGGTTGGCGAGCACGCGCGCCGCCACGCCTTCGCCTTCGCGGATCAGGCCGAGCAGCAGATGCTCCGTGCCGATATAGTTATGATTGAGCTGACGCGCCTCTTCGAAGGCGAGTTCGATCACGCGCTTGGCACGCGGGGTGAAGACCATCTCTTGCTGGACGGTCTGGCCGCCCCGGCCGACGATGGCTTCGACTTCTTGGCGAACCTTGGCCAAGTTCACGCCGAGCGACTCGAGCACTTTAGCCGCGAGGCTCTCGCCTTCGGAGATGATCCCGAGCAGGATGTGCTCGGTGCCGATGTAGTTGTTCCCAAGACGCTGCGCTTCTTCTTGGGCCAGCACGATGCTGCGCCGCGCGCGTTCGGTAAACGGTTCCCACATGGACATGGTGTCGGTTTTCTCCTAGCACGTCGGCGAGGCCGGCGTATGTGTTCTACTATCTGTTATAACCCGGCAAGGTTGCGGCGGTGACGGGCCCTACCGTAAAGATGCTTCCCTAGAAACTGAATCGTAAGCCGAGGAACCCGGCGGTCGCCCCATTGGTCTGGGTCTGCTTGATCAGGCGCAACTCGATCGAGGTGAACGGCGCGATCGACTTCCCCCCGAAGACGGTCACGACCGGCCCGGTGCTCTTGTCGGTCGAGAGGTTCCCGACCCCGAGCCCGCCGCCGAAGTAGGTGCCGCCGAAGCCGCCCCCGGTGAAGCCGCGGACCTCGCCGGTCAGGGCGTAGCCGCCCCCCTTGACCAGGGAGAAGAACGCGGTCGCCTGGATATCGACCGGGACCTTGGGGATCGAGGCGCCGGTGCTGAAGAGCACCGCCCCGCCGGTCGCCGATGGAGAGTGCGAGGTGTAGACGCCGCCGCCGACCGTGACCTCGGCCGAGGCGGGCGCGGCGACGGCCAGGGCCAGCGCGCACGCGGTAAGGACTGGTAGTAGCCGCATGCCCCGAGATGTTAGTCGTACAGGGGGCCCGGGCCTCGTCGCTAACCTGTGAGGATAATGCCAACCGTCGAACAGGTCCGCGAGTCGCTCGCGGTCGTCAAAGATCCCGAACTCGATATCCCGATCCTCGATCTGGGATTGGTCTACGATATCACCGCCGAGGGCGAGAACGGCGAGCACGTCACGGTGACGATGACGCTGACCTCGCCGATGTGTCCGGTCGGCCCGATGTTCAAGAAGTCCGTCGAAGACAACGTCAAAGCGATGGACGGCGTGAAGACCGCGACCGTCGACATCACGTTCTCACCACCGTGGGACCCGAAGACGATGGCGACCGAAGACGTCAAGGTGACGCTCGGTATCTGGTAGGCGCTACGCCCCGAGATCCATCTCGATGATGGCGGCGCCCGAGGTGGCGTAGGCGCAGAGCTTTCCGGCGGCGTTCGTGAGTTCGGCGCGCGCCGTGGCGCGGGTCTTGCCGACGTTGAGCACGTAGCCGTCGGCGGTCATCACGCCGTCGTCGGGCGCGAGCGGCCGTACGAACTGCACGCTCATATCCGTCGTCGTGCAGCTCTTGCCATCCGGCAGCTTGGTGAAGATCGCGCACGTCATCGCGGTATCCAATAACGTCGCGATGATGCCGCCGTGGATGGTGCCTTGCGGGTTGGTCAGCTTCAGAGCGGCGTCGGCCGTGAAGCGCACGTGCCCGTCCTCCACCAGCGTGCAATCCATCCCGAGCAAGGTCGCGACCGGCGGCTCCGGAACGGCGCCGCTCGCGATCGCGCGCATGATCTCGAGGCCGGTCACGCGGACGCATCCATAGTGCGCCGGACGGTTCGGTCTGTGCGATAATGCTCCTATGCACTCCCACGAGGACCTGGTCGAGTACGGGCTGCGCCGCTGGCTGATCGTCGTCGGCGTGATGTCGGCCACCTTGCTCCAAGTCCTCGACGCGACCATCGTCAACGTGGCGCTGCCGACCATCCAGGGCAATCTCGGCGCGAACTTCGACCAAGGCGCGTGGATCGTGACCGGCTACATCATCGCGGCCGTCATCGTGATCCCGCTCACCCCGTGGCTGCAGCAACTCCTCGGGCGCCGACAGTATTACGTCGCCGCGATCGTCGGTTTCACCGTGACGTCGGCATTGTGCGGGTTCGCACAATCGCTCGACCAATTGATCTTCTTCCGCATCTTGCAAGGCCTGTGCGGCGGCGGCCTGATCTCGACCGGGCAGGCCATCATGCGCGACACCTTCCCGGCCAAGGAGATCGGCAAGAGCCAGGCGTTGGTCTCGCTCGGCGCGATCGTCGGTCCGAGCCTCGGCCCGACGCTGGGCGGCATCCTGACCGACGCGCTCTCGTGGAACTGGATCTTCTATATCAACGTGATCCCCGGCATCGCTGCGGCCATCCTGGTCGGCACGTTGCTGCGCAACCCGCCGCGCCAGGGACGTCCGTCGGTCGACGGGGTCGGGCTCGGCCTGCTCGCCACCGGCCTCGGCTCGCTGCAATACGTCTTAGATGAAGGCGAGCGCAACGACTGGTTCAACGACTCGACGATCCTGTTCCTGACCGGACTGAGCGTGGCGGCGCTCGGGTTCTTCGTGTGGTGGGAACTGCGCGTGAAATCGCCGATCGTGGACCTGCGGATCCTGGCGAACCGGACGGTCGCGGCCGGATGCCTGCTCGCCATGACGCTCGCCTTCTCGCTCTTCGGCGGCGTGATCCTGGCCCCGCAGTTCCAACAGACGTTCCTCGACTTCACCGCCACGCTCTCGGGCGAATCCATCCTGTTGCGCGCGGCCGCGATCGCGCTGATGACGCCGGTCACGCTCTTCTTGCTGATGCGCGCGAAGTGGCAGCCGCGCGTCCTGCTCGGCATCGGCTTCATCATCGTCGCGATCGCCAACCTGCTCAACGCGCAGATCGTCACGACCGATTCGACCTTCTGGACGTTCGCGTTCGTCTTGATCTTAGGCGGCATCGGCTTCGGCATGCTGTTCGTGCCGCTCTCGGTCGCGGTCCTCAACAGCGTCTCCGGGCCGGACACGCAGAAAGCGACGTCGTTGCTCAGCCTGTGCCAACAGTTCGGCGGTTCGGTCTCGACCGCGGTGTTGGTGACGCTCCTCGACCGGCGCGGCGCGCAACATCTCGATGCGCTCGCCGGCGAAGTGACCCGTCACAGCGTGGCGGCGATGCAGTTCCTGGCGCACGCGCCGGCGGCGATGCTCGCCCGGATCGTCGGACAGCAGGCCGCGACCATGGCCTTTGCGGACGCGTTCTTCTTCCTCGGCGTCATCACGCTGATCCTCACGCCGCTCTCGCTGCTGCTGCGTCCGGTGAAGAGCGGCGGCGGCCCACCGGTCGCAATCGCGGACTAGCCGCGAAGGTCGGCGCTTGCGACCCGTGCAACCCCTCTCTCGATGAAGACCCACGGCGAGAAGTACGACGAACTCCGACGCAAGCGCGCGCTGGCCGAGGCGCCGGCCGGCGCTGCCGCGGTCGAGAAACAGCACGCGCGCGGGAAACGCACGGCACGCGAGCGGATCGACGGCCTGGTCGATCCCGGTTCGTTCACCGAGCTCGACGCGTTCGTGGTCCACCGCGCCAACGGGTTCGGATTGGACGAGAAAGAGTTCCTCGGCGACGGCGTCGTGACCGGTCGCGCCACCATCGACGGGCGCCAGGTCTTCCTGTTCTCGCAGGACTTCACCGTGCTCGGCGGCTCGCTCGGCGAAGCCTTCGCGGAGAAGATCTGCAAGGTGATGGATCTGGCCGTGCGGACCGGCTCGCCGATCATCGGCATCAACGACTCCGGCGGCGCGCGCATCCAAGAGGGCGTCGTCGCGCTGGGTGGCTACGCCGAGATCTTCTGGCGCAACGTCCAGGCGAGCGGCGTCATCCCGCAGATCAGCCTGATCGCCGGCCCGTGCGCGGGCGGCGCGGTCTACTCGCCCTCGATCACCGACTTCGTCATCATGACCGAAGGCATCTCGCAGATGTTCATCACCGGACCCGAGATCATCAAGACGGTGACCGGCGAAGAGGTCACGTTCGACGAGCTCGGCGGCGCGACGACCCACGCCACCAAGAGCGGTGTCGCCCATCTGGTCGCGACCGACGAAGACGATGCGGCCGCGCAGGTACGCACGTTGCTCTCGTTCCTCCCGCAGAACAATCTGGACGAACCGCCACGTTTCGACTCAGAAGACGATCCGCAGCGCGAGATCCCGGAGCTCGATGAGATCGTGCCGGACTCGTCCAACAAACCCTACGACATGCACGACGTGATCGAGCCGATCCTCGACGACGGCGACTTCTTCGAGATCCAGCCGAGCTACGCGCGCAACATCATCTGCGGCTTCGGCCGGGTCGGCGGCCAGAGCGTCGGCATCGTCGGCAACCAGCCCAACGTGCTGGCCGGCGTGCTCGACATCAAGTCGTCGATCAAGGCCGCACGGTTCGTGCGTTTCTGCGACGCCTTCAACATCCCGATCGTCACCTTCGTCGACGTGCCGGGCTTCTTGCCGGGCACCGATCAGGAGTACGGCGGCATCATCACCCACGGCGCCAAGCTGCTCTACGCCTACGCCGAAGCGACCGTCCCGAAGATCACGATCATCACGCGCAAGGCCTACGGCGGCGCCTACGACGTGATGGCGAGCAAGCACATCCGGGCTGACGTCAACCTGGCCTGGCCGACCGCCGAGATCGCGGTGATGGGCGCCGAGGGAGCCGTCAAGACGATCTTCCGGCGCGAGATCGCGGCCGCCGCGAACAAAGAGGCCAAGATGCAAGAGCTGATCGACGAGTACGTGGAGCGGTTCGCCAATCCGTACATCGCCGCACAGTACGGCTACGTGGACGGCGTGATCGAAGCGCGCAAGACCCGTGGCGCGATCGCCACCTCGCTCGAGATGCTACGCACCAAACGCGTCGACCGCCCGAAACGCAAACACGGCAACATCCCGCTCTGAAAGCAGACGACCATGACCACGCGCAAGGATTTCCTGATCGCCTCGACCGTCGCGGCGGCGTCGGCACCGGCCGCGACGAGCGCGGCAGCCGCGATGCCGGCGACGCGCGGTGAGATCCCGGCGTTCGTCTTCGATAAGGCGGCGTTCGACGCGATCGCGACGCGCGAGGTGAAACACCGGTTCTCGTTCGCGTCCGAGAAGCTCCAAGGCGGACAGATCTGCTACACCATGACCAACGTCCTCGATGCCTGCGACGGCGCGCTCGGCGAGAAGCCGGTCTCGGCGACGTCTGCGGCCGTGCTCTACCACGGCACCTCGCTCGCGCTCGGGTTCAACGACGTCGTCTGGAACGAGATGTTCGCCAAGGCGCTTCCGAAGCTGGCGCCCAGCATCCGCGCGGATCTCGGCGACCTCAAGGCCGGCGACGGCAACCAATGGCTGCACAAGCCGAAGTTCGGCGACTACGACGGGTCGATCGACACGCTCGGGAAACGCGGGGCGGTCTTCTTCCTCTGCAACAATGCGACCACCGGATTCGCGCAGTCGCTCGCGACCGCGCTCGGCATGACGCCGGCGGCTGCGTACGCGAAGCTGACGAGCAACCTCGTCCCCCACGCGATGCTCGTCCCGGCCGGCGTCTGGGCGATCCACGCCTTGCAAGAGGCCCATTTCACGTACCAACAGGTCACGCTTTAGCCTCGACAGTATCTACCCCGGGTGAAACTTCTCGAAGGTAAGCGCGCCCTGGTCACCGGGGTCGCCAACAAGTGGTCCATCGCGACCGGCATCGCCCGGCAGCTGCACGCGCACGGCGCCCAGGTGGCGTTCACCTATCAGGGCGAGCGCGTCAAGGACGGCGTCTCGGAGATCGCGGCCGAATGTGGCGGCGGCCCGGTCGTCGAGTGCGACGTCTCCTCGAACGAGTCGATCGCGGCCTGCGCCAAGTCGCTCGAGGGCTTCGGAAAGCTCGACGTGCTCGTCCACTCGATCGCCTTCGTCCAAAAGGAAGACCTGGTCGGCAAGGTGTTCACCACCTCGCGCGCCGGATTCGCGCAGGCCTTGGACATCTCGTCCTATTCGCTTATCGCGCTGGTGAACGGTTTCGTCGACTCGCTCAACGACGGTGCGTCGGTGATGGCGCTCACCTATCTCGGCGCGACCCAGATCGTGCCCAACTACAACATCGCCGGTATCGCCAAGTCGGCTCTCGAGTCGATCGTGCGCTATCTGGCCTTCGACCTGGGCGATCGCGGCATCCGCGTCAACGCGATCTCGGCCGGTCCGATCAAGACCGCCAGCTCGCGCCAGGTCGGCGGCTTCTCGAAGATCCTCGACGTCGTGCCGAAGGTCGCGCCGCTCAAGCGCAACGTCACCCAGGAAGACGTCGGCGATTGCGCCGTCTATCTCGCCTCGGATCTCTCGCGTTCGATCACCGCCGACGTCCACTTCGTCGACTCGGGCTATCACGCCATGGGCATGTACCCGCCCGACGTCCTCGGATGATCGCGGCCAACGGCGCGACCGAAGACGAGTTGGCAGCGATCGCGGCTGCCTTACTCGTCATCCCGAGCACTTCGACTTCGCTCAGTATAAACTCCGCGAGCGACGCGAGCGTAGTCGAGGGACCGACGCAGAGTCCCTGGCTCGCCGCCGCACGCCAAGAAGCGATCCTTCGAGACGCCGCCCTTCGGGACGCCGGCTGATGCCGGCTCCTCAGGACTGGCTCCTCAGGATGACAGCGTGATGTTCGCGAAGATCCTGATCGCCAATCGCGGTGAGATCGCGGTTCGTATCGTCCGTACGGCGCGCGAGATGGGCATCGCGACCGTCGCGGTGTATTCGGAGCCCGATCGTAACGCGATGCACGTGACGATGGCCGACGAAGCCTACCTGCTCGGTCCGGCATCGCCGTCGCTCTCGTACCTCAATATCGAGAAACTGCTCGAGGTCGCCAAACGCTCGGGCGCGCAAGCGATCCATCCCGGCTACGGGTTCCTCGCCGAGAACGCCGGCTTCGCGCGCGACGTGATCGCCGCGGGCCTCACCTGGATCGGCCCGCATCCCGACGCGATCGACGCGATGGGCGACAAACTGCGCGCGCGCCAGGCGATGGCCAAGGCGGACGTCCCGTTCGTCCCCGGCGGCACCGCCGCGATCGAAGATCTGGCCGGCGCGCTCGCCGCAGCGAAGGCCTACGGTCTCCCGCTTGCGCTCAAAGCCTCGGGCGGAGGCGGCGGCAAAGGGTTGAAGGTCGCGCAAACGCTCGACGAGGTCGAATCCGCGTTCACCACTGCCAAACGCGAAGCCGCGGCCTACTTCAAGAACGACGTCGTCTACGCCGAGCGCTATCTCGACAATCCCAAGCACGTCGAACTCCAGATCCTCGCCGACAAGCACGGCAACGTCGTCCACGTCGGCGAACGCGATTGCTCGCTGCAGCGACGCCATCAGAAGTTGTGGGAGGAGGCGCCCGCGAGCGTCTCCGATCGCGTCCGCACCGGCATGCGTGAGGCCGGCATCCGCGCCGCGCGAGCGATCGGCTACGACTCGGTCGGCACGATAGAATGCCTGGTCGCCGGCGACGAGTTCTTCTTCCTCGAGATGAACACGCGCATCCAGGTCGAGCATACCGTGAGCGAGGCGATATCCGGCCTCGACCTGATCCGGGAACAGATCCGCGTGGCGGCCGGCGAACCGCTCGGCTTCACGCAGGACGAGATCGCGTTCCGCGGGTTCGCCATCGAAGGGCGCGTCAACGCCGAGGATCCGTCGCAGAACTTCCGCCCCGCCCCCGGCACCATCGCCGCCTATCGCGAACCGGCCGGACTCGGAGTTCGCGTCGATTCCGCGGCGTATCCGGGCTGCACCATCTCGGCCGACTACGACTCGATGATCGCCAAGTTGATCGTCTGGGCACCGACCCGCCCGCGGGCGATCGCGCGTCTCCGCCGCGCCATCGACGAATACGTCATCGAAGGCGTCCGGACGACGCTCCCGTTGCTCCGCGCACTCTGCGATCAACCCAACGTCGCCGACGCAACGTACGGAACCGCCACGCTAGAAGCGTTCGCTGCAACCAAGTACGCCGACGGGAAGACGGAGGCAGAGGCTCGTCATCCCGAGCGTAGCGAAGCGAAGTCGAGGGACGAGGGACCGGCAGAGGTCATCCGCGTAGAGGTGAACGACAAACTCTACCGCGTCCGCATCCTCGATCGCCCGAACGGAAGCGTACCCGCGAGCGCAAAAAAAGCCCCGCCGAAGGTCGGAGCCAAGAGACGCGCGGGAGCCGCAAGCGGAAACGATGTGGTCTCGCCGATGCACGGCGCCGTCATCGAGATCAAGGTCGCGCAAGGCGACGCGATCGCCGAAGGTCAGGTCGTCGCGGTCGTCGAGGCGATGAAGATGATGAACGAACTGCGCGCCCACCGGGCCGGCGTCGCCGCGACGGTCCACGTCACAGCCGGCGAGACGGTCGAGGCGGGTGCCCCGATCGTCTCGATCGGCTGAGGTCGCTTAGGCGAGGGCGTTAGTAGCCCGGGCCGTGATGCGCGCGGTAGCCGTGCGCGGGAGCCCAG
>Ga0070691_10001239_pt1 | contig 10753 bp, 10 predicted proteins | sample KBSK1101metaG_FD_64673 | JGI IMG/M metagenome (GOLD analysis project Ga0070691, IMG submission 64673) | Corn, switchgrass and miscanthus rhizosphere microbial communities from Kellogg Biological Station, Michigan, USA - KBS K1-10-1 metaG | ecosystem: Host-associated > Plants > Roots >... | reverse complement strand
ATCGAGCTGGCGCGGCAACTGCGCGTCGCCGGTCCATGGGGGCAGGGCTTTCCGGCCCCCCTGTTCGACAATCGATTCGAGTGCGTCGCGTGTCAGCCGATGGGCACCGACGGAACGCATCGGCGCTTGCGCCTACGCGATCCGCGCGATGGGCGCGAGCACGAGGCGGTGTGGTTCAACGCCGGCCATGAGCTGACGATCGGCATCCCGCTGCGATTGGCGTTCGAGCTGATGGTCAACGACTGGGGCGGCCGCGAATCGTTGCGCCTGCTCGTCCGGCATTGGGAGCCGGCATAAAACTGGTGCAGAAAGCAGGAAAGACTTCAGTCGAGCACGCCCTCTCCCCCAAGTGACTCCATCGCTTGGGGGAGAGGACATTCCTCACAATCCTATCGCTTGCGTGCCAGCGTCAAGCCATCGCCGATCGGCAACAGCGCCATGTCGACGCGTTCGTCGTGGTGCAGCTTGTCGTTCAAGGCTTGCAATGCTCGGGTATCGTCGTCCTGCGCGGGTCGCGCGACGTCGCCGCCCCACAAGGTGTTGTCGATCGCGATCAGGCCGCCGGCGCGGACCAGTTGCAGGCAGCGTTCGTAATAGGCGTCGTAGCCGGTCTTGTCGGCATCGATGAAGGCGAAGTCGTGGCGGCCGGATTCGCCCGCCGCGATGCGCGCATCCAGCGTTTCCGTGGCCGGTGCGATGACCAGCTCGATCCTGTCCGCGACGCCGGCGCGTTGCCAGAAAGGCTTTCCGATCGAGGTGTATGCCGCGCTGATGTCGCAGGCGAGTACCTTGCCGTCGGCGGGCAGCGCGAGCGCGACCGTGAGCGCGCTGTAGCCGGTGAAGGTGCCGACCTCGATGGTGCGGCGCGCGCCAAGCAGCTTGACCAGCAGTGACATGAGCTGGCCCTGCTCGGGCGAGATCTGCATGTTGGCGTGCGGGTGATCGGCGGTCGCCTTGCGCAGCGCCGTCTGTTCGGGGTGCTCGCGCAGGCTGTGGCCGAGCAGGTAATCGTAAGCGGTGTCGTCGAGATTGAGGGTGCGGCGGGACATGGGCTTTCCTTGTGCCTCGAAGGCTCAATGTTCGCACTTTCCGGCCGATAGGATTCAAGGAAGGCACTTGCACGCGCCCCCGAAATCTGGAAAAGTCGCCGCCATGTCACCGTTTGCCGCCAAGTTTTTTCATGCCCGCACATTGAATGTGCCGGGCTTCATGGCGGCCGTCGAGAATAATCGCGCGAACCATAACGCCAACCGTTGGCGGGCCCGCGCGTAGCTGCAAGTTTCAACGAAAGACACGCGATCGAGGCCCGCCACACGCGGGCCTCGGTCGTTTTGCGGGGGTGTTTTTTTGCGCGAATCCATTCGCGCAAAGCAGAACCGGCCATCCATGGCCGACTTTCAACAACAGCCGCTTCAAAAAAAGGACCACGATCATGTGTGCGATCTTCGGAATGTTCGACCTGCAACCGGGTGACGATGTGGCCGCACTGCGTCGGCAGGCGCTGGAGCTGTCACGTCGCCAGCGCCATCGCGGCCCCGACTGGAGCGGCGTGTTCGCCTACGACAAGGTGATCCTGGTCCACGAGCGCCTCGCCATCGTGGACCCGGCGTCGGGTGCCCAGCCGTTGCGCTCGCGCGACGGTGCGTTGGCGCTTGCTGTGAACGGCGAGATCTACAACCATCGCGAATTGCGCGCGGCCAGCGATTACGATTTCACCACTGGCTCGGATTGCGAAGTCATCAATGCGCTCTACGTGGAACTGGGCGCCACGGCTTTCATCGAGGATGGCCTTCCGAAGCTCAACGGCATTTTTGCCTTCGCATTGTGGGATGGTGCCGCGCGGCGTTACCTGATCGCGCGCGATCCGATCGGCGTCTGTCCGCTGTATTGGGGCCACGACGCGCAGGGTCGCCTGTGCGTCGCGTCCGAGATGAAGGCGCTGACGAATCTCTGCGCCGACGTGGCGTCTTTTCCGCCGGGGCATGTGTACGACAGCGCCAGCGGCGTCTTGCATCGCTACTACGAAAAACCCTGGCGCGATTACGCAATGACGCGCGGCCATGCGCTGACGTCAGGCGAATTGCGCCATGCGTTCGAACAAGCGGTCCATCGTCAATTGATGACCGACGTGCCTTACGGCGTATTGCTGTCGGGCGGCCTCGACTCTTCCCTGGTCGCGGCTTGCGCCGCCAAGTTCGCGCGCGAGCGGATCGAGGATGGCGACCGCAGCGAAGCCTGGTGGCCGCGGCTGCATTCATTCGCGATAGGCCTTGCAGGCTCGCCCGATCTTGCCGCGGCGCAAATCGCGGCCGACGCGCTGGGCACCGTGCATCATGGTTTCGTCTATACGTTCCAGGAAGGGCTGGATGCCGTGCCCGAGGTGATCCGGCATCTGGAAACCTATGACGTCACCACCATTCGCGCGGCCACGCCGATGTATTTGCTGGCGCGGCGGATCAAGGCCATGGGCGTGAAGATGGTACTGTCGGGCGAGGGCTCCGATGAAATCTTCGGCGGCTATCTGTATTTCCACAAGGCGCCTTCGGCCGAGGCCTTCCACGAGGAAACCGTGCGCAAGCTCGACGCGCTGCATGCCTACGATTGCCTGCGGGCCAACAAGGCGATGATGGCGTGGGGCGTGGAGGCGCGGGTGCCATTCCTCGACCTCCAATTCATCGACGTGGCAATGGCGGTGGATGCCGCGCACAAGATGGCCGGCCCGGGCCGCATCGAGAAGCACGTATTGCGCCAGGCATTCGAAGGCGCGTTGCCGGAGGAAATCCTGTGGCGGCAGAAAGAGCAGTTCAGCGACGGCGTGGGTTACGGCTGGATCGATGGCCTGAAGGCGCACGCGGACGACAGCGTGACCGATCGCGAGTTTGCGGCGGCGGTGTCGCGCTTTCCGTTCAATACGCCGGGCAGCAAGGAAGCGTATTTCTACCGGCGCCTCTTCGAGCAGTTCTATCCGGGTGAGGCCTGCGCCGCGACCGTGCCGGGCGGCAAGTCGATCGCGTGTTCGTCACCTGCGGCGTTGGCCTGGGATCCGGCGTTCGCCGCGATGGCCGATCCGTCGGGGCGTGCGGTGCGCGGCGTGCACGCACAGGCGCTGGCTTGAACGCGATCGTCTGTAACCACCGTGCAGGCGGACTATCGGAGCCAGCGGCCCGCCGCGGTGGCGGTGTTTTCCGGGCTTGTGTTGAACGCGATCGCGGCATCCGGGGCCGCCTTGTGGATCGCGTTGACCAGCGCTTCGAAAAGAAGCAGGCTTTTCGGCGGAATGCGAATGCCGCCGCCAATCACGACGCAGTCGAAATCCAATTCTGAAAGTGCTTGTTTCACGGCCGCAGCGGCGGATTCGTCCGGCTGGATCAGGCATAGTTGAGCATCCCAGCCGCGTTCCTTCATCTCGCTCATGGCCAAGTCGATGCCGGCCCGGATCTTTCCCGTGGTCAGGCCGGGCGGCAGCGCCGGGTCGCTGAAGTCGACCGATTCGGGTTCCTCTCCGATGAACAACACGCGCATGGTTTTTGCTCCAATGGTGACGGTCTGCACGAACGCCGCAAGTGACCGCATCCCCTCGATTGTCCATGGGAATCCGCGAGATCACAAATTGAGCGAAGGTGAAGCTGCATTCACGACGGCATTACGCACCTTGCACTAGATTTGGAAGTTTCCGCAGGAGGGCGCACCATGATCGCGCAGTGCAAGGCTGTGGGTGGCTGCATGCTGATCGCGGCCCTGGCATTCGCCGGCGCCAGTTTCGCCGCGGATAATTCGGGGCCGATCGCGCACGGCGATACCGCGTCGATGCTCGGGGAAGCCGTGGCGGGGTCGTGGCGATCGCCCGCCAACAAGGCGCGCGACCAGTACCGGCACCCGATCCAGACGCTGGAGTTTTTCGGGATCAAGCCGGACATGACCGTGATCGAGCTTGCGCCGGGCGGCGGCTGGTACACCGAAATCCTGGCGCCGTTCCTGTACGCGAATGGACACTTGATCGAAGCGACCCCGCCGTCGCGCGGCAACGCGCCCGGCCACTTCGAGCAGAAATTGAAAGCCGACCCCAAGGTGTACGGTCACATCGCGAAAGTGGTGCCGTTCGCGCCGCCGGAGCACGTCGACATGGGGCCGGATGGATCGGCCGACATGGTGCTGACGTTCCGCAACACCCATGATTGGTTGAACCACAGCCCCGCGACCCTCGATGCGGTGTTCAAGGCCGCGTACAAGGTATTGAAACCCGGTGGCGTGTTCGGCGTCACCGACCACCGCGCCAAACCATTCGCCGATGCGCAGGAAAGCTCGAAGGCGTTGCACCGCATTCCCGAGGATTACATGATCGAGGCAGGGCTGCGTGCCGGGTTCCGCCTGGCGGGCGCTTCGGACATCAACGCCAATCCGAAGGATCCGGAAGACGTCAACGTGCATCGTCTGCCGCCCGACCTGGCGGGACCGGATTCGGAGCACGCGAAGATGAAGGCGATCGGCGAATCGGACCGGATGACGCTGAAGTTCGTGAAGCCCTGAAGCGCTGGTAACCGACAGAGCAACTTGCATTTGATCGTCATCCCGGCGCAGGCCGGGATCGACGCGCGAATCGTGAAACCATCAACGTGGATTCCGGCCTGCGCCGGGATGACGGCAAAAAATGCCTTCGCCCGAATGATGTCAAGGAGATGAAATGAGCAAGCAACGTCCCGTGATCGCGGTGCTGGTCGGCAGCCTGCGCAAGGATTCATTCAACAAGCAACTGGCGCGTGCGCTGGAGAAGATCGCAGGCGACCGTGCGGAGTTTCACCGCATCCGGATCGACGACCAGCCGCTCTACAACCAGGATTTCGATGGCGACTATCCGCCGGCTTGCAAGCGGTTGAAGGACGACATCAACGCCTGCGATGCCGTGCTGTTCGTGACGCCTGAATACAACCGTTCGGTTCCCGGCGTGCTGAAGAACGCCATCGACATCGCCTCGCGGCCGTACGGTTATAGCGCGTTTTCCGGCAAGCCAGGTGCGGTGATCGGCACGTCGGCCGGCGCCATGTCGACTGCGCTGGCGCAACAGCACCTGCGCAACATCTGCGTGTTCCTGGACATCCCGTTGCTGCAGCAACCGGAAGCATTCGTCCACTACGAGAAAGGACTGTTCGGGGACGACGGCAGCGTCACCGACGAAAGCGTCGCGAAGTTTCTTGGCAATTTCGTGGAAAAGTACCTGGCATGGGTCAAGCGTTTCATCGTTTAGGCAGCGCGGCCGCGTACCACCGAATCCGGGTTCCGCTCCCGCTGCGCGTGAGCGGCCCCGGAATGACGAGGTGCATTGACTTCGATCCCAATCCGCGCTTCCGCTTTTTTGTCGTCATTCCGGATGCGCGCAGCGCGATCCGGAATCGGTTCTGCGCTCAATGTCTGACTGCGGCATCGCTTTCCGCGTCCGGATGACAGCTCCGCCGCCGCTGCGGAATCAGCGTGAATAGGCCGCCCAGGATCACGAATAGCGGCCACCAGGTGCCCCAGTCGAGCTGGAACAGGAACAGCACGCCCACCAGCACCACGCCCGCGGCGGACAGCGTCGAGTACATCACTTCGGCGTCGATCTTGCCGACAGCGCGGTAGCGTTCGTACGCGTGGGTCAACGGGGCGAATGCCGCCAGCAGGATGATCACCGCCCACCAGTTGCCACGGTCGAGGAACGCAAGGTCGTAGCCGAGGTTGTTGGCGAGGAACAGCAGACCGATCGCGATGATCGCGATGGCCGGGAAGATGCGCCACTGGCGCGTTGCCGAATGGGTGGGTTCGGTGGTCACGGGACACCTCCGGATGACGGTTCAACTCTACGCAAGGCCCGGCCGCGTCGCCAGTGACACCTGTCAACCACCGGCGCTGACGCATGCGGCAATCGCCGTGCTTTGCTAACATTTGCAGTCTTTTCTCCAGTCATCGCCGCCATGCTCGAAACCAACCCGATCCGCGCCCGCATTGCAAACTTGAGCGAACGCGTCGAATCGCTTAGGGGGTATCTTTGACTACCCGGTCAAGCGCGAACGTCTGGAAGAAGTAACCCGCGAATTGGAAAACCCGAACGTCTGGGACGATCCGCAGCGCGCGCAGGATCTGGGTCGCGAGCGCGCGCGCCTTGGCGACTTCGTGGAAGGACTGGACGGCATCAGCCGCGGGCTCGACGAAGCCGGTGAGTTGCTGGAGCTGTCCGCCGACGAAGGCGACGATGCCTCCATCCAGTCCATCGCGCAGGATGTGGACCGGTTGGAAGTCCATATCGGCAAGCTGGAGTTCCAGCGCATGTTCGCGGGCGAAATGGACCCGTCGAACGCGTTCGTGGACATCCAGGCCGGAGCCGGCGGTACCGAGGCGCAGGACTGGGCCGAGATGCTGCTGCGCATGTACCTGCGCTGGGCCGAAGACAAGGGCTGGCAAACCGAATTGCTGGAAGCCAGCGACGGCGAAGTCGCGGGCATCAAGTCGGCCACTTTCCGTGTGGCCGGCGATTACGCCTACGGCTGGCTCAAGACCGAAATCGGCGTGCACCGGCTGGTGCGGAAATCGCCGTTCGACTCGGACAACCGCCGCCACACGTCATTTGCATCCGTGTTCGTGTCGCCGGAAGTCGACGACGATATCGACATCGAAATCAATCCCGCCGATCTGAAGACCGACGTGTACCGTTCGTCAGGCGCTGGCGGCCAGCACGTCAACAAGACCGAATCGGCGGTGCGCATCACGCACGTGCCGTCCGGCATCGTGGTGGCATGCCAGACCGAGCGTTCGCAGCACGCCAACCGCGATCGCGCGATGAAAATGCTGCGCGCCAAGTTGTACGAAATGGAAATCCAGAAGCGCAATGCCGAGAAGGCAGCGGTGGAAGCCACCAAGTCCGACGTGGGTTGGGGCAGCCAGATCCGCAATTACGTGCTGGACCAGTCGCGCATCAAGGACCTTCGCACCGGCGTCGAACGCACCGACACCCAGCGCGTGCTGGATGGCGATCTCGACGAATTCATCGAAGCCAGTTTGAAGATGGGCCTCGAAGCCGGCGCCAAGCGCGCGGACGCGTAAGTTATGCTCTTTGCCTTCTCCTGCCGGGAGATGGTGGCGCGAAGCGCCGGATGAGGGTCCGGTTCGTGACGAGCGCTACGCAATTCCCGACCCTCACCCCAACTCTCTCCCAGCTGGAGAGGGGCGTAAGCACACAGACATGAACGAAATCGAAGCTCCGTTGCCGCTGGACGAAAACAAGCTGATTGCCGAACGCCGCGAAAAGCTGCGCGCGTTGCGCGGGCAAGGCGTCGCGTTCCCGAACGACTTCCGCCCCGACGCTTGCGCCGGCGACCTGCAGCTCGAGACGGATGGCGTCGAAGCCGAGGTCTTGGCCACGCAAGCGCGACGCGTGAAGATCGCCGGACGCCTGCTCGGCAAGCGCGTGATGGGCAAGGCCAGTTTCGCGCGCGTGCAGGACCGCACGGGATCGATCCAGTTGTTTCTGCAGAAGGATGCGCTGGGCGAAACCTACGACGCGTTCAAGGGCTGGGACGTCGGCGACATCGTGGCTGCCGAAGGCACGTTGATGCGCACCAAAACCGGGGAATTGTCGGTGAAGGTGGATGCACTGCGGCTGCTGACGAAATCCTTGCGGCCGCTGCCGGACAAGTGGCATGGCCTGGCCGACGTCGAGCAGCGTTATCGCCAGCGTTACGTCGATTTGATCGTAACGCCGGAGGCGCGCGACGCCTTCCAGAAGCGTTCGCGCATCATCGGCTTCATCCGCCAGTGGCTGGAAGCCGAGCCGCGGCGATTCATGGAAGTGGAAACGCCGATGATGCACGTGATTCCGGGTGGCGCCACCGCGCGGCCGTTCATTACGCATCACAATGCGCTCGATATCGACCTGTATCTGCGCGTCGCGCCGGAGTTGTACCTGAAGCGCCTGGTGGTCGGCGGCTTCGAGCGCGTGTACGAGATCAACCGCAACTTCCGCAACGAGGGCGTGTCCACGCGCCACAATCCCGAGTTCACGATGCTGGAGTTGTACCAGGCCTACGCCAGCTACACCGAAGTCATGGACCTCACCGAGGCGATGATCCGCGAAACCGCGGAGGCCGTGATCGGCACCACCGACCTGAAATGGGAAGGGCAGGACATCGATGTCGGCAAGCCGTTCCGGCGCTGGTCGCTGGCCGATGCGGTGCGAGAACTCAACCCGGAAATCGGCGAGCACGAATTGCGCGATGCCACCGCGCTGCGGACGCATTGCGCGCGCCTGAAAGTACCGGTGAAAGACAGCTATGGCTGGGGCAAGCTGCTGCTGGAGATTTTCGAGAAGACGGTCGAGCACACGCTGGTGCAGCCGACTTTCATCACCCATTATCCGACCGAAGTCTCGCCGCTGGCCCGCGCCAACGATGCGGATCCGGAAATCACCGACCGCTTCGAGTTGTTCGTCGGCGCCAAGGAACTGGCGAACGGGTTCTCCGAGTTGAACGATCCCGAGGACCAAGCCGCGCGCTTCCGCGCCCAGGTCGAAGCATTGGCGGAAGGTGACGACGAAGCCATGCACTTCGACGCCGACTACATCCGCGCGCTGGAAGTGGGCCTGCCGCCGACCGGCGGCCTCGGTGTCGGCATCGACCGGCTGGTGATGCTGTTGACTGACTCGGCATCGATTCGCGACGTGTTGCTTTTCCCGTATATGCGCCCTGAAGGGTGACATCTTGTTCGTCATTCCGGACGCGGCGAAGCCGCGATCCGGAATCTGCCTTTTGTACGAACAGCAGATTCCGGGTTCATCGCCGATGAAGCTGGCGATGCCCCGGAATGACGTCTACTGTTAGGATTGCCGATTCCCGATTCCCGGCCCTTATCTCATGTGGTACGCCATTACCGGCATCGATGTCGAAAATTCGCTGGACAAGCGCAAGGCCGCGCGGCCGGCGCACCTCGCCCGCTTGCAGAAGCTGTTCGAAGAAGGCCGGTTGTTGCTGGCCGGACCGTTTCCCGCGATCGATGCGGAAGATCCGGGCCCGGTGGGTTTCAGCGGCAGCCTGATCATTGCCGAGTTCGAGGATCTGGAAACGGCCAAGGCCTGGGCCGATGCCGATCCGTATCGTGCGGCAGGCGTGTACCGCGAAGTGACGGTGCGACCGTTCCGTCAGACGCTGCCATGAGCGCTGCGTCGACCGACGACATCCGCGCGCGGTTGCAGCAAGCCTTTTCACCCGCAACGCTGGAAGTGATCGACGAAGGCCACCTGCACATCGGCCATGCGGGCGAGGGCACGGGGCATTTCCGTGTGCGCATCGCCAGTGCGGCGTTCGAGGGCAAGGCGCGGGTGCAACAGCACCGGATGGTGTACGACGCGCTCGCGGAACTGATGGGCAACGGCATCCATGCGCTCGCGATCGAGGTGCAAAGCAGTGGTCCGCAAATGAACGCGAATGAACGCAAATGAAGCAAAGATTTTGATCCTGTTGGCGTTTACTGGCGTGCATTCGCGGACCGCCCTGCTCTTTGATTCCCAATGCGATTGAAGATCAAGTATCGATTCCAAGCCGTTGATGTGCAGAGAAGAATCAAGTTTCCATTGCACTCCCTGCCGGTCCTTGGCACAGTGGCGCATTCGCCCGGCGCTCTTGGAGTCTGGGCGGCAGAATCCACCCGGGCTGCAAAGCCCGCTGCACGGTCCATATTTCCGCCGATTCTTGACCCATAGAACCACTATGGCCCGGCGAATCGTCGAAAATCTGTCCTCGCGCAGCGGACTTTTCGCCTCGGGCGTTTCTACCGTCCAGACTCCGGCCGTCGGCCCCATCGTTGCCGTGACTTTCAATAACTGACCGATGCGCCTGTCCACGATCAAGCTGGCCGGATTCAAGTCGTTCGTCGATCCGACTGTCCTGCACCTTCCCACCAACCTCACCGGCATCTGCGGCCCCAACGGCTGCGGCAAGTCCAACATCATCGACGCGATCCGCTGGGTGATGGGCGAAAGCGCGGCCAGTCGCCTGCGCGGCGAAGCGATCACCGACGTGATCTTTTCGGGTTCGTCCGGACGCAAGCCGGTCGGGCAGGCCACGGTCGAACTGGTTTTCGACAACTCCGACGGCACGCTGGGCGGCGAGTACGCCGGCTTCAACGAGATCTCGGTGAAGCGCAGCGTCAGCCGTGACTCGCAATCCGATTACTACTTGAACGGCGTGCGTTGCCGTCGCCGCGACATCACCGACTTGTTCCTCGGCACCGGCCTCGGGGCGCGCAGTTACTCGATCATCGAACAGGGCGTGATTTCCGACATCGTGGAATCGCGTCCCGAGCAGTTGCGCATCCATCTGGAAGAAGCCGCGGGCGTCTCGCGTTACAAGGAACGCCGCAAGGAAACCGAAAGCCGCATCAAGGCCACGCGCGAAAACCTCGATCGCGTGAAGGACGTACGCGAGGAAGTCGAAAAACAACTCGATCACCTGAACCGGCAGGCGCGCGCGGCCGAACGCTGGAAGAAATTGAAAGAGGAACGCAGCCTGCGCGAAGCCGAACTGCGCGCGCTGAACTACCGCTCGGTCACCGCGCAATTGGAAACCCACCGGCAGGCGCTGCGCGAAGCCGAAACCGCACTGGAAGGCAAGCTGGCGGCGCAGCGGCACCTCGAAGCGCAGATCGAAACCGGCCGCGAGACGCATCAGCAGCACACCGAAGCCATGAACGCGGTGCAGGCCGAGGTGTATCAGGTCGGCGCCGAACTCGCGCG
>Ga0070691_10001235_pt1 | contig 10769 bp, 10 predicted proteins | sample KBSK1101metaG_FD_64673 | JGI IMG/M metagenome (GOLD analysis project Ga0070691, IMG submission 64673) | Corn, switchgrass and miscanthus rhizosphere microbial communities from Kellogg Biological Station, Michigan, USA - KBS K1-10-1 metaG | ecosystem: Host-associated > Plants > Roots >... | reverse complement strand
CCGCGGAGACGAACTGGCCGTAGACGTCGTCCAGCAGCGCCTGCAGGATGCGGCGCTCCTCGGGCGTCATGGTGCGGGAGAAGTTGCCCACGTCCTTGTAGGCGCCCGCCTTGATCACGACGTACTCCACCCCGACCTTCTTGAGCAGATTCTCGACGTTCGCCATCTGCATGATGACGCCGATGGAGCCGGTCAGGGTGCCGGGATTGGCGAAGATACGATCGGCGGCGATCCCGACATAGTACCCACCGGACGCTGCCACCGACCCGAAGGAGGCCACCACCGGCTTGCCCGCCTTCCGCACCCGCTCGATGGACCCCACGATCTCCTGGGTGGGCCCCACCACGCCGCCCGGACTGTTGACCCGGACGACCACCGCCTTGACCGCGGGGTTCTCGGCGTGCTCCCGGAGCTCGCGCACGACCCCGTCGCCGTCGAGGATGATGCCGTCGATCTCCACCACCGCGATCCGCGGGCCGCCGGGCAGCGACCCGTCCTCGAGCACCGCCATGAGCATCCAGACGGTGACGAGAAAGGCCAGGAGGAGCCCCGCCGCCAGGCCCAGGCCCAGGAGGAGGCTACGCGCGCGCGACGCCAAGCTCGCGGTGCTCCTACTCCTCGTCGTCGAAGTCGTCGTCCTGGCGCCGCTTCCGTCCCTTGGCGCCCCGGCCGCGCCCGGTATCGGTCTGGGCCGGCTCGTCCAGCATCACCGCCGCCGCGAGCTCCTTGAGCGAGAGGCCGATGCGCCGCTCGTTGGGATCCACCCGGATCACCAGGAGCGTGAGCTCGTCGCCCACATTGACCAGGTCGGCCGGGGTGGCGATGGGCCGATTGGACATCTGGGAGATGTGCAGCAGCCCGTCCACGCCGGGCTCCAGCTCCACGAAGGCGCCGAAGTCGGTGAGGCGGACCACCTTGCCGGTCACGCGCGAGCCCATCGGATACCGCTGGGTGACGGACTCCCACGGATCGGGCTGAATCTGCTTGAGCCCCAGCGAGATCCGCTTGTTGTCGCGGTCCACGTTGAGGATCTGGGTCTCCACCGGCTGGCCCTTCTTGAGCAGCTCCGAGGGATGCCCGATATTGCGGGTCCAGGACATGTCGGAGATGTGCAGCAGCCCGTCCACGCCGGGCTCCAGCTCCACGAAGGCCCCGAAGTCCGTGAGGTTGCGCACCTTGCCCTGCACGCGCACGCCCGCCTTGTAGCGGTCGTCGATGGTCTCCCACGGATCGGCCTCGACCTGCTTCATGCCCAGCGAGATCCGCTTGGTGGCCTTGTTGACCTCCAGCACCTGCACCTCGACCATGTCGCCCACGTTCACGATCTTCGAGGGATGGCGCACCCGCCGCGTCCACGACATCTCGGACACGTGGACCAGGCCCTCCACCCCGGGCTCCAGCTCCACGAAGGCGCCATAGTTGGTGAGGCTCACCACCCGCCCCTGCACGCGGGCGCCCGAGGGGTACCGCTGATCCACCACCGCCCAGGGGTCCGAGGACTTCTGCTTGTAACCGAGGGAGACGCGCCCGGTCTCGCGGTCGAAGTGGAGCACCACCACTTCCACCTGGTCGCCCACCTGGAAGATCTCGGAGGGATGCCCGATGCGGCCCCAGGACATGTCGGTGACGTGCAGCAGCCCGTCGATGCCGCCCAGGTCGATGAAGGCGCCGTAGTCGGTGATGTTCTTCACCGTCCCCGTGAGCACCATGCCCTCGCCCAGCACGGAGAGCGTCTGCTTCTTCTTCTCCTCGCGCTCGGTCTCCAGCACCGCCCGCCGCGAGAGCACCACGTTGCCGCGGCGGCGATTGAGCTTGATCACCTTGGCGCGGATGGTCTGGCCCATCATGGAGCCGAGATTCTTGACCGGGCGGAGGTCCACCTGGGAGCCGGGCAGGAAGGCCCGCACTCCCACGTCCACCGCCAGGCCGCCCTTGACCACCTCGACCACACGACCCTCCACCGGGCTGCCGGCGTCGAAAGCCTTGGAGATCTGGTCCCACACCTTGATCTTGTCGGCCTTGTCCTTCGAGAGAACGATGAGGCCTTCCGAGTCTTCCTTCGCCTCCAGGAAGACCTCGATCTCGTCGCCCACCTTGGGGGCGCCGGTGTGCCGGAACTCGTCGATGGGGATGGCCCCCTCGCTCTTGTAGCCGATGTCGACGATCACGTCGCCGGTGCGCACCTCGACCACGGTGCCGCGCACGACCTCGCCTTCCTCGATGTCTCCCACGCTGCGTGAGAGCCAGTACTCCATCGTCTCCTCGGGGGGCGAATCATCTTCCTGCTGCCCGCCCGCGAAGCCCTTCGTCGGCCGCTCGTCCGTCGCCATAAGTCCTTACTGCCTCCTTTATCGCTCTATCTATATATACCGTGCTTCGAGGTTCCTGTGTCGGCCCGCTCAGGCGGCCTGGGCCTGCAGCTGCGCGATGGCCCGCATCATCTCGTCCGCCGCCGCGCGGTACGTCTCCTTCCGCTCCGATCCCGTGCCGGGCTTGAAGTGCAGCGGCGCGCCGAAGCGCACGCGCACCTTGCCCGGCCGCGGCAGCGCGGCGCCCCGCGGCATGGCCCGGCCGCTGCCGGCGATGTACACCGGCACCACCGCCGCCCCGCTCAGCACCGCGAGCATCCCCGCCCCCGGCTTGGCCTCGCGCAGGACGCCCTCGGCGCCCCGGGTGCCCTCGGGAAACACCAGCAGCGCGCGGCCTTCCTCGAGCACGCGCAGCGCGTCCTTCAGGGCGCGCGCGTCGTTGCCGCCCCGCCGCACCGGGCGGGCGTTGACCGCGCGGATGAACCGCCCCAGGAGCGGGATCTCGAAGAGCTCGGCCTTGGCGAGAAACGTGAGCTGGCGCGGGGTGACGACGCCGATCAGCGGCGGGTCCAGCACGCTGATATGGTTCGAGACCAGCAGCAGCGGCCCCTGCCGGGGCATCCGCTCCGCGCCGCGCGCCTCCAGCCGCCACATGAGCAGGGTGATCACCCTCAGGATCGGCTTCAGGATCGCGTAGAGCACCGGGCTCGCTCCACGGCCTCGAGCAGCCGCTCCACCACCGCGTCCTCGTCCAGGCCCGTCGTGTCCACCACCACCGCGTCCGCCGGGCGCACCAGCGGGGCGATCGCCCGTCCCATGTCCTGGCGGTCGCGCCGCGCCACTTCCTCGCGCACCGCGGAGAGATCCAGCCGCACCCCGCGCACGGCCAGCTCCTCCTGGCGGCGCCGCGCGCGCGCGTCCAGGTCGGCGTCCAGGTAGAACTTCACCTCCGCGTCCGGGCACACCACGCTGCCGGTGTCGCGCCCCTCCAGCACCACCCCGCCGCGGCCGGCCAGCGCCCGCTGCACGGGGGTGAGCTTCTCCCGAACCGGGCGCAGCATGGTGAGCAGGGAGGTGAGCTCGCCGATGGCGGGGGTGCGGATCTCGCCGGTGACGTCCCGTCCGTTCACGCGCACCCCATCGTCGATGAGCTCGATGGTCGTGCTCGCGAGCAGCGCGCGCAGCGCGGGGCCATCCTCGGCGGGAATGCCCGCCTCGCGCACCGCCCACGCGAGCGCGCGGTACATGGCGCCGGTGTCGAGAAGCCGGAAGCCCAGACGCCGCGCCAGCTCGCGCGCCGCGGTGGACTTCCCTGCTCCCGCCGGTCCGTCGATGGTGATCACGGGCTCGCGCCGGTCTCCGGTGCTCATGCTTCGGCTCGCGCCGCCTGGGTGCCGGCCAGATCGTTCACCGCGTTGAGGAATCCAGGGAAGGAGGTGGCGATGCACTCCGTATCCTCCACCACCGTCTCCCCGTCCGCAAGCAGGCCCGCCACCACCAGCGCCATCGCCATCCGGTGATCGCCCCCGCTCTGCACCACCGCACCGCGCAGGCGCGCGCCGCCCTCGATGCGCAGGCCATCCGGACGCTCGGTGATGCGCGCGCCCAGCCGGCCCAGCTCGCTGGCGACGGCGCGGATGCGGTCCGACTCCTTGACCCGGAGCTCGGCGGCATCGCGGATCTCGGTGGGCCCCTCGGCGAGACACGCGGCCACGGCGAGGATGGGCACCTCGTCGATGAGGCGCGGCACGAGCGCGCCGCCGATCTCCGTTCCCCGCAGCGCCGCGGCCCGCACCACGAGATCGGCGACGGGCTCGGCGGCCGCCTGGCTACCCGTCACGGACTCGATCTGCGCGCCCATGGCGCCCAGCGCCTCGAGCACGCCGGTGCGCGTGGGATTGGTGCCCACCTGGGTCACCGTCACCTCGGCGTCGGGCGCGGCCGCCGCCGCCACCAGGAAGAAGGCCGCGGAGGAGATGTCGCCGGGAACGGCGACGGGCTGGCCGGAGAGCGGCGCGCCCGGGGTCAGGGTGATCCCCTCGGAGCCGACGGTGAGGCGCGCGCCGAAGCCGCCCAGCATGCGCTCGGTATGGTCGCGCGACTGGCTGGGCTCGCGCACCGTCACCGGCCCATCCGCCCAGAGCCCGGCGAGGAGCAGCGCGGTCTTGACCTGGGCGGAGGCCACCGGCGAGGCATAGGTGAGCGCCGTGAGCGGCCGCGCGCCGCGCACCGCCAGCGGCAGCCGGCTACCCTCGCGCCGCCCCACCACGGTGGCGCCCATGCGGCGGAGGGGCTCCGCCACGCGGTCCATGGGACGGCTCCGGAGGGAGTCGTCGCCGGTGAGCACGGTCCAGAAGGGCTGCCCCGCCAGCACGCCCACGAGCAGACGCGCGCTGGTGCCGGAATTCCCGCAGTCGATCACGTTGTCCGGCTCGGAGAGGCCGTTGACGCCCGCGCCGTCCACCAGGTAATGGCCGGGGCCCTTCCGCGTCACCTCGGCGCCGAGCGCGCGCACCGCCTTCAGCGTGGCCAGGCAGTCCTCACCCTCGAGGAAGCCGGTGATCTCGGTGCGGCCGCTGGCGAGCGCGCCGAACAGGGCGGCGCGATGCGAGATGGACTTGTCCCCCGGTACCGCCACCCGGCCCGACAGCCGGCGGGCCGGCCGCACGCGGATCCTCATCCCAGGGCCTCGCGCGCCTGCTTGATCCGCTTCAGCTCCGCCTCCACCGCGGCGTCGTCGCCGGAGGCGATCACGCCCTCGAGGTGGTCCAGCGACTTGCGAAAAGCGGCCACCGCCTCGCCGAGCGCGGCGCGATTGTCCTGGAAGATCTCCCGCCAGATCTCGGGGCTGGAGGCGGCGATGCGGGTGGTATCGCGGAACCCCCGCGCCGCCACGTCGAGGAAGCTGGGATCCATGCGGAGGACGGCGTCCACGAGGGCGTCCGCCACCAGGTGCGGAAGGTGGCTGACCGCCGCCACCGCGCGGTCATGGGTGGTGGGGTCGAGCAGGATGACGCGCCCGCCCAGCGCTTCCCAGAAGCCGCGCACGCGCGCCACCGCGTCGGCGGGCGTGCGCTCGGTGGGGGTGAGGATCACGGTGGCGCCGTGGAAGAGGTCGGCGCGCGCCTCCGCGAAGCCCGCGCGCTCGGAGCCGGCCATGGGATGGCTGCCCACGAAGGCGAGCGGACGCTGGGCGGCCAGCGCCTCGGCGGTCTCCACGATGCGCCCCTTGGTGCTCCCCACGTCGGTGACGAGCGCGTGCCCGGGCAGCGCGGCCCACACCGCGGCGAGCTGGCCCTCCAGCGCGGTCACCGGAGTGGCGAGGAGACAGAAGTCCGTCCCCGCCACGCCCGCCGCCAGATCGGTGGTGGCGCGATCCACCACCCCCGCGCGGAGCGCCGGCTCCAGGCTCGACGCGCGCCGACCCACCGCCACGATCTCCCGCGCGAGCCCGCGCTCGCGGGCGGCGCGCGCCACCGAGCCGCCGAGGAGACCGAGACCGACGACGCAGAGCCGGTCGATCACGCGCGCTTGGCCTCCTGCAGGACCTTTCGAAGCGCCTTCATCAAGCGGCGGTTTTCCTCCGGGGTGCCGATGGTCACGCGGAGCGTGCTCTCCATCCCGAACGACATCATGGGGCGGACGATGACCCCTTCGCGGAGGAGCCGCCGATAGACGTCCAGCGCGTTCCGGCCCACGTCCACCAGGATGAAGTTGGCCCGCGAGGGCGGGAACTTGAGTCCGAGCGACGTGAACTCGTCGAAGAGGAAGGCGCGTCCGGCCTCGATCATGCGCCGGCACTCGATGATGTGGGCGTCGTCCTCGAGGGCGGCGAGCGCGGCCACCTGCGCCAGCGCGTTCACGTTGAAGGGCGCCCGGATCCGGTTCACCAGCGAGATGCAGTCGGGATCGCCCACCGCGTAGCCCACCCGCAGGCCGGCCAGGCTGGCCGCCTTGGAGAACGTGCGCAGGACCACGACCTTGCGCCCTTCCCGCAGATAGGCGAGCGAATCGGGAAAGTCGGGCCCCTGGGCGAACTCGTAGTAGGCCTCGTCGAACACCACGATGGCGCGATCGGGCACGCGCGCCATGAAGTGCTCCACCTCGGACGCGGTCACTATGGTGGCGGTGGGATTGTTCGGGTTGGCGATGAAGACCATCTTGGTCATCGGGGTGATGGCGCGCGCCATCGCCTCCAGGTCGAGCCGGTAGTCCTTGAGCGTCACCACCACGCGGATCCCGCCCACCGCCTGCACGATCATCGGATAGACGACGAAGGAGGGATGGGGAATCACCGCCTCGTCGCCGGGCCGCATGAACGCCCGTGCGACCAGCTCGATCAGCTCGTTGGACCCCGCGCCGAGGACGATATGGTCGGCGGTGACGCCGTGGCGGCGGGCGAGCGCCTCGCGCAGGTAGAAGCCGGTGCCGTCCGGATAGCGGTTCAGCGTGTTCAGCGCCGCCGCCACCGCCTTCTGGACCTTCTCGGAGGGCGGCAACGGGTTCTCATTGGACGCGAGCTTGATCGCGTCGTGGATGCCCAGCTCGCGCTCGAGCTCCTCGATGGGCTTGCCCGGCTCGTAGGGGGCAATCCCGAGGATGTGTTCGTTGGCCAGTGATTCCCAGGGTACGGACATGCGGAGCTCCTTAGGCGGCCGGATAGGACCCGAGGATCTTGAGGAACTGGCAGCGCTCCCGCACCGCGGCGAGCGCGCCGTCCACGGCCTCGGTGTCCCGGTGGCCCTCGAAATCGACGAAGTTGACGTATTCCCAGGGCCGGCGCTTGGTCGGCCGCGACTCGATCTTGGTCAGGTTGAGCCCGCGCTCCGCGAAGGGCTGAAGAATGCTGAAGAGCACCCCGGGCTCGTTCTTCATGGAGAAGAGGATGGAGGTCTTGTCGCGCCCGGTGACCGGCATGGGCCGGCGGCCCAGCACGAGGAAGCGCGTCGAGTTGTAGGGATTGTCCTCGATGCGCCGGCGCAGGGTGGGGACCTCGTACATGCGCCCCGCCATCTCGGAGGCGATGGCGGCCACGGTGGGATCGTCCTTGGCGCGCTCCGCGGCGGCGGCGGTGGAGGACGTCTCCTCGGTGGCCGCGTCGGGCAGATGGGCGGCCAGCCACTGGCGGCACTGGGCGAGCCCCTGCGGATGGGAGCAGACCTTCTTGACCTCGCCGAGCTCCCCCGCCCGCGAGAGCAGGTGATGCGTGATCTCCAGCGTCATCTCGCCGGTGATGACGGCGTCGGAGTCGATGAGACGGTCCAGGGTGACGTTGACCGGGCCTTCGGTGGAGTTCTCCACCGGCACCACCCCGTATTCGGCGCGGCCGCGCTCGACCTCGTCGAAGACCTCGGCGATGGTGCGCATGGGCCGGAAGGCGGCGGAAGAGCCGAAGCGCGCCCGCGCCGCCTGATGCGTATAGGTGGCGGGCGGACCCAGATACACGACGGGGAGCGGGTTCTCGAGCGCCAGCGAGGCGGAGAGCACCTCCCGCCAGATCGCGCGGAGCGCGTCGGCGGGCAACGGACCACGATTCAGCGTGACGAGGCGGTCGAGGACCTGGGCCTCGCGCTCCGGAACGAAGTAGGGAAGATCCTGCTGCCTCTTGAGCTCGCCGATGTGGAGGGCGGCGTCTGCGCGCTGATTGAGGAGGGCTAGGATCTCGTGGTCGAGGTTGTTGATCCTGGAACGCCAATCGTCCAGGTTCATAAAGGCTCCTGAAGCCGATCTATCTGTCGAGCCCACGCAGTATAGGCGAAGGGTTCCCCCCACGCAAGCGATTGAGCGCGGCCAGCTCAACCTCGGTCAAGGGACGGCTGGCCCCCACCCGGAGGCTGCCCAGCCGGAGGGGGCCGAACTGCACGCGAATGAGGCGGCGCACCGGATGGCCCAGCGCCTGGGCATAGCGGCGCACCTCGCGCTTCCGTCCCTCCGCGAAGGTGAGCTGCATCCAGGTGGTGGTCCCGTCGGCGCGCAGCACGCGCGCCTCCTTGGGCACCGCGGGGCCGTCCTCGAGCACGGCGCCGGCGCGCCAGCGCGGCAGATCGGCCTCGCGGACCCGCCCCTCCACCTGCGCGTCGTAGACGCGGGGAATCTCGTAGCGCGGGTGCAGGAGATAGTTGGCCAGGGGCCCGTCGTCGGTGAGGAGCAGCAAGCCCTCGGTCTCCGCGTCCAGGCGGCCCACCGGGAAGACCCGCGCGGGCCCGCGCGGCAGCAGGTCGAGCACCACCGCGCGTCCGCGCGGATCGGCGCGGGTCGTCACGTAGCCGCGCGGCTTGTGAAGGAGCAGATAGGTGCGGGCGGCGGCGGGCTCGATCCGCCGGCCGTCCACCACGATCACGTCGCGGTCGGGATCCGCCTGCGCGCCCGGCTCGAGGCGCACCGTGCCGTTGACGGTGACGCGCCCCTCCGCGAGGAGGGTCTCAGCCCCGCGACGCGAGCTCAGTCCCGCCTGGGCCAGGATCTTGCTGAGACGGATCGGCGGCACCGGCCAGCTCCTTGGCGAGCTCGCCCTGCGCCTCGCCTTCGGGCGCGGGCGGCTCGGGGATGATCAGCTCGCCGTCGGGCTTGGGCAGATCGGCGACGTCGCGCAGCCCGAAGGCGACCAGGAACTCGCGGGTGGTCTCGTAGAGGAACGGGCGGCCCGGCGAGTCCTTGCGGCCGGCGATGCGGATGAGGCGGCGCTCGAGGAGGTTGTCCAGCACCGCGTCCGAGTTCACGCCGCGCACTGCGTCCACCTCGGGCCGGGACACCGGCTGGCGGTAGGCGATGATGGCGAGCGTCTCCAGGGACGGGCGGGACAGGCGCTGGCGCGTGCGGGCGCGCGCAAGCTTGACCAGCCACGGCGCCACCTCGGGCCGCGTCACCAGCCGGAAGCCGCCGCCCACCTCCATGATCTGGAGCGCGCGCCCCTCGTCGCGCAGCCGCGCGGTGAGCGCCTCCACCAGCGTGCGCGCCGCCTCCGCCGACGGCAGCGCCAGCACCTCGCGGATGGTGGCGGTCTCCACCGGGGAATCGGAGGCGAAGAGCAGAGCTTCCAGGATGTCGATGGGCTCGGTCATGCGGGCTCTCCCTCGGGCATGGGCGCCGGGTCGTCCGTCTCACCGGCGGCCACGCCCACCGGGACGTCGCTGCCGCGCTCGATCACGATGTCGCCGAAGAGCTCCGATTGCCGGGCGCGGGCCTGACCCAGCCGCACCATCTCCAGCAGCGCGAGGAGGGTCACCACCCACTCGGCCCGGACGCGGTCGCCGCCCGCCACCGAGGAGAAGAGGAGCGACCACGTCGAGCGCAGGAGGGACATGATCTCGCCCATGCGCTCGAGCACCGAGATGGGGTTGGGCTCCACCTCGCGGGGCCGCTCGCGCTTCTGGTCCTCGATGAGCCGGTTGATGGCCCGCGTCAGGAGGTGCACGGAGAGATCCTGGAGCGGGATCTCCTCCGGCGGCGGTAGCTCGGCGGTGGTGCGCCCGAAGAGGAGGGCCTGCTCCGCCTCGCGCCCGGCCAGCCACGCGCCCAGCGTCTTGACGCGCGCGTACTCGGCAAGCCGCGCGGCCAGCTCCTGGCGGAGCAGCTCGCCCTCGGGGTCCAGCTCGTCCTCCCCCGGCTCCCCGGTGGGCGGCAGGAGGAGCTTGGACTTGAGGTAGATGAGCGTCGCCGCCATCACCATGAAGGACCCGGCGGTCTCGAGGTCCTGGAACTGGACCGACTCGAGATGGGCGAGGTACTGGTCGGTGACGGCGCGGATGGGCAGCCGGGAGAGATCCACCTCGCTGGTGCGGCAGAGGTGGAGCAGCAGGTCCAGCGGCCCCTCGAAGGCCTCGACGCGAACCGTGAGCCCGGGAGCCGCGACGTCCGTCATGGCTCCAGCCGGATCGCGTCCCGCACCTCGTCCATCGTCGCGCGCGCGATCACCTGGGCGCGCCGCGAGCCCTCGTGCAGGATCTCGAGCATCTCCTTGGGCCGCTCCGCCCAGCCCTGGCGCCGCTCGCGGATGGCTGCCAGCGGGGGCAGCATGTGCTCGAGCAGCACGCCCTTGCAGTCGAGGCAGCCGATGGCGGCGGTGCGGCAGCCCTGCGCGCACTGCTCGCGCGGGGCCTCCGGGGTGAAGATGCGGTGGAGATCGAAGACCGGGCAGATGTCGGGATTGCCCGGATCGGTGCGCCGCTTCCGCGCCGGATCCGTGACCATGGGCTTGATCTTCCGCGTGATCTCCTCGGAGGTGTCGGACAGCTCGATCGCGTTGCCGTAGGACTTGGACATCTTCCGTCCGTCCGTGCCCGGCACCTTTGGGATGAGGGTGAGCTTGGCCTGGGGCTCGGGGAACACCGGCTTCCACGTGCTGTTGAAGCGCCGCGCCACCTCGCGAGTGAGCTCGATGTGGGGCACCTGATCCGCTCCCACCGGCACCCAGTGCGCCTTGTACATGAGGATGTCCGCCGACTGCAGCAGCGGATAGCC
>Ga0070691_10001227_pt1 | contig 10789 bp, 9 predicted proteins | sample KBSK1101metaG_FD_64673 | JGI IMG/M metagenome (GOLD analysis project Ga0070691, IMG submission 64673) | Corn, switchgrass and miscanthus rhizosphere microbial communities from Kellogg Biological Station, Michigan, USA - KBS K1-10-1 metaG | ecosystem: Host-associated > Plants > Roots >... | reverse complement strand
CACATCTGGGCCGAGCGCTACGACCGCGTGCTCGAGGACATCTTCGCCGTCCAGGAGGAGCTGACGCGCAGCATCGTGCGCGCCATCGCCCCGCAAATCCTCGACGCCGAGACCGAGAAGGTCGAACGTCGCCGACCCGAGAGCCTCAGCGCCTATGAGGTCGCCGTGCGCGCCAGCGCCAAGACCTTCGATGCCTGGGTGAAGTCCGACCGCGGCCTGCGCGACGCCGCCATCGCCGACGCTCGCCAGGCGCTGGCGATCGACCCGCGCAGCGTCATCGCGCTCACGGCGCTCGCCTTCGGCCTATGGCAGCATATCGCCTACGCCACCGCCGCCGACCGCGCCGCCGCCTGGCGCGAGGGCATGGCGGCGATCGACCACGCGATCGTGGTCGACCGCGACGACAGCTTCGCCCACAGCGTGCGCGGCCTGCTGCTCGCCTTCGCGCCCGACCGCGACCGCATCGACGACGCGCTGGCCAGCGCCCGCCAGAGCTGCGAGCTCAACCCGCACATGATGGTGGGCCTCACATCGAAATCGTGTCGGGTGATCCGCTGAGTGCAATCGATCACCTGCTCGAGGCATTGCGCCTCAGCCCGCGTGATCCCCAGCGCCAGACCATGATGCTCAATCTCGCCATGGCCTGCGGCTGTGCCCGACGCTACGCCGACGGCGTGGACTATGCCCTGCTCGGCATCCGGGACGCGCCACACTTCGCGCCCCTTCACGCCCATCTCGCCGTCAACTACGTGGGCCTGGGCGAGATCGACAAGGCGCGGGCGGCCCTGGACGAAGCCACCCGCATCGCGCCCGGCCAGGTCGAGCGCTCGCTGGCGGGCTTCATGTTCCGCAAACCCGAGCACCAGAAGCGCGGCACGACCTTCCTGCGCGTCGCCGCCGGCCTCGAGGGCGCGACGGCCGCCGACCCGCTGCGTTAGTGCGGGTTCCGGTCCATTGGAACCGCTCGCGGTTCCGATGGACCGGAAAAGCATGGCTCGGAGCGCCTCGACTCAAGCATATCCGGTCCGGCTGATTCCAGCCGGACCGGATATGCTCCAGGACGACACCTTGATAGATCGGTCGTTTCGGGGCACGAAAGGTGGACCGGGGAAGGAAACCAGATGCCAACGTTCAGCCAAGCCCGCGAGTTCCTGCTCGCCAATCGCACGAACTACGATGCAGCCCTGAAGGGATTCCAGTGGCCCGAGCCCGTGCCATTCAACTGGGCGCTCGACTGGTTCGACGCGGTGCTGGCACGTGCGCCGGAGAGCAAGGACCGTTGCGGCCTGTGGATCGTCGACGTCGCCGTCGGCGAGGAAACCAAGCTCACTTTCGCGGAGCTCAGCCATCGCTCCAACCAGGTCGCCAACTACCTGCGCCAGCTCGGCCTCAAGCGCGGCGATCACCTGCTGCTGGTGCTGAACAACGTGGCGCCGCTGTGGGAGATCATGCTGGCGGCGATGAAGCTCGGCGTCGTGGTGATTCCGGCCACGACGCTGCTGACGGCCGACGAACTCGCCGACCGCGTCGAGCGCGGCCGCGCCAAGGTGATCATCGCCGACGAGCAGCAGGTCGCCAAGTGTGCCGGCCTGCCGCGCGCGGGCGTCGTGTTCGTGAACACCAGCACGACCCGGATCGACGGCTGGCAGCCGCTCTCGGATGCCTACACGTGCTCCGCCGACTTCAAGGCGGACGGCGCCACCAACGCTGAGGATCCGCTGCTGCTCTATTTCACCTCGGGGACGACGGCCAAGCCCAAGCTGGTGCGCCACAGCCATCGCTCCTATCCCGTGGGCGGGCTGTCGACCATGTACTGGCTCGGCCTGAAGCCCGGCGACGTGCACGTCAACATCTCCTCGCCGGGCTGGGCCAAGCATGCGTGGAGCACCTTCTTCGCGCCGTGGAACGCCGGCGCCACGGTGCTGATGGTCAACCAGGCCCCGTTCAATGCCAAGGCGCTGCTGGGCGTGCTCGAGCGCTGCAAGGTCACGACCTTCTGCGCGCCGCCGACAGTATGGCGCCTCTTGATCCAGGAGGACCTCAAGGCATCGAAACTGTCGCTGCGCGAGGTCTGCGGCGCCGGCGAGCCTCTCAACCCCGAGGTCATCAACAAGGTGCAGGAGGCCTGGGGCCTCACCATCCGCGACGGCTACGGCCAGACCGAGACGACGGCGCAGGTCGCCAACCCACCGGGCCTGCCGGTCAAGGCGGGCTCGATGGGCCGCCCCTTGCCGGGCTATCGCGTGCTGCTGCTCGACACCGAGGACAAGCCCGCCAAGGAAGGCGAAGTCTGCCTGGCGCTGGGCAAGGACCGCCCCGCCGGTCTGATGCAGGGTTACTGGGATCCGTCCGGCAAGCTCGCCGGCGCCGACGGCGAGGTCTATCGCACGGGCGACGTGGCCAGCGTCGACAGCGAGGGCTACCTGACGTTCGTGGGACGCGCCGACGACGTCTTCAAGTCGTCGGACTACCGCATCAGTCCGTTCGAACTCGAGAGCGTACTGATCGAGCACGATGCCGTTGCAGAGGCCGCAATCGTGCCCTCACCCGACGAGATCCGCCTGTCCGTACCCAAGGCCTTCATCCTGCTGACCGGCAATACGCCGCCCAGCAAGGAGACGGCCCAGTCGATCCTGAAATACACCAACCAGAAGCTGGCGCCGTTCAAGCGCATCCGGCGGCTGGAGTTCGTGAAGGAGCTGCCCAAGACGATCTCGGGCAAGATCCGGCGCAACCAGCTGCGCAAGGTCGAGTACGAAGGCTCTGCCGCGGAAGTGACGCGCGGCGTGGAGTTCCACGAGAAGGATCTGATGGGCTGAAGTCGGATCAGCGCGGGAAGGCGCTGGTGGAGAGCCACTTGCGCGCCTCATGGATGCTGCGGAAGACCTCGGCGGGCCGGCCGACGTCGGTGGTGATACTGGCGAACAGGCGGGCCATCTCGTTCAGCTTGCTGTCGGCCACGATCGCCATCGCGCCGCGCGGCGTATCCTTCAGCACCTCGCGCAGGCCCTGGCCGAACCGGGCGAGTTCCTCGGTACTGAGCGCTGGCTTGGCTGCGCTGATGTCGATGATCTTGCGAAAGCGGTGCAGTTCGCCTTCGGTGAGCTGATGCAGGAAGTCGACGAGATCAGCCAGCGTTACGGTGTCGCTGGCGATGCCGACGACGAGGCGGTCAGGCCGGGAAACGATTAGTCTGATGGGCATGGCGAGGCGGCAAGGATAGGCTGGAACCGGACAAAACCCAAAGCGTTCCTTGCGATGAACGTCGAAGGACCCATCTTGCGATGAACGTCGAAGGACCCATCACGTGAATTTCGACTGGCCGTGGCAAGGCGGGATACTCGATCCCCAGGGGCCGATCGGTGCGGCGGAGCGGGTCATCCTGCTCAACGCAACATCGATCATGCTCGCCGTCGTCATTCCGGTGATCGTGTTGACGCTGGCTTTCGCGTGGTGGTTCCGGGCTGGCAACGCGCGCGCGACTTACCTGCCGGACTGGGAATATTCCGGACACATCGAACTGGTTGTATGGGCGATCCCCGCGCTCGTCGTGCTGTTTCTGGGTGGCATCTGCTGGATCGGCAGCCACGACCTCGATCCACGCAAGCCGATCGCGTCGAACACCAGGCCGATCGAGATCGATGTCGTGTCCCTCGACTGGAAGTGGCTGTTCCTCTACCGCGCCGAGGGCGTGGCTGCAGTCAACCGGCTGGTCGTTCCCGCCGGCACGCCGCTCCACTTCCGGCTGACCTCGGCCACCGTAATGAACAGCTTCTTCGTGCCCCAGCTCGGCAGCCAGATCTACACGATGGCCGGCATGACCACGCAACTTCACCTGCAGGCCGACAGGCCGGGCACCTATCCGGGAATCAGCGCCCAGTTCAGCGGCGCCGGCTTCTCCGACATGCGCTTCGACGTGGTCGCCCTGCCGCCCGCCGAGTTCGCCGCCTGGGTGGCCCAGGCGCGCAGCGCCAGGGATGCGCTCGATGAACAAGGCTACGCCGCCCTTGCCCGGCCGGGCACAGCCTCGGCCACGACCTTCAGGAGCGTGACGCCGCACCTGTTCGAGACCGTCGCCCTGGGCAAGCACTGACGATGTTCGGCAAACTCACCTGGAGCGCCATCCCGTTCGACCAGCCGATCCCGCTCGCGGCCTCGGTGCTGGTCGTCGTGGCGCTCGCCGTCGTCGCCATCACCATCGTCGCCCGCGGCTGGTGGCCCTACCTGTGGCGCGAATGGATCACCAGCGTCGACCACAAGCGCATCGGCGTGATGTACGGCGTGCTGGGCTTCGTCATGCTGATCCGCGGCTTCATCGATGCGCTGATGATGCGCTCGCAGCTCGCGCTGGCCGCCGATGGCGCACCAGGCTACCTGCCGCCGGAGCACTACAACCAGATCTTCTCCGCCCACGGCACGATCATGATCTTCTTCGTGGCCATGCCGTTCATGATCGGCCTGATGAACTTCGCCGTCCCGCTGCAGCTCGGCGTGCGCGACGTGGCCTTCCCGACCCTGAACTCCGTCAGCTTCTGGCTGAGTGCCGCCGGCGTGCTGCTGATCAACATCTCGCTGATGGTGGGCGAGTTCGCCAAGACCGGGTGGCTGGCCTATCCGCCGCTCTCGGAGCTCGCCTTCTCGCCCGGCGTCGGCGTCGACTATTACCTGTGGTCGCTGCAGATCGCGGGCCTCGGCTCGTTGCTGACGGGCATCAACTTCACCACCACCATCCTCAAGCTGCGCGCGCCGGGCATGGGCTACACCCGCATGCCGATCTTCTGCTGGACCGCGCTCTGCTCGAACCTGCTGATCGTCGCGGCCTTCCCGATCCTGACCGCGACCTACGCGATGCTGCTGCTCGACCGTTACCTGGGCTTCCACTTCTTCACCAACGACGGCGGCGGCAACGCCATGATGTACGTCAACCTGATCTGGGCGTGGGGCCATCCCGAGGTCTACATCCTGGTCCTGCCCGCCTTCGGCATCTACTCCGAGGTGATCGCCACCTTCTCGGGCAAGGCGCTGTTCGGCTACCGCTCGATGATCGCGGCGACGCTGGCCATCTGCGTGCTGTCCTTCGTCGTCTGGCTGCACCACTTCTTCACCATGGGCGCAGGCGCCGACGTCAACGCCTTCTTCGGCATCATGACCATGATCATCGCCGTGCCGACCGGCGTGAAGGTCTTCAACTGGATCTTCACCCTGTTCGGTGGGCGCATCCGCTTCACCACGCCGCTGCTGTGGTCGCTGGGCTTCATCTGCACCTTCGTGATCGGCGGCATGACCGGCGTGCTGCTGGCAATCCCGCCGGCCGACTTCGTGCTCCACAACAGCCTGTTCCTGGTCGCGCACTTCCACAACGTCATCATCGGTGGCGTGCTGTTCGGCGCCTTCGCCGGCTACAGCTACTGGTTCCCGAAGGCGTTCGGCTTCACGCTCGACGAACGGCTGGGCAAGGCCGCGTTCTGGTGCTGGCTGGTGGGTTTCTATCTCGCCTTCATGCCGCTTTACCTGCTCGGCCTGATGGGGGCCACGCGCCGCATGCAGCACTATGACGTGGCCGGCTGGCAGCCGCTGATGATCGTGGCGCTGGCGGGCGCGCTGGTCATCCTGGCGGGGGTGGGCTTCACCGCCCTGCAGCTCGTGGTCAGCATTCGCACGCGCGAGCGCCGCCGCGACCGCACCGGCGATCCCTGGCACGGCCGCACGCTGGAATGGTCGACCGCCTCGCCGCCGCCGGCGTGGAACTTCTCCGTGCTGCCCAACGTCACGCAGGCCGACGCCTACTGGGGCATGAAGCGCGCCGGCCTCACCGCCGACAATGCCGCCAACGCCACGGGCGAATGGGAGCCGATCACCGTGCCACGCCGCACCTCGGTGGGCGTGGTGCTGGCCTTCTTCTCGGTCGTCATGGGATTCGCCCTGGTCTGGCACATCTGGTGGCTGGCGATCGTGGGCCTGGTCGGGCTCGGCGCAACCGGTATCGCCCACGCCTGGCGTACCGAGCACGAGGACGAGATCTCTGCCGACCTCATCGCCGAGAGCGAGCGGGCGCGCCGGAAGGCCTCGGCATGAGCCTGGTCGACGCGCTCACCGAGCCGGGCACGCCGGACAGCGGCGACACGCCGATCTCGGAGCGCGGACCCGCACCCCTCCCGATCGTCGTCGCCTTCGGCTTCTGGCTGTTCCTGCTGAGTGACATCGTCCTGTTCTCGGCCCTGTTCGCGGCCTACGCCGTGCTCTCCGGGCAGACGGACGGCGGGCCTGCCGGGCCGCAGCTGTTCAACCGGACCAACGTGCTGATCGAGACCGGCTGTCTGCTGACGTCGAGCTTCACCTGCGGCCTGCTCACGCTTTCCATCGAGGCGCGCAACCGACTCGCGACCTACCTGTGGGCCGCCGTGACTTTCGCCCTCGGCGTCGTCTTCCTTGCCTTCGAGCTCACCGAATTTGGACGCATGGTCGCCGGCGGCGCCGGGCCGACGCGCAGCGCCTTCCTGTCGGCGTTCTTCACCCTGGTCGGCACGCACGGCCTGCACGTCACCGTCGGCCTCGCGTGGCTGGCCACCATGATGGCGCAGGTGGCGACGCTGGGCTTCCGCCCGATGGTCGTGCGCCGCCTGCTCTGCTTCAGCCTGTTCTGGCACGCCCTCGACATCGTCTGGATCGGCGTCTTCACCATCGTCTACCTGGGAGCGCACTGATGGCCGCACCGGACAGCTCGCACGACAAGGCGCCAGGAGGCGGCCAGCGCGGCAGCCGCGGCGCACTGATGTATGCCACCGGCTTCCTCTTCGCGATCGTCCTCACGCTGGCCTCGTTCTGGGCGGCGGACACCCATTCCGTCTGGCAACCCGGCGTGCCCGTCCTGCTGGCGGCGCTGGCGATCGGCCAGATGGGCGTGCACGTCGTGTTCTTCTTCCACATTTCCACCGGACCGAACGACACCAACAATTTCCTGGCGCTGGCCTTCGGCATCTTCGTGGTCGGGCTCGTGGTCTTCGGCTCGATGCTGATCATGTCCAATCTCAATGCGAACATGATGCCGATGGACCGGCTGATGGAAATGCAGCGCTAGACACCATAGTCTGGGCGCATGTTGCCCAGACAAGGTGTTACCTCCGCCCTCGCGCGCTTCGTCGCCTCGACCAGGTGGGAAGACATTCCCGAGACCGTCCGCCATGAGGCCAAGCGCGCGCTGCTGAACTTCTTCGCCGTCGCCATCGCCGGATGCCGCACCGCACCGATCGAACTGGCCCTAAAGGCGCTGTCGGAGTTCTCCGGCGGCAGGCAGGCCACGATCGTCGGCCGCGCGGAGCGGATCGATGCGCTCAGTGCCGCCTTCCTGAACGCCGCCGGCGCCAACGTCTTCGACTATTGCGATACCCACCTGCCCACCGTGGTCCACCCGACCTCGCCGCTGGCGCCCGCCGTGCTGGCGATGGCCGAGCTGCGCCGGGTGACCGGCCCCGAGTTCCTGCTGGCTTTCATCCTCGGCTTCGAGATCGAGTGCCGGGTCGGCGGCGCGGTCTCGCCGGGCCACTATCCGAAGGGCTGGCACATCACCTCTACCTGCGGCGTATTCGGCGCCGCGGCGGGGGCGGCAAAGTTGCTCGATCTCTCCGAGGCGCAGATCGTCTGGGCGCTGGGCAACGCCTCGACCCAGTCCGCCGGTCTCTGCGAATGCCTGGGCTGGCCGGCCAAGAGCGTGTCGGTCGGCAATGCGGCGCGCAATGGGCTGTTCTCGGCGCTGCTGGCCGACAAGGGCTTCGAGGGGCCGCCCGAACCGATCGCCGGTGCGCAGGGCTTCCTGGCCGCGATGGGCGAGCCGCCGAACTGGAGCGCGTTGCTCGACGGGCTCGGCAAGAGCTGGGAAGTCGCCAACAACTCGATCAAGCCGTATCCGGCGGGCTTCGTGATCCATCCCCTGCTCGACATCGCGCTCGACTGGCGCAAGCAGAACCCCGACGCCGTGGTCGAGAAGGTCCTGGCGCGCGGCAATCCCCTGCTGGTCCAGCGCACCGACAGGCCCGAGGTCGCGACGGGCCGCGAGAGTCAGGTCAGCCTGCAGCATGCCGTGGCCGCCGCCCTGGTGCTGGGCAAGGCCGGACTCGACCAGTTCACCGACGCCTGCGTCAACGATCCGAAGGTGGGCGCGATGCGCAGGCGGATCGCCGTCGCCACCGATCCCGCTATCTCCACCATCGCCGCCGAGATGGAATTCACCACCGCCGACGGCAAGGTGCACAGGATGTCGACCCAGGCCGCGCGCGGCAGTGCGTCCAACCCGCTCAAGGATGCGGAGATCGAGCAGAAGCTGCGCGACGAGGCCAGGAGCTGGAATGCCCGGCACGACATCCAGCCCCTGATCGACGCCGTCTGGGCCCTCGACAGGAGCGCCGACGTCTCGACCCTGGCGGCGATGACGGTGCCGCGCTGATTATCCGGGCGCCGGCTATTCCACGGTGACGTTGGCTGCCTGGGCCACGCCCTTCCACAGGATGATGTCCTTCTGGATGAAGGTGGCGAAGGCCGGAGGGCTGTTGCCGACCGTCGTCATCGCCTGGTCGGCCAGAAGCTTCCTGGTCACAGGATCGGCGAGCGCCTTCACGATCTCGGCGTTCAGCCTCTCCACGATCACGGGCGGGGTCTTGGCAGGGGCCAGGATGCCGTGCCAGGCCAGCGCCTCGAAGCCGGGATAGCCGCTTTCGGCGATCGTCGGCACTTCCGGCGCGACGGGCGAGCGTTCGGTGCTGGTCACCGCCAGCGCCCGCAGCTTGCCGGCCTTGATGTGTCCCAGCACGCTGATCGGATCGCCGAACACCATGCTCAGCTGGCCGCTCAACAGGTCGCCCACCGCCAGCGCCGTCCCGCGATAGGGCACGTGGGTCATCTTGAGCCCGGCCTTCGAGTTGAACAGCTCGGATACCAGGTGGTTGGCGGCGCCGACGCCGGTCGAACCGTAGTTCATCGCGCCGGGCTTGCTCTTGGCCAACGCCACGAACTCCTGCAGCGTCTTCACCGGCAGCTCGGCGTTGACCACGAGGATGTAGGGATAGGCCGTCGTCATCGAGATCGGCGCAAAGTCCCTCACCGGATCGTAGGGCAAGGTGCGATAAACTGCCGGATTGATCGAGATCGGGCCGGACTGGCCGAGCAGCAGGGTGTAGCCGTCGGGATCGGCCTTGGCGACGATGTCGGTGCCCACGATCGAGCCCGCGCCGCCCTTGTTCTCGATGACGATCGGCTGGCCGATGTTCTCGCTCACCTTCTTGGCCACGATGCGTGCCACCGAGTCCGCGCCGCCGCCCGGTGCGTAAGGCACGACGAGACGGATGGCGTGGCTCGGGTAGTCGGCGGCGAAGGCCGGGACCGCGAGGAATTGCAGGGCGAACGCAAACGCCAGTCGACGTGCCATCACGATCATTTCACACGGCCTCCCCAACCGATCTGCGCTACGCTTCGGCGCACCGCCCGATCACACCATCCAATCATAAGTCGCGGAGGAAACCAGTGCAGCGTCTCTTTCTCGGATGTTTCGCGGCCACGGCGCTCGGCCTGGCGCTCTCCCTGCCGGCCGCCGCCGAGGTCACGCGTCTGGAGATCACGAGCAAAGCCTCCTACGGCACCTTCCGGCCCGGCGAGTACGTGCTGTGGAAGGGCAAGCTGCATGGCGAACTGTCGCCCACCGAGGCGATCCCCGACATCGACAAGGCAAGGCGCAACGCCAACGGCAGGGTCGAGTACGCCTCCGATATCGTGCTGCTGATGCCGGCACAGCCGGCCAAGGGCAACGGCGCGCTGCTGGTCGACGTGCCCAACCGCGGACGCGTCTATGGCGTGGCGCTCTACAACAGTCCGCACGACGAGCCCTTCGAGTCGGGCACCCTGGCGCAGGGCACGGGCTTCCTCGAGGATCAGGGATTCGCGCTGGCCGAAGTGTCGTGGGAACTGGGCAAGGGCGCTGCCCTGCCGTCCTTCGTCGACGGCGCGGGCAAGACGCAATACGTCGAGGGCGCGGGCTTCGCCATCATGCGCGATGCCGCCGCCTTCTTCGCCCACGCCCAAGCCGACACCGCCGGCACCCCCAACCCGCTGAAAGGCACGATCAAGCGCACGCTGGCCAGCGGCAAGTCGCAAAGCGGGCGCTTCCTCAAGACCTTCCTGTTGAACGGCTTCAACCAGGTGCAGGGCCGCCGCGTGTTCGACGGCATGCACATCTTCGTCTCCGGTTCGGGCCTGTTGCCGATCATGCGCTCCTCGCCCGGCCCCCTGTCGAGCGGCAACGCCGCGCCCAGCTTCGCCGATCCCGACTTCCGTGGCGTCAACGACGGGCCTTTCACCATCGGCGAGATCCTGACCAAAACGCCGAAGAGCAAGGACGGACCACCCAAGATCGTCATGATCAGCAGCACGACGGACTTCCTGTCGTTGCGCGCCTCGATGGGCCGGACCGGCGCCGCCGGCACCACCGAACAGCCGATCCCCGACAACGTGCGCATGTACGACATCGCCGGCGCCTCGCATGCCATCCTGCTACGAGCCGACTGCAAGCTGCCGCGCGAGCGGCTCGACTGGAGCCCGGTGTCGCGCGCCACCCTGCTGGCGCTCGACCGTTGGGTGTCCGGCAATGCCGCGCCCCCTGCCAGCCACCTGATGCCGCTCGAGCCCGCGACCGGCGATCCCGAAGTGCTGGCAGCACCCAAACAGGCCGCCGGCGCGATCATTCAGCGGCCCAAGCGCGATGCCGACGGCAACGTCGTGGGCGGCGTTCGCCTGCCCGACGTGG
>Ga0070691_10001226_pt1 | contig 10795 bp, 7 predicted proteins | sample KBSK1101metaG_FD_64673 | JGI IMG/M metagenome (GOLD analysis project Ga0070691, IMG submission 64673) | Corn, switchgrass and miscanthus rhizosphere microbial communities from Kellogg Biological Station, Michigan, USA - KBS K1-10-1 metaG | ecosystem: Host-associated > Plants > Roots >... | reverse complement strand
CAACCGGGCGGCCGGAGGTAGGACAACTAAATGAGCATGTTTGACGTAAGCCGAGTCTCGGTGGATGTCGGCGAGAGCCAGATTTCCTTCGAGACGGGCAAACTCGCGAAGCAGGCGGGTGGCGCGGTCGTAGTCCAGGCCGGCGACACCATGGTCCTGTGCACCGCAACCCTCGGCAGTCTGCGCGACGTCGATTTCCTTCCGCTCACCGTCGACGTGGAGGAGCGCATGTACGCCGCGGGCAAGATCCCCGGCTCGTTCTTCCGTCGCGAGGGCAAATCCGGCGAGAAGGCGACGCTGACCGCGCGCATGATCGACCGGCCGATCCGCCCGCTCTTCCCCAAGGGCTGGCACTACGAGACCCAGCTGGTCGCGATGCCGCTGTCGGTCGACCACCTCAACCCCTACGACATCCTCGCGATGAACGGTGCCTCGGCGGCATTGGCGATCTCCGAAGTCCCGGTCGCCAAGCACGTCGGCGCGGTCCGGGTCGGCAAGCTCGACGGCGACTTCGTCGTCAACCCGCCCGAGGAGAGCCATGAGGCGCTCGAGCTCGACCTGATCGTCGCCGGCACCGACGAGGCGATCCTGATGGTCGAGGCCGGCGCCGACGGCGTCACCGAGGCCGAGATCCTCGACGCCCTCGACATCGCCCACGGCGAGATCAAGAAGCTCGTCGCCGCGATGGAGGAGCTGCAGCAGAAGGCCGGCAAAGAGAAGATCAAGCACGAGGAGCCGGAGCTCGACAGCTCGCTGCTCGACACGATCCGCTCCGAGTACGGCCAGGCCCTGGTCGACGCGATCGCCACCGAGGGCAAGCTCGAGCGCTACGAGGCGATCGACAGGGTCAAGGACGAGGTCGTCGCCAAGTACGCGCCCGAGTCCGACGACGACGCCGAGCGCAAGGCCGAGGTCAAGGCCGCCTTCGGCGCGATCGAGAAGGACACGATCCGCAAGGCGATCGCCGTCGACAAGAAGCGCCCCGACGGCCGCGCCCAGGACGAGATCCGGCCGATCGAGTGCGAGGTCGACATCTCCCCGCGCGTCCACGGCTCCGCCCTGTTCACCCGCGGCGAGACCCAGATCCTCTCCAACGTGGCGCTGGGAACGACCCGCATGGACATGCGCCTCGACACGCTCGGGCTGCAGACGACCAAACGGTTCTTCCACCACTACAACTTCCCGCCCTTCTCGGTCGGGGAGGCAGGCTTCATGCGCGGTCCGAAGCGGCGTGACATCGGTCACGGCGCCCTCGCCGAGCGGGCCCTGGCGGCGACGATCCCCGACGCGGAGGCGTTTCCGTACGTGATCCGCGCGGTCTCCGAGACGCTCGAGTCCAACGGCTCCTCCTCGATGGGCTCGGTCTGCGCCTCCTCGATGGCGCTGCAGGCGGCCGGGGTTCCGGTCACCGCACCGGTCGCCGGCGTGGCGATGGGCCTGATCAAGGAGGGCGAGGACTACATCGTCCTCACCGACATCGCCGGCGTCGAGGACCACCTCGGCGACATGGACTTCAAGGTCGCCGGCACCAAGGACGGGATCACCGCCCTGCAGATGGACATCAAGATCACCGGCGTCACCTTCGAGATCCTCGAGGACGCGCTGGAGCAGGCCCTGAAGGGCCGCCAGTTCATCCTCGGCAAGATGGCCGAGGCGATCGACGGGCCGCGGGAGAAGCTCTCCAAGCACGCGCCGGCGATCGAGTCGATCAAGATCGATCCCGAGAAGATCGGCGCGGTCATCGGCAAAGGCGGCGAAACGATCCGCGCCCTCTGCGAGGAGTTCGAAGCGGAGATCGACGTCGAGGACGACGGCACGGTGCGGATCTACGCGCCGACCGGCGACCTGGTCGAGGCCTGCGTCGCCCGCATCGACTCGATGACGCGGGAGGCCGAAGTCGGCGACCGCTACAACTCCGCCAAGGTCGTGAAGACGACCACGTTCGGGGCCTTCGTCGAGCTGGTCAAGGGCACCGACGGCCTGCTTCACATCTCCAACGTGAAGCCGGGCGAGCGGGTCGACTCGGTCGACGACGTCCTCACCGCCGGTGAGGAGATCGACGTCACCGTGGTCGAGGTCGACAAGGAGCGCGGCCGCATCGGCCTGCGTCTCTCCAGCGACCCCTCGGTCGAGGGCAAATCGCCGGAGGAGCTGGCCTCGGTCGGCTCCGGCGGCGGCGAGCGCGGGGGCCGCAACGGCGGCGACCGTGGCCGTGGCGGCCGCGACGGCGGCCGGCGTCGCGAGCGCGAGCGGCGCAGCTAGGCAGTTGAGCGCACCCCAGCTCACCGAGTTGGGCTCGGGCGTCCGGGTCGTGACCGAGGAGGTTCCCTCGGTCCGCTCCGTGGCGCTCGGGCTCTGGGTGCGCACCGGCTCCCGCAACGAGGCCCCGGCCCAGGCCGGCGTCTCGCACTTCCTCGAGCACCTGCTCTTCAAGGGCACGGCGCGCTACTCCGCCATCGAGATCTCCGAGCGCTTCGACGGGCTCGGCGCCTCGATCAACGCCGCCACCGGCAAGGAGACCACGCACCTGCACGCGCGCTTCCTCGACGAGCACACCGAGGAGGTCTTCGACCTGCTCTCGGAGATGCTGCTGGCCCCGACCTATCCGGACATCGACTCCGAGCGCCAGGTGGTGCTGGAGGAGATCGCGATGTACGACGACGAGCCCCAGGACCGCGTCCACGACGTGCTTGCCGAGGCCGTCTTCGGCGCCCATCCGCTTGGCCGCCGCGTGCTCGGCGAGCCGGAGGTGATCGCCTCGATCCCGGTCCCCGACATCGAGAGCTACCGCCACGCCCGCTACACCGGCCCGGAGATCGTCGTCGGCGCCGCCGGGCACCTCGACCACGCCCGCATCGCCGAGCTGGCCGAGCGTTTCGTCACCGCCCCGGGCGAAGGCGAGGGGGTCGCGCCCGACACCCAGCTCGACCAGGCCCCCCGGCTCTGCTTCCACGCCAAGGAGACCGAGCAGTACCACATCTGCTTCGGCGCTCCGGGCCTGCGCCGCGACGACCAGCGCCGCTATCCGCTGGCCGTGCTCGACTCGATCTTCGGCGGCTCGACCTCCTCCCGGCTCTTCCGCGAGGTGCGCGAGAAGCGCGGCCTCGCCTACTCGGTCGGCTCCTACAACGAGCAGTTCACCGACCAGGGGCTGGTCGCCACCTACGTCGGCACTCGCGAGGAGAACGTCGAGGAGGCCTGCTCGATCATCGGCACCGAGCTGGCGCGCCTGCGTTCCGAGCCGGTCTCCGCTGAGGAGCTGACCCGGGCCAAGGAGAGCGTCAAGGGCCGCCTCGTCCTCTCCTCGGAGTCGACGGCGGCGCGGATGACGCGGATCTCGCGCGCGACCCTGTTCGGGTTGCCGATCGAAAGCCTCGACGAGATGCTGGAGAAAGTCGACGCGATCGAGGTCGACGACCTGACCGAGCTGGCCGCCGAGCTCTACGGCGCCGAGCGGCTCTCCGCCGCCTGCGTCGGCGCCGACGAAGACCTCTTCCGACGGGCCCTGGCGCCGGTCAGCGAGGCTCTGGTAGCGGCATGATCCGGGTCGCGGTCGCCGGCGCCGCCGGTCGTATGGGCGAGGCGGTCTGCGAGGCGGTCGAGGGGGCCGAGGACACGGTCCTCGCCGGCCGCGCCGATCCCTCCCTCGGGGTCGAGCTGGGCGAGGTTCTGGGCGACGCCGACGTCGTCGTCGACTTCACCGTCCCCGACACCGCCCTGGCCAACGTCCAGGCCTGCCTCGAGGCGGGGGTCCACGCGGTCGTCGGCACCACCGGCTTCGACCTCGACGCCGCCCGCGCCACCGCCGAGGCCGCGGCCGCCAACTGCTTCGTCGCGCCCAACTTCGCGATCGGCGCGGTGCTGCTGATGGAGGTGGCGCAGACGATCGCCCCGCACATGCCCGAGTGCGAGATCGTCGAGCTGCACCACGACCGCAAGCTCGACGCCCCCTCCGGCACCGCCAAGCGCACCGAGGAGCTGATCGACGCCGCCGGCGGCAACGTCCACCGGCCGATCCACTCGGTCCGCCTGCCCGGCCTGGTCGCCCATCAGGAAGTGATCTTCGGCGGCGAGGGCCAGACGCTCTCCCTCCGCCACGACTCGATCGACCGCCGCTCGTTCATGCCCGGCGTGCTGCTCGCCGTGCGCAAGGTGGCGGCCCTGCCCGACCGCTTCACGGTCGGGCTCGAGAAGCTGCTCTTCGATGCGTAGGCCGCGCGACTGGGTACTCTGGCTGCGATGAAGGCGATCGAAGGCGTGATCACGGCGATGGCGACCCCGTTCGACGACGGCGGCGCGGTCGACGTCGAGGCCGGGCGCCGGCTGGCGGCCCACCTGCTCGAGCACGGCTCGCACGGGCTCGTCGTCGGCGGCACCACGGGCGAGTGCCCGACGCTGACCGACGAGGAGACGGTCGAGCTGCTGCGCGCGGTCCGCGCCGAGGTCGGCGCCGAGGTCCTGCTCGTCTGCGGCACCGGCACCAACGACACCCGCCACTCGCGCGAGCTGACCAAGATGGCCGCCGCCGCCGGCGCCGACGCCTCGCTGGTCGTCGCCCCGTACTACAACAAGCCCAACCGGGCCGGTCTGCGCGCCCACTTCGAGGCCGTCGCCGAGGCCGTTCCCGAGCTGCCGATGGTGATGTACAACATCCCTTCGCGGGTGGTCATCAACATGCCGCCCGACCTCCTAGCCGAGCTGGCCGCGGTCGAGAACATCGTCGCCGTCAAGCAGGCCAACGACGAGGAGCTGGGGCCGATCGACGGCCTCGCGATCCTCGCCGGCAACGACAACACCTTCCTTCGCGTGCTCGAGCTCGGCGGAGCCGGCGGCATCACCGTCGCCTCCCACGTCGCCGGACCGCAGATGCGCGAGATGTGGGACGCCGCCCAGGACGGGAACCTCGCCCGGGCGCGTGAGATCGACGCCGAGCTGACCCCTCTCTACGAGGGTCTCTCGGTCACCACCAACCCGATTCCGGTCAAGGCCGCGCTGGAGATGCTCGGCGTCGCCTCGGGACGGATGCGGCTGCCGCTGGTCCCAGCGGACGCCGACCAGCGGGCCGCGGTCAAGACCGCGCTGGAGGGCATCGGCCTTCCGCTCGCCCATAACTGAACCTTCTGAAGAGAGTGAGCAACTAGTGCCAAGCAAGAAACTCCGAGTGCTGCCGCTTGGCGGCCTCGGCGAGATCGGCAAGAACATGACCGTGATCGAGTTCGACGGCAGGATCGTCGTCGTCGACACGGGCCTGATGTTCCCCACCGCCGAGATGCACGGGATCGACCTCGTGCTGCCCGACTTCTCCTACCTGCGCGACCGCGCCGACGACATCGAGGCGATCGTGCTCACGCACGGCCACGAGGACCACGTCGGCGCCCTGCCCTACGTGCTGCGCGAGATCGGCGAACCGCCGGTCATCTACGGCGGCCTGCTGACGATCGGCATGGTCCGCTCCAAGCTCGACGAGCACAAGCTCTCGGACGCGCCGCTGCAGGAGCTGCCGGCGGGGGAGAAGGTCCAGCGCGGCCCCTTCGGGCTCGAGCTGGTCCACCTGGCGCACTCGATCCCCGACATGCGCGGCGTCCTCGTCACCACCGAGGTCGGCTCGATGCTGATGACCGGCGACTACAAGTTCGACCAGACCCCGGTCGACGGCCGCCCGGCCGACATCCCGCGCCTGGCCGAGATCGGCCGCGAAGGGCTGCTGCTGCTCTGCGGCGACTCGACCAACGCCGACCGGCCCGGGGTCGCCCCGTCGGAGTCGAGCGTCGGCCCGGCGCTGCTGCAGCAGTTCTCGCGCTGCAAGGGGCGGATCGTCGTCACCTCCTTCGCCTCCAACATCCACCGCGTGCAGCAGGTGATCGACGCCGCCGTCGCCCTCGACCGCAAGGTCGCGCTGGTCGGGCGCTCGATGCGCAAGAACTTCAACATCGCCTCCAACCTCGGCATGGCGAAGGCGCCCAACGGACTCTTCATCCAGCCGCGGGAGATCGAGAACTTCCCCGACGAGAAGGTCGTCGTGATCTCCACCGGCAGCCAGGGCGAGCCGCTCTCGGCCCTGCGCCGGATGGCCAACAACGACCACCGCGACGTGCAGCTGCACTCCGGCGACACCGTCGTCTTCTCGGCCACCCCGGTGCCCGGCAACGAGCGCGCGGTGAACGAGACGATCGACCGCATCTACGAGATCGGCGCCACGGTGATCACCGCCAAAGACGCGCCGATCCACGCCTCCGGCCACGGCTGGCAGGAGGAGATCAAGCTGATGCTGAACCTGACCAAACCGCGCTACGTGATGCCGGTCCACGGCGACCACAAGCGGCTGCGGCTGCACTCCGAGCTGGCCGAGGCGGTAGGGGTCGAGCCCGAGAACATCTTCCGCGGCCGCAACGGGCTGCCGCTGGAGATCGACGCCAACGGGGCCCGCTTCGGCGAGGACATCCACGCCGGCACGATGTACGTCGACGGCGTCAACATCGGCGACCCCGACGACGCCGCCCTGCGCGACCGCCGCGAAATCTCCGCCGACGGGATCTTCATCGTCGTCGTCACCATCTCCTCCGACGACGGCAGCGTCGTCGCCGACCCCGAGGTGATCTTCCGCGGCGTCGCCTTCCTCGAGGAAGCCGACGCCCTGGTCGAGGAGCTCAGCGACCTGGTCGAAGACCAGCTCGAGGAAGCCGCCAAGGCCGGCAACCGCGAGCCGCACCTGATCGAGGAAGACCTGCACGACGCCGTCGGCAAGTTCGTCTTCCAGCGCCTCAAGCGCCGCCCGATGATTTTGCCCGTCGTGGTAGAGGTCTAGCGCCTGCGAGGGCCGCCGGTAGCTGTTTCGGCAATTGAGCACCAGAGGCGCCTGTGGGAGACCGGCGCCACATAAAAGGCCCGCCGGGGTGGTGTCTGGGGAGAAACCGCCGGCGGGCCTTGTGTCTCGTCCGCTGGAGAATCTAGGGCGAGGGCCTAAAGCGCTTTTAAAGGCCTGGTAACGGCGGGCTCAGACTTTGCCAGGGGGATGCGGGCGCGGAAGAGGGCGCCGCCGGTGGCCGACTCGGCGGCCTCGACCGAGCCGCCGTGGGAGGCGGCGACGGCGCTGACGATCGCCAGGCCGAGGCCGGTGCCGGGGCCCGCGGCGGTGTCGGCGGGCCCTGCGCCGCGGACGAAGCGGTCGAAGATCTGCTCGCGCATCTCGACCGGGATGCCGGGGCCATCGTCGGCGACCTCGACGATCGCCTCGCCATTGCTCTCGTGCAGGCTGAGCTCGATCGTCGTCCCGGCCGGGGTGTGGTGGGCGGCGTTGTCGAGCAGGTTGAGGACCATCCGGTGCAGCTCGTCGGGGCTGCCCTCGACCCAGAGCGGCCGGTTGTTGTCGACGGTGAGGGTGCGCTCGCCCGTCAGCGCCGCCGCCTCCGCCGCGGCGTCGCCGGCGACTTCGGCGAGGTCGCAGCGCCGGTGCTTGTCGAGCCGGCCGGCGTCGGCTCGGGCCAGCAGCAGCAGGTCGCCGACCAGGCGGCTCATCCGCCGCGAGGAGCGCAGGGCGGAGTCGACCACCTCGCGATCTTCGGCCTGGCCCGGATCGGCCAGCGAGGCCTGCAGCAGCTCGAGGTTGGCGAGGACGCTGGTCAGCGGCGTGCGCAGCTCGTGCGAGGCGTCGGCGACGAACTCGCGCTGCTTCTGCATCGCTCCCTCGCGCTCGGCCCGGGCGGCGTCGAGCGAGCGCAGCATCTGCTCGAGGGTGCGGGCCAGCTCGCCGACCTCGTCTTCGACCGGTGGCTCCGGCATCCGCCGCGAGGGGTCGCGGGTGGCCGCGATCTCCTTGGCGGTCGCGGTCAGCGAGGCGATCGGGCGCATCGCCCGCCGTGCGACCGCGACCCCGGCGAGGCTGGCGAGCAGGGTGCCGCCGAGGACGCCGGCGGCGATGAAGAGCCAGAGGCGGTCGATCGTCGACTCGACGTGCTCGACGTTGCGCCCGTACTGGACGTAGCCGGTGACGGTGCCGTCGGCGGCGACGATCGTTTCCGTCGCGACGCGGATGCTGCCGTGGTCGGAGGTGCCCGGTCGCGGCGGTCCGAGGTCGGCGGCGCCGCTGCTCTTTTTCAGCAGGTTGCCGTTGACGTCGAGGACCCGGGCCGAGGCGTCGTCGGGGAGGACGAAGTCGTTGAGGCGGGGGCCTTCCTGGACGTAGGTGCGGAAGGGGCCGTATTCGATCTTGAATTCGCCGGCGAGGATCTGGGCGGCGGTCCGCACCTCGCTGTTGAAGTCGTCGCGGATCCGCTGCGTGGCGACGCCGCCGACGACGGCTCCGAACAGCATCAGGATGACCAGGGTGAGGCCGGCCGAGACGGCGGCCAGGCGCCAGCGCAGAGGCCAGCCGCGCGGTCGCAGGAGGCGCCGTCCACTCGCGGCCCTGGTCGGTGCGAACCGCACGGCCTAGTCCTTGAGGACGTAGCCGGCGCCGCGTTTGGTGTGCAGCAGCCGCGGCTCGTCGCCGGCCTCGAGCTTGCGGCGCAGGTTGGAGATGAAGACGTCGATCGTGTTCGTCGCCGCCATCGGGTCATAGCCCCAGACCTCGTCGAGCAGGCGCTCGCGCGAGATCACCAGGCGCTCGTTGCGCATCAGGAACTCCAGCAGCTCGAACTCGCGGTTGGTCAGCTCGATCTCGCGCTCGCCGCGCCGGACCTCGCGCGTGTCCGGGTTGAGCTGGAGGTCGCCGACCTCGAGCGAGGCGGCCCCGCGCGGCGGGCGCCGGCGTAGCAGCGCCCGGATCCGCGCCAGCAGCTCCTGACGCTCGAACGGCTTCACCAGGTAGTCGTCGGCGCCGCTGTCGAGGCCGGCGACGCGATCGTCGGTCTCGGCCCGCGCGGTCAGCATCAGGATCGGCACGTCGCCGTCCAGCCGCAGCCGCCGGCAGACCTCGACGCCGTCGAGACGGGGGAGGCCGAGGTCGAGCACGACCAGGTCGGGGAAGAAGCCGGCGGCGACGTCGAGCGCGTCGACCCCGTCGGCCGAGGTCCGCACCTCATAGCCCTCGTTGCGCAGCGAGCGGCGCAGGACGTCGGCGATGTCGGCGTCGTCCTCGACCACGAGAACGCGGCCGCCGCGGAGGTCGTCGTCGGCGAGCATGCAGCGATGTTAGCCCGGTCCGGCCTGGATTCCCCCCGCTTTTAGCGCGAATTTAGGCCACTGCACGAGCGCCTCCGCCCAGGCACGCAGGGCTGGGCGGGCCGGTGTCGAACGGGGAGACCATGTTCGTTCGCAAGAAGCGCGCGCCCGCGCGCAAATCCAAAGCCGGCCGCAAACGCGCGAAAGCGACCAAGCCGAAAGGCGGCCTGCACCTGCCGGCCGGGCTCGAGCAGCGCCACCTCGACCTGATCGGGCTCTTCCTCGTCGCCTTCGGCGTCTACCTCGTCTTCGTGCTCTTCTTCGGCTGGGAGGGCGGCAAGGTCGGCTACGGGGTCGAGACCGGCCTCGTCTACCTGTTCGGGACCGTCGGCGCGCGGATCTTCACGGTGCTGATGCTGCTGGTGGGGGGGATGCTCCTGACCGGCACCTCGGTCTCGGCCCTGGGCCGGGGGATCGGCCGCGGCCTGCGAGCGGCCTTCCGCACGATCTTCCACGGCGGCGACGCCGCCGCCCGTACGGTGGCGCGCACGCACGCCGACTGGCGCGAGCAGCGCCAGACGCGGCTGGACGAGACCCAGGCCGGCCCGACCGACGTGATGAGCAGCTATCCGGACACCGACGAGTTCGAGCCGACCGTGCAGCTGGCCGAGGGGCCCGAGGACGAGCCCGACGTCGCCTTCACCGCCGACGCCTTCGACCGCGAACTGGAGGAGATCTCCACCACCGAGGAGGAGGCGATCGAGGAGCCGCTGCCCGATCCCGCGCAGGTCGAGTTGACCCCGATGGGCCACAAACGCGGGGTCACGACCTCCGACGAGATCGATTACAGGCCGCCGCCGGCGAAGTCGCTGGAGCGCGGCAAAGGCGACGCCGGGCCCGATCCGCGCGACCAGGAAGTCGTCGGGCGCAAACTGGTCGAGACCCTCGGCCACTTCGGGGTCGAGGCGAAGATCGTCGGCGTCGTCAGCGGTCCCCACGTCTCCCGTTACGAACTGCGCCTGGCCCCCGGCATCAAGGTGAAGAAAGTCACCGAGCTGGCCAACGACCTCGCCTACGCGCTGGCCTCCACCGACATCCGCATCCTGGCGCCGATCCCCGGCAAGCAGGCGGTCGGGGTCGAGGTCCCGAACGCGCGCCGGCGCATCGTCCGCCTCGGCGACATCTACGCCGGCCGTCCCGAGAAGACCTCGCCGCTGGTCGCCTGGCTCGGCAAGGGGATCGACGGCAACCCGGTTTGGACCGATCTGGCGAAGATGCCGCACGTGCTCGTCGCCGGCACCACCGGCTCGGGCAAGTCCGCCTGCGTCAACGGGATCCTCTCCTCGATCCTGATGCAGGCCTCGCCGAACGAGGTGCGCCTGGTCCTGGTCGACCCGAAGCAGGTCGAGCTCAACCACTACGAGAACGTGCCGCACCTGCTGACGCCGGTGGTCACCTCGCCGCGCCTGGCCGCCAACGTGCTCTCCAACCTGATCGGCGAGATGGAGACCCGCTACGGGATCATGAGCGAGGCCCGCTGCCGCAACCTCGGCGAGCTCAACCGCTACCGCAAGAAGGCCGGCGAAGCGCCGCTGCCGCACATCCTCTGCGTGATCGACGAGCTCGCGGACCTGATGATGGTCGCCCCGGCCGAAGTCGAGGACTCGATCATCCGCCTGGCGCAGAAGTCGCGCGC
>Ga0070691_10001220_pt1 | contig 10819 bp, 8 predicted proteins | sample KBSK1101metaG_FD_64673 | JGI IMG/M metagenome (GOLD analysis project Ga0070691, IMG submission 64673) | Corn, switchgrass and miscanthus rhizosphere microbial communities from Kellogg Biological Station, Michigan, USA - KBS K1-10-1 metaG | ecosystem: Host-associated > Plants > Roots >... | reverse complement strand
TCTCGGCGCGCTTGACGTCGTAGTCGGCGGCCTGGATGAGCTTGAGCAAGATGTTCTCGACGTCTTCGCCGACGTAGCCGGCCTCGGTCAGCGAGGTGGCGTCGGCCATCGCGAGCGGAACGTCGAGGATCTTGGCGAGCGTCTGCGCGAGATACGTCTTGCCCGAACCGGTCGGACCGACCAGCAGGATGTTGGATTTCTGCAGTTCGACGTCGTCGGTGCTCGTGGCGGCGCCGCCCAGGTTGATGCGCTTGTAGTGGTTGTAGACCGCGACTGCGAGCGACTTCTTCGCGCGGTCCTGGCCGATCACGTACTGGTTGAGGATGTGGTTGATCTCTTTGGGCTTCGGGATGTTCCGCAGCCGGAGGCTCTCGTCGACGTTCTTGTAGAGCTCTTCCTCGATGATCTCGTTGCACAGCTCGATGCACTCGTCGCAGATGTAGACGCCCGGCCCCGCGATCAATTTGCGCACCTGCTCCTGCGATTTACCGCAGAAGCTGCACTTGAGCTGGCCTTTTTCGTCTCCGAACCGGAACATGCGGCTTGCTTCAGACCTTCCCGGCTACGCCGGATCCACGAGGGAGGTGCGATCCTCGATGACCGTATCGATGATGCCGTACTCCTTGGCTTCCTTCGCGGTCATATAGAAATCCCTGTCGATATCCTTCAAGATGCGGTCGATCGGCTTCTTCGTCGTCTGTTCGTAGATGACGGCGATCTGCTGTCGGGTCGCGATCAGGTCGCGGGCCGCGATCTCGACGTCGGTCGCCTGGCCGCCGATCTGGGAGACCCAGGGCTGGTGGATCAGGATCTTCGCGTGGGGGAGGGACATGCGCTTGCCCGGCGCCCCGCCGGTCAGGAGGATGGAACCCATCGAGGCGGCCATGCCGCAGCAGATGGTCGCGACGTCCGGTTTGATGAAGCGCATCGCGTCGAAGATCGCCAGGCCGGCGGTCACGCTGCCTCCGGGGCTGTTGACGTACATGTCGATGTCTTTGTCCGGGTCTTCCTTTTCAAGGAAGAGCAGCTGCGCGATGACCAGGTTCGCGAGATGGTCGTCGATCGCGCCACCGACGAAGATGATCCGATCCTTGAGCAGCCGGGAATAGATGTCGTACGCACGTTCTCCGCGCGCGCTCTGTTCCACGACCATGGGGACCAAATGACCCATCGGGGATGCTCCTTCGGAAAGACCTGACGGCAAAGTGAACGTCTACGCCCCCTAACTACGACGCGGGCGCGAGAGTTGCCTATTCGGCGATTTCGGCTATGGGGTCTTAGCGGCGTCGACCAGCAAGTCCATCGTCTTGGTGCGGACGATGCCGTCCATCAACGACAGGACGTTGTTGCCGAGGGCTTTGCGGATGCGGTCGACGGGCTGGCCGTACTGGGCCGCGAGGGTCTGCAGTTCATCCGCGATGTCGGCCGGCGTCGCGACGACGCCTTCGGCCTTGGCGATCGCCTCGATCAGCAAGGTGCCCTTGACGCGCGACTGCGCCTCCGGACGGAACTCCTCGCGGAGCTGTTCGAGCGTCTTGCCCGTCTGCGCGAGGTACTCGTCGAAATTCGCACCGGCGCGCGCGGCGTGCTGTTCGCCTTCTTCGATCATGTGACCGATCTCGCGTTCGACCATGGATCCCGGCAGCGGAATATCGTGCGATGCGAGCAGCTTCTCCATCACGAGATTGCCGATCTCGCGGCGGCGACGCGCGTCGCCGATCGCGTCGAGGCGTTTGCGCACGTCGGCGCGCAGGTCCGCGGCGGTCTTGTTCTCGGAGACGGACTGCGCGAACGCATCGTCGATCTCGGGGAGTTCGAACTCCTTGACGTCGTGAACGGTCACGGCGAAGACGGCGTCCTTGCCCGCGAGGTCGGCCTGACCGTAGTCGGCCGGGAAGGTCGCGGTGACATCTTTGGATTCGCCCGCCGAGAGACCGGCGATGCCCGACGCGAAGCCGGGGATGAAGCGGCGCTCGTCGAGTTCGGTCATCTGTCCGGTCGCAGTGCCGCCGTCGAACGGCACGCCGTCGATGCTGCCGGCGTAATCGAGCGTCACGACGTCGCCGAGCTTCGAGGGGCGCTCGACCGGTACCAAGGTGGCGCGCTCGCGGGCCAAGCTCTGCAAACTGCGATCGACGTCTTCTTCCGTCACGCCCGACGACTCGGGCTTCACTTCGATGCCTTTGTACGTGCCGAGCTCGATGACCGGTCGCACTTCGACGGTCGCTTTGATGCGGTACGGCTGGCCGGGCTCTTCGGGAAGCATCTGCATGCTCGGACGCTCGACCGGATCGAGATCGTGCTCGCGTACGGCCTTGGCGTAGACCTCGGGCACGACGTCTTCCATCGCCTGGCTCTCGATCGACTCGAGTCCGTAGTTCTGCTCGAACACGCGCCGCGGAACCTTACCCGGACGGAATCCCGGCAGGCGCACGTTCTTCGAAAGCTTCTTAAAGGCGCGCTCCTGCGCCGCCGCAAGCTCGTCGGGCGAGATAGAGATCTCAAGCTCGACGCGAGTAGGGTCAAGACGTACGAGGGTCGACGAGGGGGTTGTGCTCATAACTCCGGCTATGCATCGAGCGTGGGGAGCCCAGCGGGCTTTGCCCGTAGGGGGCGCGCAGTCACGAAGTGCGGAGCGCCGGTTAAAGCTAGCTCCGCTTTACAACGCTGCGCGTTGTAAAGTGGAGCGGAAGACGAGATTCGAACTCGCGACCCTCGCCTTGGCAAGGCGATGCTCTACCACTGAGCTACTTCCGCATACCACGATTGCACGTCGCAATCTTCTAGACACCCTGGGGAGCCCTGCGGGCTTTGCCCGTAGGGGGCGCGCAGCCGAAGGCGGAGCGCCGGTCAAACCACTCTGCGTGCTCACTGGCGAGCAAAGCGAGTCATTGGGCACGCAGAGACTCGAACTCTGACGGGTTGCCCCACTGGAACCTAAATCCAGCGCGTCTACCAGTTCCGCCACATGCCCCTGGGTCTCGCCCCGAGGCCGGTAACGGCTCCGGCGACCACCATAGATATCACGCGTCGGGTGCATTTCCTTCCCCGCCACAGGAGATTTTTCACGTCCTGCGACGTAGGTCGGCGTCGGCTACGGGTTCGGAGGCTCTTTCGCGAACAGATCGCGGTTGTTCGGCCGGTAGACCGCGAGTCCGTCGAGCGCCGTCTTCTTCGGCGCCGGACGGATGTCCGAAAAGCTGACCGTCGTATCGAGATAGCGCAGACCGCGAAACGCGACCGGCTCGCCTGCATGCTCGCTCGCGATATACAGCGCCCCGTCGACGTTGGCGAAGTCGATCGTCCAGGTAAGGCCCGGCCACGGTCCGTCGACGAAGTTGCCGGCGTTGACGACGCGGCGCGTCGCGCCGGTCGCGACGTCGACCCAGACGTCGCGCAGCCGAAAGCGATGAGGATCGCCCGTCGGCCGGAGCGCCAGATGATACGCAGGCGCGCCCCCGATCGCCTCGATGCCGATCAAGGTGATGTCGTAGCGGTGGTGCGTGCTCGATACGATCGCGATCTCGCGCAAACCGTCGGCGCTCGGCGGCGCGGTCGGAGCGGGCGTCGGTTTGAGGTCGTGGAACTGCGAGCGGATCTCTTGCACCAGTTCGGCCGAGGTCTTCGGGTGCGCGTCGCTCGGGACGAATGGCGCGATCGCGAACGAGAAGTTCGGCGCGAGCGACGGAACGCCGACGAAGTCGAGGGGCGGATCCGGTTTGGAGAGCGTGACGAACGGGATGCCGATGTTCACGCCACGACCGCTGGCCGGGTGCGCGATCTCGTAGTCGCTGAGCGGATCGATCTCGACGACGTCGTTGACCGCATCGTAAGCGCTGGAGTAATGCTCGACCTTGTGCGCGCCACCCTCGAGCACGTCGACCGTGACGGTGTACGCGAGCCGCCCGGGATACTGTTGATGCTCCCAGTAGTGGCGCGCGGTCGAGAAGATCGCGTACGGATCCGGCGTGACGGTCTGCGCCGACGCCGGCGCGAGGGCGGCAAGAACGAGGATCAGTGCGAACGCACGATAACGCATAGTTGGCACCCCTTCTCCTGCGAGGCTACCGTCGAACGCTTGGAAGCGACTTGGGACCGATCAGAATCCGCTGATGCCGGCCGCCTTCGTGGTGATCTTACAGCCCGCCGCGAGCGCCAGGGTCACGTAGGTCTTGATCGAGGGCGTCGCCGTCGCCGTACAACCGCCACCGGTGATGGTCACTTTGGGCGTCTGCGTGCCGACGTTCAGGCTGACCGTCTTGCCGGTCGCAAGCCTGACCGAGTGGATCTTGCCCACATCGTGCACGTCGACAGCATAGGTGACCGCGCTCGGGTTCTCGATCGTCAAGAGGTACTCGGTCGCGGCGCCGGCCGGCGCGAACGAGAGGACGGCCAGGGTCGCTGCAGCCAGAAATCCGAGAAGCTTCATCCACGCGGCCTCCTCGCCGCCATTCCAAGAACGCCTGGTCGCTTGACAAGGTTCCCTCGTCTCGTGGTATGGTTCGCGGAACATGTCCACGACCTTCGCGATTATGAGCGGATTTATGGACCGGATGCAGATGCACCGGTGGGGTTCGCTATAGCCTGAAGCTTGGACAGTACAAGCAAAGGAAGCGGCCTCACCAGACGGTGGGGCCGCTTTCGTTTATCACCGACATCCTGGAGTGCAACTCATGCCGAATCAAACCTTTGGCCACTCAGGGTCTCCCGGCTTCGCGACCCGCGCGATCCGGGCAGGCCAAGATCCCTGTGCCGCGACCGGCGCGACCATCCCGCCGGTCTACCAGACCGCCACGTTCACGCTCGAGACCCCGGGCGTCACCAAGGGCTTCGACTACTCGCGCTCGGGCAACCCGACCCGTAGCGCCCTCGAGACTCAGCTCGCGAGCCTGGAGGGCGCGCGATACGCCTCGGCCTTCGGCTCGGGCATGGCCGCCGTCGCCGGGGTCACCTCGCTGCTCTCGAGCGGCGACCACATCGTCGCGACCCGCGATATCTACGGCGGCACGCATCGCCTGTTCACCGCGATCCTGACGCGCTACGGCATCGAGACCACCTTCGTGGACGTGACCGACGACGACGCCCTGCGCGGCGCGATCCGCTCGAGCACGCGTCTGCTCTGGCTCGAGACGCCCTCGAACCCGCTCCTCAAGCTGACCGATATCGCCCGCGCCGCCCGCGTCGCGAAAGCGGCGAATCCGAGGATCGTGGTCGCGGCCGACAACACGTTCGCGTCGCCGTACTTCCAGCGCCCGCTCTCGCAGGGCGCGGACGTCGTGATGCATTCGACGACCAAGTATCTGTGCGGCCACAGCGACGTGATCGGCGGCGTCGTCATCAGCGACGACCAAGACCTGGCGGCCCAAGTCGCCTACCACCAGAACGCGGTCGGCGCGGTGCCCGGACCTTGGGATGCCTATCTGACGCTGCGCGGCGTCAAGACGCTCGCGCTGCGGATGCAGGCGCACGCGCGCAACGCGCAACTCGTCGCCGAGTTCCTCGCCCGGCGCGACGACGTCGCCGAGGTCTACTACCCCGGGCTCGCCTCGCACCCCGACCACGAGCTCGCGAAGCGCCAGATGGACGGCTTCGGTGGCGTCGTGACGCTGCGCCCGCGCGGGGGCGTCGAACGCGCGCACGCGTTCGCGCGCGAGACGAAGTTGTTCAACCTCGCGACCTCGCTCGGCGGCGTCGAATCGCTGCTCTGCATCCCGGCCAAGATGACGCACGGCTCGCTGACGGTGGAGGAACGCCTGGATCTCGGCGTGACGGACGACTTGATCCGGCTCTCGGTCGGCATCGAAGAATCGGCCGACCTATTGGCCGATCTCGAAAGCGCGCTCGACAGGAGCAACGCAATGGTCCCGGCGCTGGCCTAGAAACACTGCAGAAACGCGCCGCCACGGCCTTGCGGCGTCATCTGCTTTCCATAGGCGAAGACCATGTCCCGGCCTTCGAGCGTTTGGCACCCGAGGTGCGGAGCCTCGGTCGGTCCGAACGACGGACCGAACTCGACCCAGATCGAGGTCCCATCGTCGATGAACATGACGGCGTAGTGGGCGAGGTCTTTCTGGTCGGCCGGGAGGTTCTCGATGCTCGCAAGCGCGCCGGTCGCATACGCGAACGCGTCTTTATCCGCTGCGGGTATCGGACCGTTGGCCGGCATCGGGCCGTCGGCCGTGAACCGGCCGGGGCTCGGACCGTTGACGACGATCTCTTGCGGGAACGGCGTTCCCGGCTCGTACTTGCGCATATCGTCGCCGATCGAGTCCATCGCGGTCACGTGGTTGGTCGTCGCGAATAGCTTCTCCAGCATCGAGAGCTGCATCGGATAGCCGTAGAGCCGCATCCCGTGACGGATCCGCATGGAGGCCGAGAGGGTTTCTCCGGGCGCCAACGCGGGCGCCGGCATGGCGACGGCCTCGTTCGTCCCGATGGTGCCCGGAAGGTAGCGGAACTTCTTGTCGGCCGTCTCGACGATCCATACGCCGACGTCCTTGAACGTGCCCTCGGCGTTGATGCGGACCGGCGGAAGCGCGGCGCGGACCGGAAGGGCGCTCGGGGCGAGCGCGACCGCACCGAGCAACAACGCCGATAGGCACCGTCGCACGAGCGGCCTCACTATTGGATGCTCAACGCGCAGCCGGTGTTGATGACGACGCGAAGCGTGTCTTGGGTCGGGAGCGTCAGGCGCTTCTCGCCCGAGCAGACCGTCGAGGTCACGACGACGTACGTGCTGCCCGGCGGGATGTCGAAGGTGTGATCGTAGCGCGATGCGATCGTCTTCGTGCCGACCGGGCCGTACTGATGGAGCGTGGCCGTGGCCGGCGCGCTCAGGAGATTGATGACCGTGACGTGGCGTACGCCGGCCGACGAGCCCGGCGCGACCGTCGCGAGCGAGCCGGCGACCAGAGCGAGAGCGAACAGACGATTCATGATTCCTACCTTCTCTACGGCCCAACGCGCGGCATGCCCGGTTGGTTCCGCGAAGAAAAATCCCCGCAGGACCGGCCGGCGGGGATTTTCGGGACTTGGTGCACCGCGAAGGACTCGAACCTTCAACCAATTGATTAAGAGTCAACTGCTCTACCATTGAGCTAGCGGTGCATTCTGCGCCCTCCGGGACTCGAACCCGGGACCAATAGATTAAAAGTCTACTGCTCTACCGACTGAGCTAAAGGCGCGTGCCTGGGACACTATACCCGCCTCGCACGCACTTTGCAAGCCGTCATCGGGCAGGGTAGAGTTTGAAGCCGAAGGTCGCGCGTCCTGCTCATGCCGTGCGCGTCGCCTTTCCGAGGATCGCCGGGTACCGGGCGGCCATCTCGGCGGCCGGCATCGGACGCGCGTACAGGTAGCCCTGCGCGAGCCGACAACCGCTCGCGCGCAGGGCGTCGCGCTGAACATCGGTCTCGACGCCTTCGGCCACGACGCGGACGTCGTAGGATTCGGCGAGCGCGAGCAACGTGCGCACGATCGGCTCGCTCGCGAGCTCGCCATTGGCGCCTGCGACGAACATCCGGTCGATCTTGATCGAGTCGACCTTGAACTGCTGGAGGTAGCGCAGCGACGAGTAGCCCGTGCCGAAATCGTCGATGCAGATCTTGAAGCCGCGCGCGCGGACGTCGTCGAGCGAGGAGTTGGCCCGGGTCTCGACGTCGAGCACCACGTTCTCGGTGATCTCGAGGACGATCGCGCTCGGGTCGAGGTGGTTGCTCTCGACCGAGTCCACCAGCCGTTGCGCGAAATCGGGTTCGACCAGTTCGGCGGCCGAGACGTTCACGTGCATCAGGAACGAAAGGTCGGGTGACCAGCGCGCCATCTGCTCGCAGGCCGTCCGCACCACCCACGTCCCGATCCGCCCCGCAAAGCCGGTCTGCTCGGCGAGCGGCATGAACTCGTCCGGATTCATCAAGCCGTTCGTCGGGTGGTCCCAGCGGATAAGCGCCTCGCAGGCCACCAGATCGCCGCTGGCGATATCGATGATCGGCTGGTACAGCAGGCGGAACTCGTGCCGCTCGAGGGCGGTCCGCAGATCCGAGGTCAGCTCCAAGCGCCGCTCGGCCTGAGCGTGCATGGTGGAGTCGAAGACCGCGTAGCGACCGCCTCCGGCCGACTTGGCCTGGCGCATCGCGATATCCGCGTCGCGCATCACGTCCTCGGCCTTCTCGTAGGTAGCCGAGGCGATGGCGACGCCGACGCTGGCGCCGACGTAGATCGAGCGTCCGCTCAGGTCGATCGGGCGGGCCAGGTTGGCGACGATGCGACGCGCGATCTGTTCGACGTGGAGGATGTCGCCGAGCGAGCCGACCAGGATCGCGAACTCGTCGCTGCCCAGGCGCGAGACGATGTCGTCGGCGTCGATCGAGGCGCGGAGCCGTCCGGCGATGGTCGTGAGCACGAAATCGCCGGCGGCGTGCCCGAGGCTCTCGTTCACGTCTTTGAAGCGATCGAGATCGACGAATAGCACGGCGAAGAACGAATCCAGCACGCCGGCCTCGCCGAAGCGCTCGCGTAAGCGATCTTCCAAGACGCCGCGATTGGGAAGGCCGGTCATGCGGTCGTGCGTCTTGTCGTACGCCGCGCGCCGTTCGCTGCGTTTGAGGGCGGTGATGTCGCGGACGATGCACATCGCGAAGGGCGTGCCGCCCTGCTCGTCTCCGACGCGCGAGATGGTGGTGTGCGCCCACAATTCGCGGCCGCTCGGGCCGAGCGAGTGATACTCGTACTCGAAGGCATCGCGCTCGCCCGCCATCAGATCGTCCAGCTCGGGCTGATGGCCCTCGAAGATGCGTTCGGCGTTCTCGCCGAACAGGACGCGGAAGACCTCGTTGGACTCGACCACGGCTCGCTTGGCGTCCAAGATCGCGATGCCCATCGCGGCGCCGTCGAAGACCGCCCGGAACTGGGCCTCGCTCAGGCGCAAGGCGCTTTCGGCGTGCTGGCGCGCGAGCTCCGCTTGGAGCCGGGCCGACTCCTGTTGGACCTCGTTGAGGAGGCGGCGGTCGCGTCGTGCGAAGACGGTCGCGAGCAGCAGCATGATGCCGACGATCAGCGCCGCGCTGCATAGCAGCGCAAGATAGAGATAGGTGTTACGCAGATCGTTGAGGTGCTGTCCGCGCGCGAGCTCCAGATCGAGCGTATCGGCGAGATGCTCGAAGAGCGCGTGTGCGGAGGCCGACGCTCGGTCTGCGCTCGCGTCGAGCTCCGCCACCGGCATGGCGGGATGGGCTTCGGTCAAGATCCGTTGCGTGATCAGCGCGTGGAACGCGGTTCCGTCCGACGCGTAGGCCGCGATGTCCGACCGCGTCTGCGCGAACAGCGGCGCTCGCTCCGGCGTCTCCTGCGCCATCGTCGTCAGGATATCGTCGAGGTGGTCGCCGGAGAGGTCGAGCGTCGCCCGCATCGCGGTGAGGATGGTCGCGAGTTCGAGACGATGCTGCAACGGCATCGTGCCGGCGCGGATGCTATCGCGCGCGATGTCGTGAGCGCGTGAGATCTGCGAGAGCGCTCGCGGTACGCTCGCGAGGGTGGAGTCCGACAGGTTCTGGGTCGAGGTGTTCGAGTCGTAGGTCAGGCCGGACGCGTCTTGGAGGGCATCGATGGTGTGCTGGAGTTGCGAGAGGACCGGAGCGCCCGCCTCTCTCGCCGCGAAGCCCTTCATCCGGACCTGGGACCATGCGGCGAGCGATTGAGCCCACGGCTTGGCCGTTTCCGCGCCGCCGGCATCGGCTTCGAGGATGTCGGAGCCGCGCTCGAACGCCCGGTCCACGGCATCGCGCGCGATCGCCATCTCCTTCGACGAGACGCGATCGGAACGAAACCGGCGATAGCGGATCTCGGCGACCATCACGTCGACGACGGCGCGCGTCACCCGAACGGCCGAGCGCTCGCGTTGCAGCGCGAGGCGATCGCCCTGGCCCTCGCCCGCGACTTGCAAGGTCTGCCAGATAAATATGAAGAGCAACAGCGCGGAGACGGCTGTGATCGTGATCCCGAGGAACTCGCGCCAACGCGACGGCGCCGACGGGGACGGTATCATGCGATACGTCGCTTTCGCGACCCGTCCGGGAGTCTACTGCGGGGGAGTTTGGGGTGGCTGACGGGACTCGAACCCGCGGCCTCTGGAGTCACAGTCTAGCGCTCTAACCAACTGAGCTACAGCCACCACATCTAACGGCACTTCGGAGTTTGCGCCCGGAGGGACTCGAACCCCCATCTTCGAGTTTAGAAGACTCGTGCCTTATCCTGTTAGACCACGGGCGCATGCCGTGTGTCCCCGGACCTACGATAGAATACCACGACCGCGCAAGACCACATGGGGCAAATATCGGGGCGACAGGATTTGAACCTGCGGAACCTCTCGCTCCCAAAGCGAGCGCTCTACCAAGCTGAGCTACGCCCCGAGGCGCGCCCTAAACCATTGGTTTTCGCGGGCGGTTTTCCTCCGATGACAATTGGCGCACCTAACGTCGCACTTTTGTATCTCTCGCCAGATCCGACCCCATGAGTAGCCACTGACGGCGTTTCCTATGTTGAACTCTTTAGCGGCTCGAACATGATCGAAGTCGAGAACCACAGGATCAGCCTCCCCGCAATCCACGCACGGATGCTCGACCAGAAAGGCGAGGATGCGTTCGCGATTTTGACGCGCATAGCGCGCCTGGTTACGCTGTCTCCGTTGAATATGGGAAGCCTTGTTCTGCCGATAGTGAGCGCGACAGTACGCCCGCTGGCACTCCATACAGTATGACGATGGCGAGCAACCAGCCCTCGAGCGAGCGGCAAAGAGCTCGAGCGGCAACTGCTTGCTGCAGGC
>Ga0070691_10001219_pt1 | contig 10820 bp, 11 predicted proteins | sample KBSK1101metaG_FD_64673 | JGI IMG/M metagenome (GOLD analysis project Ga0070691, IMG submission 64673) | Corn, switchgrass and miscanthus rhizosphere microbial communities from Kellogg Biological Station, Michigan, USA - KBS K1-10-1 metaG | ecosystem: Host-associated > Plants > Roots >... | reverse complement strand
GGGCCAAGGCGAAATAGCGGCCGGCCGCCCCGAGGCCCTTGCCGGACGGCCCATCCGTCCTATATCGATCGCCAGCCAAGACCACACCGCGCAGATGGGATCCAATGAACGGCGATAACACGACGGCGCAGACGCACCTGTTCCAGGCGGAAGTCGCCGAGCTTCTGAACCTGATGGTCCACTCGGTCTATTCGGAGACCGACGTCTTCCTGCGCGAGCTGGTCTCGAACGCCTCCGATGCGCTCGACAAGGTGCGCTACGAGGCAATCGCCCGGCCCGAGCTGCTGGCGGGCGAGGAGAAGCTCGCCGTCCGCATCGTGCCCGACGCCCAGGCCAAGACCCTGGCGATCGTCGACAACGGCATCGGCATGGACCGCCAGGAACTGATCGACAATCTCGGCACCGTGGCGCGCTCGGGCACCAAGGCTTTCCTCAAGGGCATCAAGGACGCCAAGGACGGACTCGGCCTGATCGGCCAGTTCGGTGTCGGCTTCTACGCCGCCTTCATGGTGGCCGACCGCATCGAGGTGACGAGCCGGCACGCCGGTTCCGCCGAGGCCTCGGTGTGGACGTCGACGGGTGGCTCAGGCTTCGAGATCGCGCCGGCCAGTGAGGAGCAGGCCCGGCGTGTGCCGCGCGGCACCGAGATCCTGCTGCACCTCAAGGAGGACGCGGCGCGCTACCTGCAACCCCACGAGCTCGAGCGCATCGTGCGGACCTATTCCGATCACATCCTGTTCCCGATCGAGCTGGTCGACGACAAGGGCGAGGCGCGCCAGGTCAACGCCGCCAGCGCCCTGTGGCAGCGCGCCAAGTCGGAGGTCAAGCCCGAGGACTACACGCAGGCCTATCGCTCGATCGCGATGGCCTTCGACGAGCCGGCGCTCACGCTGCACTACAAGGTGGAGGGGCGGCAGTCCTATGCGGTGCTGCTGTTCGTGCCGACGACGCCGCCGTTCGACATGGCCGATCCCGGCCGCAAGGGGCGGGTGAAGCTCTACGTCCGCCGTGTCTACATCACCGACGACGCCGAGCTGCTGCCGGCCTACCTGCGCTTCGTGCGCGGCGTCGTCGACAGCGAGGACCTGCCGCTCAACCTGTCGCGCGAGATGCTGCAGAACAACCCGCAGGTCGTGCAGATCCGCAACGGCCTCGTCACCCGGGTGATCGGCGAGCTGGAGAGCACGGCCACCAAGGACGCGGAGACCTACGCCAAGGTGTGGAAGGCCTTCGGGCCGGTGCTGAAGGAAGGCCTCTACGAGGACTTCGAGCGCCGCGGTCCGTTGCTGGGCCTGGCGCGCTTCGCCACGACGGTGACGGCAGCTGAGGGCCTGCGCTCGCTCAAGGAGTATGTGGCCGACCTCAAGCCCAACCAGACGGAGATCTACTATCTCGTGGGCGAGGGCATCGACCGCCTGAAGTCCAATCCCAAGCTCGAGGCGGCGCGGGCGCGCGGCATCGAGGTCCTGTTGCTGACCGATCCGATCGACGCATTCTGGACGACCATGCCGCAGGAGTTCGAGGGCAAGCCGCTGAAGTCGCTGAGCCAGGGCGATGTCGATTTCGGTCTGGTGCCCTTGGTCGACAAGGCGGAGGACAAGCCCGGCGACAAGACCTCGCCGGAGGACGACGCGACCGTTGTCCAGGCGGTGAAGGAGGCATTGGGCGGCCAGGTCTCCGAGGTCCGTGCCTCGCAACGACTGACCGACAGCGCCTCGTGCCTCGTGGCCGCCGCCCAGGGCCGCGACCGCGAGCTGGAGCGGCTGCTCGCGCGCCAGAACCGCGGCAGCGGCGCCAAGCCGATCCTCGAGTTGAATATGCGGCACGACCTGGTGAAGGCGCTGAACGCCGCACGCGGCGCGGCCCGGCAGGAAGAGGTGGCCGACATCGCCGCCCTCCTGCTCGACCAGGCGCACATCCTCGATGGCGAAGTGCCGGCCGATCCGGCGGCCTTCGCGCGACGGCTCAATGCATTTGTCGTGCGAGGCCTGCGCGCGGACCGTTGACCGCGGGTCTCCCGCGCTTCCACTATCGACGCCGGGGAATAGACGCGAGGGATCGACGGGAGGGGACAGTCCATGCGACCGATGGCGAGACTTGCCGCACTGGTGATTGCGCTTGCCACAGGCAGCGGGAGCGCCGCCGCTGCCGACTTCACGACGCAGACCGTCACCGTCGGCGTGCGCAAGAACATGGAAGCGACGCTGTTCACGCCGAAGGGGCCCGGCCCATTCCCGACGATCCTCGAGATGCACACCAGCGGCGGCATCCAGGAAGCCGACCGCGGCTACTGCGCCAACCTCGCGCGCGAAGGCTACATCTGCATCGCGCCGGCGTTCCTGCGCGCGCACGGGATCAACAGTCCCGAGCTGCGCCGGAAAGCCTTCACCAGCGAGGCGCGCGCGATCATGGAGGACTTTCGCGAGATCATCGGTGAGCTGCAGGCGCTGCCCCAGGCCAGGAAGGACGCGGTCGGCGTCGTCGGGTTCTCCAATGGCGGCTACTTCGCGGCGCTGATTGCCTCCGGCGGCCGGGTCAAGGCGGCGGTCAGCTACTACGGCACCTTCACCGGGGCCAACACCGACAAGAACCTCGACCGCATGCGCGAGTACTGGAAGGCCTCGAGCTCGCCGCTGCTGATCCTCGCCGGCGAAGGCGACACTACCATCGGCGCCGAGACGCCGCGCAAGCTCGAAGCCATCATCAAGTCCGTGGGCGCGCCCTACGAGATCAAGATGTACCCCGGCGTCGGCCACGACTTCGACCGCAGCGGCTCGACCGGGGCGAACAACACCGCGGCCGCCGCCGATGCCTGGCAGCGCACGCTCGCCTTCCTGCGCGCCAACGGCGTCTAGCCGGGCGCGGCGTCCTCAGTCGTTGGCAGGAGCGAAGCCTTCCACGTCGGCGCCGGCTTTGATCCAGCCCGGGCGAGCTGCCCCAGCCAGCGCTTGCGTCGCCTCACGGCCTTTGCGGGCGGGCGCTTCGGCGAGCGTCCACTCGGCCGTCGCCGCCGACAGCTCGACCTCGAGCGCCACGCGCTCGGTATCGGCAGAGAGCGCCGTGACCTTGAAGCGGCCGGGCTCCGGTAGCCAGGCGGCCTGGCCCCCGGCAACCGCCCAGGTCTCGCGGTCGAGAAAGTAGACCAACGCGTGCGGATCCGCCGCGCCGCCGCTCACGCGCAGCACTGGCAGGTCGAGATGCGCGCCCGGTGCGAGATCGAAGGGCGCACTCACGACCTGGATGTTGGTCGGCGTGCCGAAGAAGAGTTGGCAGCGCCGCAGCGTCGCGTCGCTCTGGTTGGTGGCGCGGGCCAGGAACGCCCGCGCTGCCGGCAGCCGGTCGCCGGTGACATCGACGGCGTTGGCTTCGTCGAGCGAGCCGCGCAGGCGCAGTTGCAAGGGGGCTGGGGGTGACGCGGGAGGCGCCGAAAGGCGGGCGGCCTTGGGCCGGGGAACGGCCACCTCGAGCCGGGCGAAAATACGGGGCGGCGCGGCGGTGAAACGGACAAGGAAGATCGCGAGCGCGGCGGCGGCCAGCAGCAGCAGGAGCGCGGATGGGGTGGCGAGCTCCGCATCGTGGCCGGACAGCCAGCCAACGGCATAAAGAGCAAGCAGTACAAGTACCGGCGGCCACGCATTGGCGACGTTCCACGAGGTCCGCCAAGCGTCCTCGATACAGGACCGATAGAACTTCAAGCCGTTCCGCATGCTGCGCGTCGAACTCCCCGTTGGGCGGACTTTCACGTCCGGAGCCGCCCGACAATAGCCGACGATGGTGCGGGCGGAGCGGTTTCGGCGTGTCTGTCGCGAATATTGCTGAGGATAAAGAATGCCACGAAGCGGCGCGGCGGGGGTTGACGGCAAAAGCAGGCCGGTAGGAGAGATAGGACCGGAGGAAACCTCACCATGTCCGAACCGCTTCCCGCGCTCTGCCTGATCGCCGTGCCGGGCCGGCGCCGCCGCACCATCGAGCTCTGCCGGGAGACCGAGAAGCGCGGGTTCGCCGGGATCTACGTGCCGAGCCCCTTCGGCAACATGTCGATGTGCGAGGCGCTGGCGTGGCAGACGGACTCGATTGCTTTCGGTACCGCGATCGCGCCGATCTACCAGCGTACCATCGTCGATTTCGCGCAGAGTGCGGCGATGATGCACGAGGTGTCGGGCGGGCGGTTCCGCCTCGGCATCGGCATCGCGCACGGGCCCTCGCACGTGCGCATGGGCGTGACGCCGGGCAAGCCGCTGGCCGACACGCGCGCCTTCATCGAGAAGATCCGCGCCCAGGACGGGTTCGGCCCGCTGCCGCCGATCATCGTGGCGGCGCTGCGCAAGAAGATGGTGGCGCTGTCGGGCGAGCTCGCCCAGGGCGTGATCTTCGCCAACGCCGCGCTCTCGCACATGGCGGAGTCGCTGGGCGCCCTGCCGGCGGCCAAGCGCGGCGATCCGGATTTCTTCATCGGCAACATGATCCCGACCTGCATCAGCGACGACGTCGAGGCCGCCAAGGCGGTGAACCGGCGCACGCTCACCAACTACGCCTTCCTGCCGAACTACCGGAACTACTGGAAGGAGGCGGGTTACGTCGCGGAGATGGACGCCATCGAGAAGGCCATCGCCGAGGGGCGCCGCGACGACGTGCCGAAATTCCTCACCGACAGATGGCTGGCCGACAACACCCTGTTCGGACCGGCGGCGAAGGTGCGCGATGGCGTCGCCGCCTGGCGCGCGGCGGGCGTGCGCACGCCGATCCTCGTGCCGTCCTCCGCGGCCGGCAACCAGCTCAAGGCGATCGAGGAAGTGTTCGCCGCGTTCGGGTGACGGCGACGCGAGGTCAATGGCGTGATCAGTCGATCACGTCGGCCGTCACGTCGAGCGGCGCCGCCACGACGTCGCCGGCCACCGGCACGACCTTGACCGCGGCACTCGTGGTCCGGACCGGAAAGGCCACGACGCCGCAGCCGCCAAGACTCGCGGACGCGGCCACGATCAACGCCATGGCGAGGGCGCGGCGATACTGGCGATATTGGGTCACGATATCCGTTCCTTCCTTCACCAGGGAAAACGCCGGCAACTCCCGCGCGTTGCCGGGTTTCCCCCATTTGAATTGAAAGGACAGCCATGAATCTCCCGCAACCGGATCCGGTGGCGGGGTCAATATCATGCCAGTCCGCCGGTGGGCCGCGGCGCATGAGCTCGGTGCAGCGCTCGGTAGAACATGCGGCACGGGCCGTCCTACGGGCGCAGGGCGGCGGCCGCCGACGTAGGCTGCGTAACCCTGGCGCCACTGGTCGAGGAATTCGGCGTGCCGGGCCAGCGTGTCGATCTCGCCCACTGGTCGATCGGCACGCCCGGATCGGACCAGCGGAATTTCAGCCTCACCACCCTGCAGCCCTTCATCAACTACAACTTCGGCCATGGCCTGGCGGCAGGCTTCTCCTCGCAGACGACGCGCGATGGCGACCAGCCCGATGGCCAGCAATGGACAAGTGCCGGTCGGTGGCACGATCTCCCCGGTGCTGAAGATCGGCCACCAGCCGCTCTCGCTGGCCGGCGGCGCCTTCTACAATGTCGCCCGCCCGCCCGGCGCGTCGGAGTGGCAGCTGCGTTTCCAGATCACGTTCCTCTTCCCCGAGTGACGTGGAAGAACGCAGAGCCTGGCCGGCGCTAGAGTCTACCCTCGAGATCGCTATGGCGGACGTAGCGCTCTGCGACGGCTTCGATCCCGATCCGATCGTCAGCATCGAACCGGCCGACCAGCGGACTGTCGAGATCGATTACGCCTGCGATCCCGGCAGGACCGGAGATCGGCACCACCAACTCCGACCGCGACGCCGAATCGCAGGCAATGTGACCGGGGAAGGCGTTCACATCCTCGACCAGGATCGACTGCCGCCGCGCCACCGCCGTGCCGCAGACTCCCTTTCCGACGGGGATGCGCACGCAGGCCGGCATGCCCTGGAAGGGCCCCAGCACGAGGTCGCCGCCGCGCCGGAAATAGAAGCCGGCCCAGTTCAGGTCGGGCAGGAGATGGAACAGAAGGGCGGAAATATTGGCGGCATTGGCGATGGGGTCGCGTTCGCCCTCGAGCAGCGCCTCGATCTGGCGGCTCAGCGCGCGATAGAACTCGGGCTTGGCCGCGTTGGCGATCGCCTGCGTCTCGAACATATGACCTTCTCCTCGACCGGTGGTGCCTATCGCACTGGCAGGCGTCCGGCGGCTACGATATATTCACAAAGATACAGCGCGGGGGCCACCTTCACTTTCGGCTGAGGGGACGATGACGGACAAGACGAAGAAACTGGCCGTGGTGCAGGGCGCATCTAGCGCCGCGATCCAGGAGCTGTTCCAGACACTGGCGACGCGTTGGCGCCCGTCGGTGCGCCTGGTCGGGGTGATCGCCGAGGACCATGGCTTGCCCGGCCGTGCCTGCAGTGCGGGCTTTCTGCACAGCCTGGCCGATGGGGCGCGGTATCCGATCTTCCACGATCTCGGGCGAGGGTCGCAGACCTGCCATCTCGCGGGCGATGGCGCGGTGGCCGCGGCGACGGCTGTTCGCAGGGATATCGAGCTCGGGTGCGATCTCGTGATGCTGAGCAAGTTCGGCAAGCTCGAGGCCGCAGGGGGCGGACTGCGCGACGCCTTTGCCGCGGCCATCGAGGCGGGCGTTCCCGCGCTGACCTCGGTCTCTCCGCCGCAGTTCGCGGCCTGGGAGGCTTTCGCGACGCCTTTGTTCACCGTGCTTCCACCCGACATCGGACAAATCGAGGCCTGGTGGCGCAGCGTGCGGCTGACGTCGACGGTCGACGCGACCCCCGCGCGGAACGTTCACGACGGACCTCGCTGACCGAGGGCTCACGCCTTGGCGAGGGCGCCGGTTTTGCGCGTCGTCGCGGCGGCCAGCACGAGTTCGGCGCACTTCTCGCCGATCATGATGGTGGGTGCATTGGTGTTTCCGCTCGTCAAGGTCGGCATGATGGAGGCATCGGCGACGCGCAGGCCCTGCAGGCCGTGCACCCTCAGTTCGGAATCGACCACGGCCAGGGGATCCGCCCCCATCTTGCACGTGCCGGTCGGATGATAGGTCGTCTCGGCATTCTTCCGTATCCAATCGAGCAGCTCGTCGTCCTTCTGGAGATGGGCGCCCGGCGCGATCTCCTCGCCGGTGACCTCCTTCAGCGGCGATGTGGCCATCAGCTCCCGCCCCTTGCGGACGGCGGCCAGCACGCCGGTGCGATCGTGCTCGGTCGACAGGAAATTGAACCGGATGGCGGGCGGCTCGGCGGGGTCGGAGGACTTGATGTGGATCGAGCCGGTGCTCTCGGAGCGCAGCACGTTCACGTTCATCGTGATGCCCTTGCGCTTCGAGACGCGCCGCTCGTGTCCGACCATCTCGTACAGGAAGGGCGCGATCGAGATCGTGGCGTCCGGCGTCTCGAGCCCCACGCGGGTGCGGAAGTAGAGGCGGATCGGCACCGAGGTCGAGGCCAGGAATCCGTCGCGGAACAGCGCGTATTTGATCGCCTCGCGCGCCAGCCGCCAGCCGCGGGCATTGTCGTTGAAGGTGAGGTTCTTCTCCTTGATCGCGAACTTCACCCGCGGCGAATAGTGGTCGTGCAGGTTCTCGCCGACGCCGCGCAGCTCGTGCACCGGGGCGATACCGAGCGAGCGCAGCAGGTCGGCCTGGCCGATGCCGGAAAGCTCCAGCAGCTTCGGCGAGTTGATCGAGCCGCCGGAAACGATGACCTCGCGGCTGGCCCGCGCTTCGCGCCGGACGCCGCCGACGGAATAGCGCACGCCCACGCACCGCTTGCCCTCCAGGATCAGGCTCTCGGCCATCGCGCCCTGGTCGACCGTGAGGTTCGGGCGCGAGCGCGCCGGGTCGAGATAGCAATAGGCCGTGCTCTGGCGGCGGCCTTTGGCGATCGTCACCTGGGACATGCCGATGCCTTCCTGCGTGGCACCGTTCTGGTCGGGATTGTAGGGCAGGCCCATCCGTTCGGCTGCGGCGATCATCTTCTCCAGCAGCGGCACCTTGTGGCGCGGCGTGTGGGTGACGCGCAACACACCGTCGCGGCCGCGGAAGTCGTCCGAGCCGCCGTCGAACCGCTCCATGCGCTTGAAGATCGGCAGCACGTCCTGATAGCTCCAGCCGCGATTGCCGAGCTGCGCCCAGTGATCGTAGTCCTGCGCCTGGCCGCGGATGAAGACCATGCCGTTGATCGAGCTCGACCCGCCCAGCATTTTGCCTCGCGGCACGTCGATACGCCGCCCGCCCGACCCTTCGTCCGGCTCCGACGAGTAGCACCAGTTGACCGCGGGATCGTCGATCATTTTGGCGACCCCGACAGGCACGCGCGACCAGAAGAAGTTCGACCCCTGGGTGCCCGCCTCCAGGAGAAGCACCCGATGCGCGCCGCTTTCCGTCAGCCGGCTCGCGACGACAGCCCCTGCCGACCCTGCGCCGATGACGATGTAATCAAAGGTGGCATCTCCGGCCATCACGTATGCATCCCTCTTCTGCGTGCGCTTTCGTGGCGAAGAAGACCAGTGCTGAACCGTTATGGCAAGGAAGGCGGAGTGTATTTGCGGAACCCCGCGCCTTGTCGGTGTTGAAATAGATCGTCCGATGGTGCCCAATCCGCCCGTTCGAGGGATCGCCAAGCAAACGAAAGGTCCGACCATGCGGAAGAACAAGATCAAGGAAATTTGGGCCGCCAAGAAGTGCGCAACCATGGGCTGGCTGTCGGTGGCGCACAGCTTCACCGCCGAGGTCATGGCGCGCCAGGGTGGTTTCGACTCGCTTTGCGTCGACCTGCAGCACGGCACCAACGAGATGAAGGACGTCCTGCCGATGCTGCAGGCGGTCTCGCAGACGGACGTGGTGCCGTTCGTCCGGGTCAACTGGAACAATCCCAATGACATCATGCGCGCCCTCGATCTCGGCGCCTACGGCATCATCGTGCCGCTGATCAACAACGCCAAGGAAGCCGCGGCCGCGGTGGCCGCGTGCCGCTTCCCGCCCGTCGGCTTCCGCTCCAACGGCCCGATCCGCGCCGCGCAGTATGGCGGTGCCGATTACGTGGCCAACGCCAATGACGAGATCATCGTCATGGCGATGATCGAGACCAAGGAAGGCATCGCCAACCTCGACGCGATCTGCGCCACACCCGGCCTCGACGCCGTCTACATCGGCCCGGCCGATCTGTCGTTTGCTTTGGGCATGCCGCCGCGCGCCGACAATCCGGACCCGTTGCACATGGCCACCTGCGACAAGATCCTGGCGGCGGCGCACAAGGCGGGGATCAAGTGTGTGATGCACTGTGCCAGTGGCGCATTCGCCGCCGGCGCGGTGAAGCGCGGCTTCGACATGGTGATGGTGACGTCCGACATCTCCTGCATGATCGCGGGCGTAAAAAAGGAAATGGCGGAACTCAAGGCCAAGTCGGCCTGAGGCGGGTGATCGCATGAGTGGAGTGGGTGCGGCGAAGGCCGCCGAGATCGCCGCGCGTGTCGAGGCCTTCGTGCGCGACGTCGTCGTGCCGTACGAGAAGGATCCCCGGTGCGGCGATCACGGCCCGACCGACGAACTGGTCGCCGAGCTGAGGGGCAAGGCGCGCGCGGCGGGTGTGCTGACGCCGCACATCCTTCCCGATGGCAGCCATCTCAGCCAGCGCGAGACCGCGACCGTCCTGAAGGCATCCGGCCTGTCGCCACTGGGACCGGTCGCCGTGAACACGATGGCGCCCGACGAGGGCAACATGTACCTGCTGGGCAAGGTCGGCAGCCCGGAGATGAAGGAGCGCTTCCTGAAGCCGATGGTCGAAGGACGGGCGCGGTCGGCCTTTTTCATGACCGAACCGGCCGGCGAGGGCGGTGCCGGGTCCGACCCGTCGATGATGCAGACCACGGCCGTGCAGGATGGCAACCATTGGGTGATCAACGGCCGCAAGGCCTTCATCACCGGGGCGAAGGGCGCGAAGGTCGGCATCGTCATGGCGAAGTCCGCCGCCGGTGCGTGCATGTTCCTGGTCGACCTGCCCGATCCGGCGATCCGCATCGACCGGGTTGTCGACACCATCGACAGTTCGATGCCCGGCGGCCACTCCATGGTGACGATCGACAACCTCCGGGTGCCGGCCGACCAGATGCTGGGCGAGAGCGGCGAAGGCTTCAACTACGCGCAGGTGCGTCTCAGCCCAGCCCGCCTGTCGCACTGCATGCGCTGGTTCGGCGCCGCCAGGCGGGCGAACGAGATCGCCACGGCCTATGCCGTCAAGCGCCATGCCTTCGGCAAGCCCCTGATCGATCATGAGGGCGTGGGCTTCATGCTGGCCGACAATATGATCGACCTCAAGCAGGCCGAGCTGATGATCGACTGGTGCGCCGACGTCCTCGACACGGGGGTGCTCGGAACGGCCGAGAGTTCGATGGCCAAGGTGGCGGTGTCGGAGGCGCTGTTTCGCGTGGCCGACCGGTGTGTCCAGGTGATGGGTGGCAGCGGAGTCTCCACCGACACGATCGTCGAGCAGGTCTTCAGGGAAGTCAGGGCCTTTCGCATTTACGACGGGCCGACCGAGGTCCATAAGTGGTCGCTGGCCAAGAAGATCAAGCGCGACGCCGCGAAAGGGCTGTAGCCGAACGCCATGGGGACGATATCTCACCTGTTGAGTGAGCACCCCATGCATTGGGTGGCCACATACGGCTACTGGGCCGTCTTCTTCTTCATCATGATCGAGAGCAGCGGCATCCCCGCGCCGGGCGAAGCGGCCCTGGTGAGCGTCGCGGCCTTCGCGGGCGCGACGCATCGACTCGATATTTTCTGGA
>Ga0070691_10001217_pt1 | contig 10824 bp, 10 predicted proteins | sample KBSK1101metaG_FD_64673 | JGI IMG/M metagenome (GOLD analysis project Ga0070691, IMG submission 64673) | Corn, switchgrass and miscanthus rhizosphere microbial communities from Kellogg Biological Station, Michigan, USA - KBS K1-10-1 metaG | ecosystem: Host-associated > Plants > Roots >... | reverse complement strand
GAGGTCACCAGCGGATCGATATTGTCCTGGATATAGAGAAACATACGGACCGGCAGCGTAGCGGTTCCCGGGCCGGCGATGAACACTGTCATCGTCACCTCGTCGAACGAATTGATGAAGGCGAGCGCCCAGCCACTGGCCACGCCCGGCACTACCAGCGGCAGGGTGATTCGCTTCAGCACCGTCCACTCCGACGCGCCGAGCGAAACGGCCGCGTGTTCGACGGCACGGTCGAGTCCGGCCGCCGAGGCCAACGTCAGCCGCAAGGCGAACGGCATGACCACGACGATGTGCGCCAGCACCAGCCCGGTGAAGGTGCCGCCGATGCCGAGCAGGGTGAAGAAACGCAGGAAGGCGATGCCCAATACGATGTAGGGGATCATCAACGGCGACATGAAGAGCGCCGCAGCTGCCTCGCGTCCCGGGAAGCGATGGCGCGCGATGGCCAGCGCCGCCGGCACCGACAGGCCGACGGCGATCGCCGACGACAGCGCACCCAGGACAAGGCTCTGCCAGAAGGCCGAGATGAACTCAGGATAGCGCGCGATGGCGTAGAACCAGCGCAGCGACCAGTGCCGGGTCGGGAACGAGAGATAGCCCTCGGGCGTGAAGGCGACCCAGCAGACGACGACGATCGGCGCCAGCATGAAGATCACGAACAGCGCGTGATAGAGAAGCGCGACAGGACCGTTTCGGCTCATGGGGCGCGGCTCATCCGAACACCCGCGCATAGCGCCGCTCGACCAGCCGGTTGGCCACGATCACCACCGTCGCCAGGACGACGAGGAGAATGACGGCGACCGTGGCGCCGAGCGGCCAGTTGAGCGTGTTCAGGAACTCGTCGTAGGCCAGCGTCGAGGCGACCTTGAGCCGCCGGCCGCCGATGATCGCCGGTGTGGCGAAGGCCGAGGCCGCCAGCGAGAAGACGATGATCGCGCCCGACAGGATGCCGGGCATCGCCTGCGGCAGCACGATCCGTCGCATCACCGTGAACGGCCCCGCGCCCAGCGCCACCGCCGCGTTCTCGATCTGCGGGTCGAGGCGCTGCAGCGCCGCCCACACCGCCAGCACCATGTAGGGCATCAGCACGTGGGCCAGCGCCACCACCATGCCGGTCTCGGTGAACATGAAGGGAATCGGCGCCGAGATCAGCCCGATCGACATCAGCCCCTTGTTGACCAGGCCGGAGTTGCCGCCGAACAGCAGCGCCCAGCCCAAGGTGCGCGCGACGACGGAGATCAGCAGCGGTCCCAGGGTCACCAGCAGAAAGAAGCCGCGCCACGGACTCTTCATGCGGTTGAGGATATAGGCCTCGGGCGCGCCGAAGACGGCGGCCAGCACGGTCACGCTGGCCGCGATCTTGAAGGTCCGTCCGAACACCTCGTAGTAATAGGAATCGTCCAGTACCTCGCGCCAGTTCTTCAGGATGAACACCGGATCGATGCCCTTGTACTGGCCCCAGTCGTGGAAGGTGAGCACGACCGTCATCACCAGCGGCACGATCACGATGGCGGCGAACAGCACCAGCGCCGGCATCACCAGGAGATAGGGCATCGTCTTCATGACGCGCCCCACGCGAGATGCACCGCTGCGCCCTCTTCCGGCATGGCCGCGCCCGTGTTCTGGCGGATCACGGTGACCAGGCCGCCCGCCGTCTCGACCTGGTAGAGCCAGTGGTTGCCCTGGAAGATGCGCGTGCGTACGGTGCCGGCGAGCCCTGTCGATGCGAACGCGATGCGTTCCGGCCGGATCGCCTTGCCGTCGACGAGGTTGGTCTTGCCCAGGAAGTTGGCGACGAACGGCGTCGCCGGACGCTCGTAGGCCTCGTGCGGCGGCGCCACCTGCTCGGCGCGGCCCTTGTTCATCACCACGATGCGGTCCGACAACGCCATCGCCTCGGCCTGGTCGTGCGTCACCAGAATGGTCGTCGTGCCGACGGTGCGCTGGATCTGGCGCAGTTCGATCTGCATCTCCTCGCGCAGCTTGGCGTCGAGATTCGACAGCGGCTCGTCGAGCAGCAGGATGCGCGGCCGAATGACCAGCGCGCGGGCCAGCGCCACCCGCTGCTGCTGGCCGCCCGAGAGCTGGCGCGGGAACCGCGCGGCGAAGGCGCCGAGGCCGACAAGCTCCAGCGTTTCGCCGACGCGCCTGCCGCGCTCGGCCGCCGCGACACCCTGCATCTCGAGCCCGAAGGCCACGTTCTCGGCCACGCTCATGTGCGGGAAGAGCGCATAGCTCTGGAACACGATACCGAGGCCGCGCCTGGCGGGCTTCACCGCCAGCAGGTCGCGGCCCTCGAGGTGGATGGCGCCGCCGCTCGGCTCGACGAAGCCCGCGATCATCTGCAGGGTCGTGGTCTTGCCGCAGCCCGACGGGCCCAGCAGCGAGACGAACTCGCCCTTCTCGACTTCGAGGGAGAGTCCGTCGACCGCCGTCTGCGTGCCGAAGCGCTTGGTCAGTCCGTCGAGGGTGAGAAAGGCCATGGCCTACCCGGCGATGCGATGGGCGATACCGCCGTGCAGGCGATAAAAGGCGTCCTGCGGCTGGTCCATCGCCAGGATGTCGGCCTGCGGTGCGCTGACGAACAGGCCGCGCAGCACCCGTCCGATCCCACCATGGGCGAACACGGCGACCGGCTTGCCGGCCGCCAGGGCCACGATGTCGTCGAGCGCCGCCTGCGCCCGCTCCGCCGCCATGATGTAGTTCTCACCGTTGGGCGGGCGGTAGTGCCATTTTTCCTGCCGGCGCATCTCCATCTGACCCGGCCAGCGCGCCTCGATCTCGGGCATGCTGAGCCCGTCCCAGTCGCCCCAGCTCATCTCGCGCAGACGATGGTCGAAACCCGCCGTCTCCTGCACCAGCCCTGCCGCCTGCGCCGCGATCGACAGCGTCTCGCGCACACGGCCGAGCGGGCTGGAGCGCACGATGATCTCGGCCGGGGCGTAGCCCGCCTGCTTCAGCTCGCGCGCCAGCCCTTCGCCCATGAGCCGCGCCTGCCCGCGACCCGTTGCCGTCAGCGGCGAGTCGAGGTGCCCTTGCGCACGCTTCTCGGCATTCCAGACCGTCTCGCCGTGCCGGAAGAGAAAGATCGGATGATGCGCCGCCACGATCCTATCGTTCGACCTCGCGGTTCCAGCGCTTGGTCCACTCGTCGCGGTGGAGGTTGATCGCATCCCAGTCGGGCGAAATGATCTTCTTCGCACGCTCGCCGACCGGCGCCATCTTGAGCTCGGGCATGCCGACGTCGACCTTGGTGTTGACCGGGCCGTTGCCCATGTCCTTGGCCATGCCGGTCTGCACCGAGGCCGAGATCAACGTCTTGATCATCTCGTACGCCAGCGGGTTGATCGAGGCCTTGGCCACCGGACAGGCCGAGGCGAGCAGGATCGGCGCGCCCTCGGTCGGATAGATGAAGTCGACCGGGAAGCCGGTGTTGGCGAAGGCCTGCACGCGGCCGGTGCCCCACACGGCGATGTTGGCCTGGCCCGACTGGAACAGCTCGGTCATCTTGCCGGGCGACGGCTCGTAGACCAGCACGTTGGGATTGATGTCGTTCTTCATCACCTTGAAGCCCGGGTCGATGTTCTTCTCTCCGCCGCCGTTCAGGCGGGCGTACATCATCAGCGTGTAGAGCCCGTAGGTGTTGTTGATCGGCGGGATCACCAGTTGCTTCTTGAACTTGGGATCCTTGAGGTCGTTCCACGACGCCGGGATCGCCCAGCCCTTGTCCTTGAAGACCTTGGTGTTGACCATGAAGCCGGTGCCGGTCTGGCCGACGGCGACGGCCTTGTCGTCCTTGAACAGCGCGGCGGGATAGAGCTCGCTCTTGTCCATGCCCTCGATCTTGGCGCAGAAGCCGAGCTGGATGGCCTGGTACATGACGCCGTCGTCCATGATGGCGACGTCGATCACCTGGTTGCCCTTCTGGGCCTGCAGCTTGGCCAGGGTGTCGGTCGAATTGCCCGCGACGTAGTCGATCTTCACGTTGTGCTTCTTCTCGAAGTCCGGGAAGACCTTTTCGCGCAGGTGCGAATCCCAGACGCCACCATAGGCCGCGACGGTCAACCTGGATTGCGCGAGAGCCGGCGTGGCCAGCAGCGCGAAAGCGACGGCAAGGCGAAGCGTCTTCAGCATCTTGGTCTCCCTTGAGGTCCCCAGCCCGGAAATATCACGACGACGTTAGCATGAAAGTGAGCTCATGCTTGTTGTGATGGAGATGCAAGACCCGCGCCCCGGGCAACGCCGCAAAGGCCGCCGCCGATTCGTGGTCGGTCTCGCCCTGGAACTTGAGCGTGCAGACGAAATTCCTGACCAGCCCCGATGCCCGCCAGCGCTCGACCAGCCGCAGCAGCCGGGACGGGTAACAGATGATGTCGGAGAACAGCCAGTCGACCGGCCCAATGCTCTCCGGTTCGATCGCGAACGCGCTCTCGCCGCGCCACTCCACGCCGGGCATCGCCGCCACCTTCGGATCGAGCGGCGCCTTGTCGACGGCGACGACCGCCGCGCCGAGCCTGGCCAGCACATAGGTCCAGCCGCCCGGACAGGCGCCGAGGTCGATGCAGCGCTCGCCGGGCTGTGGCCAGCGCCGCAGCCGGATCAGCGCCTCCCAGAGCTTGAGATAGGCACGGCTGGGTGGGCCTTCCTTGTCCTCGACGAGCACGACCTCGCCGTTCGGATAGGGGGCGCTGCAGTGCGCGGCGGCCAGCATCCGGTCGGGCGCCAGCAGGGTCCACGATCCCAGCGGCGCGGTGGGCGCGGCGGCGGGAAACACGACCGGCTTGGCCGACACGTGGGGCAGCTTGTCCTGGATCAGCGCGGCACGCCGGTGATGGAGCGGTGCGTACATCGCCCAGTTGCGCTGCAGGCCGCGCAGCGCCTTGGCAGCGCTGCCGATCGATTCGACCGGCCACTCGATGCAATCGTGCCAGATGTTGGCGGCCCAGGCCGACGCAATGGCCGGCCTCTCGGACACCAGCAGCCGGCCGTGCTCCGCCGACACGACGACGCCGGCGCGCGCCAGTTCCTCGCGGAGCTGCGCATCGAAGCCGTCGGCGGCGAGATAGGCCGTCGTCATCCCGCCAGGACCCGCGCCAGCTCCGCCAGATGCCGCTGCTTGGTGTCGTCGTCGAGGAAGGCGGCGCGGAAGCCGTTGGCGGCGAGCGTGCCGACTTCCTGGTTCGACAGATCGAGCGCCTCCCGCACGGCGGCGAAATTCTCGTTCATGTAGCCGCCGAAGTAGGCGGGATCGTCCGAGTTGATCGTGACCACGAGTCCGGCCTGCAGCATGCGTTTCAACGGATGGGCCTTCATGTCGGGCACGCCGCGCAGCCTGAGGTTGGACAGCGGACAGACGGTGAGCGGCATCTTCTCGCGTTCCAGACGCGCCGTCAGCGCGGCATCCTCGAGCGCGCGATTGCCGTGGTCGATGCGGTCGACCTTCAGGAGATCGAGCGCCTGCGCCACGTACGCGGGCGGCCCCTCCTCGCCCGCGTGCGCCACGGCCTTGAGCCCGAGCCCGCGGGCGCGCGCGAAGACGCGCTCGAACTTGGCGGGCGGATGGCCCATCTCCGACGAATCGAGCCCGACGCCGATGAAGCGGTCGCGCCACGGCAGCGCCGCTTCCAGCGTGCGCTCAGCATCGGCCTCATCGAGATGGCGCAGGAAGCACAGGATCAGCGCCGTCGTCATGCCGAACTGCCGCTCGGCGTCCTTCAGCGCGCGCCACAGACCGTCCATGACCGTGCCGAGTGCGACGCCGCGGCCGGTGTGGCCCTGCGGGTCGAAGAAGATCTCGGCGTGGCGCACGTTCTGGGCGGCGGCGCGGCGCAGGTAGGCCATGGCGAGATCATGGAAATCCTGCTCCGTCAGCAGCACCGCCATGCCCTCGTAATAGAGGTCGAGGAAATCCTGCAGGTTGGAGAAGCGGTAGGCCGCCCTCAGCGCCTCGATGCTGCCGTGGCGCGGCACGACGCCGTTTCGCGCGGCCAGCGCCAGCATCAGCTCGGGCTCGAGGCTGCCTTCGATGTGGATGTGCAATTCCGCCTTGGGCAGGGCGGCGATCGACAGGCGTTGGTCCATGCCGGCAACCTACCCTGCCGAGGAGCGTTCGCAAAAAGGGGGTTTTCACAGGAGGACTCGATGCCCCGGGAATCGATGACCCAGCGCAAGACCGCGGGCCGCGTGATGCACGAATTCGCCCACGGCGAGCTGAAGAGCGGCCGCGGCGGCCGCGGCGGCAAGGTGAAGAGCCGCAGGCAGGCAATCGCCATCGCCCTGCACGAGGCCGGTGCCTCGAAGTACGACAGCAAGAAGACCAACCGGCGCAATCTGGCGAAGACCAAGCGCAAGGAAGCAACGGGCCGCACCGCGCAGCAGGAAGCCGAGGGCAAGGCCCGCGTCGGCGCCCGCGGCAAGCGCGAGTCGAGCCGCGCCATGGGTGGCAAGAACGCCCGCACGACGACCCGCCGGCGGCGAACCGCACGATGACCCGGCGCATCGTCAACATCGTCGACGTACCGATGATCGACAACGGCAACGGCAGGACTTTCCAGGCGAAAGTCGGCCGCGCCGGGCCGATCCTGGGCCTGACGGCGATTGGGTGCGCCGTGGTCGTGGTCGCCCCCGGCAAGCGTGCCTACCCTCTCCACCGCCATCACGTCGGCAGTGAACTCTTTTATGTGCTGTCGGGCGAGGGAGAGGTGCGGCTCGACGACGACACCAAATCCATCCGGACGGGAGACCTGATCGGCAATCCGCCGGGCGCGGAGGCCCACCAGATCGTCAACACCGGCAGCGAGGATTTGCGGTACCTCGCCTTTTCCGACATCGGCTCGGTCGACGTGATCGAATATCCCGACAGCGGCAAGGTCGCCTATGCGGCCGGCATAAAGGATGCCGATTTCCAGACCGCCACCATCAAGATGCTCGGTCACGTGAAGCCCGCCGACTATTTCGAGGGTGAGGAGCCGTAGCCCGGCGGTCGACCGTCGACTAGCATGGCGGCATGACCACCGAGATCGAGCAGCTCGTCGCCGCACGCCGGGCCTGCTTCCTGTCCGGCAAGACCCGCCCTGCCGACTGGCGCGCCAGCCAGCTCGCCGCGATCCGGGCGATGGTGACCGAGCGCGCCCAGGTCTTCTACGACGCGCTGTGGAAGGACCTGCGCCGCAACCGTGTCGACGCCGCGGTAGCCGATCTCAACGCCATCGCCGACGAGGCCGACTACGCGCGCCGCAACCTCGGCCGCTGGATGAAGCCGCTCAGCGAGCGCACGCCGTTCTTCCTGTGGCCCGGCCGCACCACGACGCGCTTCGATCCGCTGGGCGTCGGACTGATCATCGGCGCGTGGAACTATCCGATCCAGCTCGTGCTCTCGCCGCTGATCGCGGCGATTTCCGGCGGCAATGCCGCCGTGCTGAAGCCATCCGAGGTCTCGCCGGCGTCGGCCGCGGCTCTGGCCGAACTGGTGCCGCAATATCTCGACCGCGACGCGATTTCGGTGGTGACCGGCGGCGTCGAGGAGACGACGACGCTGCTCGAACAGCACTGGGACCACATCTTCTTCACCGGCGGCACGTCGATCGGCAGGATCGTCATGACGGCGGCGGCGAAGAACCTGACGCCCGTGGTGCTCGAACTCGGCGGCAAGAGCCCGGCAATCGTCGACGCCTCGGCCGATCTGAAGGTCGCCGCGCGCCGCATCGCCCACGGCCGGTGGCTGAATGCCGGCCAGACCTGCACCGCGCCCGACTATGTGCTGGTGACGAAGACGGTGGCGCCGGCCTTCCTCGAGCAGCTCAAGGCAGCACTGCTCGACTTCTACGGTCCCGATCCGCAGCACAGTCCCGACTTCGGCCGCATCGTCAGCGTCCGCCACTTCGACCGGGTGAAGCGCCTGCTCGACGCGGGCACCGTCCACCACGGCGGCGGCCACGACCGCGCCGACCTTTATATCGCACCCACCATCCTGACCGACGTGCCCGCCGACGCGCCGGTCCTGCAGGAAGAGATCTTCGGCCCGATCCTGCCGGTGATCGAGGTCGACGGCATCGACCGGGCAATCGCGCACGTGAACGCCCGGCCACATCCGTTGGGCCTCTATGTCTTCGCCGGCGACGCCGCGGTCGCCGAGCGCATCCTGGCGGAAACATCCTCGGGCGATGCCGCCGTCAACGATTGCGCCGTCCAGCCGATCGTCCGCGAGCTGCCGTTCGGCGGCGTCGGCAATTCGGGCATGGGCAAGTATCACGGCGAATGGGGGTTCCGCGCTTACACCAACGCGCGCGGGGTGCTGCGCCGCGGCACTGGCCTCGATCCGTCGCTGCGCTATCCACCCTACAGCCGCAATTCGCGCCTGCGGAACTGGCTGATGGGCGTGCGCTGAGGAGCCTGGCGCCGATGTTATTCCGGCCGGGCACAACGCAGGCTTGGCTTTCCCGGCGCACCGCGTCTAACCTCTGTCCAACACGGAGGGTTTCATGGCCAAGTTCGGCATCGGCGATTCGGTGCGCAGGATCGAGGATCCGCGCCTTCTGACGGGCGGCGGACGCTACACCGACGACACCAGGCTTTCGACGCCGGCCGCGCGCCTCTACGTGCTGCGCAGCCCGCATGCCCACGCCGACATCAAGCGCATCGACACCACCGCCGCCAGGAAGGCGCCGGGCGTGCTGCTGGTCTTCACCGGCCAGGATGTGAAGAAAGCGGACTTCGGCGACGTGCCCTGCCTGGTGCCGCTGGAAAATCGCGACGGCACGCCGCGCGGAGAAACGCCCCGCCCGATGCTGGCGCTCGACCGCGTGCGCCACGTCGGCGACGCAGTGGCGCTGGTGGTCGCCGAGACGCTCGAGCAGGCCAAGGATGCCGCCGAGATGATCGAGGTCGACTACGCCGCCCGCCCCCACGTCGTCGGCACCTTCGAGGCCGCCCAGCCGGGCGCGCCGCTGGTCCACGACGGCATCAAGGACAACATCGTCTTCGACTGGGAGATGGGCGACCGCGCCGCCACCGAGGCCGCCTTCGCCAAGGCGCACAAGGTGGTGAGCCTGAAGCTGGTCAACCAGCGCCTGGTCGTGAACTCGATGGAGCCGCGCGGCGCGATCTGCGAGTACGACGCCAAGGACGACCGCTCGACCCTGTGGCTCAGCTCGCAGGGCGTGCACATGATCCGGCCCGTGGTGGCCGACATGATCCTCAAGATCGGCTCGGCCAAGCTGCGCGTGCGTACAGGCGACGTCGGCGGCGGCTTCGGCATGAAGATCTTCGTGCATCCGGAGTATCCTATGGTCGTGTGGGCCAGCCGCACGCTCAAGAAGACCGTGAAGTGGATTCCCGACCGCCAGGAGGCGTTCCAGTCCGACGTGCAGGGCCGCGACCATGTCTCGATCGCCGAGATGGCACTCGACAAGGATTGCCGCTTCATCGGCCAGCGCATCACGACCTATGCCGCGCTCGGCGCCTATCTCAGCCACTTCAGCGCCTTCATTCCGACCCTGGCCGGCAGTTCGATGCTGAACGGCCTCTACACCACGCCCGCGATCTACGTGAACGTGAAGGGCGTGATGACCAACACCGTGCCGACCGACGCCTATCGCGGCGCCGGCCGTCCCGAGGCCTCGTACCTGATGGAACGCTTCGTCGACCACATCGCACGCGAGACCGGGCTCACGCCCGACGAGATCCGCGCCCGCAACTTCATCAAGCCCGGCCAGCTTCCCTACAAGACCGCGCTCGGCGACACCTACGACTCGGGTGACTTCGAGACGGTGATGCGCAAGGGCATGGAGAAAGCCGACTGGAAGGGCTTCTCCGCGCGACGGGCGCAGTCGGCCGCCAGGGGCAAGTGGCGCGGCATCGGCATGGCGACCTATGTCGAGAAGTGCGCGGGCGGCTCGCCCGAGACGGCCAAGGCCGTGTTCAACGACGACGGCACGCTCACGATCTTCACCGGCAACCAGACCAATGGCCAGGGCCACGAAACCGCGATCAGCCAGATCGCCTCGGCCGGCCTCGGCGTCGATATCGAGCGTATCCGGATCGTGCAGGGCGACAGCGACGTGGTGCCCGAAGGCATGACCGGCGGCAGCCGCACCATCGCGGTCAATGGCGCCGCGACGATGGGCGTGGCCGAGAAGATCATCGCCAAGGGCAAGCCGCTCGCGGCCAACATGCTCGAGGCCAGCTCAGCCGACATCGACTACAAGGATGGCTCCTTCAAGATCGTCGGCACCGACCGCTCGGTCAGCCTGTTCGATGTCGCCAAGGCGAACAAGGGTGCGCTCGACGACAGCTTCACGCGCACGCCGGAGGCCGACACCTATCCCAACGGCTGCCACATCTGCGAGCTCGAGATCGATCCCGACACCGGCACGCTCGAGATCCTGAACTACAGCGTGATGGACGACTTCGGCCGGGCGCTGAATCCGCTCCTGCTGCAGGGCCAGATCCACGGCGGCGTCGGCCAGGGCGTCGGTCAGGCGCTCAGCGAAAAGGCGGTCTACGATGCGGAGTCGGGCCAACTCGTGAGCGGCAGCTTCATGGACTACGCGCTGCCGCGCGCCGACATCGTGCCGGCGGTGCACTTCGCCATGCACAACAGCCTGTGCAAGACCAATCCGCTCGGCGTCAAGGGCGCGGGCGAGGCCGGCGCCATCGGCGCGCCACCCTCGGTCGTCAACGCCATCGTGAACGCGATCGTCGAGCACACCGGCGTGAAGCACGTCGACATGCCGGTGACCTCGTCGAGCCTGTGGAAGGTGATCGAGGCACATCGCGCGAAGAAGGCGGCCTGAGAGCGAATTGGATTCGTATGTCCCGTTTCAG
>Ga0070691_10001212_pt1 | contig 10840 bp, 13 predicted proteins | sample KBSK1101metaG_FD_64673 | JGI IMG/M metagenome (GOLD analysis project Ga0070691, IMG submission 64673) | Corn, switchgrass and miscanthus rhizosphere microbial communities from Kellogg Biological Station, Michigan, USA - KBS K1-10-1 metaG | ecosystem: Host-associated > Plants > Roots >... | reverse complement strand
CGGCCGTACTTGACGGCGATCTCGGTCTTCTGTTCTTTGGTCAGGGGCACGGAGGGACTCCTTACAACAGGATAGGCTCGCTTGAAGGTGCAGGCCACTTCCGTGAAGCGGTCCGCCCTGGCGACCGGGCTAGAGTACCAGAAGCCCCGACCCCTGTCCAGCGACCTGGGTCGGGGTCAGTGCTGGACGGGATCCCGGGTGAAGTAATAGTTGCCGGAACCTTTGTGCAGGACCAGGTCCCAGCTGCCCGTGGCTTCCCACGTGGTCTCGGTGTCGAAGATGCGGGTGCCAGTGCAGTCGGGCTTCGACATGATCTCGGCGCGAATCCGGTGGACGGGCCACATCCGGCGCTCGATGTCCACGCGATGCCCGCCGTTCTTGAGCCACCCGGCGCTTTGGTTCGAAAAACTGACGTCCCCGACCGACTTCGACGAGAACGTGATCCATGCGCAGGTCCCGCTCTTGTTATAGGTCTCGATGTCCGTGTTGGCATAGGCCGCGGCTGCGGTGCCGACGAGGGCGAGGACCAGCCCCGCCACGATGCGCGTTCGCTTCATATCCTGGTCAAACGCTCCGTACGGCCGCTTGGTTCCACGTCGTCTAGGCTTCCCGGACCGGGGTCGGCTTGCCATCGGGACCGAGGGCGACCATCACGAACTTCGCGACCGCCGAGAGCCGGCGGTCGCCGGTGAGCGGGTTCTCGGCCCAAAGCTCGACTTCGACCACGATCGAGGTCCGGCCGATGTGGACGACCCGGCCGACCGTCTCGGCGAATTCGCCGACGTAGACCGGCTGCTTGAAATCGGTCCGGTCGATCGACGCGGTGACCACCGGCTTCTTGGCCGTACGCAGGGCCGCGATCGAAGCGACCACGTCCATCATCGAGAGCGCCTTGCCGCCGAACAGCGTGCCGAGGTGATTGGCGTCGTTCGGGAAGACGATCTCGGTGCGCTTCTCGACGACGAAGTCCGGTTGTGGTTCGCTCATGCGCCTATCATAGGGTTCGCGTGCTTGCCCGGTCAAACGCCCAGGTATGAGCGAGTCATTGCTGATCCCGGTGATCTACGGTTCGGTTCGCGCCGAGCGCCAGGGCATTCGCGCCGCGCGCTTCGTGGTGGAGCGCTTGAAGCTGCGCGGCCACCAGCCCGTGCTGGTCGACCCGCTCGAGAAGCCGCTGCCGATGCTCGACAAGATGTACAAAGAGTACGAGGCCGGCACCGCGCCGACGGTGATGGAAGAGCTCGCCGGTCTGATCAAGCGCGCCGATGGTTTCATGATCGTGAGCGGCGAGTACAATCAGGGCATCCCGCCCGCGCTCAAGAACCTGCTCGACCACTACCTCGAAGAGTTCTTCTGGCGTCCGGCCGGCATCGTGACGTACTCGGGCGGTCGTTTCGCCGGCGTTCGTGCCGGCGTGCAGTTGCGCACGGTGCTCGGCGAACTCGGGATGGTGACGATCCCGTCGCAGTGTCCGTACCCGACCGTCGGCAAGACCTTCGCCGAGGACGGCAGCACGAGCGAAGAGTGGATCGTGCGACAGACGGACGAGTTCATCACCGAGTTCGAATGGTACGCCCACGCGCTCAAGGCGCAACGCGCGCTCGGAGTGCCGGGTTGAACGACGTCCTCGCAGAGATCACGCCCGACGCGATCGCGTCGACGCACGCGCGCATCGCGTCGCACGTGCGCCGGACGCCGGTGCTCGACCTCGGCGAGGTGACGCTCAAGCTCGAACTGATGCAGCACGCCGGCTCGTTCAAGACGCGCGGTGCGTTCGCGAACCTGCTCGGCCGCGCGATTCCGCCTGCGGGCGTGGTCGCCGCGTCGGGTGGCAATCACGGCGCGGCCGTGGCGTACGCGGCGCAGACGCTCGGCGTTCCGTGCCGGATCTTCGTGCCGGAGATCTCGTCGCCGGCGAAGGTCGCGCGCATTCGCGCGTGCGGCGCCGAACTGACGGTCGGTGGCGAACGCTACGCCGACGCGCTCGCCGCGAGCGAAGCGTGGGCGGAAGAGTCCGGCGCGATGCGCGTGCACGCATTCGATGCGATCGAGACGATGCTCGGCACCGGCACGCTCGCCAAGGAGTTGGAAGAGCAGATCGATGCGTTCGACACGGTTCTGGTCGCGGTCGGCGGCGGCGGATTGATCGGCGGCATCGCGGCCTGGTTCGCCGGACGCAAGCGGGTGATCGGCGTCGAGCCGGAAGGCGCGCCGACGCTCGAACGCGCGCTCGCCGCCGGCGGACCGGTCGACGCACCGACCGGCAGCATCGCGGCCGAGTCGCTCGCGCCGCGACGTATCGGGGAGCTGGTCTTTCCGATCGCGCGGCGCTACGTGGAGCGCGCGGTATTGGTAAGCGACGACGATATCCGTGCCGCGCAAGCGTCGCTGTGGGAGCGAGCTCGCGTGGTCGCCGAACCTGGCGGCGCAACTGCGTATGCCGCGCTGTTGTCAGGGAAGTATCGGGCGAGCGACGGCGAGCGCGTGGTCGCCGTCGTCAGCGGTGGGAATACCGTCGCCGTCGATTTCGGAAAGTAGAGACGAACATGGACCTGGAGATCCGAGGGAAGACCGCACTGATCACGGGCGGCAGCTCGGGCATCGGCGAGGCGGTCGCGCTGGCGCTCGCAACAGAGGGCGCGCGTATCGCCGTGGCGGCGCGTCGCAAGGACGATCTCGATCGCGTCGTGGCGGAGGCGCGCAAGGCCGGGGCGGACGACGCCCAGGCGTTCGTGGTCGATCTGAGCGAGCCGTCGTCGGTCGAACGCCTGCTGACGGAGGTGCGCCGGGATTTCGGCGCGCCGGATATCGCGATCCTCAACGGCGGCGGCCCGAAGCCCGGCACGTTCACGCAGACGACGCTCGCGGATTGGGACACCGGCTATCAGACCACGCTGCGCGCGATGATCGAACTCAGCCAGCGCGTCGTGCCGGCGATGCGCGAGCGCGGTTGGGGACGGATCGTCGCGCTGACCTCGACCTCGGTGAAACAGCCGATCGGCAACCTCGCGCTCTCGAACGCGTATCGGGTCGCCCTGGTCGCCGCGATGAAGACGCTGGCGGGCGAGGTAGCGGCCGACGGCGTGACCGTCAACTGCATCGGCACCGGCCGCGTGCGCACCGAACGGCTGCGCGAGTTGTACGGTGGCGACGAAGCGATGGACGCGGCAGCCAAAGCCGAAGTGCCGATGAAACGCGTCGCGTCGCCGGCCGAGTTCGCACCGCTGGTCGCGTTCCTGTGCGGCGATCCCGCGCGCTACATCACCGGCCAGACCATCGCGATCGACGGCGGATTGACGCGCGGGATCTTCGGCTAGATGAGGGAGCTTCGGGCTCCCCTCCGGAAGCGCTCCGCATGCGATTGATACTATCGTTCCTCGCGCTCGCCGGCGTGCTGTCCTTGGGTCTTGCCGCGTCGCCGGCGCCCTCGTTCACCGAGGAGACCGTGACGCAGACCATTCCGGTCGGGACGATCTACGGGACGCTGATGCTCCCGGCGACGAGCGGCCCCGTTCCGGTCGCGCTGATCGTCGCCGGCTCCGGCCCGACCGATCGCAACGGCAACGATCCCGGACTCACCGGCGACATGTATCGCAAACTCGCGCAGGCATTGGCGGCGCGTGGGATCGCCACGTTGCGGTACGACAAGCGGTTCATCGGCGAGTCCGTCGTGAAGCAGACCGAGACGCAATTGCGTCTCGACGACTACGTCGACGATGCGGCGCTGCTCGCGGATCGCCTGGCGGCGGATCCGCGGTTCTCGTCGGTCACGATCGTCGGGCATAGCGAAGGCTCGTTGATCGGCATCCTCGCCGCCGGACGCGATACGCATATCGCCAAGGTCGTGACGCTCGAAGGCGCCGGGCGAAATCTCGCGGACATCGTCGAAGAACAGGTGACGGACGCGCACGCTCCGCCGGGCATCATCGCGGAGATCGTCTCGTACGACAAGGATCTGCGCAAGGGCATCATCGTACCATCGCCCGATCCTGCGGTCGAAGGCCTCTATCGCCCAAGCGTCCAGCCGTATCTCATCTCCGAGTTTCGCTACGATCCGGCGGTGGAGATCGCGAAGCTGACCCAGCCGGTGCTGATCGTGCAGGGCACCCACGACATCCAAGTGCAGGTCAAAGACGCGCGACTGCTCGCCGCCGGAAATCCGAAAGCGGTCCTCGCGATCGTCCAGGGCATGAACCACGTGCTGGTCGACGCGCCGGCCGATCGCGCGGGCAACATCGCGACCTATAGTCAACCGTTGCTACCGGTGAATGCGACGATGGTCGCGTCGATCGCCGACTTCATCCGGCTACACTAAGCGTGCATTGAGCCAATTCGTCCGCGTCGGCGATGTCGCCGAGGTGCCACCCGGCACCGCTAAAGCCTTTCCGCTCGGAATGTTCGAGGTCGCGGTGTTCAACATCGCGGGCGAGTTCCACGCGCTCGAGAACACGTGCCCGCATCAGGGCGGTCCGATCGCCGACGGCTGGCTGGAAGGACCGATCATCACCTGCCCGTGGCACGCGTGGTGCTTCGACGTGCGCAGCGGCAAGATGATGCTCGGCGACTTCGCGCGGATCACGCGCTTCGCGGTGAAGCTCCAAGACGGTGGCATCTACGTCGACCCCGAACCGATGCCGGAAGCAGTATGAGCGAGAACGATTCAGTCTGGAACGGCCGCGACGGCACCGCCGGCGGCGCCCGGTTCGGAGCCGCGCTCCTGGCGTTGGCCGCCGACCAGGAGGTCATGCCCGCGCGCCTCGCCGAGACGCTCGGCTACGGCGAGGCCGAATGGGCCGAGCTGCTGCTCGGGACCCGGCGGGTGGGGGTGAGCGCCCTCGCCGCCCTGGCCGTGGCCCTGCGGACCAAGCCGATCGAGTTCTTCCAGAAGACCGGAATCCTGAGCCTGACCGCCTACGCGGCCGGCCTGGATCCGCTCTATTTCCTACCCGAGGGGCCGACCCGGTACGACGCCCGGATCTATATGCGCGAGATCAATCCGCGCCACGCCGTGCCCGAGGCCGACATGACCAAGCGCAATTCCACCCTCAAGGCGGTCGCGGCCGACGAGTTGCTCGACCCCCAAGGCCGGGCCGAGGTCGAAATGGCCTACTTGCTCCGCGCCGCCGTGCAGGATACAGGAGGCATCCTGTAAGGACCGCCCGCCCCCCAAGGCGAATCCGCGCCGGATGCAAGCAGTCGAAGGTAAAAGAATCGCCGCGCTCATCGCGGACGGCGTAGAAGAAATCGACCTGACCGCGCCGCGGCAGGCACTAGAAGAAGCGGGAGCGGTCGTCACGATCGTCGGGCTCGACGAGAAGTCGCGTGTCAAGATCCGCGCCAAGCGCGGGTTGGACGAGGGCACCGCCCAAAAAGCCGAAGAGTTGATCGCCGATTGTACGGCCGAAGATTTCGACGCGCTGCTCATCCCGGGCGGCACGTCGCCGGACCGTCTGCGCACCGATGCGGACGTGCTCCGCTTCGTCGGCGAGTTCGATGCGGCCAAGAAACCGATCTTCGCGATCGGCCACGGCGCACAAGTCCTGATCTCGGCGCGCCTCGCGCGCAGCCGCCAACTGACCGGAACGCCGTCGATCGCCGACGACATCCGCAACGCCGGTGCGCTCTACCGCGATCAGCCGACCGTGCAAGACTCGAACTGGGTCAGCACCCGCGGCGCCGAGGACATGGGCCTCTTCAACCGCGCGATGCTCGAGAAGCTTGCCAGCGCCGGAGCCGTCGCTCCGCTGTAAGTGTCGCAACGCGACGTGTCACCCTGAGGAGTGAGTCCTTCGACATAGCTCAGGATAAACTCCGCGAACGTCTCGAAGGGCCGGCGAAATGCCGGCTCTTTTTTGTCCGGACGGGTGTCGAATAGGGCACTTGCCCCTACGTGGACGGGCAACGCGGGTTCACGCTCGTCGAGATGGTCGTGGCGGTCGGCATCGTCGCGTTGCTGGCCGTCGTCGTGACGCTCTCGCTCGCTCTGCGCCCCGGCGCATTGCGGGCGACCGTCGCATCGTTCGACGCATCGTTCGCGACCGCGCGCGCGATCGCCGCCACGAGCGGGAACGGCGCGACCATCGTCGTCACGCCGCGTAACGACGCGCACGGGCGCCTGCCTGGCTTCACCCTTCGCATCTACCGCGGTCGCCCGACCGTCGCGAACGCCGTGACGCTCGCCGACGCACCGGCCTTGATCGCCGACGCCGACGTGCGCGAAGCGACGCTCGGCGCGCCGCCGTTCGCGATCTTTCTCTCGAGCGCGGGGAACGCGAGCGGTCTCGCCGCGTATCCGACGTTCGCACAGGACGGCGCGCCGCAGTTCGCGCCGCTCGCGTCGCAGCCGCCGTGCCCGAGCGGTGGGCTATCGTTGACGTTCTCCAGCGCCCACGCGTCGCAGACGCGCGTGCTGCCGTGCGGCGCTCGCGCGTTCGGCTCGCCGATCCCGCTTGCGACCGAATCGCCCGCCCCGGTGCTGCTCACGCCCAAGGCGCTGGTCTTCCACTGGCCGGGCGCACCGGCGCAGACGTTCGTCGCGACGGAATGGGGCTACACGCGCTGGTTCGCCGCCGAGGCGTTCGCGTGCGGGTCGAACGTCGCGCAGTTTCCGCAGAGCGATCCGGCGCCGCCGTACTCGCTGCCGAACTTGACGGACGACGCGACCGCCGACCCGCTCGCACCGACGGACGTACCGGTCTCGTACGCCAACGCGCCCGATTCGATGCAGGACGCGCCCGCGCGCTTCCCGCTCGCTCCTGCGACGGCGGGCGTCTGCACCGCGACGATCGCGGATGCGCTCGGGCAGAAGGCGACGATCGGCGTACAGGTGATGGGGCAGATCGCCGCCGGCCCGGATACGCTGAGTTGGGCGGCCGACGACTCCGCGCCCAAGCGCTTAGTGCTCGGGAAGACGTGGGACGGAGAGCGGCTCAACCCGACGCTGGTGAACTCGACGTGCGCGGGCATCGCGACGGCCAGCTTCAGCGGGACGCCGCTTGTCCCGTCCGACGTGAGCGGCTCGGCGAGCGTGCGCGCGGTGACGATCACGCCGGTGATGAGCGGCGCCGCGAATGCCGGCGGCTCGTGCGCGTTCAGGTTCGCGAGTCAGTATCCCGGCGAACCGCCCGCCGTCGTCTCGATCAACATCGCCGGCGGCCAAGCCTTGCAGACGTGGCCGGCCGAAGTCAAGTACGCCGTCCAAGGTCAATCGTTCGCCGTCGGCTCGGAATCGTGCACCGCGCAAGCACTACTCACCGACGGTGTCACGCCCGACTCACGCCCGCCAGATTGGGTAGGCGCCCTCGGCATCGTTGTTGATAGCAACGGCTGCTATAGTGGGCGGCTGATTGCGCACGAGGAGTTTGGTCAGGTGAAGACATTTGGCGTCAACGCGTTGGCGTGCCCGAACGCGCTTCTCCAACCAACGTTTTGGTTGCCGAATGCGCCGAGTTCAACAGCAAGCCTTGGCATCGCGCCCGGATCGAAGACCGGGAACTGCAATCTATTAGTCGACGACGGCTCAGGCCTCGCTGGCGGATATTATTCTGGGCTAGTAACCGCGTTAGTCGGGAACAGCGCCAAATGGGTTGCAGACTGGCAGATTAACTGGCAGGACACTTGCGATCTTCAAGTTGGCGATTGCCGTGGTTCGCATGACAGCGGAACGGTGGGGTGCAGCGCCCCGCAGGTTGAGCCCGGCGGCTACGAAATTGGATCGATCGCGCTTAGCGATATCAATACGCAAGGAATTGGATACCTGTTCGCGGGGGGGCTTACTCAAAACTCCATTGTTCCCGCTGGGCAATCGTATAGCGCGGCTAGCACCGATATTCACAACGACTGGAAGGTCACTCTCGACATTTTGAGTTGCTACGACGCGAACGATCCCTCCCAGCCCATTGAGTTAAAATAACGGATTAGGGCCAGACTATGCCGTGAGAATCCGGCACGGTAGGTGGGTCGAGAGGATATTGCGCGCGTCCCGCTATGGAGTTGTAATAGCCGCCAAACCAGGTGGTCCTGGGATCCGTGGCATTTGCATCGGCTCCAGGGGCGAATGCCGGATCGATCATCTGCGAGCATGACGTTCCGCCTGCGATCAAGGCGATCGCGTATTGCAGGGAACCATACTGGTTTCCAGGCCAAGGAGCGGCGAAGTACGATCCACTCTCGACGAACCTCGTCACGTCCCTGATATTCTCAGTCAGCCATTCATCGGCTACGACTTGCGGAAGCGCGTTGGATTGGCGTTTGAGGTTGAACTCGTTGAAGCATGGGGCTTCTGTGGTGGGGTCGACGACGCCGATGCGATAGCTGCCGTTGGTCTCCCATGCAGGCGGCGTGACGGTCGGCACCGGCGGCAGGTTCGGTGCGTTGAGTGTCTGCGCTCCGCCGCTCAAGGTGATCTGATCGTGCACGGTCGTCACGGTGGCGTCGCCCGGGACGTCGTTGCCGACGATCAGCATGTAGTGCCCGTTCGGTGCGTTGCTCAGTATGAACGAACCGTCGGCTGCGGTCGTCGTCTGCGGCGCAGGCAACGCGGTCGGACAGGCGATCGTCGTTGGCGTCGGCGTCGCGCAGGCGGTCCACGGACGGAGTGCGACTTTGACGCCGGACATCGGCGTGCCGTTCGCGTCGTTCACGACGCGGCCACTCGCGGTCGTAAGGCTCGGGATCGGCGTCGGGATGATCCCGCCACCACCGCCACCTCCGGTACCGCCGCTACCACCCCCACCGCCGCATGCGGCCAGCGTAGCGACGAGCAAACAGGCTCCAAACGACCGAAGCGACACAGAACAATCCCCCACACACACGCGACGCAAATTCTGTGCTCGCTCGCTTCGATTGGTGCGGGGTGGCGTCCTACCGCTCGGGGATCGGGTCGTATCTGGCCAGGGCCTCGCCGTATTGGCGCAGGGCGATGAAGCCGACGATCGCGCAGAACGCGAGTTCGGTGCCGACGCCGATCGCGTCGGGGTAGTGGCCGAGCTGGCCAGGCGCCGTGCCGAACGTGTCGGCGTAGACGGCTAACAGATAGGCGACGGCGCTGGTCGCGCAGGCCAGGCCGATATAGAGCCAGCGCGCGCTTCCGCGACGCAGGGTCGCCGAGAGCGCGACCAGCGTCGAAGCCAGCACCGAGGCGAGCGCGAGCACGAAGTAGGTCGGCGCGGCCGCGAAGCCGGCCACGAACTGCGCGATCCAGTACGCGACCGTCGCGATGGTCGCGGCGATCAACGGAACCGCGGCGGTCGCACGCGCGAGTTCGCGGCCGAAGATCGGCGCGCTGTTCTCGAGCAGCTCGAGTTGGCGCATCCGTTCGCCGCCGCGCTGCAGCATTGCGACCACGATGCCGAGCATGCCGCAGAAGAAGGCGGGGCCGGCCAGCCACACGCCGCGCGTGAGCAGATCGGCCTCAAGCGAGTTCTTGACGCTCGGGATGCCGTGCGGCTGCAGGAACGCGACCAGGATCGCGGCGACCGAACACGAGGCGATCACGCGCCGTTGGGCGCGGAGACGGGCCAGCACGATCGCGCCGATCGCGCGCGCGTTCACGCCCATGCCGCAGCCTCGGCCTCGGTCGCGTGGGTCGAGAAGATGGCGCGCGCGCCGGCGACCGCGAGCATGCGTGAGGCGTAGGCGGCCTGCGGGCGATCGAGCACCAGGATCATCGGATCGGCGAGCAGCGCGCCGACCAACGGATAGGCGAACGATTCGTGGACGCCGTCGAGATGTTCGAGCAGATGGCGGGCGTGCCCGAGCGCGCGTTCGCTATCCAGGTTCCAGAGCGCGGCGCGGTACTCGATGTAGCGCTCGAACGACGCGAACTCGAGCGGCACCAACTCGTGCGGTACATAGCCTGCGAGCCGCTTGCATTGGGTCGGCTGGATCTTCGGATCGAAGCCGTCGATGAAGACGGTCCCGGTCGTGGCCTTCACGCCCCCGCTCGCCATCAGCGCCACGATGCCCGCTTCGCGACCGCTCGGAAACGCGCGCGCGATCCGCTCGCCGTCGTTGACCTCGAGCGTCAGGCGATTGGCCAGGAACTCGCCGGCGCGCGCGAACGCCGCGTCGCGCATCTGCAAGACCGGCACTACGTCACGAGTTCGAGGCGCGGATTCGGCCGCTCGGGGCGACCGACTTTGTGGCATTCTTCCCAACGCCCGTCGCGTTGGATCGCCACGATGTCGGCGGTGAAATCGTGCTTGCCGACGTTGTCGAAGAACGCACTACCGACCGCGTACGCGTCGACCGGCACGCCCTCTGCCTCGAACGCGGTGATGCGTTCCGTATTGAATCCGCCGCTGACGACGATCTTCACGTGCGTGAATCCTTCGGCGTCGAGCGCCTTGCGCACATTCCAGACCAGCTGCGGCACGACGCCGGTCGGCTTGAACGTGCCCATCTGCGGCCAGACCGAGGCGTCGACCAGCGTGCCGGACGTATCCAGCCGCACGCCCCACAGGCGATCGCCGAGAGCGCGCGCACACGCGAGGCTGGTCGCGACGCAATCGTTGTCGTAGTCGACCAGCGAGATGACGTTGACGTCGGGCGCCATGTACTCCGCGAACTTCTGGGTCGCGAGGACGGTATCGCCGCCGTACGCCGCGATCAGGCCGTGCGGCACGGTGCCCATGCCGCGCGCGCCCCACCACTCCGCATTCGCATCGGTCGAGACGCCGAGCGCCCCCGAGATGTAGGCGGCGTAGCCGTCGCCGGTCTGCACGAGATGATGGTCGAAGCGCGCCGGAAAGAAGAACACGTTCTTGCCGTTGGCGGCGTCCACGATGCGACGCGCGTTGGTCGCGATCCGGGTGCGGCGCGAGAGCGCGCCGAGATAGGG
>Ga0070691_10001211_pt1 | contig 10843 bp, 6 predicted proteins | sample KBSK1101metaG_FD_64673 | JGI IMG/M metagenome (GOLD analysis project Ga0070691, IMG submission 64673) | Corn, switchgrass and miscanthus rhizosphere microbial communities from Kellogg Biological Station, Michigan, USA - KBS K1-10-1 metaG | ecosystem: Host-associated > Plants > Roots >... | reverse complement strand
AGATCGAGCTCGTCAGGCGTAAAGGCAAGCGTGTCCACGGCGCGCCTTCCGGCGCCTCGCCGCCGAGCTGGAGTTGCAACGGCATGCGCCTCCACCAGTTGCAACAACGGCAGGTAGAAGTTGCCCGGTACGATCCTGTAGAGGCGGCGAACGCCGACGCTGTCGCTCGACACTTCAATCGGCACGCCAAACGCGAGCAGCTCGTCCTTGTCCCGCTCGAACGTGCGGAGTACAGACTCCGGCGCGGCGGTCGAGGTCGCGTATGCCGGCACGTCGCCCTTGAACTCGTCGAATGACGCGGGTGCCGCGCGGCGCAGGAGTGCGACGATGAGGTCGATCCAGCGGCGGAGTTTTTGGGAGGAGCGGTCGGTGGGCATTTACTGCGATGGACGATCGAAGATGGAAGATGTAAGACCGAGGACCGAAGGCCGACTGTCAGACGGGGTTGGAATATTCCATGGATGAACGAATCGGACAGTCACCCCAAGCCTGACGAGCGTGCGAGCGCCGCCATCATCCTGCCGCCCACGCTCGATGACCGGAGCGTCGAACAAATGCAGTTGGCGATCGCGAAGCGAAGTCCTCAGGCGCCACTGGTAATGAACGCGCGGCACTGCGTCTTCGCCACACCGTATGCGCTCGCGGCGCTCCTCGCCGCGGGCGAAGAGCGTGGCGCAAAAGCGACTTTCATTCCACCGGCGGACGCGGACACGACGGCGTACTGGGCTCGCGCCCAATTCTTTCGCTATGCCGAGGAGTTGTATCACGTTCGCGGGAGAGTGCCACATGTGCGATGGACCAGCGAGAGCGACGTGCTGCTCGAAATGACCCGCATTCCGTCGGACGATACGGCCGGTGCGATTTTGGAGCGTGTCCAGCGCCGCGTGCTGGATCTGCTCGTGCGAGGAGCGCGCCTGGAAGCTGGTGCGGCTGCAGAGCACGTTGAGGCCGTCGCCGTCGCGTGCCGAACGCTTGGAGCGGGTGGCGGGAACTGCGGGTGGGTCATGGCGCAGGTGGTGCATTACAGGAAGCAGGCCGGCCTGCGCGGCGTCCTCATCGGCATGGCGGGCGCCGGCGCGAAGGGCACGTCGTGGAAAATCGAGGGACCGCTCATGCCGTAGCGCTCGGCGACTCGTGTGACAACGCCCGCAGCTTGGCCACGATCGAGTTTCACGTTCCAGACCGCACTGCGATCGCCCGCTCCCAATGCTCCCATATCAACAGCATTGCCAGCGTATCGAGCTTGCAATATTCGAGGAGCAACGCCCTCCACGCCGATCGAATTTCGGGAGACTCGCTTTCGACGCCGAACATCATCGCCTCATACGCTCGCATTGCGCCCGTGCCTTCCGCGACATCGCACCGCGTGCCGTTGATGACCAGAGGCGGCAGCGCCTTGTACGGACCACGTTCGACCGTCGAGTCTCTGCCAGTCAACGCGTTGTGTCGGGCGCGCAAAGTGGAATCGCCCTTCCAGAGGGCGTCAAGAACGACCTTGATGGACGTGCGGCCCGCCATGCCCTGATAGAAGAAGCTTTTCAGGGCGACTTTGTTGAGGTCGAGAATTCGACCCCCGTCCGTGAATCGCTTCCCCCATGCGATGAGCGCCGGGTCAGCTCTCTTCAGTTTCTCGAGATCGCTGACGATATCGCGAACCGTGCTCGCCTCATACGGCGACCACGTCAGGACGGTGCCGGTGTCGCCAATCTGACCACGCAAGGTCTCAAGGAATTGTTCGTTCGGCCAGGAATTCGAATCGTTGAGCCATTCTGAATGTGTTGGCGCTTCACCCGGAGCGGCGACTTCGTGACAACTCCATTGAAACGCGACGAGGCCATATGGCCGCATTCCCGCGTGATACGGAATCGCGATCCTCGTTGCTTCAAAGTCCAGAAAGTGCAGCGGGTACGTCACACCCGCGATCGTGCCCGGCAGCTCCTTGCCATACCACGGTTCGCCGCTGCGCGTGTGTTCAAGTTGCACAAGCCGGCGAACATCGTAGGCGCCGATCGTTCCGTCCTTTTTCCGGCACGCGTCGTCCGACACGTCAAGCAGCGACACTTTCTTCGCGGCGATCAGTCCGTTGGCGAGAGGCCCATCGGCGCCGCTGAGCTGGCCGACCTGATATAGGTCGAGCACAGACGGTTGGACATCTGCAAGCGCGCCCCAGCATTCGCGAAATCCGCTCCGTTCCTCGTCGCTGCCAACCCGATACTCGCAATCCCGGCAATGGACTGTCAGGTCGACCGGCAGCCTTCTGAGTTCAGGGTGGAGCGATGACTCGAGCCGCACGGCCACCTCCTCTACTTCTGCGGCCAGTTCCTCAACCTCGGCAGTCACATCGAAGACCGACAGAAGTTTCTCAGCGCGGATCTGCGCTGCGTCGCCCACGACTTCGACGTGATGCACCCGCCCCCTGGCACCGGCCGCTGCCTCGCGAACGATCTTGAAATTCCGGTTCAGGCCCTCCGCAATCGCTGCTGATGACTTGTCGACGAGACAGAGAAACGGCCTGACATGCGCCTCTGGCAAGAGGGTCCTCAGCAGCGCGCACTGGAAGGCGACGTCTTCCAGGTAGTCGCGCCATGTCGCAGACACCGCGAACGGCTTACGCCTGTTCCGGAATACGCTCGGTTCGCCGGCAGCGAGGCGTTGAGCATTCTCCGCGCCGTCGATCGACTTCGCCTTGACCTCTATGAGGTGCACATCGTTGCCGACCTTTCGAATGATGTCAGCGCGCGCAAGGCGATTTCCGACAAGCAACGTGGCTTCAAAGAGCGTGACGTTCTCTTTCGCGAGGTGCTGCATTGTGGCCGCGGCATCAGCCGCCGTGTCGCGGCCGTACGACAGCGCGATTCCGCTTGGAAATTGAAGCTTCGCCATCGCCTCAACCATGTACCCGCCTTCTGCGAGCATCGCGAGATATGGATCATCGTCCTTGGTGCTCGGAAACGACAGTTCGCGATAGTAAAGTTTCGCGTCACATGACCGCGCCGCCTTGAAGTCGGACTTTGACAGCGTACGCATGGGATCTCGCGTTCTGGGGAGAGGGACGCACGGCTGGTCGAAAGACCGCGCCCGTTGGCCATCGGTTCGAAGCTCGAGAAGCTAGTAGGCGGGGTCTGACAGTGGCGGGCGAAGTTCTATAGGCACCGCCCGGAAAACGCCTCGTTGTGAATCGCTATCAACGTGACGCTCACACTGACGCCCTCGAAAGAGGCCGCCCCCGGCGCGGCGACGCCGACAAATGTTCGCCGGAGCTGCTACGGTTGCAGACGTTTCGCCTGCGCAATGCCCGGACTATTGGGATCTCAGGTCAGCCTCCCAGCTGCCAAGTCCTCGGCGAGCCGGCGCGTCGCGCCCTCACTCCGGGGCGCGGGTGGTTGAGCCCTGACTTTTCCCCCGGCGCTGTCTTTACGGGGCGAGATCGCGGAGCTGCTCAAACGCGATTAACCGCACGCGATTGCTTGCCGCCAACGCTTGAGCGCTCCGAGTAAAGCCGCTTGAGGAAACGACGACGCCGGTACGACAGGCATAGTGCAGCAAACCGGCGACAACCTGCTGCACGGCTGCGTTATCGACGGGTGCTCGGTGATGTTTACACTGAATTGCAACTCGAGAGGTATTTTTCGTGGCGACGATGTCTACGCCTTGATCTCCCGAACCCGGTGTTAGTTCGGTTTGCCAACCGGCGGCTGCCAAGACGTTAGCGCAAAGAATCTCGAATTGGTGCCCAGACAGCTCATGCAGAGGAGCTCCCTGAAGCGCTTCTTGCCGATCGCGCTCGGCGTCCGCTTGGCGAACGTGCACGACCTCTTCAATGGCCTCCAACAGGAGGCCTTGGAATCCGTGCGTCACCCACGAGCAATCAACCAAGGTCGGTAGCACCTCGAACGCAAACTCGTCTCGCGCCGCTCTCCACGCGTCGGCACCGACCGATCGCCCCCACTTATCAGTAGTCATGATACGGCGGTGGTCCGCAGCTAGTGTTCCCGCGTGCGACTCGACGACCTCAATTGCCGCCCACCACTGGGCCTCGAGTCGAGCCTTCCGCTTGGAATAGCCTGCCCTGGCTGCCTCTTCAGCCCTCATTCGGACGTACCATCGCCATAGCGTGCGCATGGCGAAAACGGCAGTGACGACGAGCGCCGAGTCGACGAATGCTTGGCGGAGCGCAACGCCGATGTAGGAGAGGCCGATGGCGACGAAAGCGTACAACATACACCCAACATTCTTAGGCCACGGCGCGCGATAAGACTCCCGTTCAACTGCGGCCTCGCCAATGTCGCGCGCGGCCGCCGTCATGACTTTGTCCAATTGAACTTGCAGACGAATGGAGTATTTCATTCTCGGATCGCGTCGGCCATCAACGAGACTGCACGCTGCGCCACAAATGCACTAAGATAGGATTTGACCTCATCGAGGGCTTGGCGTGCGCGGAATCGTTCGGCGGTCAGACCCGCGAAGGCATTCACTGACGTTCGCTTTACTAGGCACGCGGGTCGCAAAGTGTCGCCGACCCCGCACCCCGCGCGAAGTGCAACAAGCTAGAATTGAGCTCTGACAGAGCGCCGGGCTCGCTCGCAACTCGCCGGATGCCCAACAATAGCGCCGGGGCCAATGCGGCCCGGTCGACAGGTTGCTTCGTCGTCTACGTCTAGCCTACACATTCGTGAGTTCGTACACCATGTCGCTAACGAACCGCTTGAACGATTCGTTCTCGACAAACTGCTTGTACACCTGCGTGTCATCCTTCAACAGCCCCTGCATGACCTTACCGAGCGCTTGGTCATGGGCCATCCGCGCCGTGTGCGGCGTGTTCTCTTTGGCATTCAGGTAGGCCGCATCAGCCGCAACCTTCGGTACGATGTCGTCACGGATACGCCGTGCCACGCGGTCAGTGTCCGTGAACAGTGTACCAAAGTGCTCGTTGAAGTTCTTCAGAATATTGCTCAAGCGATCGAGTTCGGGCTCAGGGATCCTCCCGCCACCTTCAGCCGGCACCGGCTCGATCTCTGCATTCTCGTCGGCAAGCGCGATTTGTAACTCCGCCTTCCTCTCAACTCGATAACTATCCATATCGATTGCTTCGAGGATGCCTTTGGCCAGGTCGTCGTCGCCCGGCGAGGGAAGCTTCGGTACCAGAAGGTTGAGCAGGATTGAGAGCTTCTCCCATTCCACGTTGCTGTAGGGAATGACGGATGACAGGAAGCTGTACGTGCGGCAGAAGACCTTGGCCTTGCCCTTGAAGTCCACCTGCCCGTCTTCGTCCAAAGCGCTGGTGTAGATCGACACACAGCTATCGAGAATCGGGTCGAGCTTGTCTCGATCAGCCCCGCCAAGAAACAATGCAGCGAACTCGTGGACCTGCGCGGGCGTATACACTTGTGCCGCATCCAGTACGCCCTTGAGATCGTGAAGTCTGTTCGGATCCGTCTCCTCTGCGAGAAGCGTCGTCCGGTAGTAGTCCTGGAAGGCAAACGTGATCGCCTCGGCGTTGTTCTGGAAATCGAGGACGAAGCAGTCGTGTTTCTGCGGGTGGGAGCGATTGAGGCGAGAGAGTGTCTGCACCGCCTTGATGCCAGACAGCGGTTTGTCGACGTACATGGTGTGGAGCAGCGGCTCGTCGTACCCAGTTTGGAACTTGTCCGCACAGATCAGCAGTCGGTACGGGTCGGTCTGGATCTTTGCTGCTATGTCGCTGCTCGAAAAGCCGTTCAGTGACGCCTCGCTAACTTTGGCTCCGCCGAACTCATGCTCGCCAGAAAACGCGACGATTGCTTGATATGGGCTCTTACGTTCGACGAGATACGTCTTGATGGCGTGGAAGTACTGAATTGCCCGCTCGATGCCGCTCGTCACGACCATCGCCCGGGCCCGGCCACCGATTTTCGCCTTGGCCAGTACTTGATCGTGGAAGTGGTCGACCATGATCTCAGCCTTCAGTCGAATAGCGTGACTATGGCTTTCGACGTAGTACCTCAACTTCTTCGCGGCCTTCTTGGTGTCGAACTCTGGGTCGTCGTCTGTCTTCTTCACCAGTTTGTAGTAGCTATCTACCGGCGTGAAGTTCTTGAGTACGTCGAGGATGAACCCCTCGTCGATTGCCTGCTTCATGGTGTAGCTATGGAACGGACGGTGCTTGACCTTTCCTTCGGCATCCGGCGGAAGCGCTTCGCCGAACATCTCAAGTGTCTTGTTCTTGGGCGTGGCCGTGAAGGCGAAGTAACTTGCGTTGGTGAGCATCTTGCGCGCGGCCATGCGCTTTTCGAGCGCGGCGTTGACGGCGTCTTCTGGGTCTGGTCCCTCTTCTTCGCTATTGGCGACGCCACCGAGCGCCTGGCTCATAGCCGCGGAAGTCTTGCCACCTTGACTTGAATGCGCTTCATCTATGACGATCGCGAACGTCTTGCCGCCTTCGGTGGCAATCTCATCGAGGATGAAGGGAAACTTCTGAACCGTTGAGACGATGATCTTCTTCCCTTGCTCAATGAACTTTCGGAGATCGCCAGAACCATGGGCGTGGCCGACGGTCGAGCCTACCTGCATGAACTGCTTGATGGTCGTTTGAATCTGGTCGTCAAGGAGGCGACGGTCGGTGACCACGATGACGGAGTCGAAGAGCTCCTTACCGTGACGTTTCAAGCCGATCAGTTGATGCGAAAGCCAAGCGATGGAATTCGACTTGCCGCTCCCTGCGGAGTGTTGAATCAAGTAGCGTTTCCCCGCCCCGCTTCCGTATAGATCGGCCAACGATTTCCGAACCACACCGAGCTGGTGGTAGCGGGGCCATATCTGCCTGCGTGACTTCTTGCCCGTGCGCGCATCCTTTTCCTCCACTACCTGCGCATAGTTTTCGAGAATGTCGGTCAGGCCCGCCGGCGTGAGAATCTCCTTCCAGAGATAGTCCGTCTTGAGTCCGTTCGGATTGGGCGGGTTCCCCGCGCCGTCGTTGTAGCCCTGGTTGAACGGCAGGAACCACGACGACTTGCCCTTGAGCTCGGTGCACATCCAGACCTCGCTATCGTCGACCGCGAAGTGCACCACGCAACGCCCGAACTCAAACAGACGTTCGCGCGGATCTCGGTCGCGTCGGTACTGCTCGACAGCGTCTTTAACCGTCTGCTTAGTGAGGCTGTTCTTCAACTCGAACGTGGCGATTGGGAGGCCGTTGATGAAGAGGCCGAGGTCGAGCGCCCGTCGCGTCTCGTCCATGCTGTAAGCGAGCTGGCGCGTGACCGAGAATCGGTTTTCCGCGTGAAGAGCCACGGCCCTTGCGTTGCCGGGCGACGGAGTGCCGTAGAAGAGGTCAAACCGCAACGGCCCGTCGTCCACACCCCTTCGCAACACATCGACGACGCCCCGCTTGCCTATCTCCGAAGAGAGACGAGCCAGGAACTTAAGGCGGTTGATGTCCTTCGCATCGCTCTCGCTAAGCATCGCCAGCTTCTGGAATTGCTCAGGCTGCGTGGCGCGCAGGAATGCGAAGAGCTGGGCTACATCAAGTGCGTGTGCACGGTCGAAGTCCTTCGCACTCCCGGCGGTGTAGCCCGTACCGCCATAGGGCGGCGGGCGCTCGGCAACCCTGTTCGGCACGACAGCGATGCCGTCGGTGCCGGTCATGTGGCGCACGATTAGCGTTTCGAGACCCTTCTCGCTGATGTCGCTCGGTCTCATGCGTTCAGCTTCAAGTGTTTCAGGTGTGGCCGCAGGGCCTTTTCCAAGCGATCCATATCCTTAATGATCGCATCCTGCAATGAGGGCCATTGATCCTCTGGCGACCGGTAGCCGCCGCCCGTCTGGGTGTGTCGGATGCGGCAGGCCCGCTTTCCCTCGAGTCGCTCCCAGCTCAGCGCCTCGCCGAACGCCGCATCGATGTCGGCTCTCCGTGCAAAAAGTTGATCAAAGATTGACTTGTTCTCCTCTTCCGAATCTTTGCCGCGATCGACATAAAGTTCTGCGGCACATTCATCCTGAGTGACCACATAGTTGAGATTCAGCCCCCGAATGCCGGAGCTTGCGCCAATCCACGAATACTCGCCTGGCGTGATGTGGCCGTGAAGCTTGCTCACTTTGGTCGAACGCTCAATTAACGTCGTCCACCAGCGCTTGCGGATACCGTAGCGTTCAGCGATTTCCTTCTTTGTCTGGCCGACATCCTTGGTGTCCTCGGACGGGCCGACGATCAGCGTGAACAACGGTGCCGCGGGCGAATCACCGATCCGAACGGCTTCAACCTTCACCATGTAGAAGGCGGCGCTGCTGCCCTCATTCAGCCAGGCCACAGCCGCGACGTGTTCCGGGCGCGGGTCCGAAACGATCCAAATCGCAGCCTTCGCACTCATGCCCGTCAGGTAGGTGATGAGCTTACCAAGGTGGTCATGGTTGCTCTTCTCCAGCTGGTTCTCAATGATGACGGTGCCGCCGCCCTCGTCCTCTGCCACAAGGTCAATGCTGAACGAGCCGGCCGCCTGTTCGCGATCGACATTGACCAGATTCAGTTCCAGCGCGGTGTTCAAGACATCGATGTTCTCCTGCAACCATTGCGTAAAGTCGTGAGCCTCGTGCTCCCAAACCTGGCGCAAGGGCACACGCTCGAGTTTTCCGATTGATGATCCGTTCACGCCTCGGCCTCCTCTAGTTCGGCATCTTCATCGGAGCCCTCCAGCGAGAGCGTGGAGGAGCGGGACTCGTCGACCAGCCGCGTCGCTGCCTCGCGCACATCAAGCTTGCCGGCCGCCACGTCGGCGACGAGTCGCGCGCGGTACTCGCGGAGGAGCTCGATCTCACGATCGAGACGGGAGATGGCAGCGTCGAGAGGTGCAGCCTCTTGAGCAATGAACTCGAGGATCCGCGCCTGTTCTTGCCGGCCTGGATACCACATCAAACAGTTGGCGAGAGCCTCGCGATTCACTTTAGGCATCGCAACACGCATCGAGGTGTCGACGGCAAACCTGGTGAAGGGCTGGGACAACAAGAGAGCTAGGATATACTGAGTCGATAACTCTCCAGTCTTTGGTGCTATCGCATACATGTCAGCGCTGCACAGGCAGTCGCACGGAGCAATGGTGGCCTTGCGCAGGTTCGGGCGAATCTTGCTATAGATCACTTGCCCACGGCCCACGAGGTATTTCCCGCTGTCCGCTCCCTGTTCGTCAGCAGTCTCCTGTTTGAGTAATCGTCCGCTACCGCTCTGAATGTGGTTTGGCGCTATCAAGACAAGCTCGCGATATTCGGCCTTTCGCGGATCAACTTGGCCACTGTTGATCCTGGCGAGAAACTTGAATCTCCTCAGCGTCCAATGCTGCGGAATCTCACCGAGCCACGGGATGCCGGAGGGTTTGAGGGGAACCGAGGGATCCAGACCGCGCGTGACGGCCCGGTTGATGATGGCCTGTTTCTGCTCGTCAAGCAGCCCGATCACCTTCCGCTTCGCCTGGAGCGCCCCCTCCAACCGGCCGTTTGCCCAGTCCAGAAACCGCACAATCGCCGCCTGCTCGGCGACGGGGGGCTCTGGTGAGTAGATCATCCTGAAGTGCTCTGGTCTCAGGCTCCACATGTCTGACGTAATGCCATATGACCAACGCTCCGCTTCCTTCGCAAACTGCGGCGTGCGGTAGAGATGGTGGAAGTAACTCGGAACGTCGTCTTCGTTGCGCAGCCGCAAGACGACATACGCCGGACTGATAATTCCGCGCAGAGTTGACGCCCCGATCGCACCCTGCCATGCACGCATCTTGTTGTACGCAAGGTCACGCGGCTGAACGAGCTTGTAGGCGGACTTGTCGAGGTTGGAACTGTCCTTCTTCGAGCTGTCTTCGAGTAAGACCTTTTGACGAACTACGCCCTTAGAAATCGTGACTGATAACATCTCTTCGTCTGGGTGATTGCGGTCCTTCACCTCCGCAAAGAGCGCACGGTTTGGCAGTACCGACCAATGCCGAGGTACGTCGCCGAACCATGCCTGCGCAGACCCCTTGTATTCCGTGTACGAGTTGAGATCCGCGATGCGTATCCCCCTCTGGCTGATGCCGAGCTGTGGAGACGCCGGAACGTCCTCGATCGCGTGACCGCTGAACAGGGATGGTTGGAGGGCGCGACGTTCCCCGGCATTTCCACTAGCTGACTGCGCTTGCGCGCGCGGTGGCGCAACGTGGCCATCTTCATCCGGAGCCGCAACGATCCCAATTGATCGACCGTAGAGCAGAAACTCGGGAATGGCGATCGGCTGCACGCGCGTGAGCGACTCGCGGCTCTCGGTCAGCAGGGCCTCCCGCAACTCCATCAGTAGACGGCCGAGAACGTTCATGCCGACCAAAGTGCCGTCGGCTGATACCTTGGCGCCCCAGAAATCATCTTTTCGCGATTCCTCTACGATCGGTCGCGCGCCGGTCTCCAAGAGAAGATCGCTGAACTTGCGAAAGTTTTGCGCGAGCTTAACTCGTAAGCACCAGCGCATAATCTTCACGCGCACCCTATCCCAGTCTTGCCGCGAATCGTGCCGATAGGGCTTGCTCTTCATCTTCGCCGTCATCGGACTATTCTGCTGGATGATCAGTCGCTGAACCTCCGGTCGATGCGGAAATCGACAGGACTGGTAGAGCGCCTCCGAGCTGCGGATTCGCGTTCCGTTCACACATAGCGGAAACCCGGCGGCCATGTTCGACAGGCCACCGAAGTGCTCGTTGGTCTTCCGAAAAGCGATGCTGGATGCGCGTTGATAGACGCGCGTCTGGTGATCGCTCGACCTGTCAGAAGATGATGGCATCTAAGTCGACCGCGCCGGTGTAAGTCTTCCGCGGAAATAGCGGATACCAATGGAATGGTCCTGAGGTTGCGTCCG
>Ga0070691_10001207_pt1 | contig 10852 bp, 6 predicted proteins | sample KBSK1101metaG_FD_64673 | JGI IMG/M metagenome (GOLD analysis project Ga0070691, IMG submission 64673) | Corn, switchgrass and miscanthus rhizosphere microbial communities from Kellogg Biological Station, Michigan, USA - KBS K1-10-1 metaG | ecosystem: Host-associated > Plants > Roots >... | reverse complement strand
GCGCCACGCACAAGGCGCTGGTCGTGCACCCGGCCGTCGAATGGCTGTTCAAATTCGCGCTGTGGCTGACCACCGGACAATGCACGAAGGAGTGGGTGGCCGTCCACCGCAAGCACCACGCGTTCACTGATGAGCACGGCGATCCGCACAGCCCGAAGCTCGAGGGCTTCTGGCGCGTGCAGCTCGGCAATGTCTTCTACTACATGCGTGAGATCAAGAAGACCGACGTGGTGGCGCGCTACGCGCGAGATATCAAGGACGGCTGGTGGGATCGCCACGTCTTCAACCGCGGAGGGCTGGGGCTGGTCGTCGGCACCACCGCGCTCGTGCTCGTCGTCGGGCCGCTCATCGGGGTGTGGTGGGCGCTGGCGGCGGCGGGGATTCACGCGGTGATGTACGTCTTCGTCCTGTCGTCATCGATCAACGGGCTCTGCCACCACGTCGGCTACCGCAACTTCGACAACACCGCCACCAACATCCGCGCCCTCGCGCTCATCACCGGCGGCGAGGGGCTGCACAACAACCACCACGGCTATCCGCGCAGCCCGAAGTTCAGCTTCCGCGCGAGCGAGATCGATCCCGCGTGGCCGCTGATCAAAACGCTGATCCTGCTGAAGCTGGCGAAGCCCTACAAGACGATCGAAGAGACGGCCACCATACAAAGCGTTGCGTGAGTCAGTAGGCAGTAGCCAGTAGGCAGTAGCCAGTAGCAGTCGCCAGTCGGCAGTCGCCAGCGACTAGCTGGGCGTGGGTGCGCCGCGGCGGCGGCGGCGACGTCGCCTCCGGCGACGCGTGCTTGGCGCGCGGTATTCCTCCATCGCCTCGGGTTGCGCGTCGTCCGGCTCGCTCGGCCGCGGGCTCTCCGCGAGAATCGCCTTCCAGTGCTCGACCAGGTCGGGCGCGTCGCCGTGAATTTCCAGCCAGGTCAGCGCTTCGCGGAAGACGTTGCGGTGGACCAGCGCTCGCTGCGCGCGCGGGCTGGCGGTGACGTCGCGCAGGCGGCGCTGCAGACCGAGGATCAGGCGAAGGCGCTCGATGTCGCGCCGCGCCAGCGGCAGCTCGCCGAGCTTCGGGCCGGCCGGGCGCCGCGGCCGCCGATCCGATCGAGTGGCGTGCGCCTCGCCGTCTGCGGTGATCGCCGCGACCGCATGCTCGGCGCTCGACGTCGTGCGCTCCGCCGCCGTGCCGCGCGGCGGGTGCAGCGAGATGCCGATCGGCACCAGCAGCGTGCCGAGGAGGATGCTGTTCGACAGCGTGTCGGGCGTCGAGTCGAATTGCCGGCGATACGCGTCGAGCGACGCGAGCGCCTTCCACAGCGGGTCGGCGGCGCCGTGATGAAGCTCCGACGAAATCGGCTGCAGCAGGCCGACTTCGGCGAGGCCGCGGAAGGCTTTCTCCGACGAGCCGGCGCGCAGGATCTTGTAGTACTCCTCGAGCAGCCGCGGCAGCGAGCTCTTGGCGATCTCGCGGCGATGCGCGCGAATCGATGCCAGCAGCGCCGGCTCGATGGTGAAGTCGAGCCGCGCCGCGAGCGCGATCGCGCGGATCATCCGCACCGGGTCCTCCTTCAGCCGCACGTCCGGATCGCCAATCGAGCGGACGATGCCGGCGCGGAGATCATCGAGGCCGCCGACGTAATCGATGATCGAGAAGGTGGCGATGTCGTAGAAGAGTGCGTTGATCGTGAAGTCTCGGCGGAACGCGTCTTCCTCGGGCGTGCCGAAGGTGTTGTCGCGATGGATCAGGTGCTCGCCTTCGGGAGTGGTCGGGTCGGGCGCCGGCACGCCGTCGGCCACCACCTCCTCGCCCGCCGCGACCTGGCGGCGAAACGTCGCCACCTCGATCACCTTCGGGCCGAACTTGACGTGCGCGAGGCGGAAGCGGCGGCCGATGATCCAGCAGTTGCGAAAGAGTTTCTTGACCTGATACGGGTGCGCCGAGGTGCCGATGTCGAAGTCCTTGGGATGGCGGCCGAGCAGGAGGTCGCGGACGCTGCCGCCAACCAGATACGCGACGTACTCGTATTGACGGAGGCGGTAGAGCACCTTGAGGGCGTCAGAATCGATGTCGCGACGCGAGATCGGATGCTCCTCGCGCGGCACGATCCTCGGTTCGACCATCGACGCGCATTGTACCAAATGCGTAACAAAAGCGAACTAAGACGTTGATTTTCAATGGGTTAGGGCAGCGAAGCGGTTGGTGCTACCATCGCCGGATGATGCGGCTGTTCACCTTCGCGTGCGCCTTGGCGCTCGCCGCCGGCCCGGCGCGGGCGGCCGACGATCCGCTGGCGCGGGCCCGTCAGCTCTACAACCAGCGCAATTTCACCGCCGCCGTGCAGCTTGCCGAGCAGGCGCGGCTGCTGCCGGCGCGTGCCGACGCCGCCGACCTGGTCGCGGCGCGCGCGTATCTCGAACTCTACCGCGAGAGCGGCGCGTCGGACGATCTCACCAACGCGCGCGACCGCCTGCGGCGCCTCGACCCGTCGAAGTTCGGCCCGCGCGAGCGCGCCGAGTACGTCGTCGGCCTCGGCGAAACGCTCTTCTTCGACAGCGCGTTCGGCGCCGCGGCGACGGTGTTCGATTCGGTGCTGCAGAGCCGCGACGCGCTCGCCGGCGACGCGCGCGAGCGGGTGCTCGACTGGTGGGCGACGGCCGTCGACCGTGAAGCGAAGCCGCGTCCGGAGATGGATCGGCAGGGTGTGTATCTGCGGATCCGCGAGCGGATGGACGAGGAGCTGGCGACGCATGCCGCGAGCACCGTCGCCGTCTACTGGATCGCCGCCGCGGCGCGGTCGCAGGGCGATCACCAGGGGGCGTGGGACGCGGCGCAGGCGGGGTGGGTGCGGGCGCGGCTGGCGATCGACAAGGGAGAGACGCTGCGCGCCGATCTCGATCGCCTGGTGCTGCAGGCGATCGTGCCCGACCGCGCGAGAGCCACCGCGCAGCCGCCCGACCTGCTGCGCGCCGAGTGGGAGCGGTTCAAGGAAAGCTGGCGCTAGCGCGCGGCGCCGCGATCGAGCGCGCCGCCGTCTCACCGCCGCTTAGCGGCCATGCTACGCCGCTACGATTTCGCGTCGCGCCAGTTGTCCCCGATTCCGACGTCCACGGTCAGCGGCACCTTCAGTTCCGCTGCGGCCTGCATCCGCTCGCGGACGACTTCCGCCATCTCCTCCGCGCGCCCTCTCGGCACTTCGAACAGCAGCTCGTCGTGCACGGTGAGGATCATCCGCGTGTCGGGATGCTGCACGAGTGCCTGGTGCACCTCGATCATCGCCCGCTTCATGATGTCGGCCGCTGACCCCTGAATCGGCAGGTTGACGGCGACGCGCTCGGCGGCGCCGCGGATCTGGCCGTTGCGGCTGTTCAGCTCGGGCACCAGCCGGCGCCGCCCGTACATCGTCTTCACGACGCCGCTGGCGCGCGCCTCCTCGAGCGTCCGCTCGATGAACTGGCGGACGCGAGGGAAGCCGGCGAAGTAGGCCTCGATGAACTCCTGCGCCGCCTGCTGCGTGACGCCGATGTCCTTCGACAGCGTGAACGCGCTCTTGCCGTAGAGCAGCGCGTAGTTGACCATCTTGGCGATGCTGCGCAGCGCGTGCGGATCTCTGCCGCTCTCGCTGCCGAAGATCTTGAGCGCGGTGCGCTCGTGGAAGTCGGCGCCTTCCTGGAACGCCGCGATCAGCACCGGATCCTCCGACAGGTGCGCGAGGACGCGGAACTCGATTTGCGAGTAGTCGGCCGAGATCAGGACGTTGCCGGCGTCGGCGATGAAGGCGCCGCGGATTTCGCGGCCGAGCGGCGTCTTGATCGGGATGTTCTGCAGGTTCGGGTCGCTGCTGCTCAGCCGCCCGGTTGCGGCGACCGCCTGGTTGAAGCAGGTGTGGACGCGCCCGGTCTCGGGATGCACCAGCTGCGGCAGCGCGTCGATGTAGGTGCCCTTCAGCTTCATCAGCGCGCGCCACTCGAGGATCTGCCGCGGCAGTTCGTGCGCGAGCGCCAGCTCCTCGAGCACCTCGACCGCGGTGGACGGCGCGCGCGACGCGCCGGTGCGCCGCAGCACCGGCAGCTGCAGCTTGTCGAAGAGAATCTCCGACAGCTGCTTCGGCGAGTTGATGTTGAACTCGCCGCCGGCGGTCGCATAGATCTGCGCGGTGCGCTGCGCCAGCTCCTGCTCGACCTTCTGCGACTGCGCCGCCAGCGCCGGCAGGTTGACCCGGATCCCCGCGCGCTCCACCGCCACCAGCACCGGCACGAGCGGCAGCTCCACCGACCTGTACACCTCGGCAAGCGCTTCCTTCGCCAGCTGCTCCTCGATCGGCAGCGCCAGCTGCTCGACCAGGTCCGCGCGCTCGCCGGCGTAGTCGAGCGTCGCCTCGACCGGGAGGGTGGCGAGCGACAGCGCCTTCACCCCGCGGCCGCAGACGTCCTCCTCGCTCAGCGCCTTGTAGCTGATGTACTCGAGCGCCAGATCCTCGAGCAGGTGCTCCGATCGGGTGGCGTCGAGCAGGTAGCTGCCGAGCATCGTGTCGGTATTCAGCCCGCGCAGCGTGACGCCGTTGCGCGCCAGCATGATCGCGTCGAACTTCAGGTCGTGGCCGTCCTTGCGAACCGCCTCGTCTTCGAGCACCGGGCCGAGCGCCTGCAGCGCGTCGGCGAGCGGCATGCTCGACGTGTCGCCGAGCGCCTGATGGCCGACCGGCACGTAGTCGGCATCCCGCATCGCCGTTGAAAACGCGATGCCGACGATCGCCGCGCGCATCGCCGACGGCCGATCGGGCAATACCCGCAGCGCGAAGCGGCCCGCGGCGCGCAGCTTCGCCGCCAGCTCGCGCACGCCCTCAACCGTGTTGACGACGCGGTAGTTCTTCGTGATGGTGCTGGCGGTGGGCGCGTATTCCTTGGCGAAGGCGCGGAAGCCGAGCTCGTTGAAGATCTGAAAGCTGCGCTCGCGCGAGCCGCCGCGAAAGCGCATCGACTCGGCCTCGAACGGCACCGGCACGTCGGTGCGGATCCGCGCCAGCTCGCGGCTCTGGCGCGCGTTGTCGATGTTGGCGAGCAGGCCCTCGCGGTAGCGCTTGTGCTTCACCTCGGCGGCGTGGGCGATCAGGTTCTCGAGCGATCCGTGCTCGGTGATCAACTGGATCGCGCCCTTCTCGCCGATGCCCGGCACGCCCTTGATGTTGTCGATCGTGTCGCCCATCAACGCCAGCACGTCGACGACCAGTTCGGGCGGGACGCCGAATTTTTCCCTGACCCCCTCGGCGTCGTACCAGGTCCCTTCTTCCTTCGGGTTGTAGACGCGGATTCTGCCGCCGACCAGCTGATAGAAGTCCTTGTCGCCGGTGACGATGGCGACGTCGAAGCCGGCATCGGCTGCCTTCACCGCCAGCGTCCCGATCACATCGTCGGCCTCGTAGCGCTCGGAGGTGAGAATCGGCACGCCGAGCGCTTCGCAGGCGGCGTGCACCATCGGGATCTGCTGCGCGAGCTCGTCCGGCATCGGCGTCCGGTTCGCCTTGTAGTCGGCGACGAGGTCGTCGCGAAAGGTGCGGCCGGGAAGATCGAACGACGCGGCGATGAACTCCGGCTTGTGCTCGGTGAGCAGCTTGCGCAGCATCGTGACGAAGATGTAGACCGCGTTGGTCGGCGTCCCCTGCGCGTTGCGCAGAAGCCCGCCGTCCGCAGTCCGTACCGGCGCGTGATAGGCGCGGTACATCTGCGAGCTGCCGTCGATCAGATAAAGCACAAATTTTTACTATATCATTGCGAAGATGCGGAGCCGCGGGCGAGCCCGACGCTTGAACGCGTACGCCGCTCTCCTCGTCGCCGTGTTTCTCTCCAGCGGTGCGGCGTGCGGCGGCGCTGCGACGATCTTCCGGCAGTACGAATACGAGGAAGAGGTCTACCTGTCGCTCGACGGAACGGCGACGGTCTACGTCAACTCGTCGCTGGCGGCGCTGAACGCGTTGCGCGGCACCTCGTTCGACGCCGCTCCAGCCGCGCGCGTCGACGCGACAGCGGTTCGCGCCTACTTCAACAGCGCGACCACGCGCGTCACACGCGTCAGCCAATCGCGCCGCAACGGCCGCCGCTACGTGCACGTCCGGCTCGATGCCGACGATGTGCGGCGGCTCGGCGAGGCGGCGCCGTTCACGTGGTCGCAGTACCACTTCCAGCGCGACGGCGATCTCTACATCTATCGCCAGACGGTGGGCGATTCGGCGACCAATGGCGCGGCGGTGCGGGTGTGGAACGGCCGCGAGATCGTCGCCTTCCGGCTGCACCTGCCGAGCAAGATCCGCTACCACAACACGCGGCCGGAGGTGCGCGGCAACATCCTGGTGTGGGAGCAGTCGCTCGCCGATCGGCTGCGCGGACAGCCGCTGCTGCTCGAGGCGCGGATGGATCCGCAGTCGATCCTCTACCGCACCCTCTGGCTGTTCGGCATCACCTTCGTCGCCGTCGGCATCGTGTTCGTCGCGGTGATCTGGTGGGTGATGCGCCGCGGCCGCGGCGCTGAGGGTCAGCCGACGTGAATCGGTAGATGAAGGGCTGCGCTACGCTCGCCCGAAGACGACGTCGTGGATCTCGCGCGCGCGATCGAGCGCGGCTTCGATGCTGGGGCAGATGTTGCGCTCGCCGACATGCTCGTGGAACTCGGCCTGGTGCATCAGCGCCGCCGGCTGCGGCAGCGCGCCGCAGAGGATCAGCTCGCGGCCGGAGCGGTGCAGCCGGTCCGCGAGATCCTCGAGCGCGCGCAGGCCGGTCGCATCGATCGCCGTCATGTTCCGCAGCCGGATGATCACAATCGGCTCGAGGTCCTCGATCTCGTCGACGATCATCGAGATCTTGTCGGTGGTGCCGAAGAGGAACGGTCCGTGGATGCGGAAGACGGTGACGTAAGGCGGGATGTCCTTGTCCTGCAGCGTGTGCGCGCGCCCGGCCTCGACGTACTCGGGCGTCACTTTCGAGATGGTCGTGGTCTGCGAGACCTTGCGGATGAACAGCAGCATCGCCAGGATCATGCCCAGCTCGACCGCCAGCGTCAGATCGGCGAACACCGTCAGCGCGAAGGTGACGATCCACACGCTGATGTCCATCTTCGTCAGCTTGAGCAGCTCGCGAATCTCGCCCCAGTCGCCGACGTTATAGGCCACGACCAGGAGAATCCCCGCCAGCGAGGCGAGCGGGATGAAGCGCGCCGCCGGCGCCGCCACCAGCAGCACGGCGAGCAGCGTCAGCGCGTGAATCATCCCGGCCACCGGCGTTTGCGCGCCTGAACGGATGTTGGTGGCGGTGCGCGCAATCGCGCCGGTCGCCGGCAGCCCGCCCACCAGCGGCGAGGCGAGGTTGGCGAGGCCCTGCGCCACGAGCTCGACGTTCGGGTTGTGGCGATCGCCGCTCATCCGATCCGCGACCACGGCGGACATCAGCGATTCGATCGCGCCGAGCATCGCCACCGTCAGCGCCGGGCGGAAGAGAGCGCCGGCCATGTCGAGGCGGAACGCCGGCATCGCCAGTTTCGGCCAGCCGCCAGGGATGCCGCCAAACCGGCTGCCGATCGTTTCCACCGGCAGCCCGGCGAGCGCCACGACGATCGTGCCTCCGAACAGCGCGACGATGTAGCCGGGAACGCGGGGAACGAAGCGGCGCCAGACGATGAGCGTGACGATCGTCGCCGCGCCGAGCGCGGCGGCTGGAGGAGAGAAGGCGCTCGCGTTGCGCGCCAGCGTGACCATCCGCGGCCAGAAGTCGCTCGGCACGTCGACGCGGAGGCCGAGGAGATCCTTGATCTGCGTGCTGGCGATCAGCACCCCGATGCCGTTGGTGAACCCGACCACGACCGGACGCGGGATGAAGTTCACCGCCGTGCCCATGCCCGTTGCGCCGAGCAGCACGAGCATCGCCCCGGCCATCATCGTGCACGTGAACAGCCCGTCGAGCCCGTAGGTCGAGACGATGCCGGCGACGACGACGACGAAGGCGCCGGTCGGGCCGCCGATCTGACAGCGGGATCCGCCGAGCGCCGAGATGAGGAAGCCGGCGACGATCGCGCAGTAGAGCCCCGACTGCGGCGCCACGCCCGACGAGATCGCGAACGCCATGGCCAGCGGCAGCGCGACCAGGCCAACGGTGATCCCGGCGATCGCGTCGGCCACGAACGCGCCGCGGGAATAGGTCCTCAGCAGCAGAACCGACTTCGGCAGCCAGAGTGGATTCACGAACGCAGGTAGAATACGACACGTGCCTGCCTGCGCGGCCGCTGATACCCTGTGATCGACTCCCTGGTGAACCTCGAGTTTTCGGTCGACGAGATGCGCGCGATGGCCGACCAGGTCGTCGAGCGCTCGATTGCCCACATCGCCAGCCTCGATCGCCAGCCGGCGTGCGGCGACGTCGACGCGGCGGCGCTGTGCCGGGCGATGCGCGAGCCGGCGCCCGAGCAGCCGGCCGCGCTCGAGCCGCTGCTCGACGCGCTGTTTCGCGACTGGGTGCCGCGCTCGTTCACGGCGCCGTCGCCCGGCTATCTGGCGTTCATCCCCGGCGGCGGCCTCTACCCGGCGGCGCTGGCCGACTTCATCGCCAACACCACCAACCGCTATACCGGCGTGTGGCAGGCGGCGCCGGCGCTGGTCCAGCTCGAGGCCAACGCGCTCGACTGGCTGCGCGAGTGGATGCAGTTTCCGGCGGAGGCGCGCGGGCTGTTCACCAGCGGCGGCTCGATGGCCACGTTCAACGCCATTGTCTGCGGCCGCGAGCGTTATCTCGGCGCCGACATCCGGCGCGGCGTCCTCTACACCTCGGACCAGGCGCACCACTCGGTGCTGAAGTCGGCGAAGCTGGCCGGCGTGATGCCCGATCGCGTGCGCGCGATTGAATCGGACGAGCGCTACCGGCTCCGGATCGATCGGCTGCGCGACCAGGTCGCCGCCGATCGCCGCGCCGGCCTGACGCCCTTCGCCGTCGTGTCCAGCGCCGGCACGACCAACACCGGCGCCGTCGATCCGCTGGACGACATCGCCGAACTCTGCGCCGTGGAGTCGATGTGGCATCACATCGACGGCGCCTACGGCGCGTTCTTCTACCTGTGCGACGAGCTGCGCGGCACGCTGCGCGGCCTGCCGCGCGCCGACTCGCTGACGCTCGATCCCCACAAGGGGATGTTCCTGCCCTACGGCACCGGCGCGCTGCTGGTGCGCGACGGCGCGGCGCTGCGGGCGGCGCACGAGGCGACCGCCGACTACCTGCCGGCGATGCCGCACCCGCACGATTTCTACGATCCCAGCCAGCACGGCCCGGAGCTCTCGCGCGGCTTCCCCGGGCTGCGCGTGTGGTTGTCGGTCAAGCTGTTCGGCACCGCGGCGTTCCGCAGCGCCTTGTGCGAGAAGCGCGCGCTGACGCTCGACGCCGCCGCCCGCGTGGCCGCGCTGCCCGGCATCGTCATCGACGCGGCCCCCGAGCTGTCGCTGTTCGCGTTCCACCTCACCTGGCCGGGCGCGTCACGCAGCGACGAGGACGCGGCGACGCGGGCGCTGATGCAGCAGGTGACCGCGCGCGGCCGCGTCATGCTGACCGGCGGCGTCGCGCACGGGCGGTATCTCGGCCGTGTCTGCGTCCTCAGCTTCCGCACCCATCAGGCGCAGATCGATGCGCTGATCGAAGACATGGCCGCCGCGATCGCGGCGATTCGCCCGGCATGAGCAACGACACCCGATCCGATCGCCTGCGGCTGCGAGCCATCGCCTTCGACACGATGCGCGCCCGGGGCCTCGACCCCGACTTCTCGCAGGCCGAGCTGGCCGAGGCCGCGGCGATCGGGCCTCCGGCCACCTCGCCGGCGCCGGCCCGCGATCTGCGGCGGCTGCCGTGGTGCTCGATCGACAACGACGACTCGCGCGATCTCGATCAGCTCTCGGCGAGCGAGGCGCTGAAGGGCGGCGACGTCCGCGTCCTCGTGGCGATTGCCGACGTCGACGCCGCGGTGCCCAAGGGCTCGACGCTCGATCGCCACGCCGCGGTGAATACCACCTCGGTCTACACGCCCGGCGTGATCTTTCCGATGCTGCCCGAGCGGCTGTCGACCGATCTCACCTCGCTGAACGAGCACGAGGATCGGCTGGCCGTGGTCACCGAGATCGTCGTCTCGTCCGACGGCGCGCTGAAAACCTCGGAGGTCTACCCTGCGGTGGTGCGCAACCAGGCCAAGCTCGCCTACAACGCAGTGGGCGCCTGGCTCATCGGCGGCGGCCCGCTGCCGCCGGCCGCGGCAAACGTTCGCGGCATGGACGAGCAGCTGCGGATGCAGGACCGCGTCGCGCAGTCGCTGAGCGAGGCGCGGCACCGGACCGGCGCGCTCGACTTCGAGACGATCGAGGTCGAGCACGTGTTCGACGGCGACACGCTGCGCGATGTCCAGGCGCAGCGCAAGAACCGCGCGAAGGCGCTGATCGAGAACCTGATGATCGCCGCCAACGGCGTCACCGCGCGCTTCCTCGACGCGCGCGGCTTTCCCTCGCTGCGCCGCGTGGTGAAATCGCCGGAGCGCTGGGAGCGGATTCGCAACCTGGCGGAGGAGATGGGCGAGAAGCTGCCGCCCGAGCCGGACTCGATCGCGCTGTCCGCTCTCCTGGCGCGCCGTCGTCAGCAGGATCCGGACACGTTCCCCGATTTCTCACGCAGCATCATCCAGCTGCTCGGCTCGGGCGAATACGTCGTCGATCCGCCGGGCACGGAGCCGCCCGGCCATTTCGGGCTGGCAGTGCGCGACTACACGCACTCGACCGCGCCCAACCGGCGCTATCCCGACCTCCTCACCCAGCGCCTGCTGAAGGCGACGCTCGCCGGGCGCC
>Ga0070691_10001205_pt1 | contig 10856 bp, 7 predicted proteins | sample KBSK1101metaG_FD_64673 | JGI IMG/M metagenome (GOLD analysis project Ga0070691, IMG submission 64673) | Corn, switchgrass and miscanthus rhizosphere microbial communities from Kellogg Biological Station, Michigan, USA - KBS K1-10-1 metaG | ecosystem: Host-associated > Plants > Roots >... | reverse complement strand
GACCACCAAGAAGCTGCACATCAAGTCGATCGTGCACGAGCTGCTCTGGTTCCTGCGCGGCGACACCAATGTCGCCTACCTGCACGAGCACGGCGTCAGCATCTGGGATGAATGGGCCGATGCGGACGGTGATCTCGGGCCCGTCTACGGAAATTTTGCCACTTAGACAAAATTGTCAGAATGGAGTAAAAAGCCATATCCCACAATGTGATATGGTTGATGCGACCAGCCAATCTGAAGCTGACAATCGTCAGGCACACGTCACAACTCACTGCCTACCCACATACGCGCCTCGCGGATTGTTTTCGCGCTGCCTTTGCCACGGCGTTGACAGACGGTGCTGTCGTTGATCAACGTCGTTTCAGTGTGCCGGGGCTTTTGAAGTTGCTTGAGTGCTTCCTCGCCCTCATCCATCAGAACCTGTCGCTATCAGCCGCTCAAGAACAGGAAGCTGCCCATACCTTCAACGGATTTCTTGGGGCACTAGGCGATACACGCTTCTATGGATGCTCCAAGGTCACGGCGGAAGCGAATCAACGAGCGTTCCGGCGCACTATGGAGATCCTCCGGGCAAGATTTCCACGAATCCGGCCACCTTCGTCGTGTATAGATGACTGTCGCGCCGCATGGACTGATTGCGATCTGTCAGCTACTGAAGTCGAGTACTGGGCAGGCTGGTGGATTCATGGCCGAGCGGGAGAATCAGTGTTCTTGAACGTTGCTCCGCTCTGGCGGATGTACGGCCCCAAAGTTGCCAGACGGACTTATAGTGGCCTAGATAATTATTGGCAGCGCTTGGAGATTAAAAGCCTCAACAATTCCAGACCATTATTCGTGGAGTTCTTCGGGTTCTTGGAGCAGACCAGTCGATTTCGTACCGCATTAACGGACGGAATCAGTCTAGGTGCGGCGATACGCGGGTTCTGCGAGCACTTCTTTTTGCGTATCTACCGTGAGGGTTTGGACATCGGTACTTCTATTAAGCGTTGGAGCGACTGGAGGACCGTGGTTTACGAAGCTCTCGTAGAGCAAGGACTCTGGCCACGCCCTGAGCCACCGATACCCGCGCCCCCCAAGCCGACGACATACGGCGACAACACTCATATAAAAAAAATGCCCGACGGTACTGAGATTCGTGAAAAACTCATTACCGATGTGCCGCTAAACCTCCTGGATGACCAAGTAATAGAAGTCCTCTTTCGCCAAGTATCAGAGGACCGCGACTTGGTCGTATCGTGGGCTAGGGACCAAGCGGATTATCTAATTGAGCGATCTAGACGTAGGAAACACCTTGCGAAGCAAGGGGCTCCCTACCGAGGCGGCCACAGCAAGCACAAAATGGAGCAGATCGGACCCGAAAACATCTGTGCAACATTTGAACTTCTCGGATTCGAATTGTTCACTAAAAAGCGCAGAATGCCAATGCTTGGCTTTTGTTCCGCCAGAGAGCTTGAAGTACTTCTGGGTCTACCGGGTGCCTACGAACTTGAACCATACATGTATCTGTTGATCAGGGAGCACCCCCAAATCACGGATTCTTTCCTCGAGAACCTAACCGTATACGACAAACACGGTCATTTCGTTGGCTTCGACCGAAACGACGCCGGGTATACATTAACTGGACAGAAAAAGCGTCGCGGTTCGACGTTTGCTGAGCAGCGGGTCGAACTTAGTTCAGAGGCTGCACGTTGCATCAAAGAGGTACTTGAGATCACTGCCCCTCTACGGTCTTGGCTTCGAAGTAAAGGCCTTGACGACTGGCGATACTTGTTCATATCGACGAGCAAGGGGCTTTCGAGACCATCGCGTGTCAGTCAGCGGCAGCGGAGCACAAGGAACTATGGCGAGATTCGATTTAATCAACTCCGCCCGCTCTCTACCAAGTCCGATGCTTATCTCCGGAAGTTGGTTAGTCGGCTTTCGTTGACAACGTTTCGCGCGTCCTGCGGCGTATGCATCTATCTAGAAACAAAGGATGTTCATGAAATGGCGTGCCAACTTGGACATGCGAAATACCGCCCTGGGCTACTATCACACTATCTCCCTGAGCCTATTCTCCGGTTCTTTAGGTCACGCTGGATGCGCATCTTTCAGACAAATATCATTTGTGAAGCCATGGCAGAGAGTGATTCCTTGTTGGCTGCAACGGAGTTTTCGTCGATGCATAAGCTGCACGAATTCTTGGCTAACCACGCGTTTTCGCGCATTCCGCCCAACCTAATGGAAAGTAGTAGTAGCTCGAGTCAAGCTAGCAGTGATGTTGATGATGATAGCTGGATCTACATCAATGCTGGGATTGGGATGTTGACACTATTGGTATCGGTCGAGATGGCTGTTGATGCGAGTAAAGGGATTGTGAATGGAAAAGCACGCTACTGGGCAGATTTTGCGCGTGCTCTTATTGCCGAGGTAGATCGCGGTTCACACGATATTAAAATAGCGAATAATCTCGCAATCGCAAAAAATAACGCAGACCCTAATCTATTTTCAGATTATGTCTGTGAATAGACCGCAAGCACTTTCATTCCTAGATGGCGCGCTTTCTTCTGCGGCGGATAGATTTAGGCATGCAGATTTTTTGAAATCTAATTTTGATGAGAATTTGTGGAAATGTGAGTTCGGTAGAAATGGTAGCTTTGTTTTAGATTTCGCCGTAACTTTGCCGAGTGGTCTTCTTCTAACAAAAAACCAAAAACTGCTTCGACTTTTCAAGTACTGGTTAACTGTTCCGGTGCAAAATTCTGTTGGAGTTGGATACTCGATCGCATATCAGTACGCGTTGGTAAATGCTGCCACGGCTTGGCTGGATTACCTTTTACTGCACGCTAGCGAATTTCAACTCGAAGAGTGTGGCTTGCGGCTATTGTCGTTTGACAAAATTCGAGGCATTTTATCGGCCATCACGAGCCATCGGCTTCGTCAAGAGGCGGTTTATGATTGGAGCGCGCGGGTCTCGCGATACATCTGTAATGGTCTTCGCGATACTGAGGTTTGCAAAATAACGCAGATTCTTAGGGAGCATCCAGAATTCAGAGTGATCAGTAAGAGCCAAAAATGCGACCGCACTCTTTCGATTAGTGCAGATGATATTCCCGCTGCGAGGGCGTGGTTGCTTATGCAGGGTCTGTACAAACCAGACCGTCGTTTGGGCTACCGATACTCATTGAACACAAGGCGCCTGGCTGACCAGTTGCTGCGCGGTACGCTGCGAGGGGCCGAGGGGCGCAAAAGTAGGCCTCCTGTTCTGAACGTTGCGCCTTACTCGCCGTCGGGTAGGGAATACCCGATGGTCGCGACTAGCACGAAGGGCCGCGCCGATCGGGTTATGTCTGACAACGTACTAGCGTACCTGACGGTTGTACGTGCCTTGGCGGCCTTGAAAGAGGTTCCGGAGGTTGCCGATTTGCTTCCATCACAAACTACGCTGCGATCACTGGGTGAGTTGGAAGTGAGTCGTGTAGAAGGGCGCTTCGCGACATTGCCGGCGGATGTTGTTTTCATGTCGCTCCGAAGGGCTATCGAATTTCATGTTGCATATGGGGAAGCTCTAATTAATAGTGTCACTCGTCTTATAAGGACGTCGAAGTCAGCTGGTATTAACATTTCACAGCTTCCCATAGACAGATTTTTCGCCGACTTGGACCCTGTTGTTCGAACCATGGGTGTCAGGCGTTGGAGCATTTCGACCCGCAAAAGGTCGAATGAGGGTCGGTTCATCGCTGTGTCGGCATCCAGTGATCGGGCAAAGCGTGTGCGCCTGCACGAAGGGCTTTTCGAGTTGCTCGAGATTTATTTCGGCGCGGCTCAGGTGGTGGTCGGGACCCTTATGGCGAGACGTCAAGGCGAGCTACTTGATCTGAAAGCAGCGTCGACCCTTGATGAAACTCATAAATACATAGTATTTAGCACTGAAAAGTCTACTCGACTAATACGCGGAGCGCGTCGTCAACTTGCACTTCCGATTGCTAAAATCGGTGCTGACATGATTTTTCAATTGGAGCGGGTCCATGAGGAACTGGTCGCATGCGAGTTTGCAGAGCATGGAGTTTCATTGTTCGCTAGGATAAGTCGGTTCGGTGCACCGCACCTATCATTTCTTTCACATCACCATTTCAATGAAGCGATGGATGCTTTTTGCGACTACATAGAGACTCCCATTGTAGCTGGAAAGAGGTTCTACATTCGACAACACTTGCTACGTAGATTCTTTGCAATGCTTTTTTTCTGGACCCACTCCTTTGGTGGGCTCGAAACACTACGTTGGTTTTTGGGACATGGAGACGTTGAACACATCTATAGATATATAACAGAAACTACCCCGGGGGCCATATTGCGAGGAGTCCAGGCTGATTTTCTCGCTCACAATGTCGATTCGTACGATCAGCTAGAGAAGCTTTTGAAAGAACGATTCAACGTCGGCAATTTCAGTATTCTGGACGAGGCGGAGCTGGAAGCCCATATTCGTGTGCTCATAGACGATGGAAGTCTGCGCATAGAGCCAGAGTTCTTTGATGGGAAGGCTGGAAGAGACTTCAAGATCTTGGTGGTTGTCAGAGGGGATCGCCGGTGAAGCCCGTCGACAGCCGCAACAGCGTTTCGGTAGTAGCGCTTTCGGAATTGCTGCGGCGAGTCATCCAGTCCCCTTCTGAATTTGCTGGAGACGCACCGTTGGCGGAAGCTCTAAGGTCTCAAGGAGCGCTATCGAAGTATGAGCGTCGTCCAGAGTCTATCGTTCCATCCTCCATCAATACTTTGAAGAAGTGGGCAGCGGAGCGGCTGGATGGCGGATGGGATGGACTTGATCATCTACGTAAAGGCGCAAGGGATGCCCTTCAACGGAACGATCAAAAGCAGCGTGCTTCAAACAAATCTACCAAAGCTGGTCTTCAGGTTCGTTCGTCGGAGCTGGAAGCAGATCTTTTGGAGCAACGTCAGGTCAACTTGGGCCTTCTTCACATCCTTGGAACGCTGTGCGCTGACATCGGGAATATCGCGCGTCTCGACAATGCCAAGGATCGACTCGCGTTATCTGAAGAGTCGGTAGGCCGGCTGCGTTCCAGCCTCGCATTAAATAGCCCTCCTTTCGACAAGCTCGCAGACCAGGCACCGCGTCCGACGACGGTGCGGGGCTTCAGGAGGAGCTGATATGGCGTCCCAACTCGTCACCCTGATTCCGTCGGTTGAGCTTCCAAGCTATTACTTCCGCGGCAGACTGGCGGTGAGCCGCCACCAGGATGTACCGTTTTTGGCATGGCCCGGCGGACGCCCCTGCATACTCGCCAATCTTTACATCTTGGAGTTGCTGAGACGAAAGCTAAGCACTCGCGGGCGAGGTGGAACGTTGCGGCAGTACAGCCATAATCTAAGCCACTTGCTACGGTATTGCTCGGCGAATCATGTGGATATCCTAAGCATGACCGACGATAGGTTCACACACTTCGTTAATTGCTTGCGTGCAGAACGTAGCCCGTTGAATTTGGAGGTCCCACTTAGAGGGCCTAATGCGAGGATCGCAATAGGGAGAAACTGCCTTGATTTCCTTTCGTATGTCGGACAGGTCTTTGCGGACCCGAGTTTTGTAGGCCCAACAGGACGCATAAGGGCGGAGAAGAAGAGCTTTGAGATAGTGCTGGAGGGAAGCGGAAGACGCATCAATCGCGACTACTGGACGCACCATAGCCTTGATGTGAGGGTGGCACAGCGTAGGCGTTCACCGATTGATGCCGCGTCTATCGCAGACCTGTACAAAGCAATTGTCAAAGCAGGGCACTCAGATCATCAAATCCGCAGACGTCAATGCTTTCTACGCGTGCTCGAGATGCTCGCGCCAAGGGTTGGAGAGGTAGCTCTAATTCGAGTTTCCGAGGTTCTTGCCGCCGCTCGGATGAAAAGGCCGATGTTGCAGCTAACCACTCTCAAGACGGGCAACAGGGAATCAACTCGGTTCGTGCCCGTGCTTAGACAAGACTTGGCGGAGCTGTTGCGATACATCAAGGTGCATCGACGCGCGATTCTTAAGAGGACGCTAGGCGTAGAGTGTGACCACGACTGGTTGTTCATCTCGGAAACAACGGGTCATCCGATATCACCGCGCACGCTCAGCAACGAAATTGGTTTGCTCAGGGCCGTTGCCGGGATCGAGCGCCAAACATGCGCGCACATGTTTAGGAACCGGTTCATTACAAAGATGTTGATTTGGATCATCGAGCAATACGATCTTCAAAATCCAGACCAGCTTCGTAAGGCGCTCCTTAGCTCTGAGACCCTCAAACGCGAGGTCACACAGTGGACCGGCCACAAGTCAACACGTTCCTTGGATCCGTACATCGACTTGGCTTTCAAGGAGTTCACCGCGTTCAGCAAAGTACTATCCGCGGTCGAGCTGAGGCGAGCATACGAGACCTTTGATGTCCATCTAGAAGCATTAATTTCAGGTCTAGGAAATAATATGTCAATCGACGAGTTCAAGAGAAATTTTGAAGAGTTAAGGGCCCATAAGATCGCTGATATAGATGGATTGCGCGATGAGCATTAGACCGAGACGGCTGCAGCAATTCGAGGATGTGGATCATAGCCCCGAATCTCGAAATCGTCGATAGTGTAATCATAGATTGACGGTGGCTTTCTCTTGAATGTGAGGACTGGCAGTGTCCTTGGTTCACGTGAAAGCTGAAGTTTGACTTGATCAATGTGATTCTTATAGATGTGTACATCTCCACCGGACCAAATTAGCTCGCCTGGAGTGAGGCCTGTCTGTTGAGCAATCATCATCGTCAAGAGCGCGTAACTCGCGATGTTGAACGGCACTCCAAGAAATAGATCTGCTGAGCGCTGAGTCAGCATGCAGGAAAGGTGGTTAGCTCTTACAGAGAATTGAAAAAATGCATGACAAGGCGCTAGTGCGCCTCGTCCGTCGCGAACATTGTCGTGCGGGCTCTTGCTCGGGTCTGGCAAGGTTGCGGGATTCCACGCGCTCACAACGAGGCGACGACTATGTGGTTGACGGCGTATTTCTGAAATCAGTGAGTCGATTTGGTTTATTGACGATCCGTCTGCGCCTGGGAACCTAAGCCAGTTCACGCCGTACATGGGTCCGATGCTGTTGTAGGTGTGTCCCGACTTGTCTGTAACGGAAGTTTGCCACTCTTTCCAGATCGTGACCTTGTGCTCCTCGAGATAGGTCGTATCGTCCGTGCCTTTCAAGAACCATAGTAGCTCATGAGCAATGCTCTTGAAGTGGACTCTCTTGGTGGTGACCAGCGGAAATCTATTTGAAATGTCGATCCGTAACATCCTGCCGAAGACTGAATAGGTGCCGGTTCCAGTGCGATCGGATTGTTCTACTCCGTTTGTGAGTACATCGCTGAGTAAGTCTAAGTACGACTTCATGGTTCTGCCTATTGCGGGCTGCGGTTCGAGAGCTTTGCGCGCTTGGTTAGCGGCGATGGATCGGAGCTGCTGGACACGGTGTATGTCTGACGGGGCCTCCCTACGAGGTTCGTAATTTTGCCTTGCGCTGCATACTACGAAGTACGTAGCTTACACTGCAACCGGCGGTGAGCTTCACTCTAGTAGCCATTGGACTTTGAAGCTTGTATTCGCTCGCTTGATGGCGATGGTGTGTCGAATTGCCTATCGAGGAGGCATATGCGGGCGATGAATTGAGCAACCTTGCATGCCCCGGGGCCGACACAACGACCGGTTTGGCCGCTCCTTGACCTAGCCGTGCAAGAAGCGGCCGTTGGGCATCAGGCGTCGGTCTGTTCGGCGATCTCTGGCGCATCAATCGACTTCAATTCCTAATACCAACCGTATTCTCCGACTCGTTTGTCCACCGTCAACGCTTCCAGCTGTCGCGCCAAGTATCCAAGTGCATGAGCATAGCAAAGCCTCCTCTGTCGCGACCTCGCTCCTCGTGATGCATCGCCAACGACAGGTAGATGACGGCAGATCGAGCAAGCTGCAGCAGGCGCAACGCCTTTCTCTCGAAGTCGATTCGCGGAATCGTGTACGCCACTGGGTCATGGAACGGACTGTTTTGCGGGTTGGTGGGCAACGAATACTCTTTGATCTTCAAGTACCTGTGCTCCAAGTGATTGCGAAGAACTGCGATCTCACGCGCGTCCGGGTCGCTCGAATCCTTCATGCCTTCCTCGAACAGGTCCTTGCTTAGCCAGTACAGTCCTCGTAGCGGCCAGTTTTTCGACCCTGAAATGCGATCCCGCAGCACCTTGCCATTTCGCTCGTGCCAGATGCTGCGGAAGAATACTTTATGTTCTGGCTGCCCCAATTGCAGGTAGTAGTTGAGGAAGTAGGCGATCTTATCGAAGAGAGAGTAGGACAGACGAAAGGCCATCTTCAGCTTTTCGACTGCTAGGCCATACGACGGGTAATCGAGTGTGTTAAGCAACACGACGCCACGGTCCGAGAAATGCACATTCCCCACCCGCATCCCTTCCCAAAGCAGCCACCTCGCCGAGGCAAACGCCTGCTTCAGTTCATTGAACATGCCTATTACGACGGGAGGCTCACCAATCGGTGTCTTGAAGTCCGGCAAGCTCAGGATGTCGCGAGCTGCAATCGGCGCCTTGTCCACGTCGTTTAGCGGATTGAGGAAGAGTGTGTTGGACAGGCACCAGCGGCGATACGCACGTTCGTCCTCGCTTCGACCCAGACTGCCGTCGTTCGGACGATACGATTTGGCAATGGCATCCAGATCAAAGTGACGCGCGATTGCCTCGGCGGAGGTAGAGAAGTTCTCACTGAGGTGGGGATCTCCCAAGTGTGGATGATGGGCGATCAGTGCAACTGCCTCAGTTAGTTCCCGATAGGCATGGTTGGCGAACACGCATCGATGGCCGCCGTCGTACAACGCTTCCGCGTAGAACATCAGCGCTCGCGCCCGATTCGCTCTCGCCATCCAGAAGTTTGCGTCAATCTCGATCGCAGCGTTCCAGCATGCTCTCGCCTCGATGAATCGGCCGAGCGTGTCGAGTTGGTTTCCCAGATTGGTAAGTATCTGGCACTGGCGCATCGGCGCCAAAGATGCAAATCCTGGGCCTTGCGCTGCGTGCCTGAGCAGGAGCAGTTGCTGGCTAATCTCCGGTTGATCGAACTCCCAGGCAGTCTGACGGTTGGCGTGCCGCTGCTGATACCTGCATGCCCAGGCATTGGCACGAAAGTAGTCGAGTAGAGTTAACTGCTCCGGCATCAGATCGCGATCCTGTAACTGGTCGGCCAATGCAAGCGCGTGATCGACTAATGTCGGGTTTCCCTCGTTGGATGCCTGATCCACTAATAGACCGATGATCTGCAATGCCTGCAGGTCGGACAATCCATCCAGATTCGGACCATCGCCGTTCTCGTACTCCATCGATTCGCTCCAGCACTCCTACCATGGCGTCATCGTGCCGTAGCCAGAGATTGGCTAGCAGTACATGGTGCCAGTTGTCCGTTCGCTTGACTCGCAAAAACCGGTCGTTCAAAGATGGACCCCATCCATCTCTCGGAGGGTGATGCGGCGCGCTATCCGGGGCGCGCTATCCGGATAGTACGACTAGGCGCTCGCCATCGCACGTTTGCACTTTATAGGCATTCGCCTACACCACGTCCGGAGTTGTTGGCGCACAGTCGAAGTTGCATGGGCGATGGCTTGAATCCATTCACCTATGCCGGTATCTATCTGTTTGCCCGCCAGCGCGATCGCTACGCGGTTGTACTGCTACTGGTTGTCACCAAGGACACGAACGGCTGTCGATGCTCATGCGCCTCTTGACCAAGCCAGCTGAAGACGCGGCGGTTACTGCATTTCCTGCCTGGACTGCATCAGGCATTCGCTGACGTGTTGTCCACTCTCGAGCCTATTTAGCGTTCCCATGCACATCGACGAATACGAACGAAAGCAACCTCTCTACCAAGCCTTCGCCGAGACAGTGGCCGCGGTACTTACCGCCGCGATCGAGCATGCTGGCGGCTACCGACTCCAAGTTGTCCGCGCCCGCGCGAAAGATCCGGCCTCGCTGAGGGAAAAACTCGTCGACCGCGGTTTCGCAGATTCCGACCAAGTCGACTACAAGATCAAGGATCTCGCCGGTTGCCGCGCGATCTTCTATACCAATGGCGATGTCGAAAAGCTGATTGGCTCCGGGCTGGTCGACGAGAACTTCGAGGTGGTTGAGCGGCGCGTGCACAACCCGGGCGTCGACCCGCAGACGTCAAACCGGATGTACACCGCCAACCATTACATAGTCACGTTCAGACCGGACCGACTGGTACTGCCCGAGTACGCTCGTTTTGCCAACATGCGCTGCGAAATCCAACTGCAGACCATCCTTAACCACGCTTGGGCTGAACTGGAGCACGACATCATCTACAAGGCACCAGCGCTAACACCGAATTTCGGCGCAAAGGTCCTTGAGTCGATCAAGAAGCGACTACAGGGCATCGCTTCCAAATACTTGGTGCCGGCGGGCTACGAGTTCGACAAGGCCTCGGTGGATTTCGATCGCTTAGTGCAAGGCAAGGCGCTGCTCGACCGAGATGCGCTCGCTGCGATCTCGCGGGCGACCGATAACAACGCGCGCTATGAAGCGATCCAGACGTTCGGGGAGCATGTGCTTTCGCTCTACGACGATCCCCAGTCGATCATGGTGGACGTAGTCCACATGTTTTTGGAGGCAGCCGAAAAGGCTACAGACGCGGCAACCATCCCAATCGACACACCGTTCGGTGGCATAGCTGGCAAGACCTTCGAAGACATTGCCGAGCTGATCGGAGACGTCCTGAGACCGTACCGCTATGTAGACGTGTCGCGCGTCTTCGCCATGGCCCGTCGGTTGCACCATCTGGCCAAGACC
>Ga0070691_10001200_pt1 | contig 10868 bp, 12 predicted proteins | sample KBSK1101metaG_FD_64673 | JGI IMG/M metagenome (GOLD analysis project Ga0070691, IMG submission 64673) | Corn, switchgrass and miscanthus rhizosphere microbial communities from Kellogg Biological Station, Michigan, USA - KBS K1-10-1 metaG | ecosystem: Host-associated > Plants > Roots >... | reverse complement strand
CGCCTTCAGCGTGTCCGGCCCGCTCAGCGGAGCCAGCGCGCGCGAAATGTCCTCGCGCTTCGACTGGAGGTCGCGCTGCGTCGCCTGCAGCGTGAGCAGCCGCGACTGCAGCGCCTGCTGCTCCTCGGTGACGCCGGCGATTCCCTGTTTTTCCAGGTACGCGCGAATCGCCGCCTCGGCGTCCGCCACGTCCGCCGCGAGCGTCGCGCGCTGGCGCTTCAGGTACTCCATGCGCTGCACCGCACCGCCCTGGTCGATCTCCATGCGGCGCCGCACGAACGCGTGCGCAACGGCGTTCGGAATGTCGCGCGCGAGCTGCGAGTCGGGCCCCGTGTACGAAATCATCAGGACGTTGGCGTCCTTGTTCGTCGGCTGCACGGCGATCGCCGCGCGCAGCTGCTCCGCGATGCCGATGCGCGGGTCCACCGCGACCTGCATAGTCGAGAGCTGGCGGCCCTCGCTCGTGAGCCACATCGCCCCGCCGATCAGCTTGATCGCGCCGGTGTCGGGATACACGCCGATCACGGAGTCCCCGGGGAGCACGCGCACCTCGTGTCCGGCGGGGACCTTCGCGATTGAGTAGGAAACGGACGGCGCGTTCGCCGCGAAGTGCGCTCCCGATATCAGCGTGCTGCGCACCACGCGCGGCGGCTGCGTGACATAGAGGCGGAGGCCGAGCGTGTCCACGACTTCCGCGGCGAGCGTGCGGCTCGTGATCACTTCGGCGGCCATCGCGAGCGACGTCGTGTTGTCGCTGCCGAAGTACATCATGGCCGGCGACACCGTGCCGCCGCGCGTCGGATCCTGCAGGCGCACCGTTGCCGCGCCACTGTACTGAGGAACGATGCGCCGTGCGGCGACGACCGCAGCCGCCACGGCAAGGCCCACGCACACGACGATGATCCACGCACTGCGCGCGATGGTCTGCCACGCGCGGCGGAGGTCGATTTCCTGGTTCGGTTCGTCGAAGGGCGACTGGATCGCTGGCAGGTTGTCCACGGGGCCGCCTATCGGGCGAAGATGATGATGAGCGACGTCACCGACAGGATCAGCGTCGCAATGAGCGTCGCTCCCGTGAGCTCCGCCGAATTTCGTCCGATGAAGCTTTCGTCCTGCACCCAGATCGCGTCGCCGTGCCGGATGTCGAGGGTCGAGAGCCGCACCTCGCGCGGCAGCTTGAACAGGCGGCCGTCGCCCTTCACCAGCGTCAGGCGCGGGGATTTCCCCGTGCCAATCGCGCCGCCGGCCTTCGCCACGAGCCCGAGCACCGTCTGCACGGGGTCCACGCTGTACACGCCCGGCGCGCGGACCTGGCCGTAAATGACGATGTCGCGCGTCATCATCGCGTCCACCGCAGGGTCGATCACGATCTTGTTGTAGCGGCTCGTGAGCTCGACCTCGAGGGAATCCATCGTGAGGCCGGCGACCGGTATGCGTCCGAGTCCCGGAAAATACGCCTCGCCCTTTTCGGTCACCTGCGTCTGCGTCGCGAGATCCGGTTCGCGGTAGATCTTGGTCGAGATCATGTCGCCCGTCTCGAGTTTCCAGAGCGGGACAAACGAGCGCGGCGCATCCGGCACGCTCAGTTCCGGGCGACGCGTGGCGCACGCCGTCAGCGAAGCCGCAGCGAGTATGGTGAGCCCGATGTGCCTGAATGCGGTCATTCGCAAGATCCGAAGATGAAGTCCACGCCCCCACCAATCCTGTCGATATACACGATCACGAGAGGGAGTCGTCACCACCAATTTGTCTCCTCACCCCTCACCCGTTGTCTCCTCACCCCTCACCCGTTGTCTCCTCACCCCTCACCCGTTGTCTCCTCACCGCTCACCCTTTGTCTCCTCACTCCTCACCACGATCAAAACGCGCCCTTCATGCTGAACACGGCCGGCACCGTTCGCGCGAGGATCCCGAGGTCGCGCCACACGGTCCAGCCACGAATGTACGTCGACTCGAGCCGCACGACGTCTTCGAAGCTCGTGATCGCGTTCCGTCCGCTCACCTGCCACGGACCGGTGATCCCCGGGAGCACCTCGAACCTCACGAAATGATGCTGCTGGTACCGGCGCACTTCCGACGGCAGCGCCGGCCGCGGCCCAACGAGGGACATTTCACCGCGCAGCACGTTGAGCAGCTGCGGCAGTTCATCGAGCGATGACTTGCGCAGGAAAATGCCGATCGGCGTCATGCGCGGATCGTTCCTGAGCTTGAACAGCGGCTCCGCCGAATACACGTTCGCCTGCTGCAGCTCGGCGAGCTGGTGCTCGGCGTCGTCCACCATGGTCCGGAACTTCATCATCACGAACGGATCGCCACCGAGGCCGACGCGAACCTGCCGGAAGAACACCGGGCCTCGTGAGGTCAGGCGAACCGCGAGCGCCGCGACGAGCAGCACCGGCGAGAACGCGACGAGCCCGACGATCGCGCCGGCGAGATCCACGAAGCGCTTCAAGACCAGCTGCGATCCAACCAGCGCAGGCCGCGACAGCACGGCGACGGGTTCCGCGCGGCGGAGCACAAAACTCGGCTCGTCGAGTTCGCGGAACGCCGCGCGGCGCGTGGCGTATACGCTCGCGCCCGCGCTCGACGCGGCGATCATCACCGCCTGCAACGCGGCGTCGCTGACGGCGCCCACGAGCACGATGGCGTCCGCGTCCCAGTCCGCGAGCGCCGAATACAGCTCGCGCATGCTCTCCGCCGTGCCGTCGGGCCAGCTGTCCGAGAGGACGAACGAGGGCATCGCTCGTGCATCGCGCGCGCTGACTTCATCCCTGGTGACCGCGCGCACGTCATCCGCGGGCCCGACGATCAGCGTGCGCGAGCGCTCGAGGCGGCGGGGATCAACCGATTGCAGCGCTCCGACGAGCGCGCGGCGCTGGAGGACGAGCGCGAGCCACGCCGCTGCGAGCACCAAGCCGAGCAGCAGCCATCGCGCCGGAAGTGCGGACTGCCAGATCTCGACCCAGCGCGGAAGCACGAGGCCGAGGAGCAGCGCAGCTCCGATGCGCGCCGGATGCGCCTGACGCTCCGTGTGCGCGTAACTCCCCGTGACGACGAGGCAGAACAACAGCGACGTCACACGACGCCCGAGCGCGATCGCGGTCTGGGGAATGAGTCCGCGCACGAACGCCAAACCGCCGGCGCCCATCGCGGGACCGAGTGCGTCCGTCGGCAGCATGCCGAGGACCGAGAAGACGATCGCGAGCGTGAGGACGTCGGCACAGACGAGCACCGCACCATAGCTGAACTCGCGCCAGAACCTGCGCCGCTGCAGCGCAAGCGCGCGATGCCGGAGCTCGAGACGAGTGAGGTGAACTGGTGCGGTGGCCGTCACGAAAATGTCAACAGTTCGTCTTCATTAAATGGAAGCCGGTCGACCAGACAAACCGAGCGTTGCGTTGGCGCAATTGTGCGGCGGGTTGCCCTGCAGTGCGAAAGTTGGTAAACTATTGCGCTGGACAGTTTTAGGCCAGTGTTCAGATATTTACACATGCCAAGAGCTTCACACGCTTTCAACTCCCCGATGGGTGACTCCCTGAGTTCCGCCGGCGACGAAGAGCAGCGCTTCCGGCCCTCAGCCGCCCCGGTCGAGGTCGAGCGTCTTCGGCAGTATCTCGTAGATGCGCTGCAGCACGGTGCCACGGACATTCACCTCCGTGCCGGCGACGCTGTGTATGCGCGCATCGGCGGAAAGCTTACCGCGCTCGACACGCCGGTCCTGACCGCCGTGAGCACGTTCGAGATGGTCACCCATATCCTCGGTACTTCGGTCAACGCGCCGAACATCGACAGTGTTCGGGACTACTCCGGTCCGTGGAGTGCGCCGGGCGTCGCGCGCTTCCGCGTGAGCATCCTCCGGCAGCGGTCGAGCTTCGCGATCGTGATGCGCGTCGTGCCGAGCATCATCCCGACGTTCGAAGAACTGCGGATCCCGAAAGCGCTGGGAAACGCAGTGCTCCACAACTTCGGCCTCGTGTTCGTGAGCGGCGTCCCGGGCTCGGGGCGTACGAGCACGCTCGCGGCGATTGTGCACCACCTGAACACGCATTCACCCGAGCGCCGGCATATCGTGGTCATCGAATCGGCGATCGAGTTCCTTCACAAGAACGACCGCTGCTCGGTCACGCAGCGCGAGGTCGGCATCGACACCGACAACTTCGCCGACGGCATGCGCTCGGCGCTCGAGCAGGACGCCGACGTGATCGTCGTCGGCGAGCTCGACGATCCGGAGCTGATTCAGCTCGCGATTCGCGCAGCAGAAGCCGGCCGGCTGGTGATCGGCAAGTTCGTCGCGCCCGATGCAACCGCGACGCTGCGCGCGTTTTTCAGCGGGCTCCCGGCGGACCAGCAGGATACGGCGCGCCTCCATGCGTCGGAGATGCTGCGCGCGGTAATTTCGCAGCGGCTGCTGCCACGGGCGGACGCCGGCGGGCGGGTGCTCGCGTCGGAGCTGCTGCTGATGACGCCGCTGGTGCGCGAGGTGATCGCGGATGCCGGGCGGCTGGCGGAGATTCGTCCGGCGCTGGCCGAAGGCCGGGCGGAGTACGGCACGCAGACGTTCGACCAAGCGCTGGCCGATCTGGTGATCGGCGGCCATGTGTCGTTCGAAGTGGCGCTGACGCTGGCGACGAATTCGCTCGACTTTGAGCTGCAGTTGAGAGGGTTGAGGAGATAACTGTAGTAGGCGGTGAGGTCGACGTGTTGGGGCTTGGGTAACTGCGTTCACTCGACACGCACTCGGCACTTCACCACCACGCGCGCAACACCCACCCGTGTTGGCGTGGCCGATTCAGTTCAACCGGCACTTGAAATAGGCGATCGGGGAGGCGGTCAACACGCCGGTCCGGGCCCGTTCTTCGGTCCTTGAAACCACAGCGTGCCGCTATAGGCGTACGCGCCTTGGTTGTACGCCCGGATTTCAATCCCAACGGATGAATAGTTGCACATCTCCGGTTGGCCCGTGCCTGCAACCGAGCTAATGGTCCACGGCGCGGAGACGTCCGTGTAGAACAGGCCGGTGGTTGTTCCAATAAATTGCTCGTTCTCATCCCAGCTTTGCGTCGAGGCATCCCACGTCCATTCCCAGATTTCGTAGGTCGTCGCTGAAGTCGTGTTAGTCGTGCTTACGGCCGACCAACTGGCAGTCGCATTTCCGCTGCTGACGCTACCTGTGAGACTCGGGGTACACATGCACTCCTAGAAGTGGTTTCTAAACCGCGATTCGATCGTTTGAGAGGAAAGCACCCTCTCTCCGAGCGAGGCGGTGATGAAAGTCGAACTGACGGATGCGCAGTGGGCGCGGATTTCGCGACTCATCCCGAAGTCAAAAGCGAAGCCCAAGGGCGGACGGCCCCGAGCCGACGACCGCGCGGTGATGGAAGGCATTCTCTGGGTGTTGCGCAGCGGGGCGCGGTGGCGCGATATGCCCGACCGATACCCGGCGTACGCGACGTGCTGGCGCCGACTCGGGGCGTGGGAGCGGGCGGACCTGTGGCTCGACCTGTGGCGCGCGTTTCTCAAGGATCTCGATGAGGCGCAGCAACTCGACTGGAGTGAGGCGTTCATGGACGGGACCTTCGCTCCCGCGAAAAAGGGGGCGCTTGCATCGGCAAAACACGCAAGGGTAAGGGGACAAAGCTTATGGTACTGGTCGACGGCCAGGGTATTCCTCTCGGAGTGCACCTTTCGCCTGCCAATCGAGCGGAGTCGCAACTCGCGGAAGAAACGCTCGCCCAAGTAGCCGTGCCGCGCGCCGGTGCCGGCCGCCCGAAACAAAAACCGCAGCGCATCATCGCCGACCGCGGTTACGACTGCCATCCCTTGTGGGAACGCCTGAAGCGCCGCGGCATCCAGCTGATTGTGCCGCATCGCTCGACTCGAAAACACCGCTACCAAGACGGGCGGAGCCTCCGTCGCTATCGCCGACGCTGGATCAGCGAACGCACCAACGCGTGGCTCCACAACTTCCGGCATCTCGTCACCCGATATGACAACAAGATCGAGCACTATCGCGCCTTTCTGTACGCCGCGTGCATGCTGATTACGCTCCGCCAGTTTTGAAACCACTTCTAGTCAAATGGTTGTCTCAGCGATCAATCCGACGAGGGCATCGCTCTCTCTCGCCAATCGCCAACGTTGCGCGTTGTCACCAATCGAACGCGTGCGCGCTCGTCCACCCCAGTTGGACGCTTCGCTCGTTCGTCCGCTGTGAGCCCCTATGTCCCGGCGGTCAGCTAAGGAGTCGGACGCAAGCGAACCGAGACTCGAGCGGTTTCGGGTTGTCCGCATGAGTTGGTTGGCATGACAGTCTCGGATTGCGACCAAGGAGAGTATCCCGCCGCAGTCACCGACAGCAGGTAGGTACCAGGCAAACCCCCGAGCGAGACGGGATAAAGATTCAGGTTCGATCCAACCGCAACGGAGTCGCTGTACGGCCCAACTGCCTTCACGACGGCGTTCGGAACAAGAGTCCCCGTGAGGGAATCGTTCACCATTACCGCAAAGGCCGGCAAGAGATTCGCCGGGCAGTAAACAGAAGTTGGATCCTTCCTGCAACCGGAACCGATCGCCACGACGAACATCACACCTAAACGCAGATACCTCATAAGGCTGTTCCTCCACACGCACTCCGTAAGGTCAACCGCCACGCATCGAGCGAATGATGCTGTCAGTAGATATTACCCGCGTCCCCGCTCGAAAAAGCACAAACGGACCTCGTCGACCTCGTGCCTGTTGACGCTGATGTGCACCGCACAACGTTCACCCCGAAGTCTCTCGAGTCAAGATGGCTTGATTTGGCCCAAGCACAATTGCGCCATTCGCTGCGGTTTCGCGCGCGCACGCCCTGGAATCGCACACGCAGCGCAACGCAATTGCGACACTCTGCTCTGCAAATCGCGAGCGTCGAGCCGATCATGCCGATCGAGCAAACTCGAGCTTCGGAGACAGCCCGAGTCGCACCGAGCCGCTGCGCTCGCGGGTCCCCGTGACATCGAGCAGCACTGGCCTAGCCGAACAACCGCTCCCAAAGCGACTTCGATTCCTGCCGCGGCTCGATCGGCGGCACGGCGAGCGGTGGTTCACCGGCGAGCAGCCTTCCGGGATTAATTGCGGTCAGCAGCTCCGCCTGCTCGCTGAACCCCGCCTCCGCCATCGCGAGAACGAATCGCTGCAGCCCCGGCTCGCCGCGCGCGTGATAGTCGCTCGCCACATAATCGGCGCCGCCGGCCGTGAGAATCCGCCGAGCATGCCCCGCCGCTGTTTTCCCGTAGTCGCCAAAGAGCGAGCCGGCGTTGACCTGGAGATATGCGCCCGCAGCGCGAAAGCGCGCGAGCTCCACGAGCGACGGATCGAGATTCCGGTAGCGTTCCGGATGCGCGACGACCGGCGTCCAGCCGCGCGCGCGCATTCCGGACAGCGCGAACTCCGCGTTCACCGGCGGCAGTCGCAGCATCGGATACTCGACCAGCGCGAACGGACCCTCGGCGAGACGAAGCCGCGCGTCGGTGAGGTCGGGATCGGGAATGTCGAGCATGACCTCCGCGCCGCGCTCGACGCGCATCGCGCTGCCCATCTTTGCGGCGTCGGCGTCAACCACCAGGCGGAGCTGCTCCCAGCCGGCGTCCAGTTCCGCGAGACGCTGCTCGAGGCGCGCAGGATCCGTGGTGAGCGAGCCCATGAGATGCGGCGTCGTGATGACCTGCGTCGCGCCCTCGGCACGGAAGCGCGCAAGCGCCGCCGCGCTGTCCGCCGGCGTCTGCGCGCCGTCGTCCACCCCCGGAATCAGATGGCTGTGAAAATCGGTGAGCGCGCCGAGGGTGCTCACGCCGTGCGTGCTAACGCTTCCCGCCGGCGGAACGCCACCACGCGACCGTCTCGCGCAGGCCGGCCGCGAACGGGGTGCGTGCACGGAATCCGAACGTCCGCTCGGCCCGGCTCGTGTCGAGCGAGCGGCGCGGCTGGCCGTTGGGCTTCGTCGAATCCCACACGATCCTGCCGGTGAACCCGACCGCGTGCGCGATTTCCTGCGCGAGCGCGGCAATCGTGATCTCGCTGCCGCTTCCGACGTTCACGGGCTCGGCGCCGTCGTAGCGCTCGCTCGCGAGGAGAATCGCCTCGGCAGCGTCATCCACGTAGAGGAACTCGCGCGTCGGCGTACCGTCGCCCCAGAGCGTGACCTCGCGCGCGCCGGTCGCAACGGCATCGGCCATCTTGCGGATGAGCGCGGGAATCACGTGCGAGCTCTCGGGATCGAAGTTGTCGCCCGGTCCGTAGAGATTCACCGGCAGCAGGTGAATCGCGTTGTACCCGTACTCGGCGCGATACGCTTGCGACTGCACGAGCAGCATCTTCTTCGCGATACCGTACGGCGCGTTGGTCTCTTCAGGGTAGCCGTTCCAGAGATCGTCTTCGTGGAATGGCACCGGCGTGACCTTGGGATATGCACAGATCGTGCCGACACCGACGTACTTCGCGACGCCGAACAGGCGGGCCTGTTCGAGCGTCTCGATTCCCATGATGACGTTGTCGTAGAAAAAGCGGCCCGGGTGCGCGCGGTTCGCACCGATCCCGCCGACGACGGCGGCGAGGTGGATCACGAGGTTGGGACGCGACTCGCGATAGAGGCGCTGCACGGCGGCGCGATCGCGCAGGTCGCAGTCCTTCGAGCGCGGGACCGTGATGGACGTGCAGCCGCGCGCTTCGAGGCCCGCGACGATGCGCCGGCCGAGGAAGCCGGAACCGCCGGTGACGACGACGCGGGCAGAGGAGAGATCCATAAGGACTCCGGCAAGTTACGATGCGGCGCGCGGGTGCCGCCACCTGAAACCGGCGGGGGCCCTGGGTCGTTCATATGACAACCCCACTACGAGGCCCGGGCATTATGAAGCGGAATGACCTGCTGGCGCAGATGTCCCTGATTTCGCTCGTCCTCGTCTTGATTCATCTGCCTGATGACTACGTCCATGGCTTGGACATGCACGTCGTCGATAGCCCATACCCGGTCCTGATTTTCGTCGTGTGGGCGTGCGGCCTGTTCCTCTTTCGCGAACGACTGATCGGACGAATCATCCTGCTGCTCGGCGGGATCGCCGCCATCGGCATGCCGATCATCCACCTGAACGGACACTTCCCGCCCGGCTTTGCCGCTTCTGACGGCGCGTTCCGATTCGTTTGCACGCTGTATGCGGTTGGCACCACGGGCTCGCTGGCCATCATCCTGGCTCTCCGCGAGTTGCTCGGCTCCAATCACAGTCCCAGCGAGAGCTCCTGACGCAACGCTCCCTCGAGCGACGGATAGTCGAACCGAAACCCCGCTCGCTCGAGACGCGCCGGCCGCACCCGCTGGCTGGCGAGCATGGTAAGCGCCGCCATCTCGCCGAAGAGCGCGCGCAGCGCAAACGTGGGCACCGGCATCACGGCCGGCCGTCGCAGCACGCGGCCCAGCACGGCGGTGAACTCGGCGTTCGTCACGGGTGCCGCCGCGACGGCGTTCACGGGTCCGCTCAGCGCGCCTTGCTCGACCGAAAACCGGATCACGCGCACGAGATCGTGCAGTGCGATCCAGCTCATCCACTGCGTGCCGCTGCCCAGCCGCCCACCGACGCCCATGCGGAACGGCGGCAACATCTTTGCGAGCGCACCGCCCTCGCGGCCGAGTACGATCCCAAAACGGAGCTGAACCGAACGCGCACGCGTCGCAGCTGCCGCCGCCTCCCACTCGCGTACGACGTCCGCCAGGAAATCCGATCCGGCTGAGCTCTCCTCCGACAACTGCTCATCGCCGCGATTGCCGTAGAATCCGATCGCGGATGCCGACACGAGCACGCGCGGCGGAGTTGCGCGCCGCGCGATCGCGTCGACGATGCGGCGCGTGCCCTCCACGCGGCTCGTGAGGATCTCGCGTTTGCGGCGCTCCGTCCACCGCACCGCGATCGGCGCACCTGCCAGGTTGACCACCACTTCAGAATCGCCGATCTCTGCCGTGCCGCGCGGCACGGCTCTCACCTCGTCGCCGGCGGCCCGCAGGGCGCGCACGAGCGCGCTGCCGACGAACCCGTTCGACCCGGTGACGGCGATCTTCACGGCATCACTCCTCGGGCAGCTCGAGACTCCGCCACAGGTACCACGCCGCGTACGTGCGATACGGCGCGTAGGTCGCGCCGATCTTCATCATTTGCTTCGGTGTCGGCAGTTTTCGCATGCGCCGCAGTTTCTGCACGGCCTTCTGCACGCCGAGGTCGAGCTCGGGAAAAACATCGGGGCGGCCGAGCCGGAACATGAGCACCATCTGCGCCGTCCACGGGCCGATGCCGCGCACGCTCACGAGCGTCTCCATCACCGCCGCGTCGTCCATCTCGTGGAGTTGCATGATGGCGAGCGAGCCGTCGTGCGTGCGCTGGGCGAGCTCCTTCACGTACTCGACCTTGCGGCCCGACAACCCCGCCGCGCGAAGCGTCTTGACCGGAAATTTCAGGAAGTCGGCCGGCGTTGGGCACGCACCGCCCCTGAGGTCGAGCACGCGCTGATAGATCGTCCGCGCGGCCTGGCCCGAGAGCTGCTGGCCGACGATGCTGCGCACCACGTGATCGAAGTGCGTGCCTTCTGCTCGCGGGACGAGCTTGTACGGGCCAACCCGCCGGATCACTTCACCGAGTGCAGGATCCGCGGCGCGAAGATGATTGATCGCTTTCCGATGCATGCCAATTCAAAGCTACAGAAATGGCCGCGGGTAAACACTGGTCCCCGCAAGTAACCACTCGCAATGGAAACCCGCGTGCACCTGCGGTAATCCGCGGCCAGTCCTCCCTGACCGCGCGTCAGAATTTTCCATCTGTCGACGGCGCCACGCCGGCCATGGCGAGCGTCGC
>Ga0070691_10001199_pt1 | contig 10870 bp, 7 predicted proteins | sample KBSK1101metaG_FD_64673 | JGI IMG/M metagenome (GOLD analysis project Ga0070691, IMG submission 64673) | Corn, switchgrass and miscanthus rhizosphere microbial communities from Kellogg Biological Station, Michigan, USA - KBS K1-10-1 metaG | ecosystem: Host-associated > Plants > Roots >... | reverse complement strand
CCGCAGCCATCGCCCTCGCCGTCGACGTTGCCGGCGCGGTGGAGCATCTTCTGCAGCGCCGGGATCGCGCGCTCGATCGGTTCGTGGCTCGGCGTCGCGTCCTTGCGCACCGAGGCGTAGATCGCACAGGCGTCCTTGTCCTCGACGCTGGGTGGCGAGACGAGCGGCCGGTAGGCGCGCTCTGGCGAGTAGCGGACGGGCTTGCCCTCGCCGTGAAGCTCACGGGACTGGGTATCGGACATCTCGACCTCCCGGTTTCCGCGCCTTCTCCGAGCGGGCGCGCGACGGGTTGACAGGTCTCCGGATTATAGGGGCGGCGGGGCGTCCCGCCTAGGCCCAGCTCATCGGTTCGTAGCCACCATTGGGATCGACGCCGATCAGCATGGCCGTGACGGGGGCGTCGGAGCGATTGAGGATGGTGCGCGTCGCGGGCGGCTCGATCGAGGCGAAGGTGCCCGCCGGGGCCGGATGCTCCTTCCCGTCGAGCCGCATCACAGCCTCGCCCTCGAGCACGATGTACAGCTCGACCTGGCCGCTCCCCGACTCGTCGTGCTCGGGGATTTCCCCGCCGGGCGCGATCTCGACCAGGTTGTAGCCGAAGGCCGCGGTTCCGAGCGCCTTGCGGGCCAGCTTCCAGGTCGCGCCGCCCGACCCCTCCATCGACTCGAACTCGTCACGGTGCTTGATCGTGTAGCCGTCGGCCATCTCGCCCTTTCTCGACATCAGACTGTCAAACCCTAAACCACAGCAGCCCGCGCACCTGAGGTGCGCGGGCTGCGACATTCAAATCGTTAGATGGCTATCAGCCGTACCACCACTGGGCAGCACTGCCATCGGTTGCCCGCCCGAAGACATCGATTCGTTCGGACCCCCAAGAAACTGCCCCTGGGCCCGTCGACAAGGTGCCTCCTAGATTCTCCCAGCCGAACCAACCGACCGTCGGGGTGTACCACTTGTGATGCAGAGCATCGTTGGTGCCTCGCGCGAAGACGTCGAGACGACCCGAGCCCCAGGATGAGATGTCGGGCTCCCCGACTATGGCACCGCCGAGATTGTCACTGTGCCAGCTGCCGTCGTACCACCAGTGGGCGACGTCCCCGTTGGTGGTGCGGGCAACCACGTCGATTCGGTTGGACCCCCAGGAGACCGCTCCCGGGCCGGTCGTCAGCGTGCCACCAAGGCTCTCCCAAGAGCTCCAGCTACCGTTGGCGAACCACTTGTGCTTCAGGGCGTTGTCGGTGCCGCGGGCGAAGATGTCAAGCCGCCCCGAACCCCAGGATGAGATATCAGGCGAGCCGACGATCGAGCCGCCCAGATTCTCGTTGCTCCATTTCGACCCGTCATACCACCAGTGGGTGACGCTGCCGTTGGTCGCTCGGCCGACGACATCGATCCGACTGGAGCCCCAGGACACCGCCCCCGGGCCAGAGCTCAAAGCCGGCCCGCCGAGGTTCACCCATTCCGACCAAGATTCTTTGTCGTAGGTCTTGATGTGAAGGGCATCATTCGTGCCGCGGGCGAACAGATCGATATTGCCGCCGTACCGCGAAGATGCGTCCGGATCCCCGACGATCTGGCCGCCGAGGCCGCCCGGACCGTGCCAAACCGGCGGCGGGGGCGGAGAACCTGGCGGAGGAGGATCCTGCCAGTAGATGACGCCATAAACAGTCGTGCTTCCTTCCACCCCAACATTGTTGGAGATCCACCCATAGGTGGACAATTCGCTCGGTTTGAGGTCCAGAAAGGTGGCCTGACCCGGACCACTGGTGCATTTTTCAGGCGCTTGGTTCAGCCAATCCCTGACGCAAACCGAGTGCTCCATTCCGGACACAGCAATTCCGGTCACCCACGAATGCACCGATCCCTCATTCAGGCCGAGGCATGGGTTTCCTTTGGAAACCGTTTTGCTCCAGCAGAATTTTTCTTCGTGGATCGCAGCCTTGGCTGAGCCTGTCACGGCCAGCAAACCCAAGAACGATGCAATGGCAACAGCCATCGTGCACCATCCCGAACGCTTCAACGTGAAATTACCCACTTTCCCCCCTTGAGTTGGATACCGCAGTGCGGTTGCCTTCGTTCGATTCGATTCGTGTTTAGCCAGGATTCATGACGTTTGGGCACCACCATGTGTGGCACCCTCCCTCCCGGCTCCATCGATCCAACCCTCGCCGACTTCGGTGTCTCGTCGCCTTGCCAATCTGGGAATACTTCCGTCCAGTAAATTCCCGGATTGAGCTATCTGACGCTGGGGACCTCTAGTCGCCTGCCTCGGCTTCCGCACGGAGAACCGGTGCGGCGTCGAGCTTCTGAAGGCGCAGGGCGGCTTCGAGATCCGAGATGACGGCCGAGCGGTCGGCCGATTCTCGCCTCGCCTGCCCGCAGGCGGTTGGCGACCGTGCGGCGGCTGACTCCCAGTGCCGCGGCCGCCGAGGAAACGTTTCGCCCAGCCGCGAAGTACGCGCAGAGTCTCGGACAGTGCCTCGCCGCCATCGCGCCCCTTCGAGAGGGGGGCGCCTGCCGGTGCGTGACGCGCCAGCCGGCGATCCCTGAGCAGGCTCACCAATCGTAAGGGGGGTGTTCGCCAGCCAACTCTCGATCGCAAGCTTCTCGAGCTCGACGGGATCGAGCTTGCGCCCAACCAACCCCAGAAAGTCGCCTTGCCGCGCCACACGAGCAGCACTCGGCAATCGAATGCGGTTTTGAGATCGCGAATCGCGCGGCTGGCGTCCTCACCCAGGGCGATCACCACGAGGTGGGGGATGCTCTCCCTACGGCCCGAACCACCACTGGGCGACTGAATTGTCGGTCGCTCTTCCGAACACGTCGATTCGGTCTTTGCCCCAGGAGACGGCGCCTGGGCCGGAGGTGAGGATGCCGCCCTTGTTTTCCCACCCCGACCACGATCCCTGGAACCACTTGTGGTGCAGGGCGTCGTTGGTGCCACGGGCGAATACGTCGAGGCGACCGGTACCCCAGGAGGAGATGTCGGGCTCGCCGACGATCTGACCGCCGAGGTTGTCGCCGTGCCAGGTGCCGTCATACCACCAGTGCGCCACGTCCGCGTTCGTCGTCCGGGCAACCACGTCGATGCGATTCGCGCCCGAGGAAACTGCTCCCGGCCCAGAGGTGAGAGTGCCGCCGAGGCTCTCCCAGGAGCTCCATGACCCGTTGGTGAACCACTTGTGCTGCAGGGTGTTGTCGGAGCCCCAGGCGAAGACATCGAGGCGGCCCCCGCCCCAGGAGGAGATGTCGGGGGAGCCGATGATCGACCCCCCGAGGGACTCGTTGCTCCATTTCGAGCCGTCATACCAGTAGTGGGTGACGGTGCCGTTGGATGCACGGCCGACGACGTCGATCCGATTGGAGCCCCACGAGACGGCGCCAGGGCCAGAGGTGAGTTCAGGGCCACCCAGGTTTATCCAGCCGGACCAAGATCCGCCGCTGTAGTACTTGGTGTGCAGAGTATTGGTCGTGCCTCGCGCGAAGACGTCGAGTCGGCCCGAGCCCCACGACGCCACATCGGGATCGCCGACGATCTGGCCGCCGAGGCCGCCGGGACCGTGCCATGAGGGCTGTACCGGCTCGGAAAGAACGCAGGCACCTTGGAAATTGCTCCAGATGCGCTGAACCCAGGTGCCGTTCCAGAGTTGGCCACCTTTTTTGAAAGCGCACAGGTTCCCGATTTCTTCGCCGGTGGCGGCCAGCCAACCGCTGTAGCCACCCGCAAATTTGGGGGTAATCGGGTTCGTCACAGTCTCGGCGTACTCATGGGATGCAAGCACGGAGGCTGCGGCAAAAGCTCGATCTTCACCGGTCGGATCGTATGCCCGGCAATCAGTGAAGTAACTGTCTCCTGGCCAGCCGACATGGAAATATGGAGAGCCCAACGCGGGAGCGAAGCGGTGAGCGGCACAACCTTCGATAAAGCCAGCCTGGTATTTCGAACCCGGTGCCGGCAGGATCACGTAGTGGTTGTTGATCCCGTATGCGGGCCAACCCTGCTGGGCGGTAGCATATTCGATCTCTCCAATCAGATTCTGATCGTTCACGTTGTTCGGGGCACCGATGCTTTGATCCGTCCACGAGCTGACCGGTACGTTCAAAGAAATCGGGCCACCGGTGTCGTAGTACTGGGTGAGGATGCGTTGCCAATCAGAGCCCGAGAGACCGGTGAACATTTCGCGAATCGACGTGCGTGCACCTGAGTACTGGTTCCAGTTGGACCCCCAAAAGGTGAGATAGACGTGAGGCGTCCGCTGAACAGGGCCACCCCAGTACTGGAGGACCGGTTCAGCTGCGGCGGGTCTCGCCATCAACGGCAACGCAGCAAGCGTGACAGCGGCCAAGGCGATTGCCTTCACTATCTTCAAAGGACTCTCCTATCTCATGGACTCAGGCACCACGATGTAATGGCGCCGGGCTGCCCGACTCCACTGAGGCAAGTCTCGCCGACGACGAGACTTGCCGCTTTGCCAATATGAGAACATATTCGTCTAGCTAGTTCCCAGGTTGAGCCAAATCTTCTGGGATGTCTAGTCGCTTGCCTCGACTCCGAGTAGACCGGTGCCGCCGAGGAGACGTTTCTAAGTAGGTCTTGCTGCCCTGGCTGCCACAACCGCACAGGACGGTCCGTGCACTAAGTGCACGGACCGTCCCAGGCGCGGCGAAGGTGTGCTGCCTAACACACCGCACCTACATGCCGCCCCGACTCAGCCGGCTCCAATACTCGGGCTCGTGCCTGACTGGTTGCCATAGAGCGTGTTGTTAATCGCTCCTCCGGGTTCGTAGGTCCAAAGCGACCCAGTCCCGGCATGGAAGGCGGCTTGATAGGGCCGGTGGTACAAGGCGTCGCTTACAGCCGCAACGCTCGGGCTCGTGGCCGCCTGCATTCCCAGCCCGGTGCCCGCCACTGTTCCCCCTGGTTCGTAAAGCCAGAATTCGCCGTTGTTTGCTTGGAAGACAACGGCGACTTTGCCGTTTCCGAGCGTCGTAATGCTCGGACTCGTGCCAGCTTTCATCCCCAGTTTGGTGTCGTAGACCGACCCTTCCGACTCGTAGTACCAAAGGCTACCGGTATTGGCTTGAAAGGCGATCACGAAATGATGGCTCGTGGAGCTCCCAGGGAGAGTCGCAATGCTCGGACTCGTGCCAGGCGCCATTCCATAACCGGTAGAGCCCACATATCCGCCCGGCCTGTACAGGTACAGTTCTCCCGAGTTGGCTTGAAATGCCACCTGATAAGTGGCTTTTTGATAGGAAAGCGGGGGCATCTTGGTGATGCTGGGGCTCGTGCCGGCTTTCATCCCATAGCCGGTGTTGAAGGCACCTGCGCCTGGATTATGGATCCAGAGATTGCCCGTATCCGCCTGAAAGGCAATATGACTGCCTTCCTCGGACGTAATGCTCGGACTCGTGCCGGCTTTCATCCCATAACCGGTGTTGGCACTACCCGTCGCCGGGTCATAGGTGAAGAGGCTCCCCGTATTGGCTTGGAACGCTACTTTGAAACTTCCGTTGTATTGACCCAGACTTGGACTCGTGCCGGATTGCATTCCCAGCAGTGTGTTGCTTGCACCACCGCTTTTGGTGTAGGTGAACAAATTGCCCGTGTTGGCCTGGAAGGCAACAGTCGGATTCGGCCAACGCGGTTTCCCGGCCTGTTCCTGAAATGCGTACCAAGAACGCCGGAAGTGACCTACCTGATCGCGTAGACCGCAGCTGTAAGCCCAATTGTCGGATAGATCGTTGTCGCGATAGTTGTACCAAATGAGGGACTGGATGTTCATGGCGGTTGCATTGGCTTTAACCCAGGTAAAGCTTTCGTTGAGCAACCTTGCCTGCTCGTCTTCGTCTTTGACCGGCGGTTGACCTTTGCCAGCCAAGTGCCAGCCTAGCTCGGTGATCCACAGAGATCTGCTCGGACCCCATTTCTTCGAATTCAGTGCTTCCCGAACTTTGACAACCTCGGTAGTGGCTTCACCGGCTCCTTTTTTTCCTGGCGGGACACCTTCTTCAAAGCCATATGGATGTATACCCAGGCCCTCATAGGCATTGTAGATATTGGGGTTTTCGTAAAGGTAGGTCAAATATTTATCGTATTTAACGGCATTTTGGCCCACTACGCCAAGGTAAAGACTTCCCATCAGCACCTGCGTGGGAGTGCCCGACTGTTCAAGTGAGGCAGCATGAACCCCCTGTGCCATATGGACCAGAAAGTCAGCGTAGAGCGACGGCTGGACCACTTCTGACGGGTTCTCCTGGGGAAGGTTAGGCTCGTTCCATATCTCCCATGCCGTCACGGGCTTGTAGAATGGTTTTCCCGACCAGAAGGTCCCATTGTATCCATAGCGTTTCACAACTTCCTTTGCCCAGTCGTACCAGTCGTTGTATTCGGGACCATTAAGCGCATCGTTAGTCGGAAAGCCTTTTTTGCTTTCCGTTTGCCTGCCAGTCAAGTAAGGGAGGATAGTTATGTTGTGTAGCGCCGCTTGTTCGAAGGCTTTGTCGTAGCTCTGGGTCGGAGCTCCCCTCGCCCACCAGGCACGATTTATCGCCAACCGGAAGACCGATGCACCGGAGCGCTCGATTACGCCCCACTCCTCGGGCCTTTCGGTTACTTCACCAGCTCCTGTCCACATAAGTCCGAGTGCCGGCGCGGCGGAGGCGCTGGATGCAACCGGCAGCATGAGCGCGCTGCTTGCGAGCAAAAGACCGACAAGCCGAAACAGACGACGTTTCATTGAATGCTTCCTCCCTGAGTTCGTTGAGCGTGCTCAAAGTCAGCACCGCTTCGATGAAGCTCGCAGGTCGGGGCAGTCAGCCGCCTCGCCAATATGGGCAAAAATCATGATTCCCAATTCCCATAATGAGAAGGGACTAAAGGACGGTTAGGGCTGCTGTGCGGTGGGATTCACACAAGGCGAGCATCATGCGCCACAGATCTCAGCCGCGCGGCTGGAGTGGCTCGCCGGTGTGATCTACGTCTCCAACTCCTCAAGCTTCAGCGCCACCTCGATATCCGCCATCGCACCGGCCAAAGAGCGGCCGAGCTTGTCTTCGACCGAGTGCAGGCGATTCGCAACCGTACGCCGGCTCACTCCCAGGGCCGCAGCCGCCGAAGAGAGGTTTCGCTCACTCGCGACGTACGCTCGTAAAGTCTGGCGCAGGGTCTCGCCGCCGTCTCGCTCCTCGGCCAGAGGATCGAGGTAGAGCTCGCGCAACGACGTAGTGAGGATGTCGTCCTGGAGCATTGAGGCGAGGAGGGCGACGTCCGCATAACGGACGACGGCCTGGGGGCCTCGCAATGCAACCGGCAGGGTGGCAAGAGCCTGGCGGTAGGTGAGGCGCCAACCGGCCAGACCGTGCGCCGGCTCCCCGATGACCAGCGAGGCGCCGGCGGGCCAGCTCGCCGACGCGAAGCTCTGGATCTGAGCCGGATCGATCGCCTGGCCGGCGCCGAACCAGGCCCACGCTACGTCTCCGTCGCGGCGGATCAACAGGAACCGACAGTCGAGCTTCCTGGCGAGATCGCGAAGAGCGTCAGCCGCCCCGGGCCCGGCGACGATCACCCCCAGATGATGGGCGTCGATCTCGTAGGCGAGACTCGAAGTGTCGACGAGTTCGCCGTCCAAGAGTCGCTTGACCAGGTCAGCGCGGCGCTCCTCGGCCGAGTCGAGCCGACACTCCGACTCGCGCGTGTACTCCTCGGTGACGGCGGCGACAACGCGTTCGAAGAGGCTCGCCTGGGCGCGCAGCAGGCCCTGCAGCACGCCCGCTCCGAGCTGCCTGTCCTCCTTCGCCGCGCCCATCACGAAATCCCCGAGCAATGTGTAGCCGGCGAAGTAGCGGCGCAGGACGGTGTCGAGGCTGACATCGTTGCGTGCGGCAACACGCGCCTGGGCGAGCAGCTCGGCGGGGACCGGCCGTGTGCCTTCGTCCCCTCGCTCAATCGCGTCCAGTCCGTAGTCGATCGCCGTCGAAACCGCTTTCCGAAGGCTTTCCACGTAATCGGGCTGTGCCGTCTCGGTCGGATCGGAGACGCCGTACACGCGGGTCAGAACCGCACTTTCGATCTCCGGGCGCCGCAGATGAAGGCGCATTAGAAGTTCAGCACGAGCATCACCATGGGACCTCAAATAGCTCCGCGTCTGAACGCTCACCGCCTCGGCATCCTTGTCACGCTTTCCCCTGCTTCTTCCCCGTCGACCAGACCGAGGCCCAGATCAAGATGACAATAAGTATAAACGAGCTGGTTTTCAGGTCGATGAAAATTGGCTACATCTACAGCTCGGGCACGTCGGCGCGTTCGTTGGTGAAGCCTACGCGGCGGATTTCGGCCCACTCGGCGCAGTTGCGTTCGAGTTCCTCGACCACCTTGCCGGCGTCCTGCCAGGTCGTCCAGACGAGGACGGTGGGGCCGGCGCCTGAGATCGTTGCGCCGATCGCGCCGAGCTCAGGGGCGGACTCGATCACCTCCATCGAGCGGGGGTAAAGGGAACGGCGACGGCTCTGGTGGATGTTGTCCCTGAGGCTGGCGGCGACCAAGCCGAGGTCCCCCCTGTAGAGCCCGAGCATCAGTCGAGAAGCGAGGAAGATGTTGCCGAGCGCGTCGCCGAGCGGGATCTGCTTGGGGATCGCCTCGCGCGCCTGCTCGGTCGGCACCTCCTCGTCGGTCGGGATCACCAGGACTCCCTCCAGCCCGTCGGGGGGCGGGAAGCGCGAGGCATCGGGTTTGCCGCCCTCGGGGATCGGGTCGCAGATGACGAAGCCGCCGAAGATCGCCGCGGCGACGTTGTCGGGATGACCCTCCAGCTCGGTCGCATGGGCCAGCATCTCGACCTGGTCGAGCGCCAGCTCATAGAGGTGGTCGGCGGCGACCAGGCCGGCGACGATCGCCGCCGCACTGGAGCCGAGGCCGCGCCCGAGCGGGATCGTCTCCTTGAGGCGAAAGGCGATGCCGTCGGCGGAGTGCAGCGTCTCGAAGGCGCGCACGATCAAGTTGTCGCGGTCGGTCGGAACGTCGAGGCCCGCCGGGTCGAAGGAGAACTCTCCCGTCTCCTCGACTTCCAGCTCGAGCCAGAGGTCCAGCGCGGCGGCCATCACGTCGTAGCCCGGGCCGAGGTTGGCCGAGGAGGCGGGAACGCGGACCACCCGGCGGCGGGCGGTCAATCGAACACCGCCCGCTCGACCGCCGCGAGGTCGTTCTCGCAGTTGATCACCGGCGGCGCTTTGGACAGCGCCGTGTCGGGGTCCTTGAGGCCATGGCCGGTCAGGACACAGACAATAGACTCCGGTGCGTCCGAACCTTCGGCGACCGGCAGCCCGTGGGCGAGCAGGCCCGCCACCGACGCGGCCGAGGCGGGCTCGCAGAAGACCCCCTCGTTGGCGGCGAGCCAGCGGTAGGCGTCGAGGATCTGCGCGTCGGAGACCGCGGCCACCCGCCCTCGCGAAGCCGTGAAGGCGGCCATCGCCTCCTCCCAGCGCGCCGGGTTACCGATCCGGATCGCGGAGGCGACGGTCTCCGGTTCGACGACCGGAGCGCCGTGGACGAGTGGCGCCGCCCCCTCGGCCTGGAAGCCGTAGACGATCGGCGCGACGCCGAGCTCTTCGAAGCCGCGCCAGTAGGCGGTCACGTTGCCGGCGTTGCCGACCGGAATCGCCAGCGCCCCGGGCGCTTCGCCCAGCTCCTCGACCACCTCGAAGGCGGCCGTCTTCTGCCCCTCGATCCTGAACGGGTTGACCGAGTTGACCAGCTCGATCGGGTGCTTCTGAGCCAGAGCGCGGACGATCTTCAGCGCCTCGTCGAAGTTCCCCTGCAGGGCGACCACCCGCGCCCCGTGCATCAGCGCCTGCGCCAGCTTGCCGATCGCGATCTTGCCCTCCGGCACGATCACGGCTCCGCGCAGGCCGGCCCGGGCCGCGTAGGCGGCAGCGCTGGCCGCCGTGTTGCCGGTCGAGGCGCAGATCACGGCCTCCGCCCCGCGCCCCTTCGCCCGCGACACCGCGACCGTCATCCCCCGGTCCTTGAACGAGCCGGTCGGGTTCGCCCCCTCGAACTTGAGGTAGGCCCGCACGCCGAGTCGCTCGGAGAGCCGCTCGGCCTCGATCAACGGCGTGGATCCCTCGTTGAGGCTGACGACGGGATCGCCGGGCTCCAGCGGCAATCGCTCCCTGTATCTCTCGATCAGGGGAACGGGGCTCAAACGAACTCCTCCTCGATCACGCGGATGAAGCGCGGCGAGGAGCGGATGTCGTCGAGCGCCCCGATCTCGTCGACCGCCGCGGCGAAGCGCGACTCGAGGCACTCGTGGACGACCATCACGAGGCGCGCATCGTCGCCGATCCCGCGCTGAACGACGCTCTTAACCGAGATCTCGTTCTCGCCCAACACCTGGGCGATTCGCGCCAGCACGCCGGGCTCGTCGGCGACCTCGAGGTGCAGGTAGAAGGAGGAGCTCACGTCGGCGACCAGCGGCAGCTCCGCGCGCACCTCGGCGACCGGGGCGTCTCCGGAGAGGATCGAGACGACGTCGCCGAGCACGGCCGAGGCGGTCTCGACCCCGCCCGCACCGGGGCCCGACATCGTCACCTCGGTGATCGCCGGCGCCTCGACCATCACCGCGTTGAAGGGGCCGCCGACCGGCGCCAGGGGGTGGCCGCTGTAGAGGAAGCAGGGGAAGACGCGCACGCTGATCCCGCCGTCGCGGCGCTCGGCGACGCCGAGCAGCTTCAGCGAGAGGTCGAGCTCCTTGGCGTAGGCGAGGTCGTCGGGCTGGATCGACTCGATCCCCTCGTAGGCGACCTGGTCGAGGGTGACCGGGGAGTGGAAGGCAAGCCGGGCGAGGATCGCCATCTTCGCCGCCGCGTCGGC
>Ga0070691_10001195_pt1 | contig 10882 bp, 7 predicted proteins | sample KBSK1101metaG_FD_64673 | JGI IMG/M metagenome (GOLD analysis project Ga0070691, IMG submission 64673) | Corn, switchgrass and miscanthus rhizosphere microbial communities from Kellogg Biological Station, Michigan, USA - KBS K1-10-1 metaG | ecosystem: Host-associated > Plants > Roots >... | reverse complement strand
GCCATCCGACCAGCGCGCTCTACGGAGGTGTAAGACGTAGCGCGTGCCGCCGTCCGTGATGTCGACCTTCTGCGCGAGACTGGTCGGCCAGCGTGGCAGCATGTTCGCGCCGAGATCGATGAGCGGCGAATAGATCAGGTGTTCGACCATCGTCGACGAGCTCGAGATCGAGGTGACCGGGTTGAGCCCGGCGGGACCGGCGATCCAGGCGGTGACGACGAGGTCGGGGTTGCGCGTCTCGGCGGTACGGGCGCCGCCGCACGACGTCAGCATCGCGAGGGCCAGCAGGGTGGCGACGGTGCGCTTCACGTTCCGGCCACTCCGGTGTCGCGGCCTTCGCGCAGCCAGTCACCCAGGAAATTGAACGCGCAGACCGTCGCCAGGATGGCCAGGCCGGGCGGTACGATCAGCCACCAGGCGCCGGCGAACAGATCGCTCTGCGCGCTCGAGAGCAGATTGCCCCACGACGGCATCGGCGCGCGTACCCCGATGCCCAGAAACGAGAGCGCCGTCTCCGAGAGCATCGCGGTCGCGACCATGAAGGTCGTCGTCGTGATGATCGTACCGCCGGCGTTCGGGACGACGTGGCGGAAGATGATCCGCGCGTCGCTCGCGCCGACCGAGCGGGCCGCCTCGACGAAGAGCCGTTCCTTGAGCGAGAGCACTTCGCCGCGGACCAAGCGCGCCGGCCCGAGCCAGGCGGTCGCGCCGATCACCAGCATCAGCGCGATCAGGCTTCCGTGGAACATAGCGGCCAGGAAGAGCAGCAAGAACAGCGTCGGGACCGACAGGAAGACGTCGACCAAGCGCATCATGATCGCGTCGACGACCCCGCCGTAGTAGCCCGCGATCGCGCCGTAGGCCGTGCCGATCAGCATGGCGACCGCCGCCGCGATCGCGCCGACCGAGAGCGTGATCCGGCCGCCGATGAGCAGGCGCGCCAGTTCGTCGCGTCCCAACCCGTCGGTCCCGAGCCAGTGCGCGAAACTCGGCGATGCGTACGCGTTCGCGACGTCGGTCGAGGTCGCGCTCAGATGGAAGGCGAGCGGCGCAAGCGCGCACGCGACGATCGCGAATCCGATCCATACGCATCCCGTCCACGCGATCGACGTGAACTTGAGCCGAGGACGCGCGGTTACTTCGTCGTCGGGATTATTCATAGCGCACGCGTGGGTCGACGATGCCGTAGGCGAGATCGGCGAGCAGGTTGCCGAGGACTACCAACACGCCGGTGATGACGGTCATCCCGAGCAGCACCGCATAGTCGCGGTCGAGCGCGGCCTGCCAGAAGAGCTGGCCCATGCCGGGATAGGCGAAGATCGATTCGGTGATGACCGCGCCGCCGAACAGCCCCGGCAGGCTGCTTCCGAGCAGGGTGATGAACGGGATCAGCGCGTTGCGCAGGACGTGCTTGAACAGGATGGTCGACGGCCCGAGGCCCTTGGCGACGGCGGTGCGCGCGTAGTCCTCGCGCAGTTGTTCGATCATCGAGCCGCGCACGTAGCGGCTCCAGCCCGCGATCGAGACGATCGCGAGCGTCGCGGCCGGCAAGATCAGGTGCGCCAGGCGCGAGGGCCAATCGAACGACGTGGTATCGATCGTCTGCAGACCGCCGACCGGCGACCATCCGAGGGTCACCGCGAACAGCGCGATCAACAGCGTCCCGAACCAGAACGTCGGCATCGACCAGGCGACGAAGACCGCGAGCGACGCGATCCGGTCGAACCGGCTACGTTGGCGCGCGGCCTGCACGACGCCGAGCGGGATCGCGATAGCGATCGAGATCAGCAGCGCGAAGCCCATCAGCAGGAGCGTCGGCGGCAGACGTTGCGCTATCAACTGCGTGACCGGTGCTTGCAGCACGTACGAGAACCCGAGATCGCCGTGCAGCAGCGCGCCGAGCCACGCGAAGAACTGTTCGTAGAGCGGCTTATCGAGTCCGAGCGAGTGGGTGACCTGCGCGATCTGGGCGGGCGTCCCGCGATCGCCGACCAGGGCCGCGACCGGTCCGCCCGGCGCGATGTGGATCAGCACGAACGCCAGCACCGCGACCCCGAGCAAGGTAGGCACCGCCAGAAGAAGTCGGCGAAGGATGTAGCTTGTCATGCTGAGGAGCGCACGTCAGTGCGCGTCTCGAAGGGCCCACGTATAGTTCGCGAGCGCGTCCCATTGGTACGGCTGCGTGCCCTTCCAGTCGAAATAGCAGACGCCGATCGCGCCGGCCGCTTTCGCGCCGTCGAGGCTCGCGACGATCTCGGCGGCGGGCGGATAGCCGTTGCGCCCCTCGGCAGTCGTCTGACCGCCGATCGAGACGGGAAGTTTGCGGCCCGACAGCGCGAGCAGCGTCGTGACCGACTTCGCCATCAGCGTCTTCACCAGATCGGGCGTGGTCGGGGTGCGCCGCATCATCCGCCAGTAGGCCATCGGCTGCAGCACGTCGGCGTAGCGCGCGATCTCGCGGAACGGATACTTGCTCTCGTCGAGATGCTCGAACGACGGATCCTCAACCGTCGCGACGATCAGGTACTTCGCGCCGACCGCTTCGCGCAGGTACTGCTCGTACTGCCAGAGCGCGGCCAGGCCGTTCGGATCGCCGCCCATGAAATCGTCGCCGCGTTCGAAGTCGACCGCGACTCCGAGCAGGCGCGTCCCCTTGGCGGTGCGGTACTGCGCGGTGCGGACCGTCGCGGAGACGTCTTCGAAGGTCGCCTCGCGCGGGACCGTCCAGCCCATCGGTACGATGCCGTGCGCGGCCAGGCCGTCGATGATCGCGTCGATCTTCGGACGCGCTTCGGGCGGGATCTGCCACATCGCGCCGTAGGCGGTGCGGATCTCGACGTAGTGCAGACCGCTTTTGGCCGCTTGCGCGACCATCGCGTCGGGATCCAGCTTGCCGTAGTAGTTGTCGTCGAGCGGATTGAGCGACCAGTAGAGCCACATGCCCTTCCCCGACGCGAGCGCGACGCTCGTCGCGGGAAGCTCTGCCGGCGTCCTGGCCGCCGCATAGAGCGGGCGGCTCTCGCCGGATAGCGCGTACTGCAACGTACGGTTGGGACCGACCGCGGTATCGCGATAGGTGGACGAGCCCGCCGGCAGTATCGCGAGCAGTGCACGTCGGCCGGTCGACGCGACCCGCCACAGTTTCGTGGTGCGAGTGGTGCGCGGGAAGATGCCGACCTGCACCATGTGCGGGCCGAGGGCCTGCGCGACCAGCGGCAACGCCTTCCAGGCGCGCGTATCGGTGACGATCCGCTGGACGCCGAAGGCGGGTTTGTTCGCGCGCACGCGCAGCGTGATCGTTCCGGCGAGGGTGGTCGTCACCATCGCGGCCGGCGCATGGAAGCGCATGCGGTTCTGCCACTGCACGTGACCGCGATCGCTCTCCCAGCTCAAATCCGAGTTCGCGAGGATGGTGGTCTCGTGGTTCTGCGCGTCGAGGAAGTGCGCGACCACCAGCCAGCGCGCGGTGCCGTCGGGATCGACGCCGAGCGGCCGCGATTCGAGGCGATAGTGGGTCGCCGGATTCCCGGCGTAGACGGGCGTGTCGGGCGTCGGCGTGGGCGCCGGTGCGGCGGCGACCTGCGTCGCCCCGAGGACCAGCGCGGCGAGTATCGTGCGAAGCATGAGGGACTCTTTTCGACGAAAAACGGGGCGATGCATCGCTGCATCGCCCCGCGGGGTTACGAGGCTTCCTCCGGCTCTAGAACTTCTTCGAGATGAAGAAGAGGAAGAGCGGCGAGGATTGACCGAGGGTCGTGTACTGCAATCCGGTGCCGTTCGCGCCGGGCTCGACCGAGCTGAGGCCGATGGGGCGCAGCGCACCGCAGCCGAGTCCCAGGCCCGCATTGGCCAGCGTGGACGCGGTGCACGGAACGGTCGGCTGGTTGTTGTTGAGGATGTTCATCCCCTGGACGCCGATCGTGATGTCGCGCTTGGATCCGACATCCCACGTCGCGGTGGCGTTGAGCTGTGCCCAAGGAATCGTGACGTGGGGGGTCGCCGTCACGTTACCGCTAGTGTTCGTCCCGGTCGGGAACGAGCCGGTGTAGTACGTGACGGGCGACTGCCAATAGTACTGCGGGTAGAAGTGGAAGTCGTCCTGGTGGATATCGGCCGTGAACGACGCGATGACCGGGGGATTCAGTGACGAGCGCGCCAGGACTCCATTGGCGCTCGGTGCGATCGAAACGCTACCATACGGCGTGCTGAGCGAACCCGTCGTGTTCGTCCAGAAGTTGTCGTAGGTCGCGGCCAGCCACCACGAGACGCCGACCGGGCGGCGATCGAGGTGATTGACGCCGAGTTCGAACCCGAAAGCCTTACGCGTTCCGCAGTTGCAGCTCTCGGTGAGGCCCGCCTGCACGATCCTCCAGACCGGCGGATTGACGCTGGTGTCGAGGTATTGGGGTACCCAGTTCATCAGGATGTTGGTCGCCGAGTTGTAGAACGGCCCGAACTTCAGCGAGGTGTTCGCATCGAGCTGACGTTCCCACATCAGGTTGAAGCGGTGCGTGCGGGTCGGCTCGATGGCCGTGGAGCACGCAGCCACGTTGTATTGGCTACAATAGTAGCTGGCCGTCGGTCCGTTGAGCGGTCCCGGCGGGATGTAGCGGTAGACGACGTACGAGGCCGGCAGCGAGACCGTGCTCGTTGCCGAGCCGATGATCACGTCGCGCGGATCGGCCTGATAGTTGAACGCGAACGTCGGCGTTATCGCCGAAGAAGAGCGTCCGCCCATGAATCCGTAGTCGTACTTGCGCTGGGTATAGCGGACACCCGGGCTCAAGAGGAACTTGCCGACGTGGAAGTCGCCCTGCGCGTAGACGTACGGCGTCTTCGTCGGGTACGTCGAGTCGTAGTTCAGCGCAGGCCAGACGTTGCTCCACGTGCCGGCGACGTTGAAGAAGCCGGTGTAGTAGACGCGGTCGATGTTCGCGCTGTAGGCGTAGCCGCCGCCGATCTCGATACGCGAGTTGGCGTTCAACTCGTTGTTGTATTTGAGGTCGAGCGAATAGATGCGCGAGCTACGATCCTGGAAGTATCCGGTCGAGAGCCAGTTGGTCTCTTGGAAACACGCGCCGAGAACGCCGCCGGCCCGAGGATATGACATGACGGGCGTGCCCGCGGCATACGGGTAGAGCGGACACGCGCCGTTGACGTCGACGCTAGAGTTGTTCTGGAACTGCGCGAGGTTCGCATCGACGACTGGCTGGTCGAACAGATACTGGTTGAAATTCTCCGAGAGCCGGGCTTCAAACGACGAGTGGTCGTTGAGGATGTGGTCCCATTGGATCTTCCCGATGCCGGAGTAGTGGTGCCAGTAGTTGCCGCCGCCATTCTGGGTCTGGGCGGTGCCGAAGTACAGGCCGACCGGGCACGGGGCACCGTTGGGAGCCACGCCGCCGGCGCCGCCGGTGTAGGTCGGCCCGCCCGCGGGCGTGCCGACCGAGGTCGCGCCGGCACAAGGCAGGGCGGTCAACGGAACCGCTTCACCCGGCGCGCGCGCCATCAGGTAACCGAAATCGAACTCTCCGACGCCGTTCTGGACGAGGAACTGGATGTCGTCGTTCGGTGTCGGTTTGAAGTGGACGTTGCCGATCAGGTCGAGGGTTTTGACGACGCCCGGACCGTTCTGCTGTTCGATCTCGACGAGCGGGTAGGTCTGGTTGCTCGTATACTCGTTGAGCGCGTTGGTGTTGTCGAGCGAGAAGTACCACGACAGCTTCTTGTTCTGGGTGGCGCCACCGTACTCGAGCGTCTCGTAGACATTGCGGTAGATCGGGGTCGCGGCATAGGTCGCGGTCGCGAATCCCGGGTAGGTCCCCGACTTCACGACGCTGTTGATCGTGCCGAGGCCCGAGGCCGATTGCGCGGCGGACAAGCCGCCGGTCGAGACGACCAGGCTGCCGACGCCGACGGTCGAGAGGTTGGTGGTGAACAGACCGGTGATCTGATCGTTGATCGGAATACCGTCGAACTCGTAGCCGATATCGGCCGCGGAGCCGCCTTGGATGCGCGGCTGGCTGCCGTATTGGCTACCCGTCACGCCGGGAATGGTCGCGACGTACTGGTAGAGCGTCTTGTGGGTGTCGTTACCGAGCGAGACGGCGTTGAGCTGTTCGTTCGTGACGTTCCACGTATCCGCCGTGGTGTCGGGCTTGACCAGCGAACCGCTGGAGCGCGACTTGACCTTGGCGATGGTCGTAAGGGCCTTCGAGATCGAGACGTTGTTGGTGGTCGTCTCGTCTTGGAAGACCGCGACGCCCGGCGTACTGACCGCTTCGTACCCGGTGGCTTGCACCGAGAGCGTGTAGGTGTCGGGCGAGAGCGCCTGAAGGGCGAAGAAGCCCTTGGAGTCGGTCGTGGTCGTGCGCGATCCCGACGGCGACACGGCGGCGACGGTCGCATTTGCGACCGGAGCGCCGGATGCCGAGTCGGTGACCGTTCCGCTGATCGTACCGGTTGTGCCGGCGAAGACCGGCGCGGTCGAAAGCGTCACGCACACGATGGCGGCGGTAAGAACCAGACTTACCGAACGCCGAAATCGTGAAAGTAGCATAAGATGCGTTATCTCCATCGTTCCCGGTGACGGACGACAGGTGCTCTCCCGCATCCCAGTCTTACGCCCCCGGCAAAAGAAAAGCGAACCGGTGGTGGACCCACTCGTTCGCTTGCATCTTTTAATGTCGCGTCTGGGGTGCTGGTTCCTGCGACCTATATCATGGCTTTGGCGAGTCCCCGGGGGGCGTCGCTCTCGACGTACCGGGCCCGGCCCGTGTAGAGGGCGATCATCTGGGCGGCGACCAGCCACGCCAGGGTATTGAACGGGTCGCCGGTGACGGGGCCGAGCAAGGGGATGTCGCCGATGTGGCCGCCGATGACGTAGCGCAACGATTCGGCCTGCGAGGCCTCCAGGAGCGGCCGGTTGACGATCTCGCGGGCGACCTGGTCCACGATGCCGATGATCGCGCAGGACGCGTCGAGCATGGCCGCGCTGCCGTGCCGGAACTCGCCGGCCGAGAAGCCTTCGGCGTGGATGTAGCTGGCTTCTTTGAGCTTGAGCGCGGTCTCGAGGCTGACCGGGTAGCCGTAGCCGGTCGCGACGATCACGACGCTGCGACGGCGGGCGATCCGTTGAGCCGCCTCGCGCACCGCCTCGACGTCGGGGCCGTCCAGCCAGGAGCGCACGTCTTCGGCGCACTCGATCAGGGTGTTGGCGTTGCGGGCGTGATTGCCGCCGACCAGGGCCGCGGCCCAGAGCAAGAGCGCGGCGGTCGCGCTGACGGACTTGCTGGCGGGGACGGCGATCTCGCTGCCGGCGCCCACGTCGATGGTCACGTCGGCGCGATGGCCGAGCGGCGAGTCGGGCGAGTTGGTCAGCGCGATGAGCGTCTTGGGTTCGAGCACGTCGAGCGCCCGGAGCAGATCGGTCGACTGCCCGCTCTGGGAACAGGCGATGACCGCGGCTCCGTGATAGGCGACGTGATCGAGGGTGGCTTCGGTCGCGGGCAGCGCGTGCGCGCGGATCCCGCGACGGCGAAACGCGAGCGCGCCGAGCTGGGCCATGTAGAGCGAACTGCCGCTCCCGAGCAAGACGATATCGCGATCGCGGATCGCGTGCGCCAGGTCCGCGGCCTTGTCCGACGCGGCGATGGCGCGCCAGACGTCGGGTTGTTCGCGGATCTCGCGTTCGAACTGGGCGCCCAACATCAGTGCGTCACAAACTCCGAAAGAACGGCGCCGCGGACGATGGCGAGCCGTTCGCTCGCGTGCGGCGCTTGGTCGATCCAATCATTCACCAGGAACGAGAAGGTTACCGCCCCATGCCGCTTCGTGCGGATGAACCCGGAGACCGTCCGGACGTGGCTGATCGAGCCGGTCTTGGCGAACACGTTCTTCTCGGCGGGCGTGCCCTTGTAGGCGTTGCGCAGGGTGCCCGAGACGCCCGCGACCGGAAGCGCCTCGAGGACGAGCTCGCGGTTGGGGCCGTTCCAGTCGTGCTGGAGGATGGCGACCAGGGCCCGGGGGGTGATGCGGTCGTAGTTCGAGAGCCCCGAGCCGTCGGCGATGGTGACGGTCCCCGGATCGACGCCGATCGAGGTGAGGAAGGCCCGCTCGGCCTTGGCCCCGTTCTCGTCGGTACCGGGCAGGCCGGACGTGGCCGCGCCGATCTCTTTAAGGAAGAGCTCGCCGACGAGGTTGTCGCTCGGCCACCAGAAGTCGGCCATGTAGAGGGGCATGGGCTCGGACGCGTGGGTCCAGAGGACGGTCGCTCCGGCCGGGGCGACCCCGCCGGTCTGCGTCCCGCCGACAACGGTGACGCCGTGGGCGGCCAAGGCCTGGGCGAAGACCGCGACCGCGAGTTCGGCCGGGTCGGGGGCGGCCGGGCGGATGTCGCCGGACTCTTTTGCCCCGAATGGATACGAGCCGCTTAGACGGATGGTCCGGGGTTGGTCCCACGGACGCGTCAGTTCCGAGGTGTCCTTGGACTTGGCCTCGCCGGTCAGGAGCTGGTTGTCGAGGGTGATCGCGGGCGTCTGCGGGTCGGCGCGGAGCACGCCCGGCTCGCCTGGCGCGGAGCCGGGCGAGATATACAGATGGAGGACGTTCTCGTCGAACGAGAGCGCGGTCAGGACCGGCGCGTAGTCCCACGCCATGTCGTCGTAGTCCCAGCCGCCGGGGTAGCGTTCGTCGTCGTAGCGCGAAGCGTCGCCGACGACCTGGCCGGTGATCCGCGTGACGCCGGCCTTGGCGATCGCGGCGGCCGCGTCGTCGAGATCCTTGGCGTTCAGATGCGCGTCGCCGCCGCCGTGCAGGTACAGATCGCCGGTCAGGGTGCCGTTCGCGATCGAGCCGGCGGCCATGACCTGCGTCTGGAACGCGAACGAGGGGCCGAGTTTCTCGAGCGCGGTCGAGCCCACCAGCAGTTTGAAGTTCGACGCCGGCTGGAAGGCATCGTCGGCGTTCTGCGCGATCAGGGTCGTGCCGCGCGCCGTATCGATCGCGAGCAGGCCGACGTGCGCGCCGCGCAACGCCTGGCCTCGCATATCTTTTGCCAGGTCTTTGCGCAGCAGCGCGATGTCGTGGGCGCTCCACGGCACGCCGCCCGCGACCGGCTTGGGCAACTTCTGCACGACCGAGAGGTCGGCGCCGTGCACCGGCAGGGCGGTCGCGGCGAGCGCGAGCAACGCACAGGCCGCTATGGAACTACGCATCGATGTCAAGTTCGAGTACCTCATCGAGTGTTTGGCGGCGAGCGATCGGGGCGTGGTCCCCGTTCTCGATCGCGACCACGGTCGGTTTCGCAAAGCGGTTGTAGTTGCTGGCCATGCTGTAGGTGTAGGCGCCGGTCGTGCACATCGCGGCCAGGTCGCCGGCCTGAAGATCCGTTGGAAGGTCGGCGTCGCCCATGAAGTCGTTCTCGCACGAACGCCCGCAGATCGCGACCCGGTCGCTCGCGTCGCCGCTCGCGATCGCCACGACCTGATGGTGCGCCTGGTAGAGGGCCGGGCGCGGATTGTCGGTCAGCCCGCCGTCGATGACGACGAACGTGCGCGCCTGCTGCCGCTTGCGCGCCATCACCGTGTAGATCGACGTGCCCGCGCGAGCGACGAGCGCGCGCCCCGGCTCGATGCCGACGCGCACCGGCGGAATCCCGGCCGCGCGAACGGTCTGCTCCATCGCGTCCGCGATGGCCGCGATCGTCTGCGGGATCGGCACGGTCCGTTCGCCGGCCGGATCGGTCTGCACGCCGAAGCCGCCGCCGACGATCAGTTTCTCGCTGGTCAGCCCGGCGCGGTGGAAGCGCGCGGCCAGGTCGACCAGTGCGCGGACGTTCTCGACGAACGCGTCGGCGTCGTAGATCTGCGACCCGATGTGCGAGTGGAGGCCGGCGAAACGCAGGCCCGGCGCGGCTTTGAGCGCGGCCATCGCGTCGTCGAGCTGACGGGACGGGACGCCGAACTTGGTGTTGTCGCCGCCGGTACGCACGAACTCGTGGGTGTGCGCCTCGATGCCGGTGTTGACGCGCAGGATCGTGCGGATCGGTTTGGCGGCGCTCGCGCGCGCCGCAAGGCGTCCGATCTCTTCGAGGCTATCCGCGACGATGGTGCCGACCCGCCCGGCCGCGACCGCGTCCAGCTCGGCGTCCGGCTTGCCGCACCCGTGCAACGTCAGACGTTCGGCCGGAAAGCCGGCGCGCTCGGCCGTCACCAACTCCCCGAGCGAACAGATATCCAGTTCGAGCGGGGTCGCTTTCAAGCGACGCGCGATCGCGATCAGCAGCAGCGCCTTGCCGGCGTACGCGATATCGATACGGTGGGGCGCGCAGGCCTGCGAGAACTCGGCGATAGCGGCGTCGAGGACGCCGTAGTCGAGCGCGAGCAACGGCGTGCCGTAAGCGCGCGCTAGGTCGCTCGCGAGCACGCCGCCTAGGCGCAGAGCGCCGTCGGGGTCGCGAGTATGTCCGGGCGCGAGCCCGTCGTGCCACTGCAAGAGATCGGAGGAGCCGGCGATCATGGGTATCCGCGTCTTTTCGCAGTCTGCCCGGAATGTCCTGATACGGCGAGCGCGAAGGTCGAGGTATGGCCGAGGCACATCGTATCGAAGAGTATCCGCACTGGAGGCTCGCCGACTGGCCGGCGGAGTTCCCCGCAGGCCGGATCGAGCGCATCTACACGCATTGGTCCGCGCACGACTACCGCGCGGTCTTCCCCGCCTATCATTTCTGCGTCGCGACCGACGACGACGGCGAGATCGTGGTCGTCAACACGCACGATCCGCGCGCGAACATGCGCGACGTCTATGCCGAGCCCGAACCCCCGTACGCGCAGCACACGCGCGGTCGCAACTCGTACGCGCTCGGCATCTCGATCATGAGCAT